>ENA-UEPH01001784-UEPH01001784.1-human-gut-metagenome-genome-assembly--contig:-NODE-1784-length-18201-cov-30.346447_pt1 | contig 18201 bp, 17 predicted proteins | sample MGYA00242891_ERZ507898 | MGnify/ENA primary metagenome ERZ507898 (study PRJEB26167, sample SAMN06115411) | human gut metagenome | host: Homo sapiens | place: China:Guizhou | collected 2014-10-15... | reverse complement strand
GGCAACGCAGATGCCGTGCCGCAGCCGTCGGAGCGGTGCTTAAGCCGTAAGGCGGGAATTGTGCGGTGTTGCCTTAGGTCAGAACTGATTGCACGCAAACACGCTGGCTCCGGTGGCGCGGGCGGCGGCAAGGCCGGTGGCGCTGTCCTCAAAGATCATGGTGTGGGCGGCGTCCACGCCAAAGTGGGCCATGGCTTTCAGATAGCCCTCCGGGTCCGGCTTATTGTTGACCACATCTTCCTGGGTCAGGATCAGGTCAAACCAGTCAGTGCAGTGAAAGTGGTCCAGCATTTCCGTTGCGTTCTGGCGGCTTCCTGTGGTAATCACGGCCAGGTAATGGGTGGGGCGCAGGGCTTCCAAGATGACAAACAGTGCCTCGTTTTTGCGGGCCATGTCCATGCTGGCGGCGTAATACTGCTTTTTCAGGTCATGCACCCGCTCCACATCCTCGGCAGAAGGGCTGCCGCCCATCAGCGGCTGCAAAAAGGCGCGGTAATGACTGCCGTTGCAGTAAGCGGCATAGTAATCATAATCCAACGTAAAGCCGAACGACTCCAGCGCACGGCGGTAGCTTTCAGCGTTGACGGCAAGCGTATCAATCAATGTGCCGTCCAGATCAACGGCGATCAGTCCTTGCTTTTTCATCAAACTTTCCCTCGTTTTCCCATGTATTCAGGTCGTTGGCCACCATGACAAGCCCAGCATAGAACATGGGGGCACGCTTTTTATCTTTGTTGAGCTTGTAGGGCATCAGGCGCAGCCAGTGGATGAGCTCGTGCGCCAGGATGCTGTGCAGCCCTGCCGCGCCGCAGCGGGCACGCAGGTCATCGCAGACCGCTTCAAACAGCGTATCATAGGCGGCGGAGCGGGTCAGCTGGAAGTCAATATGGTTTTCCTGCACAGTGCAGCGCGGGGTCATCATCATGAACTCATAGCCGCCGTGCAGGCTTTGCAGCAGTTTGCCGTAATCCAGGTAGGGGCTGTCGTGCAGGTTGCCGGTGTTGGGGTCAATGATGTACCACGCTTTGTCGGGGTTCTCCACATCGGTGCGGCAGATGATGTTTTCCACCGTCAGATCGCCGTGGATATCCGCCACGGGGTCTGCGGCAAACAGGGTACGCAGCGCATTGTGGTCAAACAGGCGGCCCAGCTCTTTCAGGTTGCGGTAGCTGCGGCCATTGATCCAGATGCGGTCATAGTTCCACAGTTCTTTCAGGATGCGGGCGTCCCGGATCTTTTCCAGATTGGCATCCATCTTTTTGTTCAGGTATTCCTCTATTTTTTCGGGATCCGCCGGGCGGGCTGTGGGGCGGTAGAGCTGTTCATCCAGTGCCCGCAGCACACTGCGCAGGATGGCTGCGCTTTTTCCCGGCGGGTTGGAATGGATATAGCGGAACAGCCCCACCGCGCTGCCGGAATAGGTCATATCATACCAGCAGTAGCCTTCGCCGGTGCCCTCGCGCAGAATTTCGCACAGCGGCAGACGGGCGGCATTGCGGCGCAGCCAAGCCAGCTGTTCGGCCAGTTTGGCACCGTCCGCGCCAAAGGCGTATTTGCGGTAAAAGGTCGCGGCACCATCGGTACACAGCATGGTAGTTGCGTTGGAACCGGCGGAATAATCCTGCAAAATGGTAATGTTCTGGTTGATCTCAATGAACTTGGCCACATAGGCTTTGTTCTGCAGGCTGAAATACTGGTTGAGGAATGCGCCGCGGTCCCGCGGGTCCACCTGGGGCAGCAGGTTCAGGTAGTTTTCCTGCCCGGCTTCCCGGTTGGCGATCGGCTCCGCTGCACCGTTCAGGGCGGCGCGCAGATGTTCCGGCAAAAGAGGTGCCGCAAACATAACCGCCAGCGGCAGCAGGAACCAGGCGATCACCAGCCCACGGGCAGCATCGCTCAAACCGAGGGAGCCCGCCACGCCAAGGCTGGTCACATCCACGCTCTTGACGCCGAACAGCATGTTGAACACTTCCACCAAGCCAAAGCTGCCGCCAGCGCCGCCGCAGGCAATGATTGCCTGCCCCAGCACCGCGTAAGAAGCAAGGTAGGCCCCCCACATGAGAACTGTATTGAGCAGCAGCCGCCACAGGTTGACGCGGCGCAGATCCTTGAAGGTATTGATGAGACTCCAGCAGAACACAAGGCCGTCCAGCTTGATGGTATCATTGAAAATGCTGCACACGGCCAGGCAACACCGCTTGAGCAGGTCCCGCAGCAGCACCACCAGCACCAGGGCGGCGGCCAGCAGCAGCGCAAAAACCAGATAATACCGCGCTGCGCCCAAAACCGCAGCGCCGCCCAGCCCGGCCAGCCGGAACCCGCCGAACAGCAGCGCCACCACCCACACATCCAGAAAGCGATCCATGATGACAGTGGCAAAAGCAAAGCCTGTTCCGGTTTTCATTTTGCGGCCAGCCAGAGCGGCGCGCAGAAAATCGCCCACATGGAACGGCAGCAGAAAGTTGACGGCATAGCCCCCGGCCATGGCGCGCAGCAGGCTGCGGCGCTGGGGGTATTCATAAATGCGGATGAACTGCTCCCACCGGAGCAGGCGGAACACATGCCCCAGCAGCACCAATGCCGCGGAGGAAAGCAGCAATAATAAAATGGTTCCGAAAGGTTGCATCGGCGGTCACCTGAATCAGTTAGTTTATTGGGGGGATTTTACATCAGCATTTCAAACGCGGCCTTGTTGGCTTCCTGTTCCGCCTGGGCATACTCCGCCGGGGTGCCAAAGGGCAGGTGCAGATCAGTTGCAAATCCGCGCAGATTCGCCCCGCGGGCGGCCAGCACGTTGTAAATGCCGGAAACAAAAAATTCTTTATAATCGCAGTGGTGCAGGTACTCTGCACAGGCGGAAGCATAGAGCTGCTTATTTTTGAAGTAATACGCCCCGCAGATGGCATCATGGCTGACGACCTGCTTTTCCACCGTGTGGCACACCCTGCCGTCGGCCCCATATTGCAGGTAGCTGTAGGCCGGGGAGTCGCTGGCAAAGGTCAGCAGTGCGCCGTCCGGGCCGTTGGCAAAATCGCCCGCCTTGCAAAACTCATTGAACGGCTTGCAGAGGAACAGGTGGTCGCAGTCATTAAAGAGCAGCGGCTCATCGTCCGGCAGGCTTTCCGTCCCGCGCAGGGCGGTGATGGCGGCGCCCTCCGTCACTTCGGGCAGGGCCACGATTTTGGCATCGGGGTAATAGGTTTTGATTTCCCGGTCAATGGCATGGTCGCGGATATGCTCCTCCAGCACCACAAAGGTGATATCGGCACAGTCCACAAATTTGGCAATGCTCTGGGTTGCCCAATAGAAAAACGGGCGGTCGTTGATCTCGATCAGGGGCTTGGGCATCACAAAGCCGTTTTCAAAAAAGCGGCTGCCGCGCCCGGCCATCGGCATTACAAGGTGCAGCTTTGCCATGTTATTCCCCTTTCGCATCGCGGGCAGCCAGCATGGCGCACTCGTTCTCGATCACGCGGCGCAGGCCTTCGCGGATATCGATCTTCGGTTCCCAGCCATAGCACTCTTTGGCGTGGGTGTTATCGCACAGGGAATACTTGTTGACCTCGTGGTCCAGAATTTCCGGCTTGATGCCGTAAGCGCCGCCGTACAGCTCCGGGTACTTGGCCCAGTAATGGCTGGACGGGCAGTATTTGGCTTCGATCTGCTTGCCCATCAGCTCGCAGGCCGTGGCGTACAGTTCGCGGACGGAGTAGTTCTTGTTGCTGGAAACGTTGACGGCATCAAAGCCCGGCTGATCCCACACGCGCATGGCCAGGTCGATAAGGTCATCCACATAGATATAATCGCGGCGCTGGTTGCCGTCAGAGTGGAACTCCGGCACGCGGTCATAGTACAGCTCGCGGATCATATAGCCCACAAACGGCGGCTGCTTGCGCAGGCAGTCAATGTGCGGGCCGTAAACGTTGGCAAAGCGCAGGCAGGTGATGTTCATGCCGTAGGTATCGGCAAAGCTCTGGCAGAACCGCTCGCCGCAGTATTTGGTGTTGGGATAGATCAGCGTGGGCGGGTTGAACTTGGATTCCACGGTCGGGAACTCGGTTTCATTCTCGTACATCGCGTTGGTGGATGCCTGAATGACATGCTTAACGCCGGTGCGGCGGGCGTTTTCCAGCACGTTGACAAGGCCCAGTGTGTTGACGCTGACGGCCTCCACCGGGTCGCTCTGGCAGTCCGGCAGGGGGGCAATGCCCGCAATGTTATAGACGATATCAAACTTTTCCTGCTCAAACAGGGCTTTCATGCCCTCTTTATCGCGGATATCCATCTTGATGACATCGGCGGAAAAATCATGGTCGTCAAAATGCAGGTTATCGGCGCTGCCATAGCTGTAGTTATCCACACCAATGGCGGTATGGCCGTTTTTCCACAATGCATGCATAAGCTGGCCGCCGATAAACCCGGCAACACCCGTTACCAGAACCTTCATAATCAACATCCCCCTTTACAGATTGGAAGCAATGATGGTGCTTGTATATTCTTCGATTGGTTTTTCCCGCCATTCGCGGGTCACAAACTCGTTTTTGTTTTTCAGGTAGCGCCCGCACAGTTTGAGCAGGCTGACGCCAAAGCTGGTGAGTTTGTTGTTGGATACCTGGTCTTCCTCCCGCCAGCTGATGGGGAAGAAAAGGACTTTCTGCTTGAGGTGGCAGAGGGCCAGGATCATGCAGTCATTAAAATACAACGTATCCGGAAATTTTTTATAATAACCGTTTGCCAGCGGTGGCACGGCGTACAGGTTCAGGCCGCTGCCCAGGTCGGTGATCTTGTGCCCGGCCACCAGGCTGAACAGCCAGTTAAAGCCATAGTTGCCCACCACACGCAGAGTGCTGTAGCCCTTGATGCGGCTTTCCGGCATAAAACGGGAGCCAAGGCAGCAATCATACTTACGGTGGCGGCCGCTGTGTACCAGGGGCAGCACATCGCGGATATCGCCCTGGTCGTCGCCATGCAGCACAATCAGGTAGTCGAAGTTATGCTGAACGGCGTACCGGAATGCCACTTTATGGCTGCCGCCCAGGCCATAGTTCTGGTCGTTGCGCAGCAGGCGGACCGGGGCCTGCGGGTGGGCCTGCATCCAGCTTTGCACGGCGGCTTCGGTGCCGTCGGTGGAGCGGTTATTGACCACGATGCACTCGGTGACCATAGCGGCCACCTGACAGTCCAGCAGCTGGTTCAGCACACGGGGCACCTGTTTTTCACAGTTATAGGCAGGGATAAAAACAAGAAAGCGTTCCGGCATAGGGCAAGCCTCCTGAACAAGATATTTTGATTGATTATAGAATACTATATTTGGGGCGGGGGGTCAAATTGGAAGAAGCGAAGATTGAATTAGGGCAGGCCTGCGGTTTTGCGCTGTGGGGAACGGTCGAGACCGTTCCTTACAAAGCCGTTGGAAATGTGTTCTACACACCCGCAGGTTTTCCACATTTTTTCCTGTGCTTGTGGAAAGCTCAATCAACTACCAGCACTTGCAGGTGGGCGGTGCCGTGGGTGACGGGGTAGCGGGCGGTGATGGTAAAGTTTTCTTCGATCCAGGCATGGAACGCGGCCATATCGCGCACTTCGGCTTCATCATACAGAATCACATCGGGACGCTTCTCAGGCAGTTCCTCATAATACTGGATGAACCGCGGGTCGCTGTCGGTACCGGAGATGACGGACGCCTGACCGATGGTCAAGGTTCCTCCCGCCATCATAAAGCCAAGGCCGTGCTGCTCGCCAATAGCCTGCAGCACCTGCTTGCCCGCAAAGGGTTCCAGCGCTTCGTACAGGGCCATCTGCATATCGGCGGCTTTTTCGTCCGCCCAGGTCCCTGCGGCGGGGCCTGCGGTGATCTGCTTCAGGTTGGCTGTTGCCACATTGGCAGGCTTCCAACTCGTTACCAGAACGCACCAGAACCGGCACACCAGCAAAAATACCAGCAGCGCCGCCAGCACACACTGGCCCTGGGGCAGTTTTCCCTGCTCCAGATTCTCCTGCCTGCACGCCAACATGGCAAAGCAGCCGCAGAGCGCGGGCCAGGTCAGATACATAAAGGTAGCCGAAAAGCCCAGCAGCGTAGAGCGCAGAATGAACGCATACGCCGCCATGCCCGGCAGAAAGCCCAGCCAGAACAGCGGCTCCCGCGCTGTGCCGCGCCCCTTGCGGAACGCCCAGACCGCCGCCAGCACCAGCGCCGGCATAAAGTAGCGCTCATCGGAGCTGGAGTCCGCCACAGCGCGCACCGCGCAGAGCAGAGCCGCCAGAATGGCCCAAAGGTTCAGGGCAAGGCCGATCCAATCCCGTTTTTGGCGGGTTTTGGCCCACCACAGCAGACAGAGCACCACGCTGGCGGCCAGCGGCTTTGCCAGGAATTTGGCGGTGTTCAGTGCCTGGCTGCCCAGCAGGGCCAAGCGCTGGCTTGTGGTAAAATCATACTGCGGGTCGTTCAGGATCAGGCTGACGCGCTGCAAAAACACGGTAAGCCCCATGCCGGGCAGCACATACGCCAGAAACGCTGCCGCGCAGGCCATACAGCCCAGCACAAACAGCACCGCGCCGCGGGGGATCTTACAGATCGTCGGCTCCTTGCCGCGGCGGCCCAGCAACACCATGCCGATAAAAATCATCGCCGCCGCCAGTGCGCTTTGCGGGAACGCCAGAAAGCTGAAGCAGGCGCACACCGCCCCCAGCACTACCAGCCATGGGCGGCGGAAACCATGGGTGTAATAATGGTAAAAGCACAAAAATGCCGCCACGGTGAAGTGGAACTGCTGGCTGATATAATCCGGCCCCAGGAACCACTTGGGGGTGTAGACAAACAGCACCACCGCGCTCAGCAGCGCCCCATGGCGGCCAATGGTCTGCTTGAAATCGCGGTAAAATACCGCGCTCATGGCCGCTTTGCAGACCAACACCACAGCGCGCACAAACAGCAGCGCCCCGGTGGTTGTGCCTGCAATGGCGGTATACAGAGCCAGCACCAGCGCTGCCGGTAAGGCCGAAAGCTGGTGCGGCTCCCACATGGTATAAAACAGCCGGTCCCCCTTTACCAGGCGGAAGCCCAGGGAGAACGCATATTCTTCATCAATTTCCAGCCCCACAAACAGCGTTTTGGCCATGGCGAGAACCGCCAGAACCAACAGCACCGGGGTTAAAATTTTCCACAGGCGGTCCTGTGCATTTTTTTGCGGCATAGGCCGCCCCTCCTCTATTGTTTGATTTCATGTAAGGCAAAGCGACGGGCGCACAATGTGCGCCCCTACGGGAGTTCTGCAATTTCTAATTGCTCATTTCTAATTTCTAATTGCTAATTAGGTTACAGGTGTTTTTGCAGCAGTTTGTCCCTTGCGCACAGCAAATACGGCAGGTAGTTTTCGCAAAAGGCTTCCCATTTGCATTGCAGCCAGCTGCGGGTGTGCTGAGAATGGTGTTTGACCGCCGCCACATCAAAGTAGCGGGATTTATTGCGCACAATGATTTTTTGCTCAAAGGGCATCTGCCAGCCTTCCGGGTACCAGTAAGCAGGGGTCAGCAGGCGGTAGCTGCCGGGGTGTTCGGCGGCATAGCGGTTCAGCTGGCTTTCGTCATGCCACAGGGGCACCACGCCGTTGCGGATATCCTGCTCTGTGCGGCGGTCCAGCTCTTTGCACATGGCCAGGAATGCCGCGGAGGTACCGCCGTTGAGCCCGCCGGAAACATAGTCCCGCCCGCAGTTGTACGGGATATAGGCCGTACATCTGGGGTTGCGGTCATAGCTGTAAAACATCGGCTTTTTGTTCCAGAACCCCGGCTGCTGGACCAGCAGCAACTGTTCCCCCTGCTGCGGACGGGGCAAAAATTCTTCCGGGGTAATGACCTCCCGGCAGGTCAGGTTGGCGTTGAAAAAGAAGAGATAATCCAGCTGTTCCAACGCCTTTTCCTGGGTTAGGAAAATCGCAAAGCGCTTCATGGTGCTCAGCGGCCAGTCATAGGCGGGCTGGTCAATGCGGTGCACAGCGGGGTCATCCTCGTGAGCGATGGACGGTGCATCGGTAAAGACAAAGTATTCTTTTTTGCAGCCGGGTAAAAAGTTCCGGCTGAAAGTTTCATAAAATTCCGGCCAGAACACGGTGTATTTGCCGGTGCAGATATACAGCATGCCAATGGTTGCCATGTTGTGTTTCCCCCTTAACGATGGGTAATTTTTTGCCAAAGGCGGCCAGCCTGGGTGCGCAGATAGGCGGCATCGCTGGTCCAGATATAAAACGCAAGGTTCAGCAGGTTAGGCAGGATGCAGACCACAACAGCCCGCCCCAGCAGCCCCAGAATACCGCCGGACAACAGGGCGCACACGCGGTAGCTGCCTGCCATAAGTACCACAAGGGTGACAAGATGCACCGCCTGCACCCGCAGGTAGCGCCAGCCGCTGCCGCGCATATACTGGCGGCAAACCACAATGCCGCGCCCCACCCACATGATGCAGTGGGCCACAACGGTAGCCGCCACAATGCCGGTAATGCCCAACGCCGGGAAGAGTGCAAAGCTTAGAATCAGGTTTGTGGCGGCAGAGGCTACCATGAACCACTGGTCCTGCTCAAAGTGGCCCAGCACGGCGCGGTAGGAGCCGAGCATCCGGTGGTTCCAGCCCACATATTCGTTCAGGCTGAACACAATAACAAAGCCCAGCGGCAGCAGGCGGTCACTGCCCATCCACAGGCTGATAAACGGCTGGAACAGGCAGAGATATGCCGTTGCCACAAAGCTGCCGAAAAAATAGCTGAACAGATCCAGCCCCCAGAACACCTGTTTATCATGGGCGTTGGCCGTGGCGGATTTATCGTACACGATATTGCCGATGGCTGCGGCAAAGCTGTCCATGATTTTATTGCCGATGTTGGTGGCGCTGTCCGACACGGTGGTATAGTTGCCAAGGTTAGCCGTCATAGCGCTGCCCGCCATACGGCTGGTGACGATGGTATCGGACGAGCCGTAAATGGTGTTGGACAGGCGGTGAACCAGGTAATACTTGAGGTCATGGAAGATGCCAAGATCCTTGAAATCCCGCAAAGTAACCTTGACCTCGTGCAGTTCGGGGAAGTCCTTTTTATACCGCGCTGCCACCACCAGGTTGGCACCGGTGTTGAACAGGATGCTGACGCCGAAATACAAAATATAGTTTGGCAGCCACAGCGCAATGGCAATGCGGGCCAGATAGTTGGCAACATTAAAGCAGAAGTCGATGCGGGTACACAGGTACCCCTGCTGGGTGCAGGTGTACATCAGCCGCCGGGTGACAAGGAAATAGCCCGACAGCGTGGAAATGGTGTTGAGCAGGTAAACGGTATAGGCCGTCTGGATGCTGGCCACGCTGGGCATGATCCACGGCAGGGCCAGCGCCCCGATGCCCGCCAGCACGCAGATAACCACACCCACGGCGCGGTATGCCCATTTATACATGGACATATATTTGCTGATCTTCTCGGTATCCTTGACGGCGATCTGTTCATACAAGCGGTAGCTGATGACGCTGCCAACACCGAATTCCGCGATGGAGAAAAAGTTGAACAGCTTATCCACCACCTGGGATGCGGCGGTGATATCGTTGCCAAAGTTAAATACCAGCAGCCGCCGCGTGGCAAAGCCCAGCAACATCAGCAGCAGGCTGGACCCCAGCGCATAGACCAGGTTCAAAATTGTTTTTTGTGTACGCAATCAGGTGTTCTCCTAGGTGTTTTGATAGGGCCAAGGCGCGGAAAGGCGGCGGGGTCGAGTGACCCCACCCTACGGGGCATGGAGCCGAAACCGGCATTTACGGTAGGGGTTCATGGGGCATCGGGGACGCCGCCCCCTACAATGGGTGCAGAGCTTTATTTCCGTTTCAGCAGCCCGGCCGCCCAAAGGGCAAAGCGGGGGCCGAAGTGGTTGAGGAGGAAGGCAAACAGCTTCCAGTCCGGGCGGGTGTTCTCGTCCCCCAGTTTCCAGAGTGCTTTGCAGGCGGTCAGGCCGGGGGCACAGGCGGCGCGTACCTCGGCATCACGGCAGGCAGCGCCGCGGGCCTGCGGCCAGAACACATTGGCGGTGCGCCGCCAGATCTCGGCTTGCTCCGCCGGGGTCCAGGGGCAGTCCGGCGCGGCGAACATTTTTTCAAACCGGTGGATGACCGCCGCGATGCCCGCAAAATGTTTGGCAAGGCCCGCGTTCAACAGGCTGCCCGCCCGGTTGGCGCGGTAGACCACCAGCTCCACATCCAGGTAATACAGCTTGGGGCAGGCACCGGCCAGCACCAGGTCAAAGGGATAATCCTCCGCCCAGCGGACCTCATTCCAGAAAAGCAGGTTATACTTAACCAGAAATTCCCGGTCAATACAAAAGCGCCAGACCGCCCAGTGGCCCGCGACATACAGCCGCGCCACGCGGGCGGCGTAATCGGGGTCGGCATCCGGGCCGGGGGTGAACCGCTCCACCGGGCCGGGATAAGGCCTGGCATCCATCCCCTGGCTTTCGTCCTGCTCCAGATAGCGGCAGACGTACCAGCGGTAACCTGGTGCGGCGGCCAGGGCGGTGCGCAGCTTTTCCAGCATATGGGGCGGCCAGTAATCGTCGCTGTCCAAAAACAGCAGCCACTTGCCCTTGGCGGCCTTGATGCCGGTATTGCGCGCGGCGGCCAGCCCGCCGTTAGAGCGGTGGATGACCGTAACGCCGGGGCAAAGCTGAGCAAAAGCATCACACATGGCGGGGCAGGCATCCGTGGAGCCATCGTCCACCAGGATGCACTCCCAGTCCGCCGGGCCGGCCTGCTCCACCACGCTTTTGACGCAGGCAGAAAGATAAGCCTGCACATTATACACCGGCACAATGACCGAAAATGTGATGTTTTCTGTGCGTTCCATCGCAGTTGTTTCCTTTACTTTGTCGGGATCAATATCCAGTCGTGGTCATACAGGGCGGTCTTTTTGCCGTTGGCGTACCAGCGGTCCGGCGCGATCACACAGCGGCCCGGCACACCGGCCAGCCACTGCCCCCACCAGCTGAAGGTGGAGTTGCTCAGCACAAACGCCCGGCAGCGGCGCATCAGGGCAAGGTCCGCCGCGGCACTTTTTGCCCCGGTGCTGTAATGCACCGGCAGGCCCGCAGCGTCCAGATGCTGCCGCACATAGGCGGGGTCGTCTGAAAAGACAAACAGTTCCGCCTGGGGCAGGCTTTGGCACACCGTGCGGCAGGCGGCGGCGTAATACTCCGGCGTGCAGACCTGCAGGGCCGCGTTCTGCGGCAGCAGATAGTCCCCGCAGCGCCAATGCAGGCAGACGGGGAACGGGCTTGCCTCAATTTCCCGCGCAAAGGCGGCGGCCGCAGCGGTAAAACCGTGTTCCGGGTTCTCAATGGGCAGCAGCTCCGCCCGGATAGTTTCAGCCTGGTCCTTAAAATAATCTGCCCCCTGGAAGTACCCCCAGGCCAGAAAATCTTTGGCGTGACCGCGCTTGGCAGGGGTAAAGCCCTCCGTCACAAAATGCAGGCCGATGGCGTTCAGTATAGGGGCCATGCGGGCTTCAAAGGGGTGCCAGTCCCGGTCCATCAGGCCCACACGCTGTTCGTGGCGGATCATCAGGGCCTTGGCGGCGTTCTGCACCGGCAGATGCTGCTTGGCAAAGCCTGCATCTGTGATGAACTGCACCTCTGAGCTGACATGCAGTGCCTGCAATGCCAATGCAGTGTGGGCCGGGGAACCGGTTTTCCAGTCCTGCCGGTCAATCAAAGTGACAGGCTCCTGGCAGCACAGGCCCATGGCGCGGGCAAAGGCATACACAAACATCTGGTTGCCCAGCCCGCCGGAAAGTTCGGCGTAAATCATCGTGCGCCCTCCCCTGCCACTTTATCATACACCTGCTCCATGCGGTGTGCAGCGGTTTTCAGCTCATAACCGGCAGCGGCCAGCGTGGGCCAATAGTCCGCGTGCGGCCCGCCGGGAGCAATGGAATCCGCCGTTTTGGCCCACTCTTCAAACGGGGCGCTGAGCGGCAGGAAATGCACCAGCTCGGTCACCGAGCCATCCCCCGGCACATTGGTGGAGGCCAGGCAGGGCACGCCGCAGCCCTGGGCTTCCACCAGGGTAACGGGGCTGCCTTCAAAGTTACTGGGCAGCAAAAACAGGTCAAAGGCATTCATATAGTCGGGCACATTGTTCTGCACCCCGGCAAACAGCACCCGGTCCGCCACGCCAAGCTGGGCGGCAAGTTCCCGCATGGGCTGTTCCTGCTCGCCGCCGCCCACCAGCAGCAGCTTCCAGCGGGGGTCCTGCTGAACCATAGCCGCAAACACCCGGATGAGGTAGAGCGGGTTTTTCTGGTGGTTGAGCCGCCCTACAAACCCGGCCAGACGCTCGGTTCCGGTAATGCCGTACTGGGCGCGGATTGCCGTGCGCGCCGCGGCGTTGGGGTAAAAGCGGGTTTGGTCCACCGCATTGCAGGCAACGGAAAAGTTCGGCCTGCGGTCGATATGGTCACCAAACACAAACCGGCCCGCAGCCACGCCGCAGCCCAGAAAGTAATCTGCAAACAGCTGGTACACCAGATGGGCGGCGCGCCAGGTCAGCGTCATGGGCGGGTAAACGATATGGCTGTGCACAATGATCTTGGCATGGGGGCAGAGCACCCGCATCATACCGCAGACGGGCGCGCCGATTTTGCTGGCAGTATGGTAATGGATGATATCGTAATCCTTATGGGTTTTCAGATGCTGGTACAGTGCGCGGATACGGGCTTTTTTATTGTCCGGCACCGCAATGATATGCACCCCGGCTGCTTCCAGTGCCGGCGCGCACGAAGCTTGATCTGGCGGGCAAAGGCCGACAAACAGATCCACCTGGTAGCGGGTAAGGTCCAGATTGAGCAGAAGGTTCTGCACATAGCGCTGCACCCCGCTTTGCACGCCAAGGTGGTTGCTGATCATCAGGATCTTCATGGATACGGCTCCTTTGCACATCTGGATTCGGGCGGACGGTTTGTTATAACGTAATTTTAGGGGCGCAGGTTCTACCAGTAGCTGCCACCCTCCACCGCCTGCTTGTTGGCGGGCTGTTCGGCGGGGGCGGGGCGCACCCATGCAGGGTTATACAGCTTGCTGATTTGGGGGTGGGTGTCCCACCGGCGGCCCTTGATGCCAAACAGCAGCTGCGTAGCGCCGCTCATCTGGATGGCAACATGGCCGGTGTCCCGCGCATGGGCGGCCAGCGGCAGGCCGTAAGCACCTGCGCCAATGATGGCAACCTCATAATCGCAGGCATCCATCTGTTTTTCCATTGCGGCAAGGGCATCAAACCAGGTATCATACCCGGTTTTCTGCCCGGCAAGGCCCTGCACTGCCGGGATGACGGTCAGGGAGGCCAGTTCCGGCAGAGTGTTTACCCCGCCGGGGGCGTTGGTGAACAGCTCCCCGCGCTTTTGGTACTGGGCGCGGATGGTATCCGCAAAGGGGTGTACCACCAGCACATGCTTTCCGGCCAGTGCGGCGCTCCAGGGGTTGGCATAATAATATGGTTCCAGCGCGCGCAGCTGGGTAAAGCGGGTGCCGTGGCAGCCATCGATTACCTGCCGCTCGGCCCCCACATCCCACAGCGCCAGCAGGTCCGCCCCCTGAGCGCAGGAAGTATACAGCTTGCAGAAGCGGTTCAGCGCTTTATCATCGGTGGGAAACACACCGGACAGGGTGTTGATCTCACCCCTGGTTTTCTCGGTATATTTCCCGGTCAAATATTCGGCCACGGTGCGCATCTCGGTTGCACCGCAGCGGCCGAACAGAAATGGCTGCCCGGCGCGGATGGCATCGGCAGCAGCCGCATTGCCCTGTTCCGCGGGCAGAATGATCAGGCCGCGGTATTTCCACCGGAAGCGCAGCCCTTTATAGGTATTGCGCAGTACCTCCAGCAAGGCTCCATCATTATCCACGGCGGTTTCCTCCTTGTTTGTCCAGCATGGCCAGGGCGGTTTCGGCGCTGTTTGCCCACAGGAAATGTTCATTCACGCGGCGCTGGGCAGCGTGGCCGCAGGCCGGGTCCGCCGCTGCTTTCTGGATGGCCTCAGCAAACTGGGCAGGGGTATCGGCAAAATAGCCGCTGGTGCCGGGCTCTATGATCAAATCCGGCCCCGGCGCATGGCGGGCAACCGGCGGGCAGCCCGCATACATGGCTTCCAGCAGGCTCATGCCAAAAATTTCGCCGTCATTAAAGTTCACAAACACATCGCAGGCATGGTAATAGGCCTGCACGGTTGCGTTGGGCAGCTGGGGAATGCAGGTACAGCGGTTTTCCAGCTTGTGGGTGCGCAGGGCATCCTGCAGTTCCCCGGTCAGGCTCCCCTGCCCGATGACCACCGCGTTCCAGCTGCGGGGCAGTGCTTCCAGTACCGGCACCAGGTCCAGCGGGCGCTTGTAGGAATCCAGCCGCCCCACAAAAACAAGATAGTTGGCTTTGGGGTCCAGCTTCAAAAATTCCCGCAGTTCATGTTTTTCCCCATTTGCATTGGGGATGATGGCGGTATCCAGCCCAACAGGCATTACCCCGGCGCATGGCACATGCAGCTGTTCCAGCTGGGCGGCCACGGCGGGGGTTTTGGCATAGGTGGGGGTTTTGCGGTAGATAGCCAGGTTGCGGCGGCACAAAAGGTCCATCACAGCCCGCATAACCGGGTTTTCGGACGTACTTTTGATGGCCCCCAGCTGGCTGTAGAAAAAGATATCGTGATCCCGGCAAAAGCGGTACAGCCCCGGCACGCCGAGGGCGTTATCCCCCATCACATGCACGGCGTCCACATGCTCGTTCAGCAGCGGCTGCCAGGTGCGGTAAAAGGCACTGACCCCGGCTTTGCGGGCCGGCACATAATAGATGCGCACATTGGGCTCCAGGTCCTCGCTGGTCACAGCTTCGGGGGCGGCGTCCGGGTCCGGGTACAGTACAACAGCCCGGCAGCCCAGGGCGGCAAACGCCCGTGCAAGGCCAACCTCCTGCCGGTTATAGGCTCCTTTTTTGCCGGATGCCCCGCAGTACAGCTGCGGGATGGCAATGGTTCGCATAAGCTTTGCTACTCCAATTTATTTTTAGGGCAACACCGCACAATTCCCGCCTTACGGCTTAAGCACCGCTCCGGCAGCTGCGGCACGGCATCTGCGTTGCCAAAATGCTCGATAAGACATCCAGTATTATCTGCGCTTTTGGCTTAGCATCTGCCGCACCTCGCTCGCCGTATCGGCACTTAGAATTATGCGGTATTGCCTTAGGGTGTATCTTGCTTTTGGTCACACCTTGCGCAGGTAGCGGGCATCGATCACCTCAATGTCCGCATCCTGGCAATAGGTGTGGATGCCGATCAGATCCGCCGGGTCAATGCCCGCAATGGCAACGTTCTGCGGCATGGCGGCGCACAGTGGCACTTCCGAAGCACCGCGCCGCACCCAGAATTGCAGGTACACACCGTAATCCACCTTGGTGCTGACCTGGGCCGGGCGCACAGTCTGGTCGTTGTTGGTAAACAGCGGGCCAGCATTGCGGCTACCCAGCTCATAATTGCGGTGCTGCAGGTTAAAGGGTTCATCCTCATCCAGGATAAACTCATCCACATCATCGCGCTCTTCCGCTTCGGGGTTTTCGCGCACAGTATAGCGGCGGTAACGGGTGTACAGCTGGTTGTCCGGCCTGGTTTCGCTGCACAGCACCGTCAGGGCTTCGGGGGTTTTATCCACAATAATGCTGTCGCACAGTTCGCGCCCCACGCTGAACGCCTGCACTTTCTCCCATTTATCCGGGAACTGGGTGCAGCGGTAAAGGGTCAGGCTGTGGTCGGCGCTGGTTTCCGGCAGCATCCACACTTCCCCGCGCCAGTCAAACACGGTGGGGAAAGAGAGATGGAAGTTTTCCTTTAATACCACGCGGGGCGGCAGCAGGTGGTCGTTTTCATCAAACTCCGCCACGGCAATATCACCGCGGTTCTCCGCCATATTGAATGCTTCGCAGAACAGCCAGCGTTTGCCGTTGTCATCCTCATACAGCAGGGGGTCGGCATACCAGGTGTCGGGGGTGTAGGGCAGCGGGGTGTAAGGTTCTTCACCCAGAGCGGGCAGCGGGTCGCAGCCTTCTCCCTTGGGGGCGCGGCGCACCGCAATGGTATAGATTTCTTTTTGGCCGCTCAGCTTTTTGATCAAACGCTTGGGCGGCATATGCAGGGCACGGTAGATCTGGTTCATGAATTTTCGTTCCTCATGATTTCCCGGTAAATTGTCATCAGTTCGCGGTAGTTTTGTTCCGCGTTATACGCCTGGCAGGCTTTTTGCTGCATGGCGGTCAAATCAAAGGTTTCGCCCACGTTTTGCAGCTTGCGCACGGCATCCGCCAGCGCGGCGGCATTGCCGGGGGCAAAGTGCAGGCCGTCAATCCCCTCCTGCACGGCAGCGCCCACGTTGCCAAGATCACTGGCAAGCACGGGGGTGCCCACCGCATGGGCTTCCGCCGGGATCAGGGCAAAGCTTTCATAGCACAGGCTGGGGCAAAGGGCGGCGCGGCTCTGGGCCAAAAGCTCGGTAAGTGTTCCATGCGGGAGCTGGCCGGTAAAGGTTACAGTATCGGGGGCGTTCTCTTTGGCCCAGGCTTCCAGCGGGCCGGTACCGGCCACGATCAGCTGCGGTGCGTCCGGCCCCAGCAGCTGCCAGGCCTCGATGGCGGTGCGCAGCCCCTTTAATTCTTCCAGCCGCCCAGCAAAAACAATCTGGTTTTTGCGCTGTGCCCAGGGCAGCGGGGAATGGTTCGGCGCGGCCACGCCGTTGGGCTTGCAGTACAGCCGCTCCGGGGTAAACACCGGGCGCGAAGCTTTGCGGTTGAATTCCAGCAGCTTGCTGCGATCAAACTCCGTCAGGGTGATCAGGTTCACCTTGCGGTAGGTGCCAAGCAGGCGATGGAACGCATAAATGCCCGCACAGACCAAACTTTGGGCACGGCTGCCGCGGTAGCAGCTGTGCCGCACCGCACAGCCAAGGCCATGCTGCGGGCATTCCTCGCACACATGGCCGTCCCGCATCAGGATGCCGTTGGGGCAGAAAATGCGGAAGTTGTGCAGCGTCTGCACCGCCGGAACATGCTCTTTGAAGCATGCCTGGAACACCGACGGGCTGATGGTCAGCAGGGTGTTATGCACATGCACCAAATCCACCTGTTCTTTGCGGATCAGGGCGCGCACTTCCCGCACGGTTTTGGTGCTGTAGATGGCCCGCAGGGGCAGCAGCAGTTTTTGGGCCAGGCCGCCGGCATCATTATTGCGCTCATAGGTGATCACGCGGTGGCCGTGGGCTTGCAGCATGGCGCACTCCGCGGCAAACACGGCGTCCTCGCCGCCGGGCAGGCGGTAGTGGCAGTGCACCAGCAAAATGGTATGCGGTTGTTCCGGCTGCGGCATCTGCAGCCCCCTTTCCCTGCGTGAACAGAACTAAATATAATTATTATACCGCGCAGCACCAGATATGGAAAGAGATAAAACGTAAAAAATGCCCCTGTGCACAACGCCTGCGCACAGGGGCAGCGGTTATTCAGCTTCTTCTTCCAGCTCGCGGACCAAGTTCCAAACTTCGCCAATGGTACCAAGCTGTTTTAAGCGGTCCTCTTCAACCTCGGTACCGGTAGCTTCCCCAAGCTGCCAGGCCAGCTCCACCAGGTCTTCTGCATCCACGCCCAAGTCTTCAAAGCTGGTGTCCTCGCTCAGTTCGGCGGCGTCACAGCTGAACTGCTCCGCCAAAATGTCAAGCAGATCCTCAAACGTCATGTGTCCTTCCCTCCGTATCGGTGCATATGGTATTTCTATAATACCCATACGGCAGCATGCCGTCAATGGCAGATTCGACTAATATTGCGAGCTTTTTCCGTTAAAAACGCACAAGTTTGTACGGCGGGGGCTGACTGTTTGTGGAAAAGCGCGAAATACAGTATGCTGGCAGTGCTGCATTTTGCAGCAGGCACTGCACACAACGGCAGGCGGTTGGCCCCACTTCAGAAAGGAGGTGAGAGCCATGCCAAAACCTCTGACTTTTCATGTTTTGGGTTTCCCCATAGCAGTCACGGTAAAAAGCAAGGACCGCCACCCCGGCCGGACCGTCAAGTTCAGGACCGGCTTTAGGCAACACCGCACAATTCCCGCCTGACGGCTTAAGCACCGCTCCGGCGGCTGCGGCACGGCATCTGCGTTGCCA
>ENA-UEPH01001774-UEPH01001774.1-human-gut-metagenome-genome-assembly--contig:-NODE-1774-length-18288-cov-57.119159_pt1 | contig 18288 bp, 22 predicted proteins | sample MGYA00242891_ERZ507898 | MGnify/ENA primary metagenome ERZ507898 (study PRJEB26167, sample SAMN06115411) | human gut metagenome | host: Homo sapiens | place: China:Guizhou | collected 2014-10-15... | reverse complement strand
TAGAAAAGGTCAAGCACCTTGTAATACAAACCTTGACGGTCACTGATTGCAAAAATTTTTCTTGATTTTTTCAAAAAAAGTGTTGACAAACAGGTCAAACTGTGGTACAATACATAGTAGAAAAGGTCAAGCACCTTGTAATACAAACCTTGACGGTCACTGATTGCAAAAATTTTTCTTGATTTTTTCAAAAAGGTATTGACAAACAGGTAAACCTGTGGTACAATATCAATAGTAAAGGGTTCACCTTTACACTTGTTAAAAATCAGTAAGGAAAAACTGTAACACCGTTGCACTGTCTGAATTGCACGCTGGGAGAGCGTTCTAAAACGGTGCAATGCACCTTGACAACTGAATATTATACTCTTTTTTGAAAAAACACCCCTGACGAGTGTAACCCGCTTATACCTTGTATAAGTGTTAAAAATAGGTATATACTACTTATAGGTGAAAACGGATAATTTTATCCGTCACGCTGAAAATTGCGACGAAACACACAAAAAATCACAGGATAATTCTATCCTGTGTGTCGGGTGTAAACTCAAAATATTATTAAAAAAGAGGTTAAAAATTATGCTGGATTATATTGTAGCAAATGACATTATTAATTCTTTGCAAAGTAAAAGACATATTATTGAATGGGTACGCTTTAACCATTGCAATGCTTATACAACGGCTGGTGCATTAGTTAATGTTACTATTGGCAATGATGAATTTTATGTTTTGCCTATAATGTCATACACAACAGTAGTTGGATTTTGGTATGACGGCACTGTTTATGAAATCGGTAAATATAGCCGCACTACATCAAAACAATTCACACAAATTTGTAATACTTATTTTTCCAATTATGATAGAATTTATATGAAAAAAAAGGTATTGCTGACACAGCTAATGCTGTGTGTCGGGTGTAAACTCAAAATTATTAAAAAAGAGGTTAAAATTATGAAATACCCGTATAAAATACATAGACTTTTGAGAAAAGGAAAATTAAGAGGTCTATGCGTTGAAAAAGACTGGTACACAAATGGCAGTATTTCGGAATATGCACATATGCTTAATATGGTTAATAAAGACAATATCACAAGTGACGATATTGTAGAAATCGCACTTGACATTATTGCACATAGCGACTTAGAAAGTGACGATTTATTCAATGTATGTGACGATATTTTAGGTTGCACGCACTCTTTTATTGTGTGTGATTAAGAAAAAGGGTACAAGGTAATAACTTTTGTACCCTTTAGTGTGTGTCGGGTGTAAACTCAAATTTACTAAAAAGAGGTTAAAATTATGAAATATCCCTATAAAATTCATAGGCTTTTGAGAATGGAAAAATTAAGAGGGCTATGCGTTGAAAAAGGCTGGTACACAAACGGCGATAATGAGGAATATTCGCATATGCTTAATATGGTGAATAAAGACAATCTCACAAGTGACGATATTGTCGAAATCGCACTTGACATTATTGCACATAGCGACTTAGAAAGTGACGATTTACTCATTGTATGTGATGATATTTTAGGTCGCACATTCTCTTTTATGTCATAAATAAGAAAAAAGGGTACAGAGTAATAACTTTTGTACCCTTTAGTGTGTGTCGGGTGTAAACTCAAAAAATTATTAAAAAAGAGGTTAAAATTATGAAAATTTATTATGAAAAATCTTTATGGATTTTCCGTTATGAATGTCGAGCAGATGTAAAGGCAATTATCGAGAAACTTGATAAAATTGATAAACTTGATGAATTAGAACACGAACTCGATTTAGAATATCCGAATGGTATTTCTGACACAGATTTACACGATTTATTCACTGGGGATTTTGACTATCTTTTGTCATTAGTTAATATGACAGAAAAAGAATTTTACGCTGAATGTTAATTCAGCGTGTGTCGGGTGCAAACTCAAAAATTTATTAAAAAAGAGGTAGTAACAATGAAACAGTTTAATGAATTGCCTAAAAACATTCAGAGTTATATTAAAGACACATTGAAAGCATTTAATGAGATTGATGTGTATTATGAAAATGGTGAGTATCATTTTGGATTATGTATAAAGGCAAGATACGCAAAAGATTACGAATATATCGGCTGTTTTAATGCATTTGATGTCTACACGAAAGAAGAACGCATTTTAAATTATGTAAACGAATTTCACGAATACCCTCGTGAGTATGAGGGTAAAAGAGATTACGCAATTCTTAGTGATTATAACGCAACATATAAAATGGTGAATGGTAATATAGTAGTTGCATACTCAAAAAAGGGTACAGTATAAACGCTGTACCCTTGTGTCGGGTGTAAACTCAAAAAATTATTAAAAAGAGGTAAAAATTATGAGAAAAGAAAAATTAATCACAAGAACAATTACAGTTACAACAGCCGAATTTATGTGCCTTGATACCGAGACAGCAAATGTTGAAATTATCACTGCACATTTAACAGGCAAGGTCGATAATGCAACAGCTTTAAAGATGTACAAAGGTATTGCTGAAACTGAAACTTTTAAGGTTGTAGCTTGTCAATCAATCAGCTATTCTGAACAGCTTTACGGTATGACTGAAAAAGAATTTATCGAACACGCAAAAGTCCTACCGCCACGCAAGGCAACCGAAACAGAAGAAAATGAGAGTGCAGGTAATTAATTCCTGCACCCTCGTGGTGTCGGGTGTAAGCTCAAAAAATTATAGAAAAAGGAGTAAATTATGAAAACATTAGCTGAATTAAATGCAATGGTTACAGCAAAAGAACGACTAAGGTGTGAATTTGTAGTTGAAACATCTATTGATACTGACGGTGGCACACATTTTTATGACTTGTCAGACGCTTTTGTTTATCTATCGAGCGTACTGCGAGAACAGACAGATGTAGAATTATTTGACCGTGAGGATTTTGAAGAAATCGACTATATTATTCTTACAATTCATTTCATTGATGATAACAAGGTTAAGCCCCTTGTTAAGTTAATAAGAAAAGATGATATTGAATTTATTGAAATACCATAACACAAAAAAGGAGTGCTAATATGAGTAAAAAATCCTTGAAAGTCACTAAATGTAAGGGCGAGGGACAAGGCTCTTGCAAGATGTGTACCGATAACGGTAAATGGAATAGAAGCTGGATGTGCTTTCTATATAAGATAGAGGGGTATGAGGGCTGTTACTGTTCAGATTGCGTTAATAAAATTGTTCAGAGCAATTCAGAAAAAGAAAATACAGAGTAATAATCTCTGTATTTTCACAGTGTCGGGCGTAAATTGATTATAAGCAAAAAAAGGAGTAAATGTATATGGAAAGGAAGTGGCGAAAATGATTACAATTCGTTCAACTAATTACACACCAAAAGAAAAACAAATTTTAGCAGACGGTTTAAAAAATTTCTTTTTAATTGGTTCTTGCGAAAATAATAAATGCTCGGAGTGTGAAATCAGAACGCTTTGCTCTGATATAAAATTGGCACACGCTTACGCTTTAAAGCTGATTGAGAAAGGAAAGCAAGATGAATAACTTAATCTTTGAAACAGCAAACTACACAGAATATGAAAAGAAAATCTTGCGTACTATGATTGATAAAATTTTTCCACTAATCAGTCACGAATGTGATTTTAACGAGTGTAAGAAATGCTCAATCAAGCACCTGTGCAATGATACAGGCAATGCCCTTAAAATGTTGTCAGAAAACTGTTTTATTTTGAAATTTTAGTCAAAAAATATCGAAAAAGGTATTGACAATCCGTCAGTAATATGATATAATTAATTATAACCTCAAATAGAGGTCTACACCCCCTCAAAACAACATTGAAATTAGAGAGTAACTGCTGTTGCTCTCTATATGGTAAATCTACCGTTAGCTTTGTCGGGTGCAACTCCCGAATTTACCAAATCAAACACACATTCAAAACTAAAACAACAAAAAGGAGTGAAAAAAGTTATGGCAAGAACCCCACAGGTAACTCGTACCATTAAAACAACTAATGTAAATGTTCTCTGTTTAGACATTGTAAATGGCGAACCTTTCAACGAGCAGGTAACGCTTCCTCGTACTTATAAAGACGAAAAAGCTATGCTCAAAGAAGTTGAAAAGGTTATCAACAATGAGACGCAGAAAGCTGTTCACATTGTTGGCTTTACTGTTGAAGAAAAGCTGTACGGTATGAGTGAACAGAAATTTATTGAAACGGCTGACGAACTTCCGCCTCGTAAAGATTATGGCAAGATTTGTGATGAAGCAACCGAAACAACAGAAGAAAACAACTAAAACTAAAATTACAGGGAGTGCTAAATTATGCAGAAAGATTATGAAGTAAAAATCAATTCAGTATCAAAAGAACTTACAGCAAGAGAGCGTGTTATGCTGAAAGACACAAGAAACGCTATTAAACTTGACGAAGCAGTCAATGTCACACCACTTGTTATTTCACCCGCTTACTACGCTGTACTTGATATACACAATGAAAAGTCAAAAGAGGACAAAGATTTTCAGTGTTACATTGTAGTTGACACAGCAGGAAACAAGTATGCAACAGGTTCGGCTTCATTCTATACAGCCTTTACAGAAATCGTTGAAGAAATGAACGGTACGGGCGAAGAATACGAAATTGAGATTTACAAACTCGACAGTAAAAACTACAGTGGCAAGCAGTTCATTACTTGCTCGATAGTATAAATTACTTCATTATACCCCCCACCGCTATTAAAACGGTGGGGGTTTGCTATTTATGGGGGTTTAGAAAAATGAAAAGAAAGTCAAGTCAAAAATTAACAACTAATCAAATGGCATTTAAAAAAGAATTATATCGTATAAAAAGATTTATTCGCAATGCCCGAAAAAGAGGTTATGAATTTGACGATAATGTTTTACCAAAACAGCCTAAACGTATAACACGCAAAAAGTTAGAGGAAATAAAAAATATTAAACCCTCTGATTTATACAATAAAGCTGTTTATCACGATAAAATTTCACAAGAAACTTTTACAGGTCAGCAGGGCAGAGAAATAGAGCGTTATCGTGCAAGTTTAAAAGCTAAAGAAACACGGCAAAAAAATAAAGAAATTAAAATCAATCCTGTAAAAATTGGTGAAACAAAAGAAAAGAAATCTGCGCAATCAAGGCAAAAGAAAACAACGGATAAAAAGTCTGTTGAAACAAAAGAAAAGAAATCACCCGATAAAAAACACACTCAATCAAAGCAAAAAGCACCAAATAAAAAACCTACTGAAACAAAAGAAAAGAAACAAGTTACAAACGATAGCGACACCCCCACAGGCACAGAGTATTATCCAACTGTTGACATAATTGATGAAATCGGTGAGCGGTTAGTAAACATTGATTATGTTATGAAAAAATTAACTGATGATGAACCTGATGCAGATTATAGATACATATGGAAAAGAAAATCAACAGTGAATGACTTTTTACCGTCTTATTTTTATTCCAGCATTTGGGCTAATACAATACAAAAATATGAAGCACAAAATGCGTTAAGTGAATTGGAACAATATGCCAAAGATAATGCCCTTGAAATCACAAATTGTATTGATGTTGTTTATTGGGCAAGCAGTAAAGAAGAAGAGGGAAACTGGCAACGGTTAAGTTCAAAATTAGTTATCCTGCTTAAAGGTGGAGAAATACCTACATTAAAAGAAGCACAGGAACTTGGAGAATTACAAGGACAGAATGAATTGGTGTCGGATAGTTATGAGGATTAGAAAATTCAAAACTTTTGCTTGCGACTTTGAAACAACAGTTTATAAAGGACAGCAGAACACGGAAGTGTGGAGTTCAGCGTGCGTAGAGTTAAATACAGAAGATGTTAAAATTTTTCATTCTATTGAAGAACAATTCAACTACTTCATATCGTTAAATTGCAATGTATGTGGATATTATCATAATCTAAAATTTGACGGCTCTTTTTGGCTTTCATATTTGTTAATTGGTTTAGGGTACGAGCAGGCATATGATGATTTAAGCGGTAATGGTGTAATAGTTCAATGGCAAGACACTAAAGAAATGAAAAATAAAACATTTAAGTATTCAATCTCCGAAATGGGGCAATGGTATTATATTATCATCAAAGTTAATAATCATATAATAGAATTAAGAGATAGCTTAAAACTATTACCATTTAGTTTAAGGCGAATTGGTAAAAGTTTTAAAACTAAGCACCAAAAGCTGGAAATGGAATACACAGGATTTAGGTATGCTGGCTGTCCAATTACTGATGAAGAAAAAAAATACATTGCTAATGATGTTCTCGTATTAAAAGAAGCATTAGAAATTATTTTTTCAGAGGGGCACAACAAATTAACTATTGGCTCTTGTTGCTTAGCTGAATATAAAAAAATAACTGGACAAAATAAATATGATGAAATGTTCCCTGATTTGTACAAAAACGAATTAGATACCACTGTACACAAATATAAAAATGAGGGTGAATGGATAAGGCGTTCATACAGAGGTGGCTGGTGCTATTTAGTAAAGGGCAAAGAAAACAAAATTTATAACAATGGCACTACTGCTGATGTAAATTCCCTTTACCCCTCTATGATGTCAAGTGAGAGCGGAAATCGTTATCCAATAGGTGAGCCGACATTTTGGAGCGGTAATTATATACCAAACGAAGCATTATTCCCTGATAAATATTACTTTGTTAGGGTGAAAACAAGATTTTATATAAAGACAGGGTATTTGCCGTTTATACAATTAAAAGGTAATTTACTTTATAAAAGTAATGAGTGCTTAGCTTCATCTGATTATTTTGACACCAAAACTAATAAATATTATACGCATTATTATAATCGAGAAAAACAACTTTGTGACACAAGAGTTGAAATGACTTTAACAATGACAGATTATGAATTAATCAAAGAGCATTATGAGTTAGTTGACTTTGAAATCTTAGACGGCTGTTATTTTAATTCTGCTATCGGTATTTTTGACAGATATATTGAAAAATATAAAAAAATAAAATTAGAAAGCAAAGGTGCAAAGCGTGAGTTAGCTAAACTATTTTTAAATAATCTATATGGTAAAATGGCAAGTAACACAGACAGTAGTTTTAAGGTTGCATATGTAAAAGAAGATAAGTCTTTAGGCTTCATTTCCGTATGCGAGGACAACAAACAAGCTGGATATATTCCTGTTGGCAGTGCAATTACTTCATATGCAAGAAACTTTACTATTAGAACAGCACAAAAAAATTATTATGGTGTAGATAAATGCGGTTTTATTTATGCTGACACTGATAGCATACATTGTGATTTACCGCCCGAAAAAATAAAGGGTATTAAGGTAGATGATAAAAACTTTTGCTGTTGGAAATTGGAAGCAAGCTGGGATAAAGCTATTTTTGTAAGACAGAAAACATACATAGAGCGTGTTATAGCTGAAAATTTAAACCCTATTGAAACACCATATTATAATGTTAAGTGTGCAGGTATGCCCGAAAAATGTAAAAATTTATTCATTAAATCAATGACTGATAATGTAATAAAAGAGGGTGAAAAATACACAGACGAAGAAAAAGAATTTTTATCAGTAAAGCGTGATTTAACAGACTTTAAAGTTGGGCTAATAGTTCCCTCTAAACTTCTTCCGAAAAGAATTAGAGGGGGTGTACTATTAGTAGATACCACTTATCAAATGAGATAAAGTTAAAACCCTATGCAAAAAAGCATAGGGTTTTTTATATCATTAAAGTATGCAATAAAAAAGCGGTCAGCGAAACCGAATAATAGTGCTGGCAGTATATTCCAACTGTGCTATCCAACCTTATTCAGAATTATTTACACACTCTGATACCTAATAAGATAATGATTTTAATATAACTTCTTTACAAGTTAAGTCTTTAAATCTGAAACAACCTCTTTCAAAATAATACCTTAAATTCGACAAGAAAATATCATTCTTTTTTAGCATTACATAATTAATATTATGGTCGGCTGTTGTGATTGCTAACTTTGTTGGGTAAGACATATCAGCCTTATCATCACAGTAAATAATTCCCTCGTCTGCAAATTCACGAACAGCATACTCTTTATTTTTATATTTTAAAGTCGCTAAATATCGTGATTTACCTATGGGCTTTTCAATAAATGCTTGGTTATCATTAAGGTACACATTTTCGCTTGCGTAAGCAACATATTTATTACTTGAAAATGCTCTATTAAAAGCACTTTCTCGTTGTGCTATGCTGGCACTTTCAACATAACCCTGTTCCATAACAAAACCGTCACCCTTTAAAAATTTTGTGTCAGATTTTAACCGAGTTGATATTCCTAATTGTACATAATATGGATTTAAAATTGAAACAGGATTGCCAAGCATATAAATCGGTAAGTATTTTGACTGTTCTCCTTGACCTCTTGCAAGTGAAGTGTGAATTGAAATTAGCTTCTCAACTTCATTAGCACAATAGTGATTTGTTTCAGACTGAAATTCATCGAATATTAGCCTTTTAACATCTGACAATAAATGTGAATATTTTTTCAACTGGTCGGCACTGTTTAATGAAATAGCATAACCACAGCTTTTTCCGCCCTTTTCAGTATCTTCTCCCTTATTACACAAAAATAATTCGTGATAGATACCTCGTGCCCTACGCTCTGAACGCATAACTAAATTTGGAAAAAATAATGAGCTAATATCTTTAAAAAATTTATCAGCAATACCGTCAAGTTCATAATTGTACCGATAAAGCAGTCCGAATTTTTCTTGCTTTTCAGTAAATTTTTTAGTACATAGCCTGCCAAAATATGTTGTCTTTCCGCCTGTTCTATTCGTAGTGCATAAATATATTTCAGGTGTTTTACCATTTAGGTCTTTTAATGACAGCAATTTAGTACCATTATAGTATTCAATCATTAAAATAATTCGCCTCTCTGTTAGTACAATATTTTATCTTATTTGATAAATTCAAACAATTTTATCCTAATTAATTATACCATATCTATTGCAATTTGTCAATAATTGTGATATAATTAATAATACAGAAAGGTGGTGATTTATCTATGGCAATTTACATTGTAACATTGTGCTTTATTTTATTTGACATTGTGACAGGCATTATTAAAGCCCTTTACAATAAAAAATTAAACAGTACACCGTTGCGAAAGGGTTTATTTCACAAACTGGCAGAAGTTATTGCAATTTTTGGTACAGGTTTATTGGAATATGGTAGCCATTATGTGAATATTGGTGTAAGCATACCATTGCTTGGTGTGGTGTCAGCTTATATTTGCGTTATGGAATTAATAAGCTGTATGGAAAATCTTGCAGAAGTAAACCCTGTTTTGGGAAAATTATTTAAGCCGTATCTTGAAAAAATAAAACAGAAAGAGGGTGACGAAAATGACAAAGACATTTAAGGGAATTGATGTGTCTGTTTGGCAAGGCTCTATTAACTTTGAAAAGGTTAAATTAAATGGTATTGATTTTGTAATTATTAAAGCTGGTGGCTCTGATGATGATTTCTACACAGACAGTTGTTTTGAAATCAACTACAACAATGCTAAAAAAGCAGGTCTTAAAATCGGTTGTTATTACATTGTCGGAAGTAATTTTGACACAATCGAAAAAGGTACAAAAAACGCTGAACATTTTGCAAAAATTATCAAAGGAAAAACTTTTGATTATCCAATTTTTCTTGACCTTGAATTAACATCACCCTCACAGAAATACGGTGCTACAACTGCAAGCATAGCTTTTTGTGATTATCTTATAAGTCACGGATATTATACTGGGATTTATGGCTCGTCAATATCGGGATTTAAAGATAGACTTGATATTAACCGCTTAGGTAAATATGATAAGTGGGTAGCACAGTACGATTTAGAAAAACCTACTTATCCACCGAATTGTAAAATATGGCAGTATTCAAGCACAGAAAGAATTGACGGAATTAATTGCAATGTAGATATGAATATCTCATATTGCGATTATCCCTCAATTATAAAAAATTCAACATTTTCAACAAATCTTTCAACATCTGTTAAAGATATTCAAAATTGGCTAAACGCTAACTATAAATCTGATTTAACAGTTGACGGTATTTTGAGCGACTTAACAGAGAAAGCGTTAGTTAAAGCATTACAAACTGAACTCAACAAAAAGTATAACTCTAATCTTGATATTGACGGCATTTTCGGAGATAAAACTAAAACTGAAATATTAAATATTTTTAATGACACAAAAGATAGTATAACTAAAATCTTACAGGGGTTGCTTATTTGCAATGGATATTCAGCAAATATTTCAACATCTGTTAATTCAGATATTGAAAGTGTCCAAAAGTGGCTAAATGTCAATTATAAAAGTGATTTAATGGTTGACGGAATTTTTGGCAACTTAACAAAGAAAGCATTAGTTAAAGCATTACAAACTGAACTTAACAAACAGTATACTTCTAACCTTGCTATTGACGGAATTTTTGGGGAAGAAACAAAATCTGAAACCCCCGAAGTAGCTTTTGGCGCAAGTGGAAATATTACTAAAATTTTGCAAGGGTTGCTTATTTGTAATGGGTATTTGACAAATGGTTTTGACGGTATTTTTGGAATTGGTACAGAATGTGCCATTAAAAGTTATCAGTCAAAACAGGGTTTAATCGTTGACGGTATTGCTGGAGAAGAAACTTTCTTTTCTATGTGCAAATAAAAAATTATTGAAATATAAGGAGTGATATTATGCCAGTATTAAAGCGTGACGAATTTTTTGAAAGAATACACAATCGTGTCGGCACAGATAATTCTGATGAAGCTATTAGCTTTATTGAAGATATGTCAGACACATATAACGCACTTGAAGAGCGTGCAAACGGTGACGGTACCGACTGGGAAAAAAAGTACCACGAACTTGATGAAAGTTGGAAAAAGAAATATGCACATCGTTTCTTTTCGGGTAGTGCAAATTATCCACCAACTGAACCCGAAGAAAAAGAAAAAGACAGTTCATCAATCACAATTAATGATTTATTTGAACAGTCAAATTAAAGAGAGGAGTAATAAATTATGGCTACAATTCCAAAAACATTGACATTAACTAAAAATTCTGTTGACATTTTAAATGCAATCAGAAATGGTGCAAGTACAAATTACAGAGATTATGTACCACAGGCTGAAAATTCGCTTGCTTCTATCAAGGAAATCGGCGGAATTATTATGCAGTTCCCAGCGTTACAGAATGAATTTCTTTCCGCACTTATCAACCGTATCGGCAGGGTTATGATTACATCAAAAATGTATTCAAACCCGTGGACTGTTTTTAAACAGGGTGTACTTGAATTTGGCGAAACAATCGAAGAAATTTTCGTAAACATTGCAAAGCCTTTTGAGTACGATGTTGAAACTTCTGAAAGCAAGGTATTTGCACGAGAAATTCCCGATGTTCGCTCGGCATTTCACAGCATTAATTATCAGAAGTTTTACAAGGCGACAATACAGAACAAACAGCTTTCGCAGGCTTTTCTTTCTTGGGAGGGTATTACTGACCTTATCACAAAGATTGTAAACAGTATGTACGCTGGTGCAAACTATGATGAATTTCAAACAATGAAATATATGCTTGCAAAGAACATTCTTAACGGCAGACTTTATCCTGTTACTGTGCCTGCTATCAGCGAAACAAATATGAAGCGTGTTGCAAGTACAATTAAGGGTGTAAGCAACAACTATGAATTTATGTCAACAAAGTACAACGTTGCTGGTGTAAGCAACTATGCTGATAAAGACAATCAGTATCTTATCGTCAACAGCAACTTTGACGCTATTATGGACGTTGAAGTTCTTGCTTCTGCGTTCAATATGGACAAGGCGGAATTTACAGGACATAGAGTGCTTGTTGACAGCTTCGGCACAATGGATATTGAACGACTTAATAAGTTATTTGCTAATGATAAAACTTATACGGCATTTACCGATGATGAATTGACAGCATTGAACGAAATTCCTGCTGTTCTTGTTGACAAAAATTGGTTTATGATTTTTGACAACCTTTATGAATTTACAGAACAGTATAACGGCGAGGGCTTGTACTGGAATTATTGGTATCATATTTGGAAAACTTTCAGCGTTTCACCATTTGCAAATGCAAGTGTATTTGTTCCCGATGTACCGTCTGTTACAAGTGTTACGATTTCACCGTCTACTTTAACAACTGTTGCTGGGCAGGACGTTCAGCTTTCTGTTGATGTTGTTACTAAAAACTTTGCTCCAAAATCAGTTATTTGGAGTACAGACATCACAGACGGTGTTTCGGTTGACATTTTCGGTAAGGTGTCAATCGGTGCAAGTGTTGCAAAAGGCACAACTATTACTGTTACGGCTACCTCTACTTTTGATAAGACCAAAACGGGTACAGCTACTATAACAGTAGAATAAAAATTATTGAAGTGAAAACAGTTAAACTGTTTGGGTAAGGGTGGGTAAAAATAGAAAGAGGGATAATAATGTATATAAATCCTAACACAACGATAAAAATATTACATAATGTGCCCTTAGATAATACATACGAACATACTATTTATTTTGATACCATTTCAGCTCAAAGTAGTTACTTTAGTGGGTTAGCTAAATATACTTTTGAAGAACAAACATATCAGCGTGTTAAACGAGGATATATACGCATTGCGAAAAACGCTGAAAGTCTTTATGACTGTAATTATTTAATGTTTCAAAATTCTGCGTTCGGTAATAAATGGTTTTATGCTTTCATTAATTCAGTTGAATATATTAACAACGGTGTTTCAGAAATTGAATTTGAAATTGATGATATGCAGACTTGGCATTTTGATTATCATTTACAAGACTGTTTTGTAGAGCGTGAACATAGTAACACTGACAATGTAGGAGATAATATCGTTCCCGAAAATTTGGAACTTGGAGATTATGTGTATAGTAACTTTCATAGTGCAGGTATTGCAAGTAGATTGCGTTATTATGTAGACGCTACAATTACCGAGAGGTATAACCCTTTTGGTGGTGGTAGTTATACTATAATGAAAAAACCTATTTTTAGTGGCTTGTATCATTTTTCAGCAACGGCAGACGAGTTAGTATATTGGACAAATGGTATGGGGCTTGACGGAAGTATTACCGACACAGGCACAATTAATGAAAATAAAGTGAAAGTGCGTGACGGTGTTATAAATATTCGGCTTGGTTGCGAAACTCGAAAAGGAACTGTAAACACTAATATGCTACCATACTATGGTGATTATACAATACACAACAACAAATTATTTACATACCCGTATAATTTTGTGTATGTCACTAACTTTCAAGGTAATACCACTACATATAAATACGAATATTTTGCCAATAATAAACCGCAATTTTCTCTGTCAACTGATGAAATGGCAGATAGTCCGGCTATTTTAATTCCTACTAATTATAAGGGACAAGAACAAAATATGGCTGAATGTTTAACCTTTAATAAATTTCCAACTTGTGCGTGGTCATCAAGTTATTATGGCACTTGGTTGGCACGCACTGTTGCAACTACTGTTCCTAATATGGTGACAAATGTTGTAAGTGGTGCGGTGAGTGGTGCTATGCTTGGTTCACCACAAACGGCTGTTGCTGGTGCAGGAATAAGCGCTATATCAAGTGTTATTAGTCTTATGGGCGAAAAACATATGGCAGAAATAACCCCACCACAGGCTAAAGGTACGCAGTCAGGGTTTACAAACTATTATGAAAATATGATAGACTTTGGTATATACCAAAAACATATAACGATTGAAATTGCACAGACCATTGACGATTACTTCGATAAATTTGGGTATGCAACGCACAGATTGAAAGTGCCAAATCGAAATGTTCGCCCCCATTGGTGCTATACTAAAACCGTTGGGTGTACTATTAAAGGTTCTGTTCCGTGTGATGATATGCGCAAAATTTGCTCTATTTACGATAAGGGCATAACCTTTTGGAAAAAAGGTAACGAAGTAGGCAATTATAGCTTAGACAATAGAGTAAAGGAGGAATAAATTTTGGGTAGAATTAAAAATCGCCAATTTTGGGAAAGTGCTTCAATGAATAATGGTACATTTATACAGTATTATAACCGCCTCTTGGAGTTGTCTGTGTCTATGTTTGAATGGAAAAATCTACCGCCTACTATTGATGTGAGATTTTTAGAGTTAGCACTATTTTCTGACGGTATGGCAGTATTCTTTAAAGACGAAGTGCTCGGGTGTTTAGCTCTACGCACTATGATAGGTGGCACTTTCAATGTTTATCAAATACCAAACATTAGAACAGCTTACGCTTCAAATGGGTACAATAAAATTTTAAATGAAACAGACAGCGTTATAATCTTTAACAATTTAATTCATACCAACAGTATGCTGGATATTGAAATGTTTGCAAGAAGATTATACAATATTGACAGAATTATTGATGTTAATGTCAACGCACAAAAAACCCCTGTATTAATTACTTGTGGCGAAAATCAGCGTTTAACTATGAAGAATTTATATATGAAATATGACGGTAACGAGCCTGTTATTTATGCTGACAAAAATTTAAGCCCTAATTCACTTAAAGTGCTTAAAACAGACGCACCTTATATTTCTGATAAATTATCAGATTTAAAGGCAAGAATTTGGAATGAAGCCTTAACATACTTAGGCATTTCAAATATAAACACAGTTAAAAAAGAAAGAATGATAACTGACGAAGTTATAAGAAATCAAGGCGGTACTATTGCAAGTAGATACTCAAGGCTTGAAGCAAGACGGCAAGCCTGTAAACAAATTAATGAAATGTTCGGGCTAAATATTTGGTGCGATTATCGTGAAGATTATCAATCAATAGATAATGAAGCAAATGACACAATTAAGGGTGAGCCTAATTCTGACGGAGAGGGTGGTGCTTTAGACAATGAGTAAGTACACAACCGAAGTGAGATTTATATGCGAAAATGAATATAATAACGAGAGTGCAGGATTTAATGAAATTAACAAAATTCTCACAACAGTTGCACCTAAAATATTTAACTTTGATTTTCCTATATTTGATGAAGAATATAGACTTCCACTTGAAGTTAAAATTTTAAGGACATATTACACAAGAGAAATCTGTGAGGAAACTGTTGGATTATGGAAATTGCGTTTACAAACTAAACTGTGTAACATTATGCCGTATTATAATCAACTCTATAAATCTGCATTAATGGAATTTGATGTGTTCACTGACATTAATTATACAGAAGTTACTGACGGACTTTCTCTCAACAACTTAAAGAAAATAATTGATTTTCAAAATTTAGGAGGAATAGACACTAACACTTATACAAAAAATGGTAAAGAAAAAAGTACAACAAATTATAATGGTGGGAGTTCAAACACTACAAGCTATGAGGGCAAAGAAACTAATTCTACGGACTATAAAGGTACTGAAAAAGATATTTCTACAACTACTGGTAGCACTGATAAAACACCACCTACAAAAATTACAACTAAAAGTGATACCCCACAGGGCGGATTGAACGGTCTTATTTCAGAAGATTATTTGACCTCTGCTCAAAAAGAAACTTATACCACAAATGAAGTAGAAACTTATAACAATATTACAAATGATACAGAAAAAAGCTTTGCTGGAAGAAATGACACACGCACAACGCAATTTGAAAATAGAAAAGATGTTAATACTCAACAATTTTCAAACAGAAATGATGTTAATACATTAGAATTTGACAATCGTTATGACAGTGTTACACAAGAGAAACTAAGTAAAAATAAAACTGATGAAAGCAACGAGGGCTGGAATAAGAATGACAATACTTTAACTGTTAAAGGTAAAAGAAATAATTTGACATATGCTGAAATGTTACAGAAGTACAGAGAAACATTTATTAACATTGATAAAATGATAATAGATGAATTATCTGATTTATTTTTTAATTTATGGTAGGTGATATAATGCACGCAGATTTTATTCCAAAATTAGACGGCTATTCTAATCAACATAGGTTTATGTTTTGGTGCCAAAAGGTACTCCCTCTTGTATATGATGATAGCTTGTCATATTATGAACTTCTTGACAAGGTTGTCAATTATTTGAACAACGCTATCAAAGATATTTCAACAGCAGAGGAAAATATAGGCAAATTATACCTTGCTTTCACTCAACTTCAAACCTATGTGAACGAATACTTTGACAACTTAGATGTGTCAGAAGAAATTAACAACATTATTAACCGTATGATTGGTGACGGCTCTTTTCAAGCACTTTTTGGTACTGCTAAAACGGTTAATGTTATGCGAAATAGTGTTTATAGCACAGGCAGAATTATAACAACTGAGGGATATTACACCGAGGGTGACGGTGGTAATAATACTTACTTAACATCAAATTCAGTAATTAATGACCTCTCAATACAATCATTAAGAAACGAAAATTTATACTTCACACCGTTGGAAGTTATCAACGCTAAAAAATTTGATGAAAGTGGCTCAAATGTACAGAATAATGATAGAGGTACAACAACTATTAATATTCTTAAATACGGTTGCAAAAAATTTCCGCCCGAATTAGGACAATATCCGTCCAACAGCACGCAAAGTGACGAGTACGATTGTTCAAATATTCTTAATATTTTGCTTTCGTATGGTCTTGCTCTTTATGTACCAAATGGTACTTTTATTTGCAACAACCCTCTTAGTGCTATGGAAATCTCTCTTGACTTGTCGAATAATGCACGATTACTATATGACGGTAATCCAAATGATTACTTTATTGCAATTAATATTGCGACTACAACAAAGCAATTTGTAACATACAGGTCGCATATTACAGGTGGCATAATTGACACTAATTATAAAGTTAAATATTCCATTTGTGCAAACCGTTGTGTAGGCTTGCTTATTAATAATATTATAATCCAGCATTTCTTGAAAGAGGGGTTATATTTAGGGACTATCAAGAGTGATATTCCCGAGTATGTAATTGAAACAAGAGTAATTAACTCTACAATTCGTAACTTCAAACAGGGTTCTTTTACGAAATCGGGAAGCAATAAAACTTATCCATACCCTTGGAACACTTATGGAATTTTCTCGGGTGGCACTGACAATTTCTTTAATAATTTAATTATCCAAAATTGCCAAAGAGGTGTATACACTGGCTCTGATGATAAATTTACCAATGTACATATTTGGCAACAGCTTGGTGCATTATATAATACTGAAATATCAAAAGATTACAGCGACTATTTTAAGGAAACATATGCTTTTGTATTACCACCTAATGCTGTTTGTTCCTTTGCAAATTGCACCATAGATAATATGCGAACAGGCTACTATTTACAAGACTTTGCTAATGTTTCAGAATTTGGCACAATGTATCTGTTTGCACCATCTGTTATAGATGCTACTGTTATTAACGAGATTGTCGGTGGTTTAAAATATGTAGCGTTTGCAAACAACAAAGACGGTATAGAGGACGATAACAAGGTTTTCTCTGCTCAATTCCATTCTTTTGGAACGCAGTTCACATTACCTATTCAAACATTAGTAACATCTACAATTTATCCCCTTATCAGACTTGTTCCTAATTCAGTCATTAAACAGCTTAACGGTGCTAACTTTCGTACATATATCAATAGGTGGAATTTTGAGGGTTACTATCCGCCTGCAAATATGACAAACAAGGTTGAATATGGTTACAATGCAAACCGTATATTGCTTAACTTTGACGGCAGTGCAAACAATGTTATTAAAGAAACAACTGACTTAGACAGTCTTACGAAAATTGGTGCGTTCAGTGCCACATCAAGTCTTTTAACTAATTACCCTGCTGATTTTGCAAGTGGTGATGTTGTTATTCTTAATGTCGGTACAGAAAACAGAGTAGCACAAATTATGTACCACCAAAGTTTTTGTGCGTATCGTTTTATTTACAATAATAGAGGTGAAATAACACGCGCACCTTGGCGAAAAACATACCAGTTACAGAGTGTTAAAATTGGTAAATATCGTGTTGCTTGTCCTACTGAAATAAATGTGTATTCACAGGCTAACCCGACAAGCACAGTTAGGAACACAATTCCTAACGGAACAGAGTTTACGATAATTAGTTATACAACAGCATATGATACAAACTGGGGCTTGTACAGAAACGAGCAAAACCTTAACTGCTTTGTTGATTTATCATTTTGTAAATTTGTAGAGTAAAAATTTAAGCACTGAACAGTGAAAACTATAATGCTGTTCGGTGCTTGTTTTTTATACTACGGTAGGTGCAAATGAGAACGAGCAAAAGAAAGCAAATGAAGCTGGAGTTACTCCT
>ENA-UEPH01001732-UEPH01001732.1-human-gut-metagenome-genome-assembly--contig:-NODE-1732-length-18582-cov-4.354553_pt1 | contig 18582 bp, 19 predicted proteins | sample MGYA00242891_ERZ507898 | MGnify/ENA primary metagenome ERZ507898 (study PRJEB26167, sample SAMN06115411) | human gut metagenome | host: Homo sapiens | place: China:Guizhou | collected 2014-10-15... | reverse complement strand
GCGGCTCCGATCCGCGTGTATACGAACCCCGCGCCGCTCTCGGTCAGCACGCCGTCGGCGAATGTCGTGCGGCAGGAGATCTCCGCCGTCGTTCCCGAAACCACCGCTTCGGGTTTCAGGAACCACGTGTCCCCCTTCTCCGCGCCGTCGTCTCCGCAGGAGGCGAAAGCCGCGGAAATACCTGCCAGCAAAACTGTCAATAATCTTTTCATCTTCTATTTTTCGGTTAACAATCCCTCATTTTGGAATCTATCCAGATGGTCACCGGACCGTCGTTCACCAGCGCCACCTGCATGTCGGCGCCGAACTCCCCCGTCGGCACCTCCCGGCCCAGCAGCTCGGCCACGCGGGCCGTGAAACGCTCGTACATCGGGCGCGAGACGGCTTCGGGCGCCGCCCTGACGTACGACGGGCGGTTGCCCTTGCGGGTCGAAGCCTGCAGCGTGAACTGGCTCACCACCAGCACCTCGCCGCCGACCTGCCGCACGTCGAGGTTCATCACCCCCTGCCCGTCGTCGAAAATCCGCAGACGGACCAGCTTGCCCGCCAGATACTCCATATCTTCGTCCGTGTCCTCCACGCCCACGCCGACCAGCACCAGCAGTCCCTGCCCGATCCGGGACAGCTCGACGCCGCCGACGCTGACGGAAGCGTTCTTCACACGCTGAATCAACAATCGCATATTTTCCGGTAAATCAACGGGTTTCGAAATAAGCCCACAGGTTGTCGTCCGCAGGCGCGGGAGCCGTGACGCTCACAGGCTCCCGGCGCACGGGGTGTTCGAACTCTACCCGCCGCGAATGGAGCGAGATGCCGCCGCCGGGCAGCGAACGCCGCGCGCCGTATTTCAGGTCGCCGCGGATCGGACACCCGATCTTCGACAACTGGGCGCGGATCTGATGGTGACGCCCCGTCAGCAGCTCCACCTCGACGAGCGTATAGTTGGTCCCCGCCCCCAGCGTTTCGTAACGCAGGCGCGCCTCTTTGGCGCCGGGCTTCGGCCCGTCGCAGGCCCGCGAGCGGTTGGTGCGGGCGTCGCGCAGGATGTAGTGGCGCAGTTCGCCGCTTTCGGGGTCGGGCGTCCGTTCGGTCAAGGCCCAGTAGACCTTGCGGATGCGGCCCTCGCGTATCATCTCGTTGAGCCGCGTCAGGGCCTTCGAGGTCTTGGCGAACAGCACCGCGCCGCTCACCGGACGGTCGATGCGGTGCACCACGCCGAGGAACACCTCGCCGGGCTTGGCGTCGCGGCGTTTGACAAAGGCCTTTATCTGGTCTTCGAGCGCGCTTTCGCCCGACGGATCGGGCTGCACCAGATCGCCGCAGCGTTTATTGACGATCAGCAGATGATTGTCTTCGTAGAGGATATCTTCGGGAGTGAACATTTTTCGGGTATTTCTAAAAGCGGCCTGTACTTCAACGCAACGTTTCCCCGCCGTCGGCGGGCCGCGCCGCCGAAGCCGGTATCTCGGACATGCTCGCTGCGGATCAGAGCACGAACGTGAAGGGCAGCAGCAGCGCCGCCGCCTCAACGGCCGTCGCCGTGCCGCCACCGCTCATGATGACCCGCCTGGGCGCGCCCTGACGGCGTTCGACGTCCACCATCACCTGCCGGCACTGGCCGCAGGGATAGCATTCGCGCTCCGAGGGATCGGAAGCGATCGCCAGCGTCTCGATCGGATCGTCGGCATAATTGGCCTGCGCATAGAACATCAGCGTCCGCTCGGCGCAAAGCCCCGCGGGATAGACCTCGCTCTCGAAATTGCTTCCGTAGAGGATTTTCCCGCTGCGCAGCCGCGCAGCCGCCCCCACCCGGAACTTCGAATAGGGCGCATTGGCGTTGGCCGTGGCCCGTTCGGCCTCCCGAACCAGCTCACGGTCCGCATCGGACAGCTCGGCAAGAGCCGCATAATGCTCGTAGTTGAAACAAAACTGTTTTTCCATAACTCCTCCTTTTTTAAGGGGCAAAGTAAACAAAGATAGTACAATTTTTCGGAATCCGCACCATCCGGCGCCGTTTTTCGCACCCGGCGGGCTTCGTCCGCGACCACGTCCGGCCTTCCTCCGCGCTCCGCCCGCGAATCCGGAACCCGAAGCGCGACAACCTCCGTCCGCAACACCCTGAGACGACGAAGAGGACGCCCTTCGCGGGACATCCTCTTCGCATATGCCGCCGGAGAGCTACTCCAGCACGAATTTCGCCTGCACGTTGTACTGCAGCTTGATGGTCTTGAAGTCGAGCGGTTCGTCCGCCGCGGCCTCTTCGGCATACCCGGCCTTCGCACTGCGCATCACGGCCATGTTGTCATACAGCACCGGCATCACGTTGTTGTTCGAGTCGTAAATGTAGAAGCACTTGCCGACATTCTGCCCGATCGCCCCGGCCAGCGTCTGGGCGCTCTGCTTGGCGTTCTGCATCGCTTCGACGCGCACCTGCTCCTTATACTCGTCGATCTTCGAGTGCGACACCTTCAGGATCGAAACGTTCGAGATTCCGAGTCCGTCGAGCGCCTGCCACACCTTGGCCACCTCGGCCGACGATCCCAGCTGAAGCTGGTACTTGGCCGTCGCCACCGAAGTGTTCTTCTTGAAGAACTCGCTCGAAAGGTTGGCTACCTTCAGCTGCTTCTCGACGTTCACGCCCAGCCGCTTGAGGGCCGCGATCATGTCGCGCTGCTGGCTCTCGACCGAAATCTTGCCCTTCGAGTCGCGCTCGTTGATGACGATCGAGAGGTAGAACTCGTCGGGCGTGATCTCCTTCTCGGCGCGTCCGTTCACCTGAATATAGCTGGGGAAAGCCTCCTGCATCTGTGCCGCCGCGGGAAGAGCCATCAGCGCCACCGCCGCCATTAAAATCAGTTTTTTCATATTTTCCGTTTTTTAGGTAACTGTCTTGCAAAAAAATCCGAAATACTGCATCCCCATTCCGGAATCATGCCTTGAACGACCCTATTTCGATCAGGTTGCCTTCGGGGTCGGCCACGTAGCAGGTGCGCTGGCCCCACGGTTCGGTTGTGGGTTCCATGACGGGCCGGGCGCCTTTGGCGACGACCTCGCGGAAGGCCGCATCGACCGCCGCATGGTCTTCGACGCTCAGGGCGATCTCGTAATGCCCGTTCACCGGGCCGGCATAGCCGAACCTGCGGCCGGTCATCTTCTCGAAATCCGCCCTGCGGTAGAGCAGGAACAGCGTTCCGTCCTTTTCCAGATAGACGTTCGAGGCGTTTTCATCCTCGCGGATCTCGAATCCCAGCACGTCGCGGTAGAAGCGGACCATGGCCGGCATCCGCTCGACGAATATCCCGAAACCGTCCAGTCTCATCGCCGTACGAGTTTCACGACGTTTTCCACATGGTGCGTGTGGGGGAACATGTCCACGGGCTGTACCGCCTCGACGCGGTAATCGGCGTCGAGCAGCGCCAAGTCGCGGGCCTGCGTGGCGGGATTGCAGCTCACGTAGACGATCCGCCGGGGCGCGGCGCGCAGGATCACCCCGATCACCGGCTCGTCCACGCCCGCACGCGGCGGATCGAGGATGATCACGTCGGGACGGCCGTTGGCGGCGACGAACCCGTCGCTCAGCACCTGCTTCATGTCGCCCGCATAGAAAACCGTATTCCCGATGCCGTTGATCTGCGAATTGACCTTCGCATCGGCGATCGCTTCGGGCACATACTCCACGCCCACCACCCGGCTGCACCGCGCGGCGCAGAAATTGGCGATGGTCCCCGTCCCGGTGTAGAGGTCGTAAAGCACGTCCTCCGGTTTGAGGTCCGCGAACTCCCGCGCCACCTTGTAAAGCTCGTACGCCTGCGCCGAATTGGTCTGGTAGAACGACTTCGGCCCCACCTTGAACCGCAGCCCCTCCATCTCTTCGACGATATGGTCCTCGCCTTTGTAGCAAACCGGATCGAGGTCCCCGACCGAATCGTTGAATTTGGTGTTGACGATGTAGAACAGCGACGTGATCTGCGGGAAATTCGCCGCCAGATGGTCCAACAGCGCGGCGATCCGCTCCCGGTCGTCCTCGCCGAACACCACGATCACCATCACCTCGCCCGTCGAAGCCGTGCGGACGATCATGTTGCGCATCAGCCCCCGGTGTTCGCGGGCGTTGTGGAACGTGTAGCCGTTTTCGATGCAGAAGCGTCTGGTCTCGGTGCGGATGTCGTTCGACGGATCGGGCTGGAGCCAGCACTTGTCGATGTCCAGCACCTTGTCGAACATGTTGGGAATATGGAATCCGAGCGCGGGCGCGGCATCGAAGTCCGTCCCGCTCTCCACCTCTTCGCGCGTCAGCCAGCGGCGGTCGGCGAAGGTGAATTCGAGCTTGTTGCGGTAAAACCGGGTCTGCTCCGACCCCAGACAGGGCGCGATCTGCGGCAGTGCGATCTTGCCGATGCGCGTCAGCTGGTCGCGCACCTGCTCGGTCTTGAAGCGCAGCTGCTCCTCGTAGGGCAGGTTCTGCCACTTGCAGCCCCCGCAAACCCCGAAATGGGCGCAGAAGGCCTCCGCGCGCAGCGGCGATTTTCTGACGTAGCGGACCACGAATCCCTCCATGAACCTGCGGCGCTTGGAGCGTATCTGCACATCCACCACGTCGCCCGGAACGGTCAGCGGCACGAACACCACCACGTCGTTCCAGCGTCCCATCGCCTTGCCTTCGGCGGCGAGCGTCGTTATTTCAAGCCCCTCGATGAGGGGATAATTTGCCTTTTTGCGAGCCATCGTCTTCCAATTTGCGGCAAAGATAGTGCAAGCTGAGGGCAAAAGCAAGTTCGCTTGCATTTTGCCGAAGCGCCGCCCTCGCCCTTCACCTCCGCCGACACGGCGATCAGGCCGCCGCACCCGTTCCGTTTCAGACACCCGCAGCCCGGTCCGGGCCGCTGCCTACTCCTTTCTCTTCGCTCCGGCCCTCGCCCTCACGCCGCCCAGCCAGAACCCCAGCGCAAAGGGTCCCCCGATCAGCACCGCGAGCGCCGACACCACGTACAGCAGCACCTTGCCCACCAGCCCCGGCACCGCGTCGAGCGTCGTCCGCACCACCTCGCCGGCCGTCTGCCGCAGCTGCTCGACCAACGCCTGCCGCTCTCCGGTCACATACCGCTGCAGCTCATCGCGCTGGCGGTCGAAATCGGCGAAGGCGTTATCGACGCTGTAATTCATCGTATATATCAGCTGCGTCACCTGTTTGTTCAGCTCGTCCAGCACCCGGTCCGATATTTCGGGCAGATGCTCGGCCACGACGACGATGCGCGTGAAACTGCGTTCGAGCGAGTCGAGGCGCGCCCCGACCTCCATGCGCAGGCTGTCCTGCTGCAGCTGCATTTCGAGAATGTCCTTCGACCAGCCGACACTGCTGGCCAGCTGCTGCGTCTGGCTGCTCACGCGGTCGTTCACGTCGGCCAGCACTTCGGCGATCGAACCCGTCGCATAAGCGTGCTCTACGCCGTTCTCGCGCAGGAACTCGATCCACGCAAGGGTGGTGTTCGAAGCCTCCATCCCCTCGTCGGAGGGATTGTCCCGCACATACTGCGCGACAAAACGCTCCATCAGCCCGTAACGCTCCTCCGCCAGCACCTGCCGCGCCAGCCGCGCGGCCCGGCGGTCGAGCCGCGCCGCCGCATCGCGCGCCATGCTGCTCTGCGCCCCGAACAGCAGCGAATCGGGCGCCGCCGCAAACCGTTCGTTCATCCGCCGGCAGAGTATCCACATGTCGGCCAGCGCCACATCGGGAATTCCCTGCATGGCGGCCGAAACGCCCGCCCGCGTAGCGTGTATCTTCCACCGCACGGCGGCGACCCGCGTAGCCATATCCGGCGCCGCTTGGGCGATCGAATCGGCCGTGCGCGCCACCTCTGCGGCCATGTCGTAATAGAATCCGCGGGTCATCGTCCGCACGTTCATCTCCTCTTTAGACAGGGGGTCGCCCGTAGCCACGGCGACCTTCAGCAGCGAACACCCCGTCAGCGCAAGCGCAGCGCACAAGGCTGCCGCGGCCTGCAAAAGCGCATATCCGTTTATTTTCATAGCTCCGATTCTACACAACTACCGCTCCATTTTCCGCTCCATCTCGCGGATATAGCGCACCGCCGCGAAGTGCCCGGCCTGCGGCATGTTGCCGTGGTCGAAGCCGTCGAACTCGTAAATCCGCACGTCGGGATGCCCCGCCACGCGCATCATGCGCCAGAAATAGGCGTTCTCCTCGTAGCGGCCCAGCATCTCCCGCTCCCTGTCACCCGAAAGGATCAGGATCGGTCGGCAGTCGGGCCGCACGTAATTGAGCGGCGCCATGTCGTCCACGACCACCTGCGTGTCGGGAATCCCCATTTCGCGGCGGCGCGCGAAGTGGGTCACCACCTGCCCGCTATAGGGAATCAGCGCCGCGAAGGTCGTGTCGGGGTCGATGCCGTAGGGTTCGAGCCAGCGCTTGTCCAGCCCGATCATCGAGGTCAGATAACCGCCCGCCGAGTGGCCCGCCACGAAAATCCGCCGCGGATCGCCGCCATACTCGGCGATATGCTTCACCACCCACGCCGCCGACGCGGCCGCATCGTCCACGCAGTCGGCCACCTTCACGTGCGGCGAGAGCCGGTACTCCACGCCTACCACGGCGAATCCCTTCTCCTTCAACGCTTCGGGGATATCGCGCCGCCCGCCCGTCAGGCCGCCGCCGTGATACCATATGACGGTCGAGAAGCCTTCCTTATCCGCCGGATAATAGAGGTCCAGCCGGCACATCGTGTCGATGTTCCGGTCGCCTCCGGCGTCACGGTAAGCTATATTTTTTACGGTCTTGTAAGCGCCCGGCCGGGCCGCGGCTACCGCGCCGCACACGGCCAGCACGAAAATCAAAGCGACGAGTCGTTTCATGTCGAGTAAGTTTATTCGGGTCATAAAGATAGGTAAAATCCGGTAAAAAACGCTATATTTGCCCATGATAAACATCCGCCCGGAGACGATGCGGCCCGGCCCGTCCGGTCTGCACAGTCTTTGCACAAACACATTACGATTCCGAAAAACGACCGAATTATGAAAATAGCCTGCCTGCAATTCAACCCGATACAGGAGAACACCTACGTCGTCTGGGACGACACCTCCGAAGCCGTCGTCATCGACGCCGGCAACAGCAACCCGCGCGAAGACGCCGCGCTCGACAACTTCATCGCCCAGCACGGACTCAAACCCGTTCTGGCGGTCAACACCCACGGCCATTTCGACCATACGCTGGGCGTCGCGCACCTCAAGAAACGCTACGGCATCCCCTTCGCGCTCTCGTCCAAGGACCGGTTCCTGCTGGACAACGCCTCGACCAGCGGCAGCATCTTCGGCGTTGCGGTCGGCGAGATGCCCCCGGTGGACCTCGACCTCGACACGACGCCCGAAATCCGCTTCGGCCATACCGTCCTGCGCGTGATCCACACCCCCGGCCACACCCCCGGCCATGTGGCGCTGTTCGACCCCGAATCCAAATCGCTCTTCACGGGCGACACGCTCTTCCGCGAGTCGATCGGCCGCACCGACCTGCCGGGCGGCGACTATTCGTGGATCATGCGTTCGATCCTCGACTCCCTGATCCCGCTGGGCGAAGAGGTCCGCGTCTACCCCGGCCACGGCCCCGAATCGACCATCGGCCACGAAATGCTCTACAACCCCTTCGTCGTCGAGGTCCTCAACCAAGAAGTGAACTACAAGAACTGAGGCCCCGCCTCGACACCGCAGCGGACGCCGTCCGGGAAAATCCGCTCCGCAAACCTCCGGAAACGTGAAGACACTGATCCATAAAATCCTCTACCGAACCCTGCCGCTCGAAGGCTACCTGCGCGCCGTGAGCCGCCTGTTCTTCCTCTGGCAGCGGCTCGGCATCGGGCGTTACGCCCCCGCCACCGAATACGTCTACCACCTGCCGCGGCTCGTCCGCGCGGGCGACACGGCGGTCGACATCGGCGCCAACCTCGGCTACTACGCCCGCACGCTCTCCCGGCTGACCGGCCCGGCGGGCAGGGTCTACGCCGTGGAACCGGTTCCCCCGATCCTCGCCGTCCTGCGCCGCAACCTGCGCCGCTGCCGCAACGTCGAGATACTCCCCTACGCGCTGGGCACCGAGAATAAACCGATCACGATGGCCAACGACTCGGCGCGCGAGACGGGCTACTTCGGCACGGGACAGAACTTCGTCAACGACAGCGGCGCGGCGGCCGCCGCGGAGTTCTCGGCCCAGATGCGCCGGGGCAGCGAACTCTTCGCCGGACTCGAACGCCTCGACTTCGTCAAATGCGACATCGAGGGCTACGAGGTGGTGGTGCTGACCGAACTGCGCCCGCTGCTCGAACGCTTCCGCCCCACGGTGCTCGTCGAGACGGGCGGCGGCAACCGCCCCCGCATCGTCGAACTCTTCACAGCGCTGGGCTACAAGGCCTTCACCCTCGAACACGGACGGGAAATCCCCCTGACCGCCGCAAGCGTCAAGGACATCATCTTCCGCCCGCAGTAATTTCAATTTTTCAATTCAGAAACATGCGCATCGACATCCTGACAGTCGTCCCCGAACTGCTGACCTCCCCGCTCAACGAATCCATCCTGCACCGCGCGCAGGAGAAGGGTCTGGTCCAGATCGTCGTCCATAACCTCCACGACTACGCCCACGACCGCCGCAAGACCACCGACGACTACCCTTTCGGCGGCGAAGCGGGCATGGTCCTCAAGTGCGAACCGGTCTTCGAACTGATCGAGAAACTCCAGTCCGAGCGGCATTACGACGAGATCATCTACACCTCGCCCGACGGCGTCCGCTACGACCAGCACGAAGCCAACCGGCTTTCGACGCTCGACAACATCATCATCCTCTGCGGCCACTACAAGGGCATCGACCACCGCATCCGCGAACACCTCGTCACGCGCGAAATCTCGATCGGCGACTACGTGCTGACGGGCGGCGAGCTGGCGGCCTGCATCATCGCCGATTCGGTCGTGCGCATCATTCCGGGCGCCATCGGCGACGAAGCCTCGGCCCTCACGGACAGCTTTCAGGATAACCTGCTGGCACCTCCGGTCTACACCCGCCCCGCCGAATTCCGCGGCTGGCGGGTCCCCGACGTCCTGCTTTCGGGCAACTTCGCCCAGATCGCCCGCTGGCAGGAGGAACAGTCCTACCAGCGCACCCGGCAGCTCCGCCCCGACCTGCTGAACGAATAAAAACCTAAAAACTTCCGATATGATTCTTTTCAAAACGAACTCCGACGGCTCCGTCACCCGCATAAAAGAGAAACCGTTCAGGCTGGAGCGGGACCTCCAGCGTTTATTCGAACAAAATCTGCAGACACTCATGAATCTGGAGATCGTGAAATCCGAATGCACGATTAAAGACAAGCGGCTCGATACCCTCGCTTTCGATCCTCAATCGAAAGCGTTCGTAATCATCGAATACAAACGGGACCGAAATACGAGCGTTTTCGATCAGGGCATCACCTACCTGAATCTGATGCTCCAGCACAAGGCCGACTTCATCGTAGAATACAACGAATGTAAAAAAGCCCAGCTTAAAAGAACCGACGTGGATTGGTCGCAGACCCGTGTCGCATTCGTTTCGACCAGCTTTACAGAGAATCAAATCGCAGCCACCGACTTCAAGGATTTTTCCATCGAACTTTGGGAAGCCAAACGATACGAAAACGGACAAATCGCCGTCACTCCCATCCAAAAGAGCAAAACCGCGGAAAGTATCAAACAAATCGCCGGAAAGAACACGTCGATCCGAACGGTGGCCGAAGAGATAAAGACCTACACAGAGGAAGATTTGCTTCAAGGAAAGTCCGACGAAACGGCAGCACTGTACGACCGGTACAAATCGGCGATTCTGAACCTGACGGACAGCATCGAAGTCAAGCCCCAGAAACTGTACGTCGCTTTTAAAAAGGAGAACCGGAACATTATCGACATCGAGATACAGAAAAGCGGGCTGAAACTCTTCGTCAATGTCAAACACGGCAACTTATACGACCCGAAAGGGCTGGCCCGCGACATTTCATCCATAGGTCATTGGGGAAACGGCGATTATGAAATAAAGGTAACCAACGACAAAAATCTGGAATACATCATGAGTCTGGGCAAGCAAGCTCTCGAACAATTATGAAATACTACCTCATCGCCGGCGAGCCTTCGGGCGACCTGCACGGCGCAAACCTGATCGAAGGGCTTCGCAAGGCCGATCCCGAAGCGCAGTTCCGCTTCTGGGGCGGCGACCGCATGGCCGCCGCGGGCGGCGCGGCGAATCTGGCGAAGCACTACCGCGAAACCTCGTTTTTCGGCATCGTGCAGGTCCTCAAAAACCTGCGGACGATCAAGCGGCAGATGCTCGAATGTCAGGCCGACGTGGCGGCGTTCGCCCCCGACGTGCTGATTCTGGTGGACTACCCCGGCTTCAACATGAAGATGGCCCGCTGGGCCAAAGAGCACGGCATCCGCACCTTCTATTACATCGCCCCGAAGGTCTGGGCGTGGCGCGAATGGCGGGTGAAGGCGATCCGCAAATACGTGGACCGGCTCTTCATCATCTTCCCCTTCGAACGCAGCTACTTCCCCCGGCACGGCATCGAACCGATTTTCGAGGGCAACCCGCTCGTGGACGCCATCGAGGCGAAACGCGCCGCGCTCCCCTCGCCCGACGAATTCCGCCGCCGCAACGGATTGGACGGGCGGCCGATCGTCGCCCTCTTGGCCGGCAGCCGCCGGGGCGAGATCCGCGACAACCTGCCGCTGATGGCCGACCTTTCGAAAAAGTTCCCCGGCCACCAGTTCGTCGTCGCGGGCGTGTCGTGGCTGGACAGGGCGCTTTACGAACAGTACATGGCCGGCAGCGACATCCGCTACGTCTGCGACCAGACCTACGAAACGCTCGCCGCGGCCGAAGCCGCCGTGGTGACCTCCGGTACGGCGACGCTCGAAACGGCGCTGCTCGGCATTCCCGAAGTGGTGGTTTACAGAACGTTATGGTTTCAGGTTAAACTGCAGCCTTACGTATTGAACGTGCCTTGGGTGTCGCTCGTGAACCTCAACCTCGGCCGCGAGGCGGTTGCGGAGATCATCCAGTCGGGGCTTGACATCACGCGCGCCGAGCGCGAACTGCGGGCCGTCGTCGAAGGCGGCTCCAAGCGCGAAAAGATGCTCTCCGACTTCGACGAATTACGCAAAGTTATCGGAGGGCCCGGCGCCAGCGACCGATTCGCCGCCCGGATGGTCGCAGAGCTGCATGCGACCGAAGCACAATAACCTGAAGTTATGGACGAAATTTTCATACACATCCTCACCGGCGTATTCCTGATCGTCGTCGGACTGCTGGTCAAGCGGTTTCCGATGCTGATTGCGGGCTACAACACCATGCCTGCGGAGAAGAAGAAAAACGTCGATGTCGCAGGACTGTCGTCGTTCATGCGGCGGCATCTGGTGATTATCGGGGCGTTATGGGTTTTACTTGCAGCAGTCCTGAACCTGACCGGCCAGCAGGATGCCCTGCCGGTCGTCTATGTAATTTACCTTCCGGTCTACGTCGTCTGGATGCTGGTCCGGGCGCAGCGGTACGATCACAACAAACAGTAACGGAAAACCATGAAAATCATCTGCATAGGACGCAATTACGCCGCACACGCCGAGGAGCTGAACCACCTGATAAGGGGCGGGGCGGAATACCCGGCCGAACGGTCTCGGCAAGCCGGGGGCGGAGCGGAGTATCCGTCAGGACTGAGACAGATCGGCAGTGCCACGGAGTGCACGGCAGAACTGCCCCAGCTAAACAGGAACGCCACGGGATGCACGGCAGAACAGTCTTGGCTGGACGAGGGCAATACGGGATGCACGGCAGAACCGTCGCCGCAAGCCGGGGACGGAGCGGAGACTCTGCCGGAACGGAACCGGCCGGGCTGCGGGGAGTGTTCCCCGGAGCCGATCTGGTTCCTGAAACCCGACACGGCGCTGCTGCGCAACAACGACCCGTTCTACACCCCCGCATTTTCGCAGGAGGTGCATTACGAGTGCGAGCTGGTGGTGCGCATCGACCGCGTGGGAAAGAGCATCGCCGAGCGTTTCGCACACCGTTATTACAAGGAGGTGGGACTGGGCATCGACTTCACGGCCCGCGACCTGCAGCGGCAGGCCGCCGCCGAAGGTCTGCCGTGGGAGCGCAGCAAGGCGTTCGACCGCTCGGCGGCGATTTCGCCGGAATTCGTATCTTTGCAGGAGCTGGGCGGCGACGTGCAGAAGCTGCGCTTCACGCTGGAAGTGAACGGCCAGACCCGCCAGACGGGCGACACGCGGCAGATGCTCTTTACGGTGGACCGCATCATCGCCGCCGTATCGCGGTACATGACCCTGCGCATGGGCGATTTGATCTACACCGGCACGCCGGCCGGAGTGGGACCGGTCAGCCCCGGCGACAACCTGCGGGCCGTGCTCGAAGGGCGCGAACTGCTGAATTTCGACATACGCTGACAGACCCGGAGACAGACTCCGCACCGATAAAAAGACGATTATGCGCCCTTCGCTCCGACGCTCCGCATCGCCGGTTTCGCCGCACGGCGGCAGGAAGCCCTTCCGGGGCGGACCGGATTTGCAAACGCCGCCAAAGGCGGCGGCCGGGAGGCGATACGGCAAAAACCGCATATAACATTAAATAATAAAGACCCTAAAAACAAGACCATGCTGCTGAAAGATAAACTCGAACCCTACCGCCTGCTGCTGGCGTCGCAGTCGCCGCGGCGGAGGGAGCTGATGACGGGCTGCGGCCTGCCCTACGAACCGGCCCCGAAATACGAGTGCGAGGAGATTTACCCCGACTCCCTGCCCGCCGAAGAGGTGCCGCTGTTCCTCTCGCGGCTCAAAAGCGAGGCCTACCCCGCACCGCTCGGAGCGAACGACATTCTGCTGACGGCCGACACGGTGGTGATCTCCGACGGCGAGGTGCTGGGCAAGCCCTGCGACCGCGGGCAGGCCGCGCAGATGCTCCGCCGCCTTTCGGGACGCCGACACACGGTCGTTTCGGGCGTGACGCTGCGCACCGCCGGCCGCATGCACACCTTCTCGGCCGAAAGCGGCGTCTGGTTCCGGCCCCTCTCGGAGGAGGAGATCGGCTACTACCTCGACACCTTCGCCCCCTACGACAAGGCGGGGTCCTACGGCATTCAGGAGTGGATCGGCTACGCCGCCATCGAGAAGATCAACGGTTCGTTCTACAACGTCATGGGACTGCCGATCCAGAAAGTTTACGTCGAATTGGAAAAATTTCTGCAATAATGAAACGCACACTGCTTACCCTCATCTGTTCGCTTTTCGCACTCGCGGCCTCGGCCGACGAGGGCATGTGGCTCCCAAGCCTGATTTCGCAGCGCATCGACGACATGCGCGCCAAAGGTTTCCGGCTCACGGCCGAAGACATCTATTCGATCAACAAGGCTTCGATGAAAGACGCCGTGGTGCTGTTCGACGGCGGCTGCACGGGCGAGCTGATCTCGGCCGAAGGACTGCTGCTGACCAACCACCACTGCGGTTACGACGCCATACAGTCGCATTCGAGCGTCGAGCACGACTACCTGACCCACGGATTCTGGGCCATGTCGCGCGCCCAAGAGCTGCCCAACGAGAAGCTCAACGTGAAATTCCTCGTCCGCATGGAGGAGGTGACCGACCGGCTGGCCGCAGGCCAGACGCAGGAGGAGATCGTCCGCAAGGCAGAGGCCGAAGGCAAGGGCTACAAGGCCGCCGTGGAGCAGATGTATTACGGCAACCAGCAGTTCCTGTTCGTCTACGAACAGTTCGACGACGTGCGTCTGGTGGCCGCCCCGCCCTCGTCGATCGGCAAGTTCGGCGGCGACACCGACAACTGGATATGGCCCCGCCACACGGGCGACTTCTCGCTGTTCCGCATCTATGCCGGCAGGGACAACAAACCCGCGGCCTATTCGCCCGACAACGTGCCCTACAAACCCAAGCGGCATTTCAAAATCTCGACCGCGGGGGTCGGAGAGGGCGACTTCACGATGATTTACGGCTTCCCCGGCAACACGCAGGAGTACATCCTCTCCGACGCCGTGGCCTACATCGCCGAGCGTTCGGACCCGGCGAAAATCGCCGTCCGCACGGGCCGTCTCGACATCATCTCGGCGGCGCAGCAGAGCGATCCGGCGCTGCGCATCCACTACGCCGCCAAACACGCCTCGATCGCCAACGCATGGAAGAAATGGCAGGGCGAAGTGCTGGGCATCAACCGGCTGGGAACGGTGGCTTCGAAGCGCGCCTACGAGCAGGACTTCGCGGCGTGGGCGCAGGACAAACCCGAATACCGCAGCGTCGTGGCCGACCTGAAGGCCGAATACGCCCGCATCGCGGACGCCTACTTCGCACGCGAGATCACCCGCGAGACCCTCGACGCCCTGCCCAAGCGCTACACCGCCGCGGAGCGGGCCGAAGCAGTCTTCGCACAGCGCGAAGCGACCGAGCGCGCCCTTTACAGATACCTCTTCGGCGAGTACGCGCGCCGCTGTCCGGTCCAGTATCAGGCGCCGGAGTTCCTCGCGGGCGCAGCGGCCGCAGGATCGCCCGAAGCCTTCGCCGAACGGATTTTCAGCGACGTATGGGAAGGCTCCGACACCACGGCGGTCAATACGCTGGCCAGAGGCGCCAAGCGGATGCAGGACCATATCGAATGGCTGCTGGGCACCCGCTCGCTGCGCAACCTCAACAGCGCACGGCTCAACGAACTCTACACCGCCTACATCAAGGGACTGCGCGAGTGGGATGCCGGGCGGGCGTTCTTCCCCGACGCCAACCTGACCCTGCGCGTGGCTTACGGACACGTGGCGGGGTACGAATACGCCGACGGCGAGTATCACAAGCCCCGGACCACGATCGACGGCATCATCGCCAAGGACAACCCCGACATCTACGACTACGACATTCCACAGGCGCTGCGCGACATCCACGCCTCGAAGGAGTACGGACGCTGGGCCACGCGGATCGACGGCCGCACGACGGTGCCCGTCTGCTTCCTCGCCACGAACCACACCACGGGCGGCAACTCCGGATCGCCGATCCTCAACGCACGGGGCGAGCTGGTCGGCGTGAATTTCGACCGCACATGGCGTTCGACGATGAGCGACGTGGCCTTCGACGAGACGATCTGCCGCAACATAGCCGTGGATATCCGTTACGTGCTGTTCGTGATCGACCGCATCGGCGGCGCGGGCTATTTGTTCGGCGAAATGGACTTCGGCAAGAGGAAATAGAAAAATATCGCTACCTTTAGCGGACAAAAGATTCGACTGATGAGAATAATTCACTGCGCATGGGCCGCCGCGCTCCTTTCGGCGCTGGCGGCGGGTTCCTGCGCCAAAGATACGACCGGAAACGGCGGCACGGGAACCACGGAGTCGTACAACGACAAGATAGACAGCTATCTGGCTGAACGCTATCTATGGAACGGCGAGTATGGGCAGATGACCCGCGACCTGACGATCGAATACGCCGCCGACAATGACAACTTCCTGACGAGGACCCTGCTGGGGATGACCTCCAACACCCTCGACAAAAAGAGGTATACGAGCGGCGCGGGACAGAATTATTACAACCTCTACTCCTACATCACCCGCAAAGCCCGGAGCCGCGCGGCCACGGGGCTGAAAACGCGCGGCGTCAATCACGGCGTCCGCAAGGAGACGGAATACGGGTTCGGATTCGCCCGGCTGGGGGTGGTTCGGTTCTCCAACACGGGGAAGGCCGGGTTTTACGTGATGGCGGTATATCCCGGCTCCCCGGCAGACAGGGCGGGATTCAGACGGGGTACGATCTTCTCGGAGATAGACGGCGCCGAGATCGCCGATTCGGAGAGCGAATACACCCCCGTATACAAGCGGCTGACAAGCCCTTCGGGAGCCGCGTCGGTCCTCTTCAAAGTCCGGGAGACGGGTGAAGAGACCACCCTCACGGCGGAACGGCTCTACCCGAACCCGGTGCTCCGCGCGGAGGTCATCGAGGAGGGTGAGCACAAGATCGGCTACATGGTCTACAACGGGTTCGACGCGGCATATGACGACGACCTGCTGGATTCCCTCCGGAAGTTCCGCGACGCGGGAATCACCGATCTGGTACTCGACCTGCGCTACAACGGCGGCGGACACGTGATTTCGGCAAAGATGCTGGCGACGTGCATCGCAGGCGAAAAATGCGACGGCGAGGTTTTCCAGTATTACCGCTACAACGACAGCCGCATGGCCGATCCGGCGAAAACCCAGAAGCAGACGGGCAATACGTACGATCGGGAGAAAGCGCTCTTTTACGAGAATTTCAGCTACGGCGACTACTACGGGGCGGACCTCAAGCAGTACGCCCTCGGCCTGCAGAACATCTATGTGCTGACGACAGGCAGCACGGCGTCGTCGAGCGAAGCGGTCATCAACGGGTTGAGGGGAATCGACATCGGCGTGACGCTGATCGGCGAGAAGACCAACGGCAAGAACGTGGGCATGGAGATCGACAAGTTCGACGACGGCGACTATTCGTACGAGCTGGCCCCGATCACGTTCGAAGGCTACAACGCCAAAAAGGAGACGGTGAATCCGGCCGGACTCGCGGTCGATTATGCGGTCGCCGACTGGAACAACAGACTGGTGGATTTCGGGCCTGAGGAGCCGATGCTCGCCAAGGCCCTGAGCCTGATTACGGGCCGCACCTACACGCCCGCTCCGGCCCGGAGCGCCGCAGGCATCGCGCCGATAACGGGTGTCTCGCTGCCGGAAGACGCGCGAAGACCCGCAGGCATGCTCGTCCTCTCCCCGCAGCACGGGGAGTAGTTCCGGGGCGCCGCCGGAGGATTCGATGCACGTCGTACCGCAGGTCGGCCGGCCGGCCCGCCTTGCCGCCGCAGGGCGGAGAAACGGCCCCGTTTCCGGATAAGGGAACCGAAGAAGCATAAAAATTGCCATTAACCGTCCTGAAAATTTGGCGGATTAAAATTTATACCCTATATTTGCACACCCGAAATCCGAAATTCGGAGGTAAGGCCCAGGTGGTGAAATTGGTAGACACGCTACTTTGAGGGGGTAGTGAACGTTTAGTTCGTGCAAGTTCGAGTCTTGTCCTGGGCACCAACCAATAGAGGAAGGCAACTGATTACAGTTGCCTTCCTCTATTTCTATCTTACACAACAGTCGCATAAAAGGCAATAGTATTGCATAGAAAACTAGAGTAATATGCGGATTATAGATAACCACCCTATCGAGGTTTGGGTTTTCTTGGCGCAGCACCCAGACCCGCATATATACATGCGACTATTGGGCGCAGTCCATATACGGCTAACCTCAATGACGGCCGGGATCGGCCGGAAAATCATTTCCGTTTGATTTGAATCTCCAAGTACTGCGTGCCCCGTTCTTCGTAATAATCGAGCACGATATGCTCTTCGCCATCAATCCGAGTGAAGCTGGCGAGACCTCCGGGATCGTCGTCAAACGAGAAATCCAGATCGAACCATGAAAGAGTCGGTATGACCAACAGGCCGCAATCCAGTGAACCCGATATATACATCGTATAGGGGAGATTCCAATCGGAGACTTCATCGGACAATATTCTCTTCAAAACTGTCTTATCCGAGAATTCGATCGTCTTTTCATAACATGGGGCAATATCCTTGAAATAAGCTGTCGATCGTATGAATTCATCCGTAGCAACAATGGAAAGCAAATTCTGCGCATGGATTTTCCGCCGCAGCAATCGACTCAATATTTCAAGATATTTCGGCAGATGCTGTTTGCCGAATAATCTTCGTTTTTTTTGTTCGTATGTCTCTTCCATCTCCGTCGCTAAATCAATAATTAACTTTGCTTTTGTCTCCTTTCAATTTCGGACGTCCGTAATTATTCATCTGAGGCGCACCCCAGCGATCCGCCTTGACAGGACCGGCTTCCCAATGGGGTTGATTCGTGTGGCTTCGATCAAGCGTCTGCTGCTGAACGGATTTGATCTGTTTGCCGCCGCCTTCTGTCGGAACCTCATATGAATATTCCCGGCCCGATGCATTTCTCGACTGCGATACGGGCTGTTTACTTGTGGGAATACCTTGCTCTCTCATCGCCTCCCGTCTTGCCGCGCGAGACGAATTTGCGGTTTTCTCTACCGCCTTCGTCGCATCGCCAACCTTATCCGCGGCTTTGACGGCGTCTCCGGCTTTATCGGCGGTTTTTACGGCATCGACAACTTTGTCCGCTGTTTTTAACACTTTCGTCGCACCGGCAGGAACAAACGGAACAAGTGTTGCCACCAAGTCCGTACCGGCGTCTATCCAATGCGATTTGGCCGTTTCGTGATCTCCCTTGATATGATTGTACCCAGCCGCCCCTACATCATATACCAGATTCAATACATCCCAAATCGTATCCCAGATTTCTCCATCGGGATCGATCCGTACAACCGGATTGCCGTCGCAATATGCATACGAAGAAACCGCATAGCATTTCTCCGCCAGCGGATCGGTATTGAACCAGCGGCCGAGCTGCGGATCGTACATGCGCGCCCCGTAATCGATATACGGCATGTTCACGAATT
>ENA-UEPH01001727-UEPH01001727.1-human-gut-metagenome-genome-assembly--contig:-NODE-1727-length-18636-cov-21.093001_pt1 | contig 18636 bp, 19 predicted proteins | sample MGYA00242891_ERZ507898 | MGnify/ENA primary metagenome ERZ507898 (study PRJEB26167, sample SAMN06115411) | human gut metagenome | host: Homo sapiens | place: China:Guizhou | collected 2014-10-15... | reverse complement strand
GATGAAGCCTGAATCATAAACTATGGGATTAATTATGTGATTAAAGGGTCAAAAGGTATCATCGATGCATGCTTGCATGCCTGTATATGCAAAGCGCAAATTAAGCGAAGCAGAATTTAAGCAAAGCATAATTAAGCAGCATCATTTGTAGCAATTTTGCCACAACGTAAGGCACGTAAGCCGCGGCCACCGCGGGCGTACACGTGTTGCCCTGGGAGCGAATAGCGAAGCTGTTTAGAGTCTGTAGAATTATGCTTCGATACACAGAAATGCACCGGCAGGGACGCCGGGGCAAGGAGCTATCGAGCCATGGAAGGCGAGTAGCGACGGTTTCGTCATGTATAGAAAAAGTAAATGCATAATCCATACAGAATCTTAGTCACGCAGCGTAGCACCGTTGGGAGCAGTGCAGCAGTCCGGCGGGTACATGTCGCAAGCCCTTACTTTTTGGCTCGTTTAACAAACTGGTTTGTTATGTATTAAACTTTATGTTATCATCTTGTAATTATCATTTAATACATATTTATTATGGTTTTTTTGAAGATTTTCAGCTATAATATGATAAGCTATACAGTAAATATGAATTTAATATTCAACTACCGAAATATAAGGATATAGAAATGAATAAAAAAGTTTACAAAACATTGGAATATAACAAAATCCTCACCATGTTAAGCAGCTATGCAGCATGTGATGAGACAAAGAAAAGGTGTCTTTCTCTTGAGCCGGTCACCGATTTATACGAAATCAGACATCTGCAGACCACCGCAAAGCAGATCACCAAAAGCGCCAAGCCGAAATACAAAGAGATCATCGCCAAATTGCCGGAGTTTGAAAAGGCCGACCGCTTCCAATTGAACATCATTGGCTGCGCCATGCTGGGGGCGTTCGTTCTCTGTATGCCGAAGCGGCCGGATACAGAGGCGCTGACGGTATACTATGAGAACGCTCAGATGACGCCGCTGATGAAGTGGTTCTGCCGCAGGAGCGGAAAAAGCAAGTTTACCGCAAAGGACATTGCCGCCATGAAAGCCACCGCCGCCCGGAGGGCGGCTGACCGCAACCCCTACTCGTGGAATATGGACTTTTACGAGTATCCCGACGGCAGCGGTTATGAGGGGCGCTTTACGAAGTGCGGCATCTGCACGCTGATGCAGGAGTTGGGGCTTTATGACCTGACACCCGCCATGTGCCATTTGGACTACGCCATGAGCGAGGCGGGCGGCGTGACGAACTTTGTGCGGCAGTATACCCTTGCCTCCGGCGGCCCTTACTGCGACTGCGGGTACCAAAAGAAACGAGTATGAGGCGGAGTAGCATTGAAATACTTTGAATTCGGACAGGCGGCACATCAGTGCAGCCTGCAAAAGGAAAAGGTATGAAAGACAGCAAACTACAATTTGACCGCAGCTGCCATGTGCTGTATTCCGGGGCGTGTAAAAAGGAGATACAGGCGAAAATCGCCCTGCATTACCCGGAAACGGAGCGGGAGGCCGTTTGGGAACGGGTGCAGCTACAGTATGTAGAATTTCTCTCGGACTGGCGCACCGACCTCGGCGGCAGCAAAAACTTCCACAACGGCGCGGGCGGCACCTACGACTGCATCGCCATTATGAGCTGTTATGCCGTGTGCCGGGATGTTGTTTCATTTCGGGAGATCGAGGAAATCGAGGAAAATCTGATCCTGCCTGCCTTCCGCAAGCTCTCCAGATTCGTGGACTGCAACAAACCCTTTTTTAAGAAGCTGATGTATCTGGCATTTCAGAACGCCGAAAAGCAGTGCAGCAGGTGGCACGATTACGAGATGCACATTGCGCCCTACGACAAGGACAAACCCATCTATTACGAATTTACCGCCTGCCCGGCGGCGGAGTTTGCCGTAAAGCACGGTCTGACGGACATTATGCCTGCCCTGTGCAATGTGGACTTTGCCTCCATGGAACTGCTTCACGCCCGCTTGGTGCGGAAGGGCACCTGCGTGGACGGCTGCAAGTGTGACTATACCATCTGTGGCGATAAAGACCCATATCTGCGCGACCATCCCGAATACCGGGATGAGGCGGGATACCGCAGAAACCGTTAAGGAGAAGGAGAAAATGATCATGAGAATTTTGGTATAAACAATATGATTGACATCTTTTTTCATGACAAAACGGGCGTGGTTTCCGGCTTCCCCGGACAAATAGATGGCTTTGAACATGCGGATGGTAACGGAGAAATCCACTACTACCGGCTGTTTGACGGCGTGGGAATCATGCTGCTGCGGCTGGAAATGGAGGCGTACACAGAAATTCGGACACAGATCGGGAGGCTGGAAGTCAATTTCTGCGTGAACGGACGGTTTGAAACCAGCTTTTCCATGCGGGATCGTGTTCTTCTGAAGCCGGGCGACATGGCGGTCAGTTGCTACGATGGCTTTCACGGAAGCAGTTCGGCGTCCTGCTTTCCGCTGGGCTACTACGAGGGAATCTGTCTGGAGATTGAACCGGCCGCCGCGGGAAATTGGATAAAGCAGAACGCACCTGCGTTTTCAGTGGATTTTGCCGCATGGAAGCAAAATCTTCTGGGCTGTAAATGGTATATGGTCGGCGCTGCGGGGCCGCGCTGTGAGCATGTATTCCGGGAGCTTTACGAAAGTGCGTTCTATGAAGATCCCGGCTTTTTGCAGCTCAAGACGCTGGAACTTCTGATGCTGCTTGGGCGTATTCCACAGGAGAATACGGCGGGGTTATATTGCTCGTCCGAGCAGACGGTTCTTGCGCACCATCTCCGGGATCACTTGCTGACAAACCGGGAGGGATACATATCCCTCGCCAGCCTTGCGGCGGAGCATGAGATATCGGTATCGCATCTGCAAAAGCTCTTCAAGCAGGTCTATGGCGTGCCGATCTACCGATATATCAAGGAATACCGCCTGGAGCAGGCGGCAGTGGAGCTGGTTCGCAGCGGGAAGTCTGTTACGGAGATCGCGCAGCAAGCAGGCTATGACAACGCCAGCAAATTTTCAGAGAGCTTCAAAAAGCGGTACGGAAAAACGCCCTCACGCTATCGTGCTGACGCAAAGAAGAAAGCAAAACAGAGCAGCGAAACCAAAATGGAGTAGTCTGCAAAACGGAAGTATGATACAGTACACAGTGGTTATAGATAACTAACCGAGAATACAGGAGGTACTTTATGCTGACCAAAGAAGAACTCCCTGCCTGCCCGGTAGCCACCACCGTCCAGATGATCGGCAGCAAATGGAAGCTGCTCATCATGCGGAATCTGCTTCAGCGCCCGTGGCGCTTCAATGAGCTGAAAAAGGACCTGGAAGGGATCAGCCAAAAGGTGCTGACGGACAGCCTGCGCTCGATGGAAGCCGATGGTATCATTACCCGTACCGTCTATCCCGAAGTACCGCCGAGGGTGGAATACGCCCTCTCCGACTTAGGCGAATCCATGCGTCCCATTATGGATGCAATGGAGATTTGGGGGACGGAATATAAAAAATCGAAGGAATAAAAAGCATCAAGCCTGTCGGAGCAATTCGACAGGCTTGATGTTTTCATGCTTTTTATATCATTCCCAAAAAAGCGGAAGCGGACGATGGGCTGATGCGAATCAGAAGCCAAGATATAGCACCGGAGCTGCCAGAGGGAACAACTTCCCAGCAAGGGGTGCTGCCGTGCCTTTTCACAGATCCTTTCCGTTCGTTTCAGCTACCTTGGCATACCAGGCAGCACTGTCCTTGGGGGTTCGTTTGCCGGTTGCATAATCGAGATAGATCAGGCCAAAGCGCTCGTTATAGCCCTCGCTCCATTCAAAATTATCCAGCAGCGACCAGTGGAAATAGCCGCGCACATCCACGCCGCTGTCAATCGCGCGGCGCAGCGACAAAAGATAGCGGTGGATGAAGTCGATGCGCGCAGGGTCATGCACCTTGCCGTCCAGATGGATGCTGTCGGTGCAGGAAAGGCCGTTCTCAGTGATGTAGATAGGCAGACCGTACCGCTCCCAGATAAAGCGCGTCCCCCACTCTATCGACTCCGGGGTGACGGGCCAGCCGATGGCCGTGCGCGGGTGCCCTGCGACCCGGGGGCAGAATTCCGGCTTGCCGTCTGCCCCGGCGCGCACCATGACGGAGTTGTAGATGTTCATCCCGATGAAATCCAGCCTGCCCAGCGGCAGAGCGTCCAGCTGCTCCTGCGGGATGGCATCTACCACACGCTGGGTCTGACCGCCCGCGATCTCAGGCCAGCCGCGCCCGCACAGCGGGTCAAGTGCCGGGGTATAGGTAAAGGTCCAGTCTCCGTCCGCCAGCGCAAAGGTTGCTTCGCGGGCCGCCGCAATATCGGCGGGGTCGTCCGTTGCCGGGGTGCAGATGCGCCCGGTCGGGGCCATGCCGACCCAGGCATCCGGGTCAGCCCTGCGGATTGCATCAGCCGCAAGGCAGTGGGCGTAGATCGTATTGTGCCAGGCCGTAAACACCGAGCCGTCATCCAGACGGAAGCCTGGTGCGTGTACACCGCTGCTGTAGCCCAGCCCCACGCTGCACTGCGGCTCATTGAGGGTAAAATAGTACCGCACCCGCCCCTTAAAGTGTGCGGCAACCGCGGCGGCGTACCCGGCGAAGGCTTTTGCCGTATCAGCATTCAGCCAGCCGCCCTTGTCCTGCAGGGCCTGCGGCAGATCCCAATGGTAGAGCGTGACATAAGGCTCGATCCCTGCCGCAAGCAGCGCATCGACCAGCCGGTCATACCAGGCAAGGCCCGCAGGGTTGACTGCCCCCATGCCCTGCGGGAAGATGCGCGGCCAGGCAATCGAGAACCGGTACGCCTTCAGGTGCATCTCCTTCAGCAGTGCAACATCCTCTGCCCAGCGGTGGTAGCTGTCGCAGGCGATGTCCCCGGTATCACCGTTCCTGGTTTTTCCTGGCGTATGGCTGAAGGTATCCCAGATGGACAGTCCCCTGCCATCCTCCTGCACTGCGCCCTCGACCTGATAGGCTGCGGTTGCCGCGCCCCAGACGAAATTTTCCGGAAATGACATCGTGTATTCCTCCGCTCTTTCTGTCGTTTTCTTTTTTCGCATAAACACCAAAAGAGGTGCAGCGCAAGCGCACTGCACCGTAAGTGTTATTTTACCCTTTCACACTGCCCAATGCAACGCCCCGCACAATATATTTTGAGAGGAGCAGATAGACGATCATCACGGGCAGGATCGCAATGGTGATCATCATATATACCTTGCCCATATCGAACTTCAAGAAGTCCGCGCTGCGCAGCTGTGCAACCAGAATAGGCACCGTCTTCCACTTGGCATCGTTGATGATCAGCGCCGGGATAAAGTAGTTGTTCCACGCGCCCACGAAGCTGAATATCGCCTGTACCGCCATAGCGGGCTTCAGGATCGGCAGAATGACCGTGTTGAAGGTATGGAACTCTCCTGAGCCGTCAATGCGCGCCGCGTCAATAATGTCGCGCGGCAGGCTCGAATCCATATACTGCTTCATGAAGAAGAACACCGTCGGCGCGGCGATGCTCGGCAAAATCAGCGGCCAAAGGGTATTGGTCAGCTTCATCTTGTCCATCAGGTTCAAAAAGCCCAGTGCCGAAACCTGAGTCGGCATCGTCATGATGAGCAGAATAACGGTGAATGCCAGCTTGCGCAGCTTGAAGTCATACGCATAGATGGCGTAGGCCGTCAGTGCGCTGAAATAGACCGACAGCGCCGCGCAGGCAGCCGACACGATCAGGCTGTTGCGCAGACCGGTCAGGATCGGTACATTGGCATCATGGGTGGTGTTGAAGAAGTTGACGCCAAAGCTGCCGCGGGGCAGCGGGTCAAACCCCTGCTGGATGGTAAAGTTGTTGTGCGTGGCGTTGACAATCAGCACATAGAAGAAGAACAGGCAGATAAAGCAGAGGACAAACAGCACGATATAGGCCACTGCACGCTGCAGGGTCAGCATAGGGTCGTGAATTTTGCTTGCCTTTGCGGTAGTGGTGGCTGCGGTTTGGGTCTTGTTCGGCATACTGTTCACGCTCCTTCCTTAGTGATGCTTAGCGGCTGCTTTGGCTGCCTTGATGCGGGCTTTCTCAGCCTTGCGCTGCTCACGAGTCAGGCCGTCATCCTCCTGCGTGAGGGTAAAGTAGATGATGACGCAAAGCACCGCGCAGAGCAGGAACATCAGCACCGAAATAGCACCGGCTGTGCCGTAGTTTTTGCTGTACAGATGCTGGTTCAGGTACATGATAATGGTGTTGGTCGAGCCGTTCGGGTCTCCCTTGCCGTTGGTCAGAACCTGCGGCACATCAAACATCTGCAGGCCGCCGATGAGACTGGTGATCAGCGTGTAGACAAGCAGCGGGCGGATCAGCGGAATCGTGATGCGCCAGAACATTGTGGTCGAGGATGCACCGTCCAACTGGGCGGCCTCATACAGGCCGGGGTCCACACCCATGATGGCAGCCATCAGAATGATGGTCGTATTGCCGAACCACATCAGGAAGTTCATCAGCCCAACCAGACCGCGCGCTGTCCAGACATTGGAAAGCCAGCGCACCGGCTCGGCCACGATGCCGAGCTTGAGCAGGATCGAGTTGATCGGCCCTGTCTCCGCGTTTGAGAACAGGGTAAAGAACAGCATGGCGAATGCCGATGCCATGATAAGGTTTGGCATATAGATGACCGTCTTGAAGAAGCCCTGAAACCGCAGCTTCAACCGCAGATCGGTAAACCACGCTGCCAGCACCAACGATACAATGATCTGCGGGATAAAGCCCATCAGCCACATGATCATGGTATTGCTGAAGTATTTCGGTACCTCCCGGATCATAGCCGCATAGTTTTTCAGCCCTACAAAGTTGGGGCCGATGATCTTTAAGCCACTGCGGAAATATTCAAAGAAGGAATAGTAGATGGTCGTTGCCAGCGGCCAGAACTGGAAGATGAAAAAGGTGATAAAGAACGGTGCCAGAAATATGTAGCCCCATTTGGCGTAGCTCATGCCTTTACTCTTTGTTTTCATAGGTCTCGCCCTCCTTAGCTGCGTGGGCATTGCCCTGCTGGGGGCAGAGCCTTTCAAAATCTGATAAAAGCAAAACCAGGGGCGGGCGTTTCTCCCCGCCCCTGGCATGGCGTTTGCGGTTCAGTTCGTTTTGTTCAAGGTAATACCGCATAATTCTAAGTGCCGATACGGCGAGCGAGGTGCGGCAGCTGCTAAGCTAAAATCGCAGATAATACTTGATGTTTTATCGAGCATTTTGGCAACGCAGATGCCGTGCCGCAGCCGCCGGAGCGGTGCTTAAGCCGTCAGGCGGGAATTGTGCGGTGTTGCCTTAAGGTCACGCAGGTATTTATGCGGGCCATTCGACGCTGCTCAGCTCAGGATACTTGACCTTGATCTGATCCTCGAAGTTCTTCTTCGCGGTCTCAAGGTCAACCGTGCCGTCAAAGTAATCCTTGAAGCAGCTCTGGAAGGTCTCGTTGCAGCCCTGATCATACGGACCGGCGTTGGACATATCAATGGTAGGTGCAACCTCTGCAAAGAGGGCAATGTGGTTCTGGCCGCCGAGGAATGCGGAGCCGAAGTTCGGGTCAGCTGCGATGGAATCCATAGCGCTCTTGCAGTTGGTGTAGTCCTGCGTATCCTCGGTGATCTTGGTCATGATGTCGGCATCGCAGGTCAGAGAGTACATGACATCCTTGATCGTGGAGATGTTGTCAGTGCCGGCTGCTGCGCAGATCCAGGTGCCGCCCCAGTAATAAGGCTGAGGGCCCTGGCAGACTGCGTAATCGCCGAAGATACCGTTGCCGACTTCCTGCTTGCCTCCCTCAGACTCAGGCGTGGCCAGAGAGTTGCCCAGCAGGGTGAAGTTGATGCCCCAGGTGGAGTAGAAGAAGCCGAAAACCTTGCCGGCAGGGCCCTGATCGGCAGCCCACTGGTCGCTCCACAGGCTGGTCTTGTTGTTGTAGCCGTTATCGGTGTAGGTCTTGGTCTGATCGACCCAGTTCATAATGTTGGGGTCGACCTTGACGGTCGTGCCGTCCACCCAACCGGCGGAAACATTGTTGGAGAAGGTGCGGTAGGAATCATCGTAGCCGGAGAGCATCTTGTAGCCCTTGGCAGCGGCCTTCTCAGCCACATCGTTGAACTTATCCCAATCGCTCAATGCGGCCTGGACCTCGGTCGGATCATCGGTGCCCAGCACATCTTCGGCGATGGAACGGCGGTAGGCAAACAGGCCCGGGGTTGCCTGCCACGTGGTGCCCTTCTGCACGCCATCCACGGTAACGATGTCCTTGGTGTACTGGTACTGATCCTTGAGGTCATCATCGGTCAGGCCGACATCCTTCTTGACATCCAGCGTATATTCGGAATCCACATACTTCAGCGCGTAGTCTGCCTCGATCAGGAAGATGTCGATCTTGTCATCGGCAGCGGCGCTGTCCTGCTTGAGCAGGGCCTCGTCCAGCTTATTCTGGTAGTTGTTGTTATCGTTGGGGTTGATGGTCCACTTTACGGTGACGCCGTTATCCAGCGTTGTGGTGGACTTGTCGTCGGCGATCTCCTTGACGCCGGGGTAATAGTCGTTGAAGCGGGACTGGAATTCATCGTTCCAGCACCAGATGTTCAGGACCTTGCCCTCCTCTGCGGCTGCATCGGCGGCGGGCTCTGCGGCCGTGCTGCTGGCTTCGGTAGAGGTCGAATCAGCGGCGAGGGCTGCGGACGAGCTTGCGGCGCCGCCGCCGCAGCCTGCCAGCAAGGTGGCTGCCATTGCAGTGGCGGTCAATAAACTCATTGCCTTTTTCATAATGTGTTTTCCTCCTTTTTAATAAAAAGAACTCATGTATGAATCAGATATTGTGACCCGCATCCTTGCGGGTTTGAACCTATGGATTGGGGACATCGACGGACTGCCCTTTCAGCAAACTGCCGGAGATCAGCTTCTGCTCCGGCAATGCCGTGCGCGGGGATTCGATCTGCTCGATAAGCAGCTCTGCCGCGGCGCGGCCCAGCGCTTCGGTGTCCTGCCGGTAGGTGGTTAGCTGCGGGGACATGATCTGCGAAATCAGGTTGCCGTCATAGCCGACCACCGAAATATCCCGCGGAATCAGAAGTCCTTCCTCACGGATGGTCTGGATGCCTCCGATGGCGGAGAAGTCATCCGGGAAGAGGATCGCGGTGGGGCGCTGCGGCAGTGCCAGCAGCTGACGGGTCACTGCGGCGCAGCTTTTCGCATCGCGGTAGGCGCTCGGCACGATGTAGGCATCCGGCACCGTGATCCCATGGGCGGCGCAGGCGCGATAGAAACCGACCAGACGCTTCTGGGTGACTGCGCTGTGATTCTCACCGTGGATATAGGCGATCCGCTCATGCCCTAAGGCGGCAAGCTGATCCACCAGCTTGTGAATGCCGTCGGTATTATCGGAAAGTACGGCAGCCCGGTTGTTAAAGACATGGTCGACTGTGACGATCGGCAGGTTGCTGTAGGCCAGCTCAATGACCTCCGGGTCATCGAACTTGATGCAGGCAGCGATCACACCGTCAACGCCGCGGTAGCGGCAGTGCTCTAAATAGCTGGAATGGCCGTGGCCAATGTTGTGGTTGATAAAGGTGATATCGTAGCCTCTGCCCTCGGCGTGGCGTTTGAAGCTGTCCAGAACAGCCGCGAAGAATTCATGCGTCAGACCGCTTTGTGCCTCGTCCACAAAAAGGACGCCCAGATTATAGGTACGGTTCGTTTTTAAGGCCCGCGCTGCGGAGTTTGGCATGTAGCCGATCTGCCTTGCAGCCTCGCGCACTTTTTCTTTGGTGGCCTGACTGATATCGTTGTGACCGTTCAGAGCCTTGCTCACGGTAGCCACCGAGACCCCGCATGCCTTTGCGATGTCTTTGATGGATGCCATGATATCGCCTCCTTGCATTTTCCTTAATCGTTTTCGCATCTTTACTATACGACATGTCAACTATAAAATCAATGCCTTTTTGGCATTTTTTGTGCATTTCGATTCGATTTGGCGATTTGCAAAAAGCGAAAACACCTGTTTTGGTTATTTCGTTTGGAGTTTCGCTGAAAAAGGGACACAATTTGCGCCACGGCTTGCCGTTTTTACGCTTTTCGGCCCGGTGATGCAGACCCAAATTTGCTTTTTATGGTGCCACAGCCGGAAAACACTCTTATATAAAATAGGTGATATTCGATTTTCGTGCCAATTTTCGGTTTGCAAAATTGTGAAACTTGCCAAATCATCGTTAAATTCAGCTGCGGCCCTTGCAATTATCCGAAAAGCGCGGTATTGTAAGGGTAATAACTTAATCGTTTTCGACTTGAACTGACGATTTTATCTGCTTTCCATAAGTAAGGAGAGGGTCTCTATGAAGTTCGGTCATTTTTCCGATACCGCACGCGAATATGTCATCACCACGCCGCGCACGCCGCTGCCGTGGATCAACTATCTGGGCAGTGAGGCATTCTTCAGCCTTGTTTCCCACACGGCCGGCGGGTACAGCTTTTACAGGGATGCCAAGCTGCGGCGTATCACCCGCTACCGCTACAATAACGTACCAGCGGACTCTAACGGTCGGTATTACTATATTAAGGACGGCGATACCATATGGAATCCCGGCTGGCAGCCCACCCAGACCGAACTGGACAGCTATGAGTGCCGCCACGGCCTCGGGTACAGCATCATCACCGGCAAAAAGAACAGTCTGACCGCAAAGCTGGAGCTGTTTGTGCCGGTAGGCGACAACTGCGAGATCGACCGTCTGGTGCTGACCAACGAGAGTGATGCACCGAAATCGTTTACTGTATTCAGCTATCTGGAGTTCTGTCTCTGGAATGCTGTGGACGATTCCACCAACTTCCAGCGCAATTTCTCTACCGGCGAAGTCGAGGTCGAGGGCAGCACCATCTACCACAAGACCGAGTACCGCGAGCGCCGCAACCATTACGCATTGTTCACCGTCAACACGCCCATTGACGGCTTTGACACGAGCCGGGACGCCTTTTTAGGCGCATGGCGCAGCAATGCGAACCCCGAGGTCGTGGAAAATGGCCGCTGCACCAACTCTGTTGCCCACGGCTGGGCACCCGTTGGCGTGCATCAAGTCAATGTCACCCTGCAGCCCGGCGAAAGCCGCAGCCTGATTTTTGTTTTGGGCTATATAGAAAACCCAGAGGACGAGAAGTGGGCCGCGCCTGGCGTCATCAATAAGACCCGCGCCCAGGCGATGGCTGCCCGCTATGCCACGGATGCGCAGGTCGATGCGGCGCTTGCCAGGCTGCACGACCACTGGAACAACCTGCTGTCCACCTACTCGGTCAAGAGCAGCGATGAAAAGCTCGACCGCATGGTCAATATCTGGAACCAGTACCAGTGCATGGTCACCTTCAACATGAGCCGCTCTGCCAGCTATTATGAGAGCGGCACCGGCCGCGGCATGGGCTTCCGCGATTCCTGTCAGGATCTGCTCGGCTTTGTGCATCTGATCCCCGCCCGCGCGCGGGAGCGCATTCTGGACATTGCCGCCACCCAGTTCCCCGACGGCAGCGCCTACCACCAGTACCAGCCGCTGACGAAAAAGGGCAACATGGACATCGGCTCCGGCTTCAACGATGACCCGCTGTGGCTGATTGCCGCCGTGTACGCCTACCTGGGCGAGACGGGCGACTACTCGATTCTGGACGAATCGGTGGACTTTGACAACGACCACAGCCTTGCACAGCCGCTTCTTGAACATCTGCGCCGCAGCTTTGGCTACCTGCGCACCCACAAGGGTCCGCATGGTCTGCCGCTGATTGGCCGTGCCGACTGGAACGACTGTCTGAACCTGAACTGCTTCAGCAAGGAGCCTGGCGAGAGCTTCCAGACCACCGGCCCGAGTGACGGCCCTGTGGCCGAAAGCGTGTTCATTGCCGGCATGTATGTCAAATACGGCAACGCCTTTGCCGAAATTCTGGATGCCACCGGTCACGCGGACGAGGCCGCCGCCGTGCGTGCCGAGGTTGCAGAGATGGAACACACCGTGCTGACTGCCGGTTGGGATGGAAGGTGGTTCCGCCGCGCCTACGATGCTTACGGCCATGTGGTTGGCGGCGAGGTGTGCGGCGAAGGCAAAATCTTCATTGAGCCGCAGGGCATGTGCGTGATGGCGGGCATCGGCGTAAAAACCGGCGAAGCCGTGACGGCTTTGCAGAGTGTAAAAGAAAAGCTGGACACGAAGTACGGCATCGTGCTGCTGCAGCCCGCCTACACGAAGTACCATCTGGAACTGGGCGAGATTTCCAGCTATCCCCCGGGCTACAAGGAGAATGCGGGCATCTTCTGCCACAATAACCCCTGGGTCAGCTGCGCCGAGACTGTAGTCGGCCATGGTGACCGCGCGTTTGAGATCTACAAAAAGACCTGCCCGGCATACATTGAGGACATCAGTGAGATCCACCGCACCGAGCCGTATGTCTACAGCCAGATGGTGGCAGGCTGTGATGCCGCGACCTTCGGCGAGGCGAAGAACAGCTGGCTGACCGGCACCGCCGCCTGGACGTTTGTGGATGTGAGCCAGTACATCCTGGGCATCCAACCCACGCTGGCCGGGCTGAAGATCGACCCCTGCATCCCGCACGAGATGGACGGCTTTACCCTGCGCCGTGTCTGGCGCGGGGCAACCTATGAAATCGTTGTGGAGAACCCTGACCATCTGGAAAAAGGCGTCAAAGCTATGACCGTGGACGGCAAGCCGGTAAGCAGCAACATTCTCTCCCCTGTTCCCGCCGGCTCGACCGTACAGGTCAAGGTCGTCATGGGCTAATTGCCCGCCTTCTGCTGTAAAGGGGCTGTTGCACAAGGAAAAAACAAGTGTAGCAGCCCCTTCACGGATAAATGTTTCCAAAAGCACCAAAACACTCGCCATAGGCCCCCTAATTTTCAAAAAACAGATAACGCAAACAGGCCCTTCTGAATAACGATTGTTTTCCAGAGGAGCCTGTTTTCCAATTTTTCAAAAATCAGAAATTCCGGTATGCTTTAGGCTGAATCAAATGCAGATTTTGCAGTCCGCTGTTGCACTTTGCCAGCAGGTGAGCAATGTTTGGGAAAGCCCCCAAAACAGAAGCTCCGCCAGGACTTTGACCTTACCGCCCGTAAGGAACAGTTTAAAATTCCGATTGATCGGTGCATTGCGCTCTTGCCAGTCGTTCATTTTTCAATTCGTTTGCAGTGGCTTGCCTGAGATAAATTTCTTCTGCAGCAAAGCCCTTGACCTTTTTGCCGATGTGCAGTATACTTTTCCGTGGTTAGCCGTGTATAACCGCTCGGGTGCTTTATGATGCGGGAGCCTTCTTCGGAATCTCTGAAAGCGCCTAAGCTTCTTGACAGAGATAACATCAGGGCGTATTATTGGGCTAGAAGGACCGCTGAGAAGCGGCTTTTTATAAGGTTGAAAGTTAGTTTTATCTAACTTTCAGTTCTACCCTCCGCCTAGAAATGTGTCCTTGCTTACAGGCAGAAAACAAAAAGATCGAAGCCTACCTCAAGACCCGCTGCGGTGTTCACATCCGGGCAGCCTACGGCTGCTCGCTGGGCGGATCGTTTGTTGGGTTGTTGGTGGCACGGCAGAATATCCACATAGCCTACGGCATTCTGGGCAGCTCTGATTTGGATCAGGCATCGCCGCTGGCGGCAAAACTGCAGGCTGATTTTCTGCTGCCGTTGATTGTCCCCGTGGTGCGGGATGGAAAGCTCAAGGTGAATTTTCTTCAAAAGCGTCTGGATAAACATGCCAGAGAGTTGGGGGATTGTGTCAAGGCCTTTCTGAAAATGTTCGGCGAGGCCCGCCCGTATATGACTGGACGCAAATTATCAACGGTATGACCATCTACACGGATACTGCGCTGAAAGCATATCTGGAACAAGCAGGATTTTGTAAGATGCAGCGCCACAAAAACAAAAATGGCTGGCTGCGCGTTACGGCGCAAAAGCGGTGAAATAGCGTAAGGAGGACGGAACATGGAACGAAAAGAAGCGATTCGCAGCGCCTATCGGCTGACAGGCGGCAACAATTTTTATGACGGTATGATCACCTGCTCGACCTTTAGCGGAAAAGCGGTATGCCGCTTGGTGTGGGATATGAACAAGGCGGAAAGCGATGCCTATCTGGAAAAGGCGCTGTCCGGCATTCCGGAGAATTTCTCCGGCAGGCTGCTGGAGGTGCCGGTGGGAACCGGTATTCTGACCATGCCGCTTTACAAGACGCTGCCCAAGGCGGACATTACCTGTCTGGATTATTCAGCGGATATGATGGGGCAGGCGCAGGAGAAGACGGAACGTCTGCATCTGCAAAATGTGACCTTTCAGCAGGGAGATGTAGGGGCGCTGCCCTTTGCGGACAGCGCGTTTGACTTGGTTTTGTCACTGAACGGCTTTCACGCATTCCCGGATAAGGAGGCTGCTTACCGGGAGGTGTTCCGGGTCCTGAAACCCAGAGGGACCTTCTGCGGCTGCTTTTATGTGGCGGGCGAGCAGAAGCGAACGGACCGGTTCGTCCGGCATATATATGAAAAGGCGGGGTTCTTCACACCGCCCTATGAAACGACCGCCAGTTTGAAAAAACGGTTGGAAAAACGGTACGCAACCGTAACACTGGGAACCGTGAAGAGTATGGTATGGTTCGTCTGTCGGAAAGGAAATCAATGAAAGCCTGCAAGTGCTGCCTTGACCGCAGGCGGCTGTTGAGATAGTGTGTTCACTACGGAAAGGACTTACAATGAAATTTAAGACATTGGGAAATCGGAAGGATCCCGCTGTTTTGTTTTTTCATGCTATGGGTGTGACGGGGGAGAGCAGCGAACCGGTTGCGAAATACTTACAGGATAGGTATTTCTGCATTTTACCAAGCCTACCACTGCGGCCATTATCCCGTGTTTGAGGGATACGATCATATGCAATATCAGATTCGTGATCCGAAGGGCTTTGCTGAAATGCTGGCATATATCGCTGAGCATGACGGTATGCCGAAGCTCCCGTTTATCAGAAAGTGTGAGGACCCGATATGAAATACAGGGGTCAGGTCGTACAGCCCCAGTTCTTTCATCAGCACGCAGATGCCGCACTTGGTAAAGCGTCCCTCATAGCCGCTGCCGTCGGGATATTCGTAAAGCTCCATGTTCCACGAGTAGGGGTTGCGGTCGGCGGCTTTCAGAGCGGCAGTGGCTTTCATAGCGGCAATATCCTTTGCGGTGAATTTGCTTTTTCCGCTCTTGCGGCAGAACCACTGCATGGGCTTTGTCATCATGGATTTTGCGTAGTAATCCGTCAGCCTGTCCACCTCCGGGCGCTGCGGCATGGAGAGAATGAATGCCCCGATCATCGCGCAGTTGACCAGATTCATTTTGAAACGGTCAGCTTTTTCGAACTCCGGCAGCCTGCGGATGATCTGCCGGTATTGCGGCTTTGCCTTTTTCGTGATGGCTCTTGCGGTGGCTGCATCATAGCCCAGCACAGCGGTCAGCTGCTTTTGAAAGGAGCCAGCAAACAGCGCCCACATCCCAAAGGGCATTCCGGTGTACTTCATTGCAGATACCTCCCGGCTTCCGCTTCCAGTTCCTGCCATACCGGGTAGGCTGCGCCATGCTCATCGAAAAATTTCCTGAGATCCCGGTTCAGTGCGCTCATTTCGTCGATGGCGTTCATTGCGTGGTCGGAGGCGCAAAGCTTGCCCAGCGAGGTGGCGCACATCAGCTTGAAAAAGCGCAGGCAGGTCCTGCGGTATTTTTCCCCTTCAAAGTCTGCATCCTCCTTGGGCAGAATGGTGTGCCCGGCATTTCTGATGGCGCGGTATCCCTCAATGTTGGCATCCAGCAGACGATTCAGGTACGCAGTATCGCCCCTGAGCTTTTTCAGGTCGCCGTCCGTCTTATAGCAGGCGAAAGCCGCCGGCATCACGAACGCGGCATGGCAGAGCAGATAGTCCTCCATGTTCGGCTCGTAAACAACCTTGCCCCCAAATCCAATCTTCACGATCTGCATTTTCATCCCGCCGTCCCCGACCCTTGCAAGAAACCGGAAAAAGCCGCTGACGGAAGGGTCTTTCAGGTCGCTGTAACCCAGCATATAGCCCCGGCTGGATACTTGCAAACGGCTGTCCCACGCACCGATCTCTTGGGGAGCGTCGGAAACCGCGAAATACGCCCCCACATCCTTGATTTTCGCCGTCCTGAACCACGTTTTGGCGATCATCTTCACCGCCGTACGGTTGGCAGCATCAAAGACCAGCATGCTGCCGGGGAAGGCATCTGCCATTGCCTGTACCAGCGCCTTGACCTGCTCGGTCAAAAAATAATAGAACACGCCGGAGGCAAAGAACACCGCGCCGCCGGAGGCATCGATCTTGTCAAACCATACCCTTGCCTCCGGCGGACCCTACTGCGACTGCGGGTACAAAAAGAAAAGGTAACGGACGATGAAGAGGAAGGAAACCTATCTTTCCCGTGATTTCCGGGAGACTGTGGCACTGCGCTTTCCCGCGCAGGCAAAGGAACTGAACACCGCTTTCGATATGCGCCTGAATGCACTGCTGGCTGAAAATGCGGGTGCAAGCAAGGAAAAGCAATACCACCTCAAGCGGCAGATATTGCCGGGCATTGCGGCCTACGAGACACTGCAAAGGGTCATGCCGAAAGAGGAGGCGCTGCAAACCGTGCACGGCTATGTGGAGCGCTTGGCGAGAACGAGCCACAAACAGCTTGCCGCCCTGCTGCACATACCGGGGCTTTACCGCCTTGTTCCCAGCGTTTTCGTCAAATCCACCCGGAGCATTTTCGGCCCGGCGGCGGGCTTTGCCCCAAAAGAACTGCAGACCGGTAACGGCGTCTGGCGTGTGGATATGATGAAGTGTCCCTATCACGACACCTGCGCAGAATACGGCTGCCCGGAGCTGTGCCGCTGCTTTTGCGACAGTGATGACATCAGCTATACCGGACTGCATCCGAAGCTGATCTGGGAGAGAAGCATGACGCTGGGGCGTGGAAATGACCGCTGCGATTTTTGCATGAAGGTCAGATAATAGTGGGCGGCATATTGAAATGGAAATCAAACGATTCGGCAATATAGAGGGAAAGACCATGATGCTGCTGCACGGAAATCTTATGTGCTGGCAGCAGTTTGAGGATTTGATCCCGCTACTGGAAAGGAAATTCTGCGTGTATGCCGTCAGCTTCGACGGCTTTGATGGAACCGGTGAAACGACCTACACGACTGCCCGGGATCAGGCGGACAAGTTGGCCGCTTATATTGAAAAAGAGCTTGACGGACAGTTGGATCTGCTTTTTGCAGAGTCGCTGGGCTGCGGACCGGCTGTTTTTCTGAAGGCTTCCCCAACCGTTCAAATCAATCGGATGATTCTCAGCGGGCCGGAGTATCTGGATTTCGGAGTGCTGAATCGACTGATTTTGAAGGTCATGCCGCAAAAGCAATATCGAACGGCACACGAAAAGTACATGCCTGCATGGGCGCTGCGCTTTATGGGGCAGACGGAGCAGGGAATGCAGACTATGCTCCACCGTATCCCGGATCATATCAGCTTGGAATCCGTCCGGGCCACTTGGGAGGCAGGACTTTATCTCTATCGAACGGACTTTTTGGTACAGCCCGATGCAAAGGTCGCCTGTTGGTACGGAGAAAAAGAAGGGCACATGAAAAAGGCCATCCAGCGGCTGCGGACGGCATATCCGAGCCTGATCGTCCGCTGTTTCCCCGGTTTCGGCCATGGCGAGATCATCAATCATCCGGCACTGCTTGTGTCGGAGATGGAGCACTTTCTGGCAGACGGCGAGACAGTGGCAGATGCGCAGCAGAATCAGGAAAGGGAAATACAATGAAAGTTACAACATTAGACGAGAAATCCATTCGTGATATCGGCCATGCCTTCGGCTATTATGACTACGGAGAGGAAACGGGAATGTCCGCTGCCTTTTCCGGGAAAGAAGCCACTTCAAACTATATCTGTGCTTATGTGCGCGGGGTGCTGCGGGGCGGTTTTCTACATACCACCAGCGAGCGGGGCGAGGGCTATATCGCCTATAAGCTGCCAAAGGAGAAGATGGGCCTCAAGACGATGTGGCCCATTGCCTGCGGAATGCTGCACAACTCCACCCTGAAGCGTCTTCTGCAATTTGGTATCGCTATCAAGCGGGGCGGCGTTTCCCTGCAAGACCGCATGGACAAGGAAAAGAAACCCTACATTTTCGTTGGGCTTGTCTGTGTGCGGGAGCAATATCAGGGGCAGGGCTATATGCGAAAGGTGCTGGACCTTGCCTTTGCCGAGGGCGACCGGCTGGGCGTGCCGGTGATTCTGGAAACGGATGCAAAAAGTAAGTGCGACAAATATATCCATCTGGGTATGGAACTTGCCGGAACGCACGATCTTGGCGCATTTGGCAAGCTGTATGACCTGATCAAGTACCCGAAGCCGTCAAATGAAAACGGGACCGTGTGAGGAAAGGATGGTAGCGCAATGAAGAAAGAAGAAACGAAACAGTCCGATCTTTCCCGGCTGATGGGTTACGCCGGGAACTATCGATATTTCACCTACGCTTCGTGGGTGCTGTCTGCGGTCAGTGCGCTGGTGGCGCTGGTGCCTTTTGTGTACATCTG
>ENA-UEPH01001725-UEPH01001725.1-human-gut-metagenome-genome-assembly--contig:-NODE-1725-length-18657-cov-14.182831_pt1 | contig 18657 bp, 21 predicted proteins | sample MGYA00242891_ERZ507898 | MGnify/ENA primary metagenome ERZ507898 (study PRJEB26167, sample SAMN06115411) | human gut metagenome | host: Homo sapiens | place: China:Guizhou | collected 2014-10-15... | reverse complement strand
TCTGGCCGCCCACGGAACCGGCCTCGCGGCTGGTCAGGTCGCCGTTGTAGCCCTGCTTCAGATTGACGCCCATCTCCCTTGGTGTGTATTCACCATAAAAACTCAGTTTTATTTTGAAGTCAATGCACGCCAAGATGGTTTGATGTTTTTTGACCTCTTAAAGATTTGCTACCCTTGTTACATTCCGCACAGGGTCTTTTGCGATTTCTCCAATAAAGCGGTAAAAGATACGAATACTTTGCCGGTAGGGAGTGCGCGGCCCAGCAATCGTTAGACCGTCTGGCAAGATTTTTTCGCCAATCTCGATGCGCTCAATGAAGGTGTGAAGAATATCCCGGTCTAAGGTTTCAATATAGGAATATCGCTGAGCCAGTCCAAAGAACAGCTCATACGCATCACGGATATTCTTTTCCTCTGAGGTATCCGCAATCAAACGCTCACGCTGGCTTTCAAGTGTCTGTCGCTCTTTCCCAAAGCGACTCATCATCTCATCCAATAGTTCGTCGCTCAAGTTTCCTGCGGCGTTATCACGATAAGCCCGTTCAATCATTTTCACGATACGCTTTAACTGAGTATCAATATTAACCAATGATTTTTCTTTATCTTCGCCGCCACCTAAAGCAGCATTGGATTGCTGAATAGCTGTTTGGGTTATAGCTTCAATATCGTCATCATCAAAGGACAGCAACTCGTTCAGATCCCGGCGAATGATCTCCATTAGGTCATCATACCGGATACGGGCACCATGCTCACAGCGGTTTCGTGTTCGACTTGTCAGGTTATTGCAAACAAGATACCAATACTTTGCGCGTTCACCCTTGTAGACCGAACCGCCGGAACACATCGCTGTGCCACAATGAGCGCAGTATGCAATTCCTCCAAAAATGCTGTGACGAAACGCGGGGTTGGCCGCATTGGCCTTTGTATTTTCTCCGAGGAAATGCTCTGCTCGGTCAAATTGCTCCTGCGTTACCAATGGCTCATGGGTATTTTCTGTAAAGCACCAATCTTCCTGTGGAATAGAGATTTTCTTTTTGGACTTCACATTGACCTTACGAGTTTTCCCAAGTACAGTGTGCCCCAGATAGACGCGATTTCGCAGGATACGCTTGACCGTAGTATAATTCCAGTAGTCCGAGGCTCTTGATGCTCCCTGTGGGGTGAATATATCACGATATTCTACCCTGTATTTCAGCGGAGGAATGATACACTGTTCATTCAACTTGTTTGCAATCGTCCGCGTTGAAAGTCCAGTGGCTGCCCATTCAAAAATCTGTCGGACGATGGGGGCTGTATTTTCGTCTGGAACGAGCTGGTCGGTGGTACGCTCCGCTTTTTTATAGCCGTATGGCGGACAAGCTGCATACTTGCCTTTCTTCCGTTTCATATCTAATGTCTGTTTGACTTTTCTGGAAGTATCACGCAGGTACACATCATTCATGGCAAATTGGAACGGTGCCATCAGATTATCTCCCATGGAGTCAAAATCATTACCGGGAGCCAGATAATGAATACCGTTCTCAGGGAAAAAGCGTTCTGCGTAGTAACTTGATTCCGTCATGTCACGGCCAAGCCGGGAAAGGTCTTTTGTAATGACCATATTGGCCTTTCCGGTCGAAAGATGATCCAGCATCGCTTGAAAGCCAGGGCGCTCAAAATTGCCGCCAGAATAGCCATCGTCTACAAATTCTTTTACGATGATAATATCGTGCTTTTCACAATAGTCCCTAATGATTGCACGTTGATTTGTAATGCTCTCGGACTCGTTTTTATGTTTCTTTTCCTCATCGGATAAGCGGCAGTAAATATCAGCGAGTTTGATGTGGTTCCGCATGATGTCCTCCTTTCTGGAACCACTCATTTACACTAATATTATACCATTTTCTTTCCTGAGTGGTCAAAAAAATCGACTTTTTTAGCCGTGGTAATGATTTCCTCCGCCACCACTTCTTGCGGCGTTTTGCTGCTGGTAAACACTCTCTCGATTACATAGGTTGCAGCTCCAATTTTATGTTGCTTTTCTTGCTTTTCCAAGATTGCACCTCCCTAAAAGCATTATTTCCACCTAAAAACAATTTAACCGGGCAGTAGGGCTGCTTGGCACTTTTTTCTCAGTCTATAATCGACAAAAACCGCGCCCTCATGCAGGCGCGGCCTTTGATGTAGTTTTGTTTGTTGGCAGGTACATTTCAGGAACATATTGGACGGTGCTGGCACACCTTACACGGGAATTTCACCCCCTGCGGTTCTCACAGGTTGTCCCCTTTGCCTGCGACGGCTCACGGCCTTTCAAGGCCGTTTCAACGCTCGGACTGAGGCTGGACAATCGTATCTCCCCGATATGCGGGTCATCGCCCCCAAGCCAGCCACGGCTTGTTTGTGCGCGGAAGGCTGCTCCCCCTATACCTCCTCTCTCAAGTTGGGATCATGGCCTGCTCAATCCCGCACGGCTTTCCTTTCGGGCGCATATCGGATGTATCCAATAGACCTATTCAATTCTCGGACTGTCGCCAGCCCGCACAGATGCACCGTTGCCGATACATTCGTGCCGAATGGCGGTAGTGTCGAAATCTGTCTCAAATTGAGCCACATTTTCGGTGACAGGCAAAAGAGAAAGGCGGCAGCGCCGCCTTTCTCCCTGTCGGTCAATTTCGCAGGTAAGCGGCCAGAATGTCGATAAACTGGGAATTGGTCGGCGGCTGTCGCAATTCAGCCCCGGCAATCAGGTTCAAAAAGCTGTGGTCAGGATAATTCCAACAGCTCTGAATAAGTGTGCGGAGATTGCGCTCGACGCAGCTGGGCGTGGTCTGAAAATGCGCCGCCGTTTGTGCATAGAGGCGCTTGGTAATAAGAATCATATTCTCCGGCTGATCCCGAACTTGCTCCACCATGTAGACCGCATAGCGGAAACCCGTCAGTTTGCCGCTCACACCGAGAAGCCGCAACAGGCGTTCGGCATCCAACGGGGTCTGCGAAGCGTCTCGTTCATACTCAGGCACATAATAAACTAAAGGCATTTGATACCCCTCCTGTTAGAAATTAGGATAAGAACAGAGAAAGGGCAGCAGGGGCGGGCCTCTCGGCCAGCGGTAGGTCTCGGCACAAGACCTCTGCTATGCTGGAACTAAATCCAGCCGTTAGGGATACCCCAATTTTCTGTTTTCACTGTAAAAGTGAGATGACGGGGGAGCGTTGTGTGAATGGTCATCAGGTCAAAATTCCTTGTAAACATCCGTGTCCTCCGTTAAGTAAATCATACACGATAAATGCCGTTTTGTGTCATACAATCGCTCTACAATGCCCGGCGGTAATCGTCTGATTTTGCTCGATTGCAGTCGAATTTTGAACTTTTGGACGATATTATAGAAAAACCGCAAGGCAACTCCATAGAGGAGCCGCCTTGCGGTTAAAAACAATATTTCTTTGGCTATTCCACGCACACTCGTTCGGGACTCAGTTTACTTGCCCTGATAGGCTCTGAAAAGGAAAGTAACAATTTGTGCGCGGGTGCAGCTATTGTCCGGCCCGAACAGTCCATTACCAATGCCGTTGGTGACGCCGTTCTCCACGGCCCATGCCACAGCGTTTGCATAGTAGCTATCGGTGAGAACATCGCTGAACTCAGCCTTGCTATCGACCAGCTTACCAATGGCTCGGAACAGGAATGTCACGCTCTGAGCGCGGGTGCAGGTGGCATCCGGACTAAATTTACCATCGCCTGTACCGGTGGTGATACCGTTCTCCACCGCCCACGCAACTGCCTTAGCGTAGTAGCTATCCGCAGAAACATCAGAGAAGCTGCTCATGCTCTTGGGTTCGGGAGAACCGGCAGCACGCCACAGGAAGGTGACGATCTGTGCGCGGGTGCAAGGCTGGTTCGGCCCAAAGAGGCCGTTGCCAATACCGCCGGTGATGCCGTTCTTCGCCGCCCACAAAACCGCGTCAGCATAATAGCTGTTGGCGGGAACATCGGCAAAATAGTCAGCCGCGGTTTTCTCCGGCGCAAAGGTCGCACTTACCGTGACCTTGCCGGCAGGCATTTTGAAAGTGTACTTGCCGTTGCCCTTGTCGGTCAACTTCAATTCATTGCCGTTCTTGTCGGTAACGGTGAGGTCATCCAGTTTGAAACCATCGTCCGGCTTGACGGTGATTGTCACGGTATCACCACGCTCGGCGTAGCGGCGGTTTGCTGTCACTGTGCCGTTCCGGATGTCCTCGCCCACCTCGATGGCGTAAGTCGGGTCGCTATCGTCGCCACCGGAGCTTTTCCGATAAGTCATTGCAATGGTCTGCGTATGAGTTGCTGTATCAGCCGTAATCGTAATATTGGAATTGAAAACCTCGCAATTATCTGCGCTGACTTCGACTTGATAAGTACCCGCTTCCAAATCAACAGGGTTTGCTACTTCCTGACCATTTACTTTAATGACTACATTCGCCAACTCGGCAGGTGTTACGACGAAAGAAACTGTATACTTAGGTGCAGGCAAAAGGGGCGTTCCATTAGAATTAAATCGATACTTGCCGCCAGCAGCAGTGATTTCATTAAAGAAATCTTCCGTTTTCATAGAGTCAAGGGTCTTTTCTGTTCCAGCATCCTGGTACTTAAAGCAAGCCGGGACATTTTCAGTTTCCACGAAATAATTGTTTTCAAAAACAGGGGTATCAGAAGAAACACCGCCTGCAATACCGCCTAAACGCTTATAAGGTGTAGTGGCAGTATATTGAGATAAATCCATTTCACCAGCGAAATAACAATGTCTGATTTCAGTACCTGCACCAACTATGCCTGCAATGCCGCCGAAATCCGTAGTTCCATTGCCAAGAGGAACCATTTTCCCGGTGGAATAACAATTGATAATCTTTGAGTTTTGAAACAACTGCCCAACAATTCCACCGGTACAGGGTGTCCAAGAGGTCATATCGCCTGTATTAGCACAATACTGTACGGTACTGTTTTGAGCAAGACCTACGATACCGCCCATCTGAAAAGAGCTGACATCCTTCGTTATTGAAAAATTTCCCTTGTTTTGGCAGTACTCAATCGTGCTATCTATTGCATATCCGCACATAGCCGCAGTACCGTTAATATATTTGTCTGTATCCGTGAACGACACATTGGAAACGCAGTCAGAAATTTTGCTGTCTGCTGCAACGCCCGCTACCGTTCCAAAATAGACATACCCTGAATTGGACACATCCAGCTTGCCTTGAATTGTCAAGCCGGAAATTTCAGCGCCGTAAACCTCACTGAAAAATCCGAAAGACGGATACTCTGTCTTTCCATAGTTTTCGGAAAAATCCAAATTGGAAATCGTATGCCCGTTTCCATAGAATTTGCCGCTGAAGTAATGCAGCAAAGTTCCATTCGTGTCAAATTTGCTGCCAATTGGTGTCCACGCAATACCTGTTAAATCCAAATCTGCATCAAGCGATACAACAGCATCTGCCTTGCCATCATATTCACCATTATCTACCGCTTTTGCAAATTGCAAAAGCTCATCTACTGTTGTGATTGTGATTTTGCTGCTTTGCCCGTTCTCTTCTGCAAACGCCGCCGTGGGCAGCAGCGTAAAGCACAGCGCCAGAATTAGAAGCAGACTTCCGATGCGTTTTTTCATGGTGTATCCTCCTTTGTATGATGGTCAAAATTTTGTTCATGCCCGCCTGACCACAGCGGGCAAAGTCCACAGGTTACAGAGCGGTATCATCCCGTGTGTACACACGGGATGAGGGGCGCGCCCCTCATCATAAGTTTTTCGCTTCATACTAATTCATAATAATTATATCCGCATTTTTGCAAAATGTAAATCGTTCTAAAGTATGAGGATGGATAAAATTTTTGAATATGCTACTCGCCTTCACGTCTTACAACATTCAGCCATTTCTTTTTCCATGTATTAGGGTGGATCAGCAGGGTTGGCTTCCCCAACGCAAGGGCATAGGCCATAGCCTTGTCCTCTGCGCTACCGCTGGCAAGTTCAGGGTCATATACGGCCACCAGCATATCAGACTGCTTGACGATCCGCCGATAGGCCATAAGCTGTGCGTTGGGTGTCTCCTGATAGTCCACACAGGAAAGGTCGGTGCAGTCCGCCAGCATATCGAAATAGCGTTCACGCAGCTGCGGCGTCCACTTGGTAGCCTGTTCTTCAAAAGGGGTTACGCAAACAAGGCGCATGGCCTCGTCATTCTGCTTTGTGATATTGACGATTTCCCCGGCGTACAATCCCACGCCGGGGTCACAGGCAACTTGAAATTCTGTCACTCCACATTGACGCAGTTCCATAATACACTGAGCCAGTTCCAGTTTCATTCGGCGGCATTTAGCATCTTCTTCGTCAAAGCCCCACGGAAACCGCATGGGATGCTGACCTATGATCGCACAACGATAGTTCTCCATAACTGCGTCCTCTCTCTATTTCGCAACTCACCAATTCCGTCATGTGCTTTCCTATACTATAATATTGCTCACTAATTAAATCAATAGCTCTCTGATACATACAGAAAAGAGATTTGGGAAACCGTATAATTTGCTTATCATCAGAAAGGCAGGACACCGCATGAGCAAAGAAGTTTCCTTCAAAAATCGTGACCGTTTCGTACAGCTTGGGATCGCCATTGCGGCGCTCCGTAAAATGCGTGGTCTGTCACAGGAGAAGCTGGCCGAGAAGGCCGGTGTCAGCCGCTCACTCATCAGCACGATTGAAGCGCCGAACATGGCTCACGGCTTCTCGCTGGATGTGTTCTTCGATATTGCCGATGCGCTGGAGGTCGATCCCGCTGACCTTATCAACGCTTCCGTATTCCCGGACAGGATCATAAAATCGAAATAGCTTTTAATGCGTCTCAAACTGAGACGCATTTTTCGACGATTTGTGCGCCAAGCCCCGTATCTGACTTACCTCTCATTTTACTGCATTGTGGGTATAATCACAATATGGTTTTCTCAGAATACCACATATAATTTCTTTATCAGACAGGAAATGTGGTGATGGAGATAGTCGATTACGGGCCGCTGTGGGAAACCATGAGACGAAACAATGTGACGCAATACCAGCTTTTGCAGAGCGGCATTGATAATCACACGCTCGACTCCCTCAAAAAGGGTGGAAACATCACCATGCTTACCTTGGAGAAGCTGTGCAAGATCATTGGCTGTACTCCGAACGATGTTGTATCCTTCAAGTAGCGGCTGCTGGCATTTTTGTTGGCAGCCGCTATTGTTTTAGAGCAAAATAAAAACAGGCCCACACTACCAAATATGGCAGTGTGGGCCTGAAATAATGTGTCTCGATTCAAGACGAATTCGACAGCAATCACAGACTGACGGGATCTTCGACTTCTTCAACGAACAGCCCCATGAGGTCATGGTTAGTCCCCACGTTAGTCACTTCAAAGTGATTGACGCAGTGCTGAAGCCACGGGAAAGTGTCGCTCATATCGTGGATCAGATCGAATATCTCCAAATCCGTTGTTTTGTAGCGGGAATGGTAGCCGGAATACTGTTCATGGGAAAAATTCCGTTTCGTCAGGAACTTTTTTATCAATTCGTAAGCGCCCTTTGGCCGGGTTTTGGAGTAGTATTCCTCCAAATCCTTGATCCGCAAATCAAAGTAGAGAGCCTTAAAACGCTTGGCTTCTTTCCTCGCCATTATGCAGCACTCTCACGGTGGGCATAGTGATAGAGAACATCCTCCACGGTGAAGTCCGTCTCATTTTCACCGTCATCACTATTGTACCAAAGCCATTTGACAAGGTAGGCCATAAACCATTCCTTGTCCTTCAGGGTGGTGATGAGCCGGCCAAACGTACCATAGTCACGAGGCATCCCATTTCCGTAATAGCAGATCGTCCCATCAGAGAGCGTTTCTCTGCGAAAGCCATACTTGGTGAAGGATTTGTCCAACGCGGCATAGATGGACTCTGGAGCATACTTATGCTCCGCTCGCATCTGAGCATCGTTAAATTTGATTTCCAGCTTCAGCATGGTATCTCCTCCTGTCGGCCAAAAAAGTTCTTTTTATATTCATAGTATATAGGATACCCCCTCGATTTGCAATGTATTTCTCCGTCGAAAAAAGTCAATTATCTGAAAAGTAATCCGGCCGCGCAACGGAAATGAAACCACTCGTGCCGGTAATGACCACATTATTAGCACCGCTGGCGCAGTGGATCACCAACAGACTGCCATCCTCGTCCCGACCGCAGATAATGCCAACATGGGAATTGTCCGGGTAAAACACCAAGTCACCGGGCTGGGCATCCGACCATGAAATATCAGTGCAATACGAGTGCTGCATGGTGGCGCCGCCGCCATGGCCGATGATGTAACTGCCGCCCGTGGCGTTGTAAAAGGCCCAATCCACGAGTCCACTGCAATCTAACCCGTAGGGCCGATAGGTGCCGGTGGTGGAGCTGCCTGCGGCTGTGACCTGCCGCAGCTCGCCCCAGCGGGAATCCCAGCCGATCACGAGGCTCTTGCCGCCCCAAAAGTATGAAACTTTTCCGTAGAGCGTCAATGCGTTCTGAACCACAGCCTTGCGCTCCTGGGAGAGGTCTGCCGGAAGGCTTTGAAGCACTTGCACTGCGTCCGCATTGGTGATCGTCAGGCTGGAGGCCAGTGAAGCCAGTGTGGCCCGGTCTGCCAAAAGCTCGTCCAGCGCTTCGTTTTGATACCGGGTAAAGGCGTAGGCCGTCCGCATTTCATCCGCCGTTTTTGGCGTGATGGTGATGTGCAGGATATATTCTGTCCAACCATCATCGTCATCACCGCCCGAATGGTCTATCGTCTCCACCCAAGAGGTGATCTCCGTCATATCCCAGAACACAGCGGTCAGGCGGGCTACCCGGTCAGCATCCAGCGTGGCCACATCCACGCCATCATCCGTGCCTGCGGTTTTAGCTGCAAAGACAGCCAGCACCTCCGGCCAGTCCGGGGTCTGCCCTTGAATGTCGATGCTGTCATAGTCTCCGGCCTGCAACTCCTCCAGCTTGGCGTTGTAGGCGATATTCACCTGCGCCACGGCCTCAGCTACCGACACAGTATCCGGTGCGTTACGCTCTGCGGCAAAATACAGCCCAAAGGGGGAACTTGCCACAGCCGCGATGATGATAATGACTACCAGCGCCACCAAAACCACCGTGCCGCCAACGAAACCGACCAGTGCGGAGATCAAGGCAGCGGCGGCACGGCGGAGCATCCCAGCTGCCCGCTTGAACAGCTCTACCGCTGTCTTGGCGGTCTTTTTTGCCTGTGCCGCGGTCTGGTGGATCTGTTGCTGCGAAGCGGTTTTCTGTGCTGCTGATATAGGCTTTGCCGCAGTCTTGAAGGATGTACGCTTAACCTTTGGAGCAGGCAGGGACTTTTCTGGCTTGCTTCTGCTATGATCGTTCACGGCAAACCGTTTCTTCTCTTTGAAAGCGCTGTGCTTCGGCATATCCGTCTTTGACGGTGAAACCGGCTCCCATTCAGCGTCACAGAAAGCAGGCGGCTCCTCCACAGAACGAACGCCCCGCCACTCCGAAAGCAGCTTACTCTTCTGCTTGTCCACTACAAACTGGCGACGTGCTTCAAACTGCTGCTTTTCATCCAGTGGCCTTGCTTTTTCAGCGAAAGAAGTCTCCGAGAGGACTGTATTTTCAGGTGTTATATATCTTGAGGTATTTCTCCCCGAAGCGGCGGTTTGCCCATTTGCTTTGCGCTCACGCGGGATACTCGCAGATGGTTTTTCTTTTATAGGTGGTTTTTGCCTTGCCCGCGGCACCTGCGTTACACGATCCTGCACCGTGTCCACCGCCCAGTTGGCCGCGCCCTCTACTTCATCGACAGCCTGCGTTTCCGCGCTATCTGATTCCGGTTCCTGCCGCTCCGCCAACTGCTGGCGGTACTTCTCCTTCAGCAGCATAGCCCGGTGGCGGGGATCAAGCATAGCGGCACGCTTGCTTTCGGGCTGGCCCATTTTAGGCTTCTCCTTAAATTTCGGCAATCTGGTACCCTCCCTTAATGTGTCTCAATTTGGCGCTGTTGACAAAGTCTCGCAACAGCCCTCGCGGTATGTTATAATGAGGAAAACGACCTGAGGTGATGGGATGCAGCTGGCGATGCACATGGTAACGATCGAGGATCTGATGCCCCGGGAGCACTTCCTCCGAAAGTTGGAAGCAGCGCTGGATCTGTCCTTCGTTTACGAGGAAACAGCCCCGCTTTACAGCAAAAAATACGGGCGCCCGGCCATCGACCCGGTGGTCATCGTGAAGTATCTGCTGGTGGGTTTCCTGTACGGCATCCCGTCGGAGCGGCAGATCGAGCGACGCGTCCAGACCGACATCGCCCTGCGCTGGTACCTGGGCCTCGACCTCTTCGACCGGGTGCCGGATCACAGCACCGTCTCGCAGCTGCGCCGCCGGAAGCCGTCCTTCCGCAAGGTGTTTCGGCGGTTATTTGAAGAAGTCGTGGGGCAGTGCATCGAGAAAGGTCTGGTCAGCGGGCGCGTGGTGGGGGCGGACTCGACCCATGTGAGGGCCAACGCCTCCCGTGCGTCGGAAGAACTGGTGGAAGTCGCGGAGGAGGCCGGCGTTTACTGGGAACGGCTGGACGATTATGAGGAGGAAGGGTTGGAGGAACTTGAGCGGCGAACCGGAAAGCGCCGCAAAAAGCGGACAAAGCAGATCAAACGGGACAACCGCCGCACCCACAAGCGCGTCAGCCGCACAGACCCGGAGTCGGGTCATCTGAAGCGCCCGGGGAAACCGGAGGGGCCTCATTACCTCGCCCATCAGGCGGTGGACAGCGACTACGGCATCATCGTAGGCCAGACCGTGACTGCCGGAGATGTGAACGATTCCGTGCCGTTTTTGGGCCTGATCGAGCATATTCACGAAAATGTTGTACCAATTCAGGCTGCCACGGCGGACGCCGCCTACGATTTTCCGCTGGCCCATCGGGCGCTGGATGAACTGGGGATCGACTTTTTCGTGCGGCCGCAAAAGACCGCCGCGCGGGTGTCTGTCCAGTTTACGCGGGACGATTTTTGCCGCGACGAGAACCGTGATGTGTACCTCTGTCCCATTGGAAAAGAGCTGTGTTTAAGGCGGCTGGCCCGCAGCGCCAGCGGCCTGTTTTGGGAGTATCAGGCGGATAAGCGGGACTGTGCGCTCTGTCCGCTGCGGGAAAAATGCCTGCGCGAGAGCGACAAACGCGGCGCAAGAAAGGTGTCCGTCAGCTACTTTGCGGCAGACCGACAGCGCAACCTGGAACGCCGTTCCAGCCCGGAATACCGGGAGGCGCTGAAATTGCGGCAGGTCTGGTGCGAGGGCTCGTTTTCCGCGCAGAAGCGCGAGCACAACTTAGCGCGCGTTTTGCGACGAGGCTTAGAGGCAGCGGAGGACCACTGCCTCTTGTCGGCGACCGCATTGAACCTGAAACGGATGATAAAACACGCCGGATGACGCCAGAGGGCGTCTTTTTTTGTTGGTAGGGCGGAGCGGAGCGAGACTTTGTCAACAGCGCCAATCCGAGACGCATTTCGACAAGCAACACGGGGTCTTAGGGGCACGCCCCTAACCAGCGGAATTTTGATGTCAAAATTCCATGCTGGCTGGGACAGCGACGCAAGGCGCCGCTGTCTACCGTGTCGGGGAATGTTTCTTTTTGATAGTATGTTTTTCCTTTTGGGGATGCTGTTTCTTAGGTGCGAGAGTAGGAACCTCCAGCATATCCGCATCGTCCAAGCAGTCCAGCAAAGCATCCACTTGACCTTGATCCGGGCGTTCCGGCTCTTTGGTTGCCACCGTATAGTCCCGCATCAACTGACCGTTGATGGAAAAGCGACCTTTATGCTCTGCCGGGATCGGCGGGCATATCTCAATAAACAGGTCAGCGTAGGCTGCGATACGGCCTTGCAGATATTTCTCCATGGATGCTCTATCCCGAAAAACCTTTCTGTCCTGACCGGCTATTTTCCAGCCATTACCGGAATCGTCCGGGTTATGTGGTGTGTTGAATGTGACCGACCATGTGAGTTCCCATGATTTCGGAACAGATTTTTTCAGCGTCCTATCCCATTCAGTGTGTTCATACTCGCGCCATGAAAAGCGGTACACCATATTGCTCATTTCATGGTTGCCATATTCACTGACCGTCCATCGGTTTGAAGTATGAGGCGTAGGCGGCGTTTTGACATATTCCAGTGCCTTCATATACTGCTGGGTCTGCTGGGCCTGTTTTGACCATTCCTCTATTGCGGCGTCAATGTGCTGACATAGTTCTTTTTCACGGGCAATACTCTCGGCTTTGCGTTCCAGCAATTCCTCCACGCCGCACTCGGTCAATTTATAAAAACCATCGCGGCCGCGTTGAAAACTGATATACTCGCGGACTTCCAACTCCCGCCCCGGCTCTAAACGGCTGTATCCCATGACACACCGCCTATCTCACTGGAACGGACTTTTTGCGTTCAGCTTTCTTTTCAGAAATATGTGCTTTCGGCTTCTCCGCTGGGGGCGCTGAGGCATCCGCATCATCCAGACAGGCCAGCAGGTCATCAACGGCCTTCTTGTTGGGTTCTTCCTTGTCCGGTGGAGCCAGCGTGTACCCCGCCGCCAAATAGCCGTTGATGCTGAACATCCGTCTGCACTCATTGGGGACTGGCGGGGATATTTCCCGGAACAGGTGGCAATACAGGTCAAACCGACCTTGGATATAATGTTGTGCGGCCTCCATACTGGGGTATTTTTTCTTGTCCTGCCGTGCGACATAGATACTGTCTCCCCAATAATTTTTGTAGTTACTATTCGGCTGCTTGGGTGCGTTGTAGATGATGCCCCAGCTGACGAGGTAAACATCGGCGGCCTTTTCATAGAAGATTTTGTACCGCATTTTATAGGTGCGGTTGCTGATCTCCCATATCCCGTTTTTGTCCTGTTTCCACTCATTGGAGGTATGCTCGACCTCTGGCGTTTGCAGATATTCCAGTGCTCGTTCCAGCAGCATCGTCTGTGCAGCCTGTTCATCCCACGCCGCCGCAAGTTTTTTCAGCTGGGCGTACAGTTCTTTTTCCAGCGTAATGCTGGCTTCCTTGCGCTGTGTGACTTCCGCTTTCGTCAGCGTGATCAGCGGGGCAATATGAGGGCCGGCCCGCCAATCGTTGAAAGAAATGCTATGCAGGATCGTCATTTTCTGGCCGGGTGTAATACCGTCCTGATATGCGTTCAAATAATAAAAGCTGTCCTTACTATCCTTTTCGGGCATGGACTCGACACCTCCTATCTGGCCGGAGTGTCCGGCCTCTTTTTTGCTTTTGGCTGCCAACCCTTTTGCAAGCGATGTTCCATCGAAATAACGCGGTACAATTCAGCTTCACTTTTGGGGCAACAGCGAAAATTCCGAATAGTTCCATATTCAAAGAAAATTTCTTCCCGCTGCTTTCTGTACTGCTCCATCGGCATACGAAACTTCTCCCCGGAGTAAAAGGTGAGCTCCACATCCTCAAAGGGGATAGCTGCTTTTATGACCCGCTGTACCTGTTCCCGGTAATTCAGCTTCACAATACGACCCATAGGGGCCGTGCCGCGCCGCCCGCTGATGGTGACGCGATAGGCTTCGATGCCATCGGGCATATCCGCATAATGTGTCCAAATCTTATGCCCGTCGCTGCCCCGAAGAAAGGCATCCCGTTCCAGCACACACCATGTCCCATTGGGCCGGGACATGAAGTAGAATATCCGTTCATCCATATAAGGGCTGTTCAGTGCGTCACGCAGCTTTTGAGCATCCAGTTCAAAATCTTTTCTGTAATGCTGCGTATTCCGGGACACTACTTCGTCCAGAAACGCAATCAAACTGATTTCTTTTCCCATAGCGTCCCTCATCGAGTCGGTGCAGAACGGCGGGGAGTTATCTTGTAGAGCGGCTTTCGCTTGGGCGGTCGTTTGACTGGGGATAGCCATTTGGCTTCAAAATCAGCCAGCGTCATACGCTCGGCGCAGGACTGAGCTTCAAAATCGCCGGGAGACAAATCAAGATACCCATGGGACGGGATGGGAACAGGGCTTGCGGTCAGGACAGTACCGAAATGCTCCACCGTGATATGCCGGGCAAGCAGACAGGGCTGGCTCCAATCCTGTTCACTGGTCTGCATATCATAGGCATATACGCCTTTGGGGATAGTGGCTCGGTCTACTCGAAGGGTAGTGAAAAGGCCGGGGATGCCTAAAATCTCCACGGCCTCATAGTGTTCTTTCCGAGCGTCAACTGCGCTCATAGACATTCCTCCTTTTTGTTCGCTGTTTTTTCTGTGTAGGTGGGGGCAGTTCTTTCGATGGGGCGATACCGTCGATCAGTTCTGCGGCGGTATTACGGATCAGTTCTAATGAATCTTTCAGCTGCGATAGATTCTTTCCGTGGCTCCATCCTGCCACATAGCCGAAAGAGTAGTCAGAGGTATCAATACCGAAGTGCTGACAAACTACATAGGCCACGCTTTCAGCCTCCATTTCCCGGACAAAGCGCCGCTTGCGCTGCGGTGGTGTTTCACCGTCACCATCCTCTATTGGTGCATGGAGTTTAGCGTGGCTGACCTCATGGATCATGGTTTTGATGGTCTGTGCTTGGCTCATGTCGGGCTGGACGAAAATGCGTTGTTCCGCAAAATTACAGCAGCCATAGGCATCGCTGGGGAAACGCTCAATGTGGATGGGATAGGGGGAAATACTGCGGATCGCGGCAACCATGCTTTCGTATTGCTCCACATCGCCGGTCAGCTTTCTGCAAATCTCCGGCAGCTGTTTCCCCTCTGTCTGGCTTATGTCGAACACGGTGACTGTCCGAAAGCTCATGCGCTGCACCCACTGGACTGATTTACTGGAAGAACCGTCCGGGGCAGTTTTCTCCACTTCTTCTTGCCTTCGGTAAGGGCAGGGGGCGAGTATGGTGATGCCACGCTCGCCTCGCTTGACCTGTCGGCCAAAATTCTTTTTCCAATCACCGTATCCGGCTACCTGAGAAGCACTGGGACACTGCAATAAAATCAAAAGAATATTGCCGAAGCTGTAACGGTGAAATTTAGACATAGTACTGAGATACGCGGCATACCGCTCACTGTTGAACAATTCCGTGATGCCTGTTTCCAGCTGATCGGTGAGTTCCTGCACCTTTTCCATTCGCTCCTGATAGCCTATCTATCACCACCTCCTGTCGAAATGCGTCTCATTTTGAGACGAAAAAACGCCCTTTGGCGTTAACGCTCCCAGTCGGACTTTTTCCGATGGCGGGGAAATTTTTCTTTATCACGATGGCCGGGCGGTAGATCGCGAGCCGCTTCTCTGGCTCTGGCAATCATATCTGTTCTGGCGGCCTGCTTATCGCTGAAATAGTTTCCGAAATTGTAGTCTTGAAAGCCAGAATGTGCGTAGGCTTTCCATGTCACATAGGGGGACACGGCTTTGGGATTGTGGGCGAGGACGATTTCAACCTCGCCCACCCGTAGACTGTCGATCACGGTATAACCCTGACAAACCCGTTTTTCTTCCATTTCTGCTCACCTTGCCGGGGTAGGAGGCTTTTTTGCCGTACCGTTCTTTTCTGCATCTCTGGCCTTCTGCCGCTCAAGCGCCCTTTTGCGGAGATCCATCGCCTCAAACATCGTGCGTTTGACGGTAGCAACTGTCGTTCCCTTCTCTGGGAAGTAGGGGCGCAGTTCATCGTCCTGAAAAGTGACCTTTAGCGGCGGATCGATCTCCCGCTTGGTGGGCGCGACGGACTTTTCGATCTTCTGCGTGGTCAGCGTACCGGCTCGACTTTCCTCTTTGAGCTTGACCGCCTCCGTCTTGGAGGGGACTTTCCCGCCCTCTTTTTCGATGGCGTCTGCAAGCGTTTTCTGCTCGGTGGGCTTCATGTGGGAAATCTGCTCGGCGGTATCCAGCGGCAGTTCCTTTTTATCCACCATCTTCTTCAGCGGCTCCTCCAACTGATTGACACGCATTAAGCGCTGCACGCTGGCACGGCTCATGCCCAAATCCTCACCGACCTGTTCATCACTGCGCTTCATCGGCTCTTTGCCCGCCAGAATATCCGCCTTGGAGCGGCGTCCGGCCTTGCGCTTCAAAGCGTCCATTTTCATCTGCGCGGCGCGGGCCAATTCAGAGATGGGAATGTCCTTGCGGTGGAGGTTGCCATCTACGCACTGGATTTGTGCGTCATCCTCGTCCACACGCTCGATCAAAACAGGGATGGGATAATTCAGCTGTGCGCCGATGTCATGGCGGCGATGGCCGGAAATAATTTCAAGTCCGCCGTTGCGGCCGGGGCGGCAGAGGACAGGTTCACGGATACCGTAGTTTTAGATGGACTCAAACAGGTCTTTATAGTCCTGCGTCTCACGGTTCACCGTAAAGGGATGATCCAGGAAGTCCTTCAGATATGCCGGATGAACGGCCATGCTGTAAATCTCTCCCTCACCGGGAACAGGTAACTTGAAAAAATCCGCTTCCGCAGGGGCATCCAGCCGATCCTCAAACACCTTGGTCACGGCAGACCCTTTCGGCCCGTCTGCGGTGCGGGTCGCCGCTGCGGCCTCCTTCGGCTGTTCTGTGGGTTTCTGCGGCTCTGCTGCTTTAGTCGGTTCGGCAGGCTTCTTGCCCTCGTCCGGGGGGGCGGGGGTGGCAGCAGGCTTGCTCTCCTTGACCGCCTTACCGTTCTTGGCAGGCTCAACGGGTTTCTTGCCCTCGTCAGGCTTGACGGGAGTAGGCGGTGCAGCGGCAGACTTGCCGTCCTTGGCCGCTTTGTCATTCTTGGCAGGTTCGGCGGGTTTCTTCACCTCGTCAGCTTTGGCGGGAGCGACCGGAGCCGCAGCGGGCTTGCCATCCTTGACCGCCTTATCGTCCTTGGCAGGTTCGGTGGGCTTCTTCACCTCATCAGCTTTGGCGGGAGCGACCGGAGCCGCAGCGGACTTGCCATCCTTGGCTGCCTTATCATCCTTGGCAGCTTCAGCAGACTTCTTCACCTCGTCAGGTTTGGCGGGAGTGACCGGAGCCACAGCGGGCTTGCCATCCTTGACCACCTTATCGTCTTTGGCAGGTTCAGCGGGCTTCTTCACTTCGTCAGGCTTGGCGGGAGTGACCGAAGCCGCAGCGGGCTTGCCATCCTTGACCGCCTTATCGTCCTTGGCGGGTTCGGCGGACTTCTTCGCCTCGTCAGGTTTGGCGGGAGTGACCGGAGACGCAGTGGGCTTTCCATCCTTGGCCGCCTTATCGTCCTTGGCAGGTTCAGCAGGCTTCTTCACTTCACCGGGCTTGACAGCGGCGGGCGATAGAATGGGCGGTTTGGTTTCTTTGGCAGGAATAGGCGGTGCGGGAGTGGGCGGCGCTCCGGCAACAGGCGTCCGAAACGCACCAATCAGCGGGTTTTTCTTTTCGTTGGACATTGATTTACCTCCATATTCAAGTTTTATGTCGAAAAATGTGTCTCATTTTGAGCCACATTTTCAACCAAAATTAAGGGCCGAAGTCATGTTGGACTTCGGCCTGATAGTGGTTATTCATCGTAAGCGGGGCATTGAACAGTGTGGTCAGCAGATAAGCGCGGATATTACGGACTTGTGTGGTATTGCGGCGCAGACACTCAAACACATAGACCATCAGCGAGTAGTCCAGTCGGTAGAAGCGGGCTTGCACCTGTGGCAGCGGGATATTCTCGCCGCCGATCCGTACCGTTGACTGTGTGGAACACATCACATCCGCCATCAGCCCCACGACCTCATCTACATCATCGGCATTGAACTGTTGACAAAGAAACGGGTACTCGATATTCTCTTTGATCTCTCTTAGATACTCGCTTCTATCCATCCATCCCGGCTGCTCGGCGGAAGGCGATGGATGGATAGATTGATTTTTATAGCTAAAATCAGTTTGATTAGATTCAATATAATTACTGTCTGATTTTCCGAAGTCTGCACTTCGGAAAATCGGAAGTCTTGACTTCGGATTATCGGAACTCTTGACTTCTGATTTTCCGACTTCTTGACTTCCGATTTTCGGAAGTCTGGGAGTCTCCTGCGGCGCAGTGGTTTCAGCAGGTACTCGGCGGGTAGTGAAGCGTTTGACATAGATTTTTGTTGGTCTGCCTTGCCCTTGCTTTACTCGCTCGATCAGACCGCAACCTTTATCTGTATCCAGTTCGGACAATAATTTGACAGCCTTTTCGTGACCACAATTTAAGTCCTCTTGTATCTCATCCAATGTATAAAAGATATAGACCCTGCCAGCATCATCGTACCAACCGTTCCGCGCTGACAGGCCCATTCGGTCAAGCAGGAGGCCATACAGCAGCTTCGCGTCAGTGGATATTTTCTTGAACTGCTGCCCGGTGACAAGCTGGCGGGGGATGCGGTAAAAAGAAAATTGACTGCTTTCGTCTCCGTAGTAATAATCATATATCATACTCTCCGCCATGTCGATTTTCCTCCTTAACGCTGGAAAAAGGCATGAAAAAAGAGCCTGCTTTCATGGCAGGCTCTTATGTAAATGAGTGTTTCCAGCTGTGTATGTTGTTATTTTCTTTTGTGGCCTTTACACATCAACCTCAGCGGCGGCTTCCATCTTAAACTTATCCATAGCAGCGCGGGCCTCGGGAACGTTGATCTTGTTGGTGTTCTTACT
>ENA-UEPH01001720-UEPH01001720.1-human-gut-metagenome-genome-assembly--contig:-NODE-1720-length-18699-cov-7.122812_pt1 | contig 18699 bp, 18 predicted proteins | sample MGYA00242891_ERZ507898 | MGnify/ENA primary metagenome ERZ507898 (study PRJEB26167, sample SAMN06115411) | human gut metagenome | host: Homo sapiens | place: China:Guizhou | collected 2014-10-15... | reverse complement strand
CCGTACCCCCTCCTCTCTCCTTTCAAAGACTTTCGACCTTATCGAATCCCTCTTGTCAGCTTTCCCGGTACATTCAAGCCAAAAGAAAAAAAGGACTTCAAATGCAAAGCCCCCCTTCCGAGAACCGACAGCCTTTGACCTGAACTGTGTCCTTGGAGGTTCCCATACTCCAAAGACAATCCGCGCCGGAAAAGACTCCGAACAGAGATTCGATAAACACGAAAGTCTTTGAAGAAGAGGGGGTGGGGTTTGGGGAGGGGGAGGAGAAACTTTCTGCAGAAAGTTTCTCCTCCCCCTCCTCAATGCCTCTCTGTCCTTAAATATCTTCGTTAGCGCTTCGCGTAGGCTTTGGGCCCTTCCATATAATAGTCACCGCCCTCGACATCGCCCACGACGATGACGGGGAAGTCCACGACCTCCATCGCCGCCAACGCTTCCGGGCCGAGCTCGGCATAGGCCAGCACCGTATACGAACGGATGCAGCGGGACAGCAGCGCCCCGGCGCCGCCGGTAGCCGCGAAATAGACAGTCCCGTAACGCTGCATGGCGTCCTTGACCGCCTGCGAACGGTTGCCTTTGCCGATCATGCCGGAAAGCCCCTTTTCCATCAGGCGCGGCGCGTAGGCGTCCATACGGCCTGAGGTCGTCGGCCCGGCGGAACCGATGGCCTGCCCCGGCTTGGCCGGAGAGGGCCCCACATAATAAACAATCTGATCGCGCAGATCCACGGGCAGGGGCTCCCCCCTGTCCAGCGTCTCCACCATGCGCTTGTGGGCGGCGTCGCGGGCCGCGTAAATGGTCCCCGAAATGAGAACTCTGTCACCGATATGCAGTGAACGCACCTTGTCTTGAGTAAGGGGCGTCGTCAAACGGATGGGTTCGGACACGGAAATCTCCTGTTTGCCCCGCGCCTGAGGCGGAGACTGGAAGTGATTACAGTTCCGCCTCGGCGTGGCGCGCAGCGTGGCAATTGATGTTCACCGCCACCGGGAGGCTGGCGATGTGCGTGGCGCAAAACTCCACGTTGACCTTGAAAGCCGTGGTCGTCCCGCCGAGCCCCTGCGGGCCCGTCCCGAGATCGTTCAGGAGGCCGAGGAGCTCTTCCTCAAAGGCCGCATACCGGGGATCGGGGTTGCGGGTGTCCACGTCGCGCATGGCGGCGCGCTTGGCGCACAGGCCCGCCAGCTCAAGCGTACCGCCGATGCCCACGCCGACCACCATCGGAGGACAGGGGCTCGAACCGGCGGCCTTCACCGTATCCACCACAAATTTCTTCACGCCTTCAATGCCGTCAGCGGGGACGAGCATCTTGAGGGCGCTCTTGTTTTCACTGCCCGCCCCTTTGGGCGCCAGCTTCAGGCGGATGCGATCGCCGGGCACAAGGCGCACATGCAGCACGGCGGGCGTGTTGTCCCCGGTGTTCTTGCGCTCGAACAGCGGCTCGGCCACGGAGGATTTCCGCAGATAGCCTTCCGTATACCCTTTGGCGACCCCGGCGTTGACGGCCTCTTCAAACGAACCGCCCACGACATGCACATCCTGCCCGACTTCGGCGAACACGACGGCAAGGCCGGTATCCTGACAAATAGGCGTGTTCTCCGAAGCCGCGATGTCTGCGTTCAGCAAAAGTTGACGCAACACATCCTTGCCGGAAGGCGAGGCCTCCCGTTCCACGGACGACTCGATGGCCCGGTACATCACATCCGGCAAGCGGCAGCAGGCGGCGACGGCCAGCTCCGCGACGGTATCCGTTATGGCTGAAACATGAATTTCGCGCACGGCACTCTCCTCAAGCATAAAGACGTAACAAAACGAACCGCCTCGGACACGACACGGCGGGGGAATTCCCGCCTTGTTTGGGTTCTCACTGTTATCATGCGACTGTGCGGCGCACAAGCGCCGCCGAAAGAATAAAGATCAAACATTCTCCCCGGAACGGCGCGCTTTGCGATCTTGCCGTATGCTGGCTAAACGGGTATGATTCTTCGCTTGAGACAAAAACGGCGCCCGAGAAAGCGCTGATAGCAACCATAACCATCAGGATAGGCCCCATGAGCAACCATTTTGAAGGACTTGGCAAAACCTGGCTGACCCTTTTGCACGATCCCGAGAAGGAAGTTCCCGCCGTCGTCATGCAGGTGATGAAGGAAGGAAAGACCCGTGATTGTTGGCAGCGCAAGGACTCCAAGGAAGAAACCATGGTGCTGGCCTGGCCGGTAGAAACAGGATTCCGCGCGGGCGTCACCGTCCACGGGAACGCGGGCGATCAGCTCCGTCCCGTGTCGACCTATCCCCTGCTGGAAGGCGCGCCCAACGATATGACCGTGAACGAGACGTATCTCTGGCAAAACGAAACCGAAGGCGAAGTGTCCGCCACCTGCAACGAAGGAGCCAACCCGCTCTGGTTCTACTCGCCGTTTCTGTTCCGCGACCGTGAAAATCTCACCCCCGGCGTCCGCCATACCTTCCTTATCGCCGGGCTCGCCTACGGCCTGCGCCGCGCCCTCCTCGACGAAATGACCATCACCGAAGGTGTGGAATACGAGCGTTACGTGGCGGAATGGCTGGCCCAAAATCCGGGCAAGACCCGCCTCGACGTGCCGCAGCTCACCGTGGATCTCAGGGGCGCCCGCATCGTCGTCCCCGGCGATGTCGCCAGCGAATATCAGATCCGCGTCCCGGTCACGTCCGTAGAAGAAATGCACATCCAGAACGAAAAAATTTATATGCTGATCGTGGAGTTCGGCCTCAATACCCCGAACCCGCTCCGCTTCCCCCTCTACGCTCCCGAGCGCGTCTGCAAGATCGTCCCGCAAGCCGGGGATGAAATCGACGCCATCATCTGGCTTCAGGGCCGTATCATCGACTAGATCCCCCAGCTGCCTGAGGCGGGCATTTCCCGGCCTCGGGCAGCAGTGCCCCTCCTCCGGAACGACGAAGAATGGAGCCCCGCCGTGTCCATGCACGAAATCGAAGACTATATCGAAGAGGCCATACGGGTCGTATCCCGTTCCGATATGCCCGTTTCCGAAAAGCGGAGCATGATTTATTCGCTGCTCAGGCTGGAGGAGTACGGCGATTGCGGGTTCACCAACCTGCGGACGCTGAAAGAGATGATGGACTGCCAATACACCTTCGTCTTCGACAAGACGGAGATGTATGACTATGAGGCGAATCGGGGCTATTACGACGACCTTTCCAAGAAAGGCGGCTGTTCACAGGGCGCTCCCTATACGCTCGTCGCCCGTGATGCCGTGACCAACGAATGGGTGAAGCACGGCGACAAGGTTTGCATCGACAGCGGCTCCGACGCGTGGCGGGGCATGGTGGCCGCCGGGGCCATTGCCGGCGAGGGCGCGGCCCCCGTGGAACGGCTGGAAAATCTGGACGTGCTGCGAAAGGTGAAGAAGCTTTGGGGCCCGATGGACGACTACTTCATGCAGGCGCACGGCGGCCTCTTCCTCCTTTCCGGAGCCATTGACGATTTGCCGGAAGAGGAATTCCCCGAACACTTCGGCATGACCAAACAGGACTTTGAGGACGAATACGGCGACTAGCCGTTCTCCGTTTTCAGAACGGACCGCCACCGGACGGCCCAGTACAGCGACTTTTTGAAAGGAAACAGACAATGCGCAGCCAAAAAATGACGTTCGGTCTTGAAAAGGCCCCCCATCGCTCCCTGCTCTACGCGCTCGGCCTGACCCGCGAAGAGATGAAACGCCCGCTCATCGGCGTGGTGAACGCCGCCAACGAAGTGGTCCCCGGCCACCTGCATCTCGGCAAAATCGCCGAGGCCGTCAAGGCGGGCATCCGCATGGCGGGCGGCACGCCTATGGAGTTCCCGGCCATCGCCGTGTGCGACGGCCTGGCCATGAATCATGAAGGTATGCGCTTCTCCCTGACCTCGCGCGAAGTCATCACCGACTCCATCGAAATCATGGCTACGGCACATCCTTTCGACGCGCTGGTGTTCATCCCCAACTGCGACAAGATCGTCCCCGGTATGCTCATGGCCATGATGCGCCTGAACCTGCCCTCCATCATCATGAGCGGCGGCCCCATGCTGGCGGGACGGAACAACACCGACCTCATCAGCGTGTTTGAAGGCGTCGGCGCGGTCCGTAACGGCACCATGACCGAAGAAGAGCTGGAAGACCTGACCGAAAACGCCTGTCCCGGCTGCGGTTCCTGTTCCGGCATGTACACCGCCAACACCATGAACTGCCTGTGCGAAGCCATGGGCGTGGCCCTGCCCGGCAACGGCACGACGCCCGCCGTGTCCGCCGCCCGTATCCGCCTTGCCAAACAGGCGGGTATGCAGGTCATGGAACTTCTCGAAAAGAACATCCGCCCCCGCGACATCGTGACCGAACAATCCGTCCACAACGCTGTGGCGGCGGACATGGCTCTCGGCGGCTCCACCAACACGACCCTCCACCTGCCCGCCGTATTCGGGGAAGCCGAACTGAGCCTGTCTCTGGACATCTTCGACGACATCAGCCGCAAGACGCCCAATATCTGTAAGCTTTCTCCCGCCGGGACGCAGCACATCGAAGACCTGCACCGCGCGGGCGGCATCCCCGCCGTCATGGGAGCCCTGCTCGACAAGGGCCTCGTGCACGGCGAGGCGCTCACCGTCACCGGTAAGACGGTGGCTGAAAATATCAAGGAACTCAAGGCCCACATCATTGACCCCGACGTCATCCGTATCGACAAGCCCTACGCCAAGGAAGGCGGCATCGCCATCCTGCGCGGCAACCTCGCGCCCGACGGCGCCGTGGTGAAGCAGTCCGCCGTGGCTCCCGAAATGATGGTCCGCGACGTGACCGCCCGCGTGTTCAACAGCGAGGAAGAAGGCGTGGAAGCCATCCTCGGCGGCAAGATCAAAAAGGGCGACGTGGTGGTCATCCGGTATGAAGGCCCCCGCGGCGGCCCGGGTATGCGCGAAATGCTGACCCCGACGTCAGCTATCGTGGGCATGGGCCTCGGCGCGGATGTGGCGCTCATCACGGACGGCCGTTTTAGCGGCGGCAGCCGGGGTGCGGCCATCGGCCACGTATCCCCCGAAGCGGCGGACGGCGGGCTCATCGGGCTCGTGCAGGACGGCGACACCATCCATATCGACATCCCCGGCCGTAAGCTGGAACTGGTCGTCCCCGAAGCGGAAATCGAAGAACGCCGCAAACACTTCGTCCCCGTGGAAAAGGATGTAAAATCCCCGTTCTTGCGCCGTTACGCCAAGCTGGTGACCTCCGCATCCACCGGCGGTGCGTACAGGAAGATCTAAAGCTGTCTCCGAGCGGCTACCATTTAAAAGCCATCCCCCAGCCTCCTTCATTCGGGAGGCTGGGGGAATTCTTTTAGGCTTCTGGCATTTTTCTGGCCCCTACATGGAGAATAGGGTTCGGGGGAGCCTCAAGCCTACTCTTTCGCTCCTTTGCACCTTAACCCGAAAAAAACTCTCTTGCCGATTGGAGGAAATACGGGACTGGTGAGCTCATATGGTAACCGTTTTGTACCGTTCACTCCCCATTTACCAGAATAGGGCCGTTGGGGACCGAGAGTTTTCCTCTTATCAAAGGTTTTTTTGTTAATTTTTTATAAAATAAATACAGTATATTAACTATACGTTTCAACTTTTTTTCATTTTTCCCTTTTTTCTCGTTGACAGCGGTGGATGATTTTTATAAATAGTTCTGGCTGTGCAGCTGCGGCGAGCAGAAAAGCACGGTAAACGTCCCCATCGTCTAGCCGGCCCAGGACAGCGGCCTTTCACGCCGTCAACAGCGGTTCAAATCCGCTTGGGGACGCCAACAGACATCTGAAGGCGCATCACATACCTCCAAAATTGAGGTTTTGTGGTGCGCCTTTTGTATTATAAGCACCCCGCCCTTGTAAAGCCCTCCCTCCCGGCCCTCAAACCACTCGCCCCCTTCAGGTACTCTGCGGCCTGTCTCCCTCGGGGCGTTCTTCCTCCATATCCAGTCTCTTAAAATTTCTCTTCCCCGTGAAGAATCAAATGACCGTAAGGCCTTGCTTCAGCCCCTCATCATTGCGGCCCCCTGCGCCCGTGGGCTGCTCCCCCCTGCCGCCTTTTTCCATCCAAAAGGAAGGGCAATCATGAGGCCCTACCCAAACCTCCATCCCCTGATCGCCAGGCGGCTCGGCATCCGCATAATGTACTCGCCACCGCTGCGGCCTGCCCACAGCATGATCACGTCGATCCGCCCGCTGGTAATCCGCTGCACTCACAATTTCGCTGGAGCCATGCTGTACTGTTCGAGCCTACGCATGAGACTGAGACGACGCTGAACGCTGCACCGCTGATCTTCTGAACCGTCAGCTCAGAAAGCAATCCCCCTTTGAGGAATGCACCCAGATGACGTCTGGCGGCGCATGAGCCAAGAAGACCGTGAGAATACCCCACGCTGCCGCACCAAATGGGTCTGGATCATTCGCCTTGCCCTCCTACTACCGGACCTACGCTGGCCATGAGTACACATGGAAGGTCGGCGTCAACTACGTTGGCGAACGGCTCAACGGTGGCCACTGGATTGATGAGTAGCCACAATGGACGGCCATGACTGACGAACAAATCAAAGAACTTTTTGATACAGTACCCGCCTTTGCCGATAGCTGTATCGAATCGCTACGTCCGGCACCCTTCCTCCGCTCAATAAGCCGTTGCTTGTCGGCTTCGGTAAATACCGGCCTGATCTATGTGACAGTCAATCCCAACTATCCCGGCATGACATGGAGGGAGCTCCTCGATAAGGGCGAAAAGATGCGGAAAACATCAGGCTGTTTACGGTGAATCCCGAATATTACCTGAACCTCGAACGATTCCGTGCCCCCTTCATGAGCTTCTGCTTTCATGAGGGCAAAGGCTACGTCGCGGAAGACGGATGCCACCGCGCCTGCATCGCAAAGTTCTTCCTCTATTCGCAACCCTCTCCATTTCTGCACGGCGTTCATCTCACAGAGGTCCAAACGGACGCCCGCATGACGAACCTCTTTTACAGGCTCAAAAAACTTCTTCCCACATGGTGCGCGGCGTTCCCCAACTCACAGGAAGTCACCCGCAATGACGACGCCAAAGGATGGAGCATGTCTTTCTATGGGAACACCCTGCGCATTGAAAACCACCGCAGGAAGGGCTTCAACGCCGACTTTCAGGCCGAAGAACTGGAAGAAGGTCTGCTCCCGGCCCTGCTGAACCCCTTCAAACGCCGTTTCGGAATGTATCGCAACCTTTTGAATTGAGAGGAGTCCATGATCCAACGTCTCTTCATTGCCGAAAAACCGTCACTCGGCAAAGCCATTGCCGCTGAACTCGGCGTCACGCAGACTTGTCAGGGGTATATAGTCTGTGGGAACGACGCCGTGACCTGGTGCTTCGGGCATTTGCTGGAACAGTATGATCCCGATGATTATGATGAAGCATGGAAGCTGTGGCGAAGAAGCTCCCTACCCATGATTCCCCGTGAGTGGCGGCTCAAGCCCAAGGAAAGCACCCGCGCTCAACTTCAGGTAATCAGCAATCTGCTCGGTGAGGCCGCTACGGTCGTCAACACGGGCGACCCGGACAGGGAAGGCCAACTCCTCGTGGATGAAGTCCTCGAACACTTCCGCTACACCGGCCCGGTTCAGCGCATCTGGCTGGCATCCCTCGATTCCCGGTCTATCCAAAAAGCTCTGGCAACACTGAAGGACAACCGGGACTACGCCAATCTCCGGGATTCCGCCCGCGCCCGCTCACAGGCCGACTGGCTCATAGGCATGAACGCCACCCGCGCCATGACGCTCCGGGGCAGGGAGTCGGGACGGGATGGCGTGTTGTCGATGGGGCGCGTCCAGACGCCCACCCTTGCCCTTGTCATCAACCGGGATCGGGAAATCGCAGCCTTCACCCCCATTGATTATCTCGTCCTTCAGGCAAGGCTCCAGCACGATGCGGGGACGTTCTCAGCCATCTTCAAGCCTTCGGAAACACAACCCGGACTGGACAGTGAAGGCCGTCTCGTCGATGGGGCCACCGCCCAAGGCATCATGGATGCCGTGCGCGGCAAAAACGGCATCATCACCTCCGTCACACGCGAGAAGAAGAAAAAGCCAGTCCCTCTGCCGCATTGCCTTTCCTCGCTTCAGAAGGCCGCTTCCTCCAAGCTCGGCATGACCGCGCAACAGGTTCTGGATACCGCGCAGTCGCTCTATGAAAAGAAGCTGACGACGTATCCGCGTACCGACTGCCGCTATCTGCCCGAAGAGCAGTTCGGTGACGCCGCCCGGATCATTACCGCCCTTTCCGGCGTTTCCGGTCTTGAGGCCGTGACCGCCAAGGCCGATTCCGCCTTGAGAGGCCCCGTCTGGGATACGAAGAAGATTACGGCCCACCACGCGATTATTCCCACCGGCGAAGAACCCCGGAGCCTCACGGCGCAGGAAAAGGAGCTGTACCTGATGATCGCCGTCCAGTACTTTCTCCAGTTCTATCCCCCCATGCTCTACGAGGCCCAGAAGATTTTGGCCACCATCGTGGAAACGGCATGGGAAGCCCGTGGCCGGATGATCATAGAACCGGGCTGGACCGGATTTGCTGCTGAAGAGGACGATGAGGACGCCAAAAAGAAAGAGGCCGAACAGTCGCTGCCGTCCGTCGGCAACAATGACGCCGTACTCTGCGCCGACGTGGACGCCCTCAAAAAGAAGACCACGCCGCCTTCCAGGTTTTCGGAAGGTTCACTGATCGAGGCGATGGCCAACGTCCACCGTTTCGTTTCCGACGCCAAGGCCAAGGCCGTTCTAAAGGAAAATGAGGGCATCGGGACGGAAGCGACACGGGCGAGTATCCTTGAAACCCTCAAGGGCCGTGGGTTCATCACAGCCAGCGGCAAATCCCTTGTGTCCACGCCGCTCGGCCAGTCCCTCATCGACATGACCCCGGACACGCTCCGCGATCCGGTTACTACGGCCCAATGGGAACAACGCCTTGAAGCCATAACCCGTGGGGAAACCTCTCTGGAAGACTTCATGCGTGAACAGTATGCAGCTCTTCCTTTGCTTTTGGCCCCGTCCTCTCCACCTCTGCCGCACTTCAGCCCGGTGCCTTCCCCTGCCCGAAGTGTGGCAAGGCGTTGCGCCGGCGCGAAGGGAAAAACGCCGGCGAATTTTTCTGGAGCTGCTCCGATGCCGATTGCAGGACGTTTTTGCCGGATGAGGACGGTAAACCCGGCAAACCGCGAGAAAGGGCCATACCCTCGGAGTATCCATGCCCCGTCTGCGGTCGCCCCCTTTACTCAGGGAAAAACGATAGGGGGGGGACATATTGGGCTTGCTACAACAAACAAGGGCATCCGGACGGTAACAATGTCTTTCTGCCCGATGACAACGGCACCCCCGGCCAGCCCAAAGAAAAGTCTCCGCGAGTGGTGACGGAGTTTACCTGCCCCGATTGCGGTAAGGCGCTGCTCTACAGGCAAGGCACCAGCAAGGCGGGGAAACCCTATGAAGTCTTTTCCTGCTCCGGCTATCCAAACTGTAAAACGAGCTTTTGGGGGAAGGATGGAAAACCTGACTTTAATAGGAGGCCAAAATGATTTCTTTTTTCAAACTGCTTTTTAAAGAAGACAAGGAATCCATACTTAAAGCGGCCTACAATGTACTTTCTATTTAGAACTCAAAAAAGACGAAAACAACAAATCCAGATAAATTCATAAGCAGGAGAACGCTATGACTCTTATAAAATCTTCCATTCCCTTGACCGTCTACCACGCCGAATCCCCACTCCTCGCCAACATCACTGGCGACGCGATCAGGCGATTCGCCTTCCGGTCCATCGACAACGTGCCGGAAGAAAAGGCATGTGGATTCGTCAATTGTGATGACATGTTCGATACGGAATGGATCAACTCCATACCGGAAAAAGGGCATTATATGGCTTTTGGCTTCAGGGTGGACGTAAGGCGCATCGCTCCCGCCATTCTGAAAAAACATGTGGCCGCAAAGGTCCGTGAGGAAATCGAGAACTTGCAAACCCAAGGGAAGAAAGCCCTCAGCAAGGGAAGGAAAGGAGAAATCCGGAAGCATTGCAAGAACATTCTGCTTTCCAAAACGGAGCCCCGGCCTTCCATGTATGGTGTGGCCGTGAATATGTCCACTGGTCTTGTCTATGTCGCCAGCACCTCTAAGTCGGTGCTTGAACTTTTTGAAAAATGCATGGAATCGGCCTTTGGCGGAGAACTGGAACGCCTGTACCCGATTGCGCTCTCCGGGACTACTGGCGGCTCGGATCATCCCTTGGAAGACCTCATGAAGGACATTTATGCGGAAAGCATGACGCTTTCCCTCGATGAAAAGACCTACTCCATAGCTGAACAGGAAAAGGCTACGCTTTCCCGGACGGATGGGCCTTCAGTCTCAGTAACAGATGCGCCGGACAGCGCGAGAGCCGGACTGGAATCCGGGCTCTTGCTTACCAGCCTCAAAATCAGGCTTTCCTCAATGCCGGAAGATGAACTGGTGTCCATTTTTACTTTGAACGCGGATTTTAGCTTCAGCGGCCTGAAGACACCGCGCATCCGTAGACAGAAAGGAGAAGACGCCGATCCCGACACGGACTTCCTCCTGAAGATGGGCTTCATCGAAGAGACTGTGACTGCCATGCACTCGCTCTTCCGGCAACATGCAGGCAACTAGGGAGAACGTCATGAAAAGACTGCTCTTGCTCTTTCTTTTGTGTTTTGGGCTGGCCTTGCCAGGGGTGGCTGCTGATGGAACCAGTTTTAATCCTACAACAATTTCTGTCAAAAGCGTGGGGGCTTCGATCCCCGTTGGAACGGTGATTACTTGGCCTTCCAACTCATGGCCTTCTGACAGAGATAACTGGCTGGAATGTAACGGGCAATCCATATCCAGCGCAGTGTACCCGGAACTGGTCGCGCTCATCGGGTGGAACGTCCCGAATTATCAGGGGGTGTTCCTCCGGGGATACGGTGGCCAAAACAGCTATCACTATGGCGCGGTTGGCCACTGGAGCGTCGGACTCGGTGAACTTCAGGGCGATGGGATACGTGAAATTTCCGCCTCATTTTCGACAGGGGGGCAGCACGGAATAGGAGGAGCATCAGGGAGCTTTGGAGTCACAGGAGGACAGGGGTACGACTGGAAATATGGGGGAACAGGAAACACCTATTGGGGTGGGATAGATTTTTATGCTTCTCGCGTTACTCTGGTTGCTGGTGAAGTCCGCCCGGTGAACCGGGCAGTTCGCTACCTCATCCGGGCCAGGTGACTTGCCAAATCTCTTCGAACTCCTTTTTTTCCAAAGCAGAAAGGGCCAAGGTGCGCTAACACCTCGGCCCCGGTATGGGATGGCTCTTCAAGGGTCTCCCTTCCGGTAATGGGTTGATCCAATTACCCGATAGAGCCCCCCAACGGTGCGGCTAACAATGTTGGGGGTCGCTTCTATTCCATCGGGTTCGCCTTCTAGCTCAGGATCTAACCCCTGGGACAGCTTGCCAGACGGGAGAACGCACCCCACAGGGCCGCTTTCGTCACCAGCCTGAGCAGATGGTACATCCGCCGTTTGCTTGGCAACTCGCCTCCTTTCCATCCCTGCCTGTCTGCGGAGAGGAGGCCCCGTATTGTCCCTTACGGGACTTCGTCACCCTACGGACTACTCCCCAGAAATCAAGGCACGGCAAGCCCTTTTTGCCTTCCTCTCTGTATACCCGAAAGAGGTCGCGCTCGTGGGGGGCAACAGTGCAGGATTACCGGGAAATTTTCTTACGTGGCCATGGTTCCCAGACGAGCACACACTATGGAACTGTGGAATATGAAGACATATCTCTGCTTTATGAAGAAAGGACATTTGTCGCTCTATTCCTTTTTATTGACTAAAAGGAGCATTTTTTAAGAAACTGTACTTAGAAATATTCTAATGATAGAAAAATGTGAAAACGTATTTTTTATGAAGCAAAGGCAAATAAAATTTATGTAAACTCAGATAGCTATAAAAAATTGATAATGTAAGTTTAGAAAATGATAAATCATGGCTGCTTATAGTCTGCCGGAAGCTCGAAAGGCGTTTTGCGAATTTTTCACTGTATTCCATCTGGTACACCGCGATAATTGTGCTTCTCGCGCATTTCCGGACGGAAAACCCAGTGCCTATCCGCCATATCCGTGCACAGGATTGGTTCATTTACCTGTATCCAGCCGCACTGTGGAGTGAGCCGTTCCAGAAAACTGATGTAGATTTCCAAGCTGCGGTAGGCTTTCCCACTAGGAAACCTCTGTTTTGTCCTTGGAGAGTGGCAAGTAGGTAATGGGACCGAGTAGAACAGGCTTAGCATGAAAAACAAGTTGCCCTGCGAGGGCGTCATCATTCTCCAGGCACTCAAGAGAAGGCTGGAAGGTCTGATTGGAGGAGAGTTCGAGGACGATGTAATGGTACTTGGTGTTAAACCACTTCGTCATTTCCATGACCGGGATGTTGCGGCTGCCATCGCCTCTCGTCATGACGAAGTAGGTGTCGAAAGCGGAGCCCACATTCCGAAAAATATACGTAACGGTTCCCAGTGCAATAGCAATAGCCAGATCAAGAAAATTGCAGAAAGAAAAGTCGCCCACAGTGACGAAGGAAAGCCCTGTGCCATGCTGAATCTTCCAATGCCGTTTTTCAGCTCGTCCACCGTGTTGCGGAGCTGTCCTTCGGAAAGTTCTCCTTTCCAATACCCCTCAAGGACTTTCTTGAGTTCGCGGTTTCGCCCGATACGGGGAAAAACCAGAATGTACGTTTGCATTGCGTGTTTTTTTCTACTGTTAAAGTTGAAAACAGCCGTGAAGAGTGTTAATGGCTGTCCAGCAGGCTGTTTTCTAACCCAGAAATTCGTCCTTCAATCAGTTGAGCGCTCGGCAACGGCAATCCCACAGCGGCCTTTATCGGCACACGGCTGAACCGTACAGTTCATTCCTGCTCTTTTGCCGTATCCTGAAAACACATATCCCATGCCCGCGAGAATTCCCGGTCGGCAAAGGCTTCGGCAAGGCCTTGCATCTGCTTCAGCCGCAGTACTTCATCTGGTTCCATACCGAGTTCTGTGCCTATCCTTTCGTTTGTCCAACTGTGATTACGGAGTAGCGTCACGAGCCTCGCCGTCAGCTCTACTTGATGCGTACCCCGCGCCATATTGTGCCTCACAGTGGAAGTGATACGATCCTCAATACTCTTGTCGAGCCTGACCACGGGTAAATATCCGCCAAGGCTTTCCCGTATCTGTACATCCGTCTTCGCTACCTGCCGCCGATGAAAACCATCCACCACGACATGCCCCTTGCCGTCGCGGGCCACCACAACGGGCATCGTGAAACCGTCCTTGTGGATTGACAACTTGAGCAGCCGCATTTCGGGAGGTGCCACTTTATTGGGATTGTAGTCATTTCCTCGGACGTCATCCACCGGAACGAGCTGCGGACATACCACCGGATGTGGAATATGAAGATAAGACGCAGCCAGAGAAACGATACGATTGTACACGTCAACGCGTCTATCCAGATCGCTTTCTTCTGCCTTAAGGGCACACTCCAGTTCGGTCAACAGTTCATCAACGTTCACACGTAAGGTCCTTCTCAAAGCGCACGAAGCGTCCGATTTTTCGGGCAGGGGCGAAACCATATCGCAGATACAGTTCCTTTCTCGTCCAATAATCCGTGGTTGTCAGATGTGCCGTACCGTTTTTCCGGGCACACTCAAGGCAATGTTCCAGCACGGGAATGTCTGCTCCCTCCTCAAGCGCGTATAAATGGAGGATGCGGGTCCGTGTCCGTCCGAAGCGCATTGATCCGAACGCCACAACATGCCTTGTTTCCCCATCCGTTGCGATGAACCAGAGGCGTCCCGGCTCGGAACTGATGGTCCCTCCCAACTTTTCCCAAATAACAGAATTTGTCGCGTATTCTCCCAGCAGCCCGAAGAGTTCCCGGTTCCTTGCCGGATCATTTTCATGCTTGAATTCCAGCAATTCCATCATAGCTCCATGTATTTCATAATGGTCTGCGCCTGCCGCTCCATATCGCGCTTCGTCTGGCCAAAACTCAACCCTTTGCACCAGTAATCATTTTTCAGCAATGTCTTGCAGATACGCCGCCAACTTGGGGCCTTGCGGCGGGACTCCAGTTTCGGATCGGCCTCCTGCGGAATTTCTTCGAAACCGTGCTTCGCCCACCATTTCAAAAAGGTGTTGATTTTCTCTCTGTAGTGCTCCGCCGTGGGTGGAGGCATGGTGTCGAGCAGAAACTCGGCATAACTCCTCCATGTGTGCCCCTCCGGAAGACGGATACGGATGTTGCCGAGCACGTTTCCGGAAAGTTCCACATAACGATTGCCGAAATTGGCCCCCTGCACACGCCCGACCACTCTGGACCATGTTTCCGGTTCCAGCATTTTGAACAGCCAGAGCCCTTTGCGCTGATCGTCACCGTACGGCTGGCAGAGGCGCATTTGGTGGATGCCCACGCCGGCCAGGTGCATAAGATCGTAAATCTTGTTGTAGTCCCATCCCTGCCGGCCTGTGGCCGTCCATACGTCTTCTGTTTTCCAGTCATAAATCGGATAAACATTGACGACCCCGGAAGGAGTTACAGTGCTCCAGCTTCTTCCGTTCCACCGGCGTTTGGTCGTAGAGGCAATGGTCCGAAAGCGATTCAGGGATTCGTCGCACCGGATGGCCACTACTGAGGCACAGGAACGCCCCTCCGCGAAATGCTCTGCAAATAGGGGGACGAACTCTTCGAATTCCATTCCCCGCCTGAACCATGAAAAGTATGTTTCGTCTGCGATGACACCGGGATGAGTGGGAAGTTTGCGAACCCACAAATCCCTTGCATCAGGGTCCCAGCATAGCCAGTGCGGTTGAATTTGTGATACGGAATTCCTCAGATGAATAGGCAGGCATATCCAGTGCGGACGGACATCGGGTCTGGTCATGATGCGGGTGACGAAGGCATCGGTATGTGCGTACCACGCCTCCAGATCAATGTGCAGCACGTCAAGCGGAAGACGGCCTTTTTCACGGGCAATGTCCAGTGCGAGCTGGACGACGACCCCGGAATCCTTTCCGCCAGAAAAAGAAACAAATACTCGCTCGAAAGCGTCAAAGACTTCCGCCAGCCGAGAGCGTGCCGCAGTGAACACATCCATGCCGAGCCAACGCTTCATACCGCATGCTCCATCAGTTTCCTTATGGCGTTCCGGTTCCCGTTCAGCCTCCTGACTTCCCTCTTGAGTTCCTCAAGCGCATCGGCTTTTCGGGCAAGCGCCGAACGAATGCGTTCGTCAAACCGGCTTTCACCCTGAAGGGTCACGTAGCATACGCTGTCCTTCTGGCCTATTCGGTGGCATCTGTCTTCAGCCTGAAGTCTGAGCGCATATCGCCAATTTTCGGAATAGAAAAAGACTTGATGCGATTCCGTCAGCGTCAGCCCGTACCCTCCGGTCCCCTGCGTCGCCACAAGTACGCCGCCTCTTTTTTTCCAGAGATCAATCTTCGCCGCTCGCTCCGTCGCCGGAACCCTGCCGTGAAGAGTATATACCGGTATCTGCGGAAACGCCGTGGGAAGCGCCTCATTCAGCGCAGCGATTGATTCGAGATAGTTGGCCCAGATGATCACATGGCTGGTTCTGAATTGCGTGAGTTCATTGAACAAAGTATCTATTCTCCGATTCCTCAGACGCCTTACGCCTAGAAAGCCGGATGGCAAAACGCCACAGGAAACGGCGTGCAGTCCGCTGAACAAACGGAAAATCGCCATATTGAGATCGGATAGCCCATAGCGATTGATCTCGTCCAGGAAACGGGTCTTTACTGCCTGGTAAAGGCTTGTCTGCTCTTTAGAAAAACTGCACAAAATACGACGATACAGTTTCGGCGGCAACTTCAGGCAATCTTCCTTGCTGACCTGATAGACATAGGGGGCTATGGCGCGGCAGACTTCATCAAGGCTGACGCCTTCAACTGGAAAAGCCTGCTTTCGGTCTTGAAAAACAGCAAGAGCACTCTGGAAGGCATGCCTTGAGGGATACCCTAGAATCAATGGAGAAAGGAATTCCATCTGCGTATACAGGTCTTCGATTCCCTGCTGGATCGGCGTTCCGGTAAGAATCAGCCGATACGGTGCCCGGGTACCGAACCCTATAAGACGCCGTGTCCGTTTCGCCCGATGGCCTTTGATGTAGGTTGACTCGTCAACCACAAGAAAAGTTCCACCGTCGATCAGCCTGTCAAGGACATAGGCCACACGGGGAGACCTCCCGAGGCTTTCCAAGCCGACAAGATACCATATGGCCTGCGGTATGTTCTCTTCTCGTGTCCGGGGACCCACCATGTGAATATCTGTATCGATGCAGGACGTGTGCCGGAGGATTTCCCTTCTGGTTTCCTCCATGAGGGATACGGGACAGCACCAGACACATTTTACAATACGCTTCCTGCGAAGCCAGATGAGCTCAAGGGCCGTACGAGTTTTTCCTGTTCCCATATCCATAAACAGGGCTCCGACCTTGAGCTGCGAGAGCTTTTCTATCGCCGCCCGTTGATGGGCATAGGCAGTCGTCGTCAGTTTCCAGTCAGCGCTTGAACCGATCATCGAAGCTATTCCTCTATCTATAAATCTATAACAGTTTTTATAACAACGATGAAGGGCTGTCAAAATAGGAGTTACGATTAAACGGACATGTAGAGAACATTTGTGGATTACGCCGAGAACGTTGCTCTGGAACCCTGGCAGATTATGCCGGAGAGTGCGAACAAACCCAGATCACATTTATATGCGCTCGGTATCCGAGCCAAGCCATAACGACAAATAACCTCAAGCGATTTTTCTTGGCATTATCATTCACAAAACTGGGCAGTGTCGTCATAAGTTGATTAACATATTGAATTTATATATTTTTCTCTATGAAGGAACTTATGGATTCTGCAATGCATCGTCATGATATTTCGGATCATGCATGGAGTTTGTTAGCTCCGCTTTTGCCCGGAAGACGTGGCGCTTGGGGTGGACGAGCCAAAGACAATCGCCTTTTTGTCAATGCAATCTTTTGGATTTTACGGACAGGCGCTCCATGGCGAGACCTTCCACCGGAATATGGTGGCTGGAAAAATACTCATCGTCGTTTTTGTCGTTGGCGTGATAAAGGTACATGGGAACATGTCCTTGCGAATCCGATGGATATGCCGGATTTCGAGTGGCTGATGATTGACTCCACTTATTGCAAGGTACATGCCCATGCAGCAGGGGCAAAAGACGGTAATCAGGACATGAGCCGCACAAAAGGGGCTCAACACTAAAATACATCTGGTCGTGGATGCGCATGGTATGCCGGTCAGAATCATTATTACAGCGGGTTCCTGTTCTGATATCGGTCAGGCTTTCCCACTCATTCAAGGTATAGATGCCCGGTTCGTTCTTGCGGATAAGGCCCATAGCGCCCATAGATTTCGTGAACAGCTGAAGGAAAACGATGTGCAGGCGTAATACCGCCCATTCAGCGAGGAAATCGTTCTCTCATTGAATACGACAAATATTTATACAAGATGCGTCATATCATCGGGAATACTTTTTTGTCTCTCAAGCAGTGGCGAGCTGTTGCCACGCGTTATGCCAAAAGGAGCTCTTCTTTCCTCGCAGCAGTCCAGGTGCGTTGCATCGCTCTATGGTGCAAAATCTTGTGACGACACTGCCTAAGGTCAGGACTCATTAATTAAGATAAAAGATAACGGGAACAGCACGGCAGATAACTGAGAAAAAGGTATGGGCACAGCGGCCATACAGGGTCGCGATACGCCGCCGGTCCTTCAGTTTGCTGAATGTATTTTCAATAAGATGCCGTTGATTATACAGCGTGTTGTCAAAGGGAAATGCTTCATTTCTGGTTTTTCGGGGTGGCATGCAGACAGTCATCCCTCTTCTGGCCTTCAGAGGTTCACGCAACCACGTCGCGTCGTAGCCTCTGTCTGCCAAAAACGTGCTGTTATCGGGGAGGAGATGCTGGAGGATGGCTGCACCCTTGTAGTCGCTGACCTGTCCTTCAGTCAGCAAAAGCAGGACAGGACGCCCATGCCCGTCACAAACAATATGGAGTTTGGAATTCAGGCCGCCTTTTGTTCGTCCTATAAGACGTGGAGAATCCCCTTTTTGAGCAGGCTTGCCGCCGTGCGGTGAGCCTTGAGGTGGGTGGAGTCGAGCATCAGGGAGCCATCAAAAGTCGTCTGATTTGCAATTTATTGAAAATATTTTTGAAAACTCCGATTTTGCTTCACCTGACAAAACGGTTGTACAGGGGGTTGTGCGGGCCGTACTCATCAGGTGCATCCTTCCACTGAAGTCTGTGCTTGATGACGTAGACGATGCCGCTGAGACACGCCTGTCATCCACACGGGGGGCACCGTGAGAACGGGGAAAGAACAGTTTACGCTCCAACTGACTTTCGGAAAGATAAAACAGGGTACGCATGGGACACCTCCGTGCCTCCTGCATACCCTGTTTTCCTTCCCTTGAAAATAATGAGTCCTGACCCCAGTCTGGCCACCCTATCCCCGGAGGAACACTCCCTGATAATTCGGGACGTTCCACCCGATGAGCGCGACCAGTTCCGGGTACACTGTGCTGTTTATTGCTTGTCCGTTACATTCCAGCCAG
>ENA-UEPH01001698-UEPH01001698.1-human-gut-metagenome-genome-assembly--contig:-NODE-1698-length-18878-cov-4.706239_pt1 | contig 18878 bp, 15 predicted proteins | sample MGYA00242891_ERZ507898 | MGnify/ENA primary metagenome ERZ507898 (study PRJEB26167, sample SAMN06115411) | human gut metagenome | host: Homo sapiens | place: China:Guizhou | collected 2014-10-15... | reverse complement strand
CTCGGTCAGGGTGCACACATATTTTCCCTGCCGGTTGAGCACCGGAATGGATGCGTAGCGGTTATTCTCCCAATTTTCCAGCGTCTGCCGAAGGGTAAAATCGTCGTAAACATACATCAGATCCTGCTTGGGTGAAAGGAAAAACAAAATATTCATGACAACAGCTCCTAAACATTGTTCCACGCGCCGTGCGCAAAAAATAACGCAGTTCATCCGCACAAGCGGGACCCTGCGCCGCAGTCCCTATCCTTGTTTTTATTTTAGCACTTTTTCATAGTCAGATAAAGAGTTATCACCCACCTTTTATATTTTTTTAACAGATTGTTTGCTTTCTTTCGTCATACTTTCGGTTTTGATAAAAAGCAACCAGCGTCCGTTATGCTATCACCTTCCCAGTGCGAAACCGCCCGAACCATGCCGCCAATGCAGAAACCTGCGCAAAAAGTTGATATACCAGCATTTTGCGCTGTACAAGCGCGCCCCAAAGTTGTATAATAATGTGGGTGTTTTTCGGCGCAGTATGCGTATCTGTCCGTCGCTGCGCCCCAGACCTTGAATGTGTTTTATGAAAATAACATAAAGGAGCAGAGCGACTATGATCACTTCCCGTTTCCCTCTGGGGGATGTCAGCTTTACGTCCGGGTATTTTGCTACTCTGGTAGGTGAAGCAGCCAAACAGTGTTACGGTGTTGCCGCAATGGCACCCCGTGATATGACCGATGCCGTCAGAAGCATGGTGCACGGTTCTGATTACCCGGAAAAGGGTGTCCGTGTCACGCAGGAGGATGGTCGTCTGGTGATCGAACTGCACATTGCAGTGAGCTATGGCCTGAACATTTCTACCGCCGCACGCAGCATCTCTCACCGCGTCAAGGACGAGGTGGAGCAGGCTACCGGCCTGAAGGTTGCCCGCGTTGTGGTTTCGGTAGACGATGTGATCGCCTGATTTTTGTTGGTTCATCCGAATGCGCCGGGCTTTTCCGGCAAGTACAAGGAGTAAAAAAGAATGATTTCTGGTAAGATCTTGCGTGACGCCATTATCTCTGGCGCCAACAACATCAACAATCAGCGCTCCCGCGTGGACGAGCTGAACGTTTTCCCTGTTCCTGATGGCGATACCGGCACCAACATGGGCATGACCGTGGGTGCTTCTGTGCGCGAGCTGGAAGCATTGGACGACAGCTGCACCGTGGGTGAGGCTTCCAAGACCGCTGCTTCCGCCATGCTGCGCGGCGCACGCGGCAACTCCGGTGTTATCACCAGCCTGCTGTTCCGCGGCTTCTCTAAGGCGCTGGAAGGCAAGAAGGAAGCCACCGCTGCCGACATTGTCGAGGCCCTGAAGAAGGGTGTCGAGGGTGCCTATAAGGCCGTTATGAAGCCCACCGAGGGCACCATCCTCACGGTTGCACGCATTGCCTCTGAGGAAGCTGCTGCCTGCGGTGCCGAGGATGTGCCCGCTCTGTGGGATGTGGTGATGACCGCCGGCCAGAAGGCTCTGGAGGACACCCCCAACCTGCTGCCTGTTCTGAAGAAGGCCGGCGTTGTGGATGCCGGCGGTCAGGGCATCATGGTCATCTTTGAGGGCATGGGCAAGGTGTTCCATGGCGAAGGCATCGTGGCAGGCGGCGAGGCTGCTCCCAACAAGGCAAAGCTCTCCACCGAGAACGCCGGCAAGGGCGTGTTCACCGACGACCTGATGAAGGTGGAGGACATCAAGAACGGCTACTGCACCCAGTTCCTCATCAACAAGAACGAGGGCGCAAGCGCCGCAAAGATGCGCGCCTTCGCCGAGTCCAACGGCGACAGCGTCGTCTGCATCGAGGACGATGACGTCATCAACCTCCATGTCCACACCGCCGACCCCGGCAAGATCCTGAGCGAGGCCATCAAGTACGGCTACCTCACCAACTTCAAAATCGAGAATATGCACGAGCAGTTCCTGGCCCGCCAGAAGCAGGGCAAGAGCCTCGAGAGGCAGGCTTCCGCCGAGAAGAAGCCCGACCCCGCCAGCGAGTTCATCTACGCTGCCGTTGACCCCAGCCGCGACTATGGCTTCGTTGCTGTCGCCGCCGGTGAGGGCCTGAAGTCTGTCTTCACCGACCTGGCCGCTGACGCGGTCGTCTCCGGCGGTCAGACCATGAACCCTGCCACCGAGGACATCCTTGCCGCCATCCAGAGCGTCCCGGCCAAGACCGTCTTCGTCCTGCCCAACAACAAGAACATCATCATGGCTGCTGAGCAGGCCCAGAAGCTGGCTGACCGTCAGGTGGTCGTTCTGCCCACCCGCACCGTGCCCATGGGCATTACCGCCATGCTGAACTTTGATCCCTCTGTGAACGCCGAGACCAACACCATCAACATGATGGCTGCTGCCGACAAGGTGTCCACCGGTCTGATCACCTATGCTGCCCGCGACAGTGAGTACGACGGCAAGCGCATCAGGAAGGGTGAGATCATGGCTCTGGAGAACGGCAAGATCGTTTCCACCTCCAACGATATCACCAAAGCTACCTACCGTCTGGCACGCGGCATGTGCAAGAAGGATTCCAGCTTCGTCACCATCATTTCCGGCTGCGACGTGAGCGATGAGGATGCCGAGAAAGTGACCGAGATCGTAAAGGCAAAGTGCCCGAACCACGTTGAGGTCAGCCACATCCGCGGCGGCCAGCCCGTTTACTATTATATGATCAGCGTGGAGTAAACACTCCCCCGTTCTGCTGATTTTTTAAGCACCTGCGATTTTTGCCGCGGGTGCTTTTTTAAGCAAAAATGCCTGCACAGCTAAAGCCGTGCAGGCACTTTTGCTTTCAGGATCCTCAGAAGAAGCTCACCTGACTGCTCTCCGGCAGGTCGCCCAGAGCGCCCACCTGACGCAGACGGTCCAGAATGCTGCTGCCGACGCCGGAAGCCTGCTGCAGCTCTTCCACCGAGATATATTCTTCGCCGTGGATGGTCACCTTTTCCAGTGCATCGGCGGCAGCACCGCCAAGACCCTTCAGCGAAGAGAAAGGCAGACGTACCTTGCCGTCCTCCACCACATACTTGGAGCCGCGGCTCTTGCCCAGCTCAATGGGCAAAAACTCGTAGCCGCGCACCAGCATCTCGTTGACGAGCTGCAGGCTGACCAGCACATCCTCGTCCTTGGCGTTCTTCTCTTCCTTCAGGCGGCGCTTGACTTCTTCCATGTGGGCGCGGGCCACTGCCGCACCGCCCACAGCGGCTTCGTAGTCGATGTCGTCGCCGCGTACGGTAAAGTATACCGCATAGAACTCCGGCGGACGGTAGATCTTGAACCACATCAGACGAATGGCCGACATCAGGTAGGCCACGGCATGGGCCTTGGGGAACATATACTTGATCTTGCGGCAGCTCTCGATGTACCAGTCCGGCACCTCGTGCTCCCGCATGGCTTCCTCCCAGCCATCCTTGAAACCGCCCTTGGCCACCTTGCCCTTACGCACGGCCTCCATGATATCAAAGGCCATCTTGGGTTCCAGACCCTTGCGCAGCAGGTACAGCATGATGCTGTCACGGCAGCCAATGACCTCCGCAATGGTGCAGGTGCCGCTGCGGATCAGCTCGTCCGCGTTGCCGGTCCACACATCCGTGCCGTGGGACAGGCCCGAGATCTGGATCAGCTCGGAGAAGTTCTTGGGGCGTGCCTCCACCAGCATACCGCGCACGAAGTTGGTGCCCATTTCCGGGATGCCGAAGGTGCCGGTCTGGCTGTCGATCTGTTCCGGGGTCACTCCCAGCGCTTCGGGGCTGGTCAGCAGGCTGTACACCTTGGGGTCGTTCATGGGGATGCTGTCGATGGGGATACCGGTGTACTCCTCAAAATACTTGTAGAAGGTGGGCATATCGTGGCCCAGTTCGTCCAGCTTGAGCAGGGTATCGTGCAGGTACTTGAACTCGAAGTGGGTGGTCAGCAGGCCGCCTGCCACATCATCCGCCGGGTGCTGGATGGGACAGAAATCGTAGATCTCGTAGGTGTCCGGCACAACGACCATGCCGCCGGGGTGCTGGCCGGTGGTGCGCTTGACACCGGTGCAGCCCAGAGTCAGGCGGTTCTCCTCCGCATGGTTCACCGTGCGGCCGCGCTCATCCAGATATTTTTTGACATAGCCGTAGGCGGTCTTGTCCTGAATACCGGACACGGTGCCCGCCTTGAACACGTTGGCTTTGCCGAACAGCTCCTCTGTATAGCGGTGCACATTGGACTGATATTCGCCGGAAAAGTTCAGGTCGATATCCGGCTCTTTATCGCCGTAGAAGCCCAGGAAGGTCTCGAAGGGAATGTCGTGGCCGTCCACCAGCATCCGGGTACCGCAGTTGGGGCAGTTTTTATCCGGCAGGTCAAAGCCGTCGTCCACGCTGCCGTCGGTGATGAACTCGCTGTGCTTGCACTTGGGGCAGCGGTAGTGGGGCGGCAGGCTGTTCACCTCCGAGATGCCGGAGAAGTGGGCCACGGCCGATGAGCCGACCGAGCCACGGCTGCCCACCTGATAGCCGCCCGCGTTGGAATAGGCCACCAGTTTGACTGCAATCACGTACAGCACGGCGTAGCCATGGCCGCAGATGGAGTCCAGCTCCTTCTGCAGCCGCTTTTCCACAATTTCGGGCAGCGGGTCACCGTAATCGCGCTTGGCGTGTTCCCACGTAGCATCGCGCAGCTGCTGCTCTGCGCCCTCGATGCTGGGCGGGTAGGTGCCGCGCGGGATGGCACGAACATTGTTGTCGATCATCGCCGCGATCCTGCGGGGGTTCTTCACCACTACCTCGTAGGCTTTTTCCTTGGGCAGATAGTAGAACTGCGCCAGCATATCCTGCGTGGTGCGGAAGAACAGCGGCGGCTGGTTGTCGGCATCTTTAAAGCCGTTGCCCGCCTGCAACACAGCGCGGTAAGCCGCGTCCTCCGGCTCGGTAAAGTGCACGTCGCCGGTAGCAATGACCGGCTTGTGCAGGTCCTCGCCCAGCTTGATGACCGTGCGGTTGAAGTTTTTGATGTCCTCTTCGCTGTCCACCTTGCCGTCCCGCACCATGTAGGCGTTGTTGCCCAGCGGCTGGATCTCAAGAATATCGTAGTAGGACGCGATCTTTTTCAGTTCTTCATAGCTGGTGCCATCCACGATGGCTCGGTACAGCTCGCCGGCTTCGCAGGCGGAAGTGAGCAGCAGGCCGTCCCGGTATTTGTTCAAAAGGCTCCGGGGCACCCGGGGCTTTTTGAAAAAGTAGTTCACATGGGCTTCGCTGACGATCTTGTACAGATTTTTCAGGCCCATCTGGTTCTTGACCAGAATGATGAGGTGGTAATACTTCTTTTTCAGCACCTCGCGGTTGCCGCCAAGGCCGGTGTTGATCTCGCTTACCTTCGCTACCTGCTTTTCTTTCAGGTCGTTCAGCATGACCCCGAAGATGCGGCCCAGCGCGGCAGAATCCTCACAGGCACGGTGGGCCTCGTAGGCAGGCAGCTCCAGATGCTTGTTGATGGTGCCCTGCTTGTAGTTGTGCAGGCCGGGGTACATGGCCTGCGCCATGGTTAGGGTGTCGATATAGGTCGGCTCCAGCTTGATGCCGCTGCGCTTGGCGGCGGCGCGCAGGAAACGCATATCAAAGGCGTGGACGTTGTGGCCCACAAGGATGCGGTCTCCCGCAAATTTGAGGAAGGCTTCCAGCGCTTCCTTTTCGCCGGGGGCATCCGCCACCATTTCGTTGGTGATGCCGGTCAGCTCGGTGATCCTGGGGGTGATGGGCTTGCCGGGCTTGACAAAGGTATCAAATTCCTCCACCACTTCGCCGTTTTTCACGATGACGGCACCGATCTCGGTCATATACTCCACGCCGGGGTCAAGGCCTGTGGTCTCGGTATCAAACACGCAGAACTCCCCGTCCAGCGGCTGATCCTTCACACCGTATACACAGGGGATCATGTCGTCCACAAAGTAGGCTTCGCAGCCGTAGATCAACTTGAAGTCCGGGTCTGATTTATGGATATCGTCCGCTGCCAGCATGGCTTCCGGGTAACCCTGACACACACCGTGGTCAGTGATGGCAACGGCCGGATGTCCCATGCGGTGGGCCAGCTTGACGATGCCGCCGGGATCACAGAAGCCGTCCATGCTGGAAAGCTTGGTGTGCAGATGCAGCTCCACACGCTTGACCGGTGCGGTATCCTCCCGCTTTTTGCGCTCCACGATGAGCACATCGTAGGGGTAGACGATATAATCGTGTTCGTACTTGTCGTAGGAGCAGTCGCCGCGCACGATGAGGGTGGTGCCTTTGCCAAGGCTCTCCCACTTGGAGCAGTCCTCACCTTCCTGCGCGCGGATCTTCAGGTTGATGGAGCCCTGATAATCGGTGATGGATACGGTATAAATTTTGCGGAAGTTTCCCTTGACCTCCGAGAAGAACACATCGCCCCAGATCGTGCACTTGCCGCCCTCGCCGCCAAGATCTTTCAGCGGGGTGAGGTTCTTGGGGGTGAACATCTTGCCGTGGAAAATGGTGACGGGCTTATCGGTCAGGTCCAGACCATCCACCTTGATGGACGGTGCTGTGTTCTTTTTCTCAAATTTGACCACCGGCGGTGCAATCTTGCGCTCCAGCTTTTCTTCCATCTGGTGCTGCTCGGCTTCGCTTACAGCGCTTTGCAGCGTTACCTGCGGCGTTACCCCGGTGTGGGCCGCAATGCGCTCTGCCAGCAGCTTTTCAAAGTGCATCTCCTGCAAAAACTTGGTGCCATGGCATACGCCGATGGTGATCTTCTGTCCGATGATGTTGATCTTGCACCGGTCCAGAAAGCCATTGATGGGCACGCCGTCCCGCTTCATCTCTTCCATCAGATCGCGCAGGGCCGCTTCGTCCAGCATGGCATAGCCAAACAGGTTCTGGATGCGCAGCTCAAAGCCCTCATAATCCGGCTGCAGGGATGCCAGCAGCCGGGCACAGAGATCTTTGTCCAGCGGCGCACCGCTGCGCAGGGTAAAAATGACCTGCCGCTCCTGCCGCAGCATCTGCGCATGCTCCACAATGACCTGCCCGAAGCAGGCCGCAAATGCCGGGTCCACCATGAACTGCGGCCACAGGTTGGATACGAGTGGTGTCACAAATGGTACTCCTTTTTATACAGCACAAACTGCCGCACCCGTTTTTGCAGGTGTGGCAGCAAAAATGTGGTTTTATTTCTTTGCAAGTTCCTCTGTTCTGAAAATCTGGTAGCCCTCATAATGATAGCTTGCATCAATCCCCTTCATATACACCTGACGGTCATTGATCTGTTCCGTCAGTGCTTTATGCAGCAGCACCTTGATTTCCAGATCTTTCACCGGGCTGCGCTCCATGGCCATCAGATAGTCGCTTTTATCCACGCGGCTCCAATCCACCACCTGATGCAGTTTTTTTTTCAGGATGCTGTCCAGCCAGATACGGGTACTGCGGCCATTGCCTTCCCGGAAAGGGTGCGCCACGTTCATCTCCACATATTTTTCAATAATTTCATCAAACGTGGACTGCGGCATCTGGTCAATGCTTTCCAGTGCCGGGCGCAGATACATGACCGGTGCAAAGCGGAAATTTCCCTTTGCGATGTTTACGGTGCGCATCTGACCGGCAAATTCATAGATATCTTCAAACAGATATTTATGGATCATTGCAAGGCCTGCAAATGTTCCCACCGGAAAAGTATTCAGCAAACCCGTATCATACAGCGCCAGCGCCTTTTGTTTGCTGATTCTTTCCTCTTCACGGGCAAGCTCCAGTTCATCTGTCAGGCCCAGTTTGTTTTGCAGTGCCATAGCATTCTCCCATTTTACAGTTTATAGATCTCATCCATGAACTGATCCAGGATGTTGTCTCCGGTCAGCTTTTTGATGGGCTTGCCGTGGATGAACAGCACCGCCTCACCCTTGCCGCCGGCAATGCCGATGTCTGCTTCGCGGGCTTCACCGGGGCCGTTGACCACGCAGCCCATCACGGCCACCTTGATGGATTTTTTGCAGCCCTGCAGCCGCTTTTCCACCTCATTGGCGATCTCGGTGCAGGGATACTGGGTGCGGCCGCAGGTGGGGCAGGTGATGACCTCCGGGCCTGCTACCGGGAAGCCCACGGCGCGCAGGATGTTGTAGCCCGCTTCCACTTCCTTTTCTGGCTCTGCGGCCAGCGAGACGCGGATGGTATCGCCAATGCCTTCCAGCAGCATTCCGCCGATGCCCATGCCGCTTTTCAGCAGACCCATCTGGTAGGTACCCGCCTCGGTAACACCCACATGGAGCGGGTAATCCGTGACAGCGCTGAGCTGGCGGTAGGCCTCCATCATGCGGGGCACATTGGAGTTCTTGATGGAAATGACGATGTTGTTGAAATCGAATTTTTCCAGCAGGCGCACATGGTACAGTGCACTCTCCACCATGGCCTCCGGCGTGGGTGCGCCGTATTTTGCAAGGATGTGCTTTTCCAGACTGCCGCCATTCACGCCGATGCGGATGGGAATGTTCTTGCGCTGACAGGCATCCACCACAGCCTTCACCCGGTCATCGTCGCCGATGTTGCCGGGGTTGATGCGGATCTTATCCACGCCCACATCTGCGCAGGCCAGAGCCGCCTTGTAGTCAAAATGGATGTCTGCCACAATGGGGATGTTCACCGCATTCTTGACGGCTTCGATGCACTTTGCATCCGCCGGGCTGGGGCAGGTCACGCGCAAGATCTGACAGCCAGCAGCTTCGCACCGCTTTGCCTGCGCCACATTGCCCTCAATATCCTCCACCGGCACGTTGAGCATCGTCTGCACCGCAATAGGATTCTTGCCGCCGATGGTCACATTGCCGATCTTCACTTCCCGTTTTAACTGCCTCATAAAGCTCCCCTTTCTGTTTTTGCTCACATTGCACCGGTCACAAGCCGGATGATATCATTATAGGTTGCAAAGAGCATCAGGCCAAACAGCAGTGCAAAGGCCGCAATGGTCAGTGTGCCCTGCAGCTTTTCCGGCACTGCATGGCCGGTAACGCCCTCAATGATCAAAAATACCACCTTGCCGCCATCCAGTGCCGGGAAGGGCAGCAGATTGAACACGCCCAGATTGATGGTGATGAGGGCCAGCAGCTCCAGCAGATCCTGCCAGCCGTAGCTTGCCGCCTGACCGATCGCTGTCACGATACCCACCGGGCCGGACAGATTGTTGATGCTCTCGCGTCCGCGCACAAGGTCTTCCAGCGAGGTAAACACGATGCGTCCGTAGTACAGGGTGCTGTTCCACGCTTCTTTTAACACATTGAGCGGTGTTTTTTTGATGCCGTACACCGTAAAGCCAAGGGTCATATGGGTCTGGCCGTCCTCGTCCTGCCAGGTGTTGAACTGCACGTCCGACAGTTCCACCTTCTGGCCGTCCCGCTTGACCGTAAAATCGGCGCGATAGGCTTCGGTGCGCACCAGCTCATAAAGGATGTCGTTGGCCACAAAGCAGCGCCTGCCGTTCACGGCAACGATCTCGTCCCCCGCCTGCAGGCCGGTCTGGCCGCAGAGGGCATCGTTCTCAATGGAATAGATGGTCTTGCTGGTGATGGCTCCTTCCTGTGCTGCCACAAGAATGACCAGCACCACAAAGCCCAGCACGAAATTCATGAAGGCACCTGCCACCATCACAAGCACACGCTGCCATACCGATGCCTCGTTCAAAGGGATGCCGGTGCGCTGCTCCGGCGGGACAGGGTTTTCGTCCTCTGCTTCCCGTTCGTCGCGGGCCGCTTCGGCCTGCTGGCTCTCGGGGCTTTCCTCGCCCTCCAGCGCCACATAGCCGCCTACCGGCAATGCACGCAGGCTGTACTGGGTGCCCTTGTAAATTTTCTTCCACAAAGCCGGCCCCATGCCGATGGAAAACTCGTTGACCTGAATGCCGCAGAGCTTTGCCACGGTAAAGTGCCCGAATTCATGAATGGCGATCACAGCGCTGAACACGATCAATGCGGCGATCAGGGTGATAAAAATTGACATTGCGTCTCCTAAAGATCAAAGATGTGCGCGCACGAACTCTCGTGCCATGCGGTCGCACTCGTACACATCGCTGAGGGTATACTCGCCGCCAAAGCTGTCGCTGTCCACGACTGCTTCCACCAGACGGCCAATATCGAGGAAGCCAATTTTGTCCTCAAGGAAGAGCTTGACAGCTTCCTCATTGGCACCGTTGGCGGCGCATGGGCCGAGACCTCCCTTTTTGATGGCCTTTTTGCAGGCGGCAAGGCAGCGGAAGGTCTCGTCGTCTGCCACATCGAAGGTGAGCACCTTGAGTGCGGCAAAGTCCAGCTCCGGCACAACGCCGGGTACGCGCTTTGGGTAGGTGAGCGCATACTGGATGGGAATGCGCATATCCGGCACACCCAGCTGAGCAATGACCGAATTATCGCTGAACTGCACTGCCGAGTGCACGATGCTCTGGCGCTGCACCACGATCTGGATCTTCTCCGGCGGCAGGCCGAACAGCCACACTGCCTCGATCAGTTCCAGACCCTTGTTCATCAGGGTGGCAGAGTCAATGGTGATCTTTGCGCCCATGTTCCAGTTGGGGTGCTTGAGGGCATCCGCCTTGGTCTTACCGCGCAGCTCCTCGGTCTTCATCCCGAAGAAGGGGCCGCCGGATGCCGTGAGCAGGATCTTGGTCAGGCTGGGGGCACTCTCCTTATCCTGCAGGCACTGGAAGATGGCCGAATGTTCACTGTCCACCGGCAGCAGCTTTACACCATGCTTTGCCACGGCCTGTGTGACCAGATGGCCGCCGGTGACAAGACTCTCCTTGTTGGCAAGGGCCAGATCATGCCCGCTTTCGATCGCGCACAGGCTGGCACCAAGGCCTGCAATGCCCACCACACTGTTCAGCACCACATCGGTGCCATCCAGTGCAGCCAGCTGCTTAAGACCCTCCGGCCCTACCAGCAGCCGGGGCGCATCTGCACGACCGGAAAGCTCCGCATCCAGCCTGCGGGCCGCATCCGGATCGGTCATGCAGACATAGCGCGGATGAAACTCTTCGATCTGCTGCAGAATTTTATCCACATGGCTGTGGGCAGAAAGGCCGAACACCTCATAGCCCTGTGCACGGATCACATCCAGACTCTGGGTGCCAATGGAACCGGTAGAACCCAGCAGAGTGATTTTTTTCGACATCACATATTCCTCCCTTAATAGTAGAACACCGCCGTAATGACCATGGTCACAAAGGGTGCAATGAACATCACACTGTCAAAGCGGTCCAGAATGCCGCCGTGCCCCGGGAAGATGGTGCCGTAATCCTTGATGCCGCACTGGCGCTTGACCACGCTGGCAAACAGATCGCCATAAATGCCCAGCACCGCCGCCACGCAGCCCAGCAGCGCAATGATCACATACATGGAAACGCCAATGTTGGAGCGGGTGAAGGCTTCCATCCGGTTTGCTGCCACCGAGTATACCAGCGTGATGATCACACCAAACGCCATGGTGCCCAGAACACCGCCAACAGCACCTTCCACGGTCTTTTTGGGGCTGACCACCGGGCAGAGCTTATGCTTGCCAAAGGCACGGCCTGCAAAGTAGGCACAGGTATCGCCGCCCCAGGCAAAGCAGAGGATGAGCAGGATAAAGAACACCGCATCGTAGCCGTACTGCTCCACCGGCAGCAGCTCCTTGAGCCGGATAAAGGAATAGAAGCAGAAGATCACGATGCCGGAGAACATCAGCAGGCCGCTGGCCTTCTGATAGCTGATGGTGCCGTTGCGCACCACCAGATAGATGGCATAAAAGGTGACCAGCAGAAAGGACATCGGCATCACCAGCCGCCGCATGACCTGATAGTTGCTCGTCATGACCAGCAGTGTATACGGCACCAGAACCGCATACATCAGCCAGTCCTTCTTTTCAAAGCCGAGGGCACTGTAGATCTCGTGAACGGCGATCAGCGTAATGGCCGCGATGACCAGATTAAAGATCAGAGTGTTGAAGGTGAACATCACGCCGATCAGTACAATGATGCCCACGATCGCAGTAATAACACGTGTTTTCATAGATTGGATCTCCTTTTCACCGGTCGGGTGCCGCACCCCTCTGGATTAAGTTTGGCTCCGGCAAAGCCGCCGGGCCGTCCGGTCCCTGCACCGTGTGCAGGAGGTCTTGGGTTTTACAGTCCGCCAAACCGGCGGGAACGATGGTTGAACTCCTCAATGGCAGCGTCCAGATCGCTGCGGGTGAAATCCGGCCACAGAACGTCCATTTCTACCAGCTCCGAGTAAGCTGCCTGCCAGAGCATGAAGTTGGACAGCCGCTTTTCTCCGCTGGGACGCAGGATAAAATCCGGGTCCTTCTGGCCAGCGGTATACATGGCATCGCTGAGCAGCTGTTCCGTGATCTCTTCGGGCTTTATCTCCCCTGCCGCCGCCTTTGCCGCAAGCTGCTGCGCCGCCCGCACGATCTCCGGGCGGCCGCCGTAGTTGATGGCAATGTTCAGGGTCATGCCGGTCTTGACCGAAGAATCTGCTTCCAGCTTGTTCATCAGCTGCTGCAGCTTTTTATCCAGCACCGTGCGGTCACCCATGAACTTGATGCGGATATTGCGGTTCTTGTAGTCAAAGCCCTTCAGCAGATATTCGCCGAACAGCCGCATGATGGCGTTGACCTCTTCCAGCGGACGCTTCCAGTTCTCGGTGGAAAACGCATAGAAGTACACCGACGAAACGCCCAGCTCATCGCAGTAATCTGCAATATCGCTGAACACCTCTGCGCCTTTTTTGTGCCCGGCAGTGCGGGGCAGGCCGCGGTTCTTTGCCCAACGGCCGTTGCCGTCCATGATGATGCCGATGGAAAGGCCCTCGGCAAATTCTTTAGGATGCGCCATTATTTCCTCCCGGCAGCAATGCCACCTTCAACAAAAGTGCCGCGCACTCTTCTTCAGCGCACGGCACCTCCAGTCTATTGCATCTGCGCAGATCAGACAGACATGATCTCCTTCTGCTTTTCTTCCACCGCAGCATCGATGTTCTTGATATACTTGTCGGTCAGCTTCTGGACATCCTCTTCCATGGTCTTCTGGCTGTCCTCGGTCAGCTCGCCGGCCTTCTTCATGGCCTTGGCCTTATCCATAGCCTCGCGGCGGATGTTGCGCACTGCCACCTTAGCCTCCTCGCCCAGCTTGGAAACTTCCTTTGCCAGCTGCTTGCGGCGCTCCTCGGTGGGAGCCGGGAAGTTCAGGCGGATGGTAGAGCCGTCATCAATGGGAGTGATACCCACATCGCTGGCCATGATGGCCTTGCTGATGGGGCGCAGCAGGGTGCGGTCCCACGGGGTAATGGTCAGGGTGCGTGCTTCGGCCACAGCCACGGATGCCACCTGCTGGATGGGAGTGGGGGCACCATAATAATCCACGCTGACCTTATCCAGCACAGCGGGATTTGCGCGGCCTGCGCGCACAGCGCCCAGTTCGCGGCCCAGATGTTCGACCGAGCTCTTCATCTTGTCTTCGTAAACCTTGGTGTTGCTGCTCATTGCGGTAGTCTCCTGTTCCTTTTTATCTTGGGGCTGCGCTGCAATGCGTCTGCCCTATAATGTATGTCGGCTGCAGGCGTTTCAGCCCTCGTAAACCAGTGTGCCCACATTCTCGCCCTGCACGGCACGGGCAATGTTGTCCGGGTCGGCCAGATCGAACACGAGGATGGGCAGCTTGTTGTCGCGGCACAGAGTGGCAGCAGTGCCATCCATAACAGCCAGCTGGTCTTCCAGCACCTTGGTAAAGGTGAGGGTATCATACTTCTTTGCGTCGGCGTACTTGTGGGGATCCTTATCGTAAACGCCATCCACCATAGTAGCCTTGAACATCACATCGGCGCTCACTTCCACAGCGCGCAGAGCGGTTGCCGTATCCGTGGAGAAGAACGGGTTGCCGGTGCCGCCGCCGAACACGGCGATCTTGCCCTCATCCATGGCGCGCAGGGCATCCTTGCGGGTAAAGGGCTGTGCCACCTGCGGCATCGTGATGGAGGTGAACACCTCAGTGGGCACACCCAGCTGCTCCAGCTTATCGGAAACAGCCAGTGCGTTCATCACGGTTGCCAGCATACCGATCTTATCGGCCAGTGTGCGCTCCATCTTGCCGCTGGAACGGCCGCGCCAGAAGTTGCCGCCGCCCACAACAATGCCGATCTGCACACCGAGGTCGTGTGCTTTCTTCACGCCGCCGCAGATTGCGTCCATGGTGGGCTCGTCAAAACCCATGCCCTTTTCGCCGCCCAGTGCTTCGCCGCTGATCTTCAGAAGGATACGCTGATATTTCAATGCCATAATCCAAACACCACCTGTTTTTTATCTTCCGTCAGGGCATAGGCATACCCTGGCATTTTTTACTATAGCTTATTTTACAATAAAACATTCATAAAGTAAACAGGAAATCTGCGCGGAAATTGCTTAAGCTTTTATGAACGGCTGCGCAGACCGCGCAGCAGCTGCTTCATTCCGGGCGGAATGCGGCGGCTTTCCACCGCTTTCTGGATGGCTTTGTTGTGGGTCCACAGATCCAGCCGCTTTTCTGTGAGCCACGGCAGCGCGGCATCCGGCTGCTTTGCCAGTGCCGTGGCAAAATACCATGCCCGCATCAAATTGATATAGTATTCCGTGCTGCGCACATCGGCCACCCATTCCAGATATTCCGGCCGGAATGCATCATCCAGATAATAGCGCATCAGCATCTCCATGCCATAGCGCACGGTGTACACCTCGCCCGAATCCAGCCAGCGGCGAATGGGCACCAGCAGTTCCTTCTTGTGCTTTGCAAACACTTTGGGGCAAAAGCAGTCACAGGTGGCCCAGTTGTTGATGTAGGGCAGGAACGCTTCCGTTTCAGCCAGCGCCCTGTCGTAGTCCCGGATAAGTTCGATCAGAAACGCGTGGAGGTTGTTCTCTTCGTAGTATCCATGCGGCAGGGCCTGTAAAAACACCTCTGCTTGCGCTGTGCCTGCGAGCTGTTTTGCCAGCCTGCGCAGAGCCGGAACGCGCACGCCGATCACCGTTTCCGGCGGCACGGTGGGCATCAACGCACTGTGAAAGGTGCGGTATGCTTCATCCCGCAGGGTAAACAGCTGCGCACGAATGATCTCTGCTTCCGATTCCATCCTCTCTCCCCCCATTCTGCTTTTATTGTAGCAGAACGCATCCCAAAAGCAAAGCCCTCCCGCCCTTCTTTTGCCGCAGTTTCACCATTTGTAAAAATCGTGCTGGACATTTGTGCCGGAACATGCTATAATATCGTTCGTAAGTGCGGGCATCGTACATCGGCTAGTATATCAGCCTTCCAAGCTGAGGAGGTGGGTTCGATTCCCATTGCCCGCTCCATGTAAAAAAGCGCCGTGGCCTTTTGGGTCACGGTGCTTTTGTTTTGCTTTATCGGTCCCACTTATCGCACAGGGCATTGATCTGGTCGGCAAACCTAGCAAGGTCTTTGTTTGCGCCGCCCTCGTTGTGCTCGATGACCCGCAGCAGGCGCTTGCCGGCGCTGACCAGCCGCTGGAACACACTGGCAGCACGGCTCTGGCCTTCATTCGCCTTGTGCTCAATGCGGACGCGCATGCCCTCCTGCAGGCAGACGGCTCCCTCGGCTCCGATGGCCCACTGTGCGCCGTTGTAGGGTGCGCAGGCAGTGAAGCCCTGTTCCGTCAAGGTCTGCACAAAGTGGTCCTCGGTCTCATCTTCGCCGTGCATCACGAACACGCGCTTTGGTTTCTGCTCAAAGGAGTTCACCCACCGCAGCAGACCTTCTCTGTCCGCATGGCCGGACATGCCGGTGAGCTGGCACAGCTCTGCCTGCACCTCAATGGGTTCACCGAACAGCTTTACCGTCGTGGCACCTTCCAGCAGGGTGCGGCCCAGCGTGCCCACCGCCTGATAGCCCACGAACAGGATGGTGCACTCCGGCCGCCACAGATTATGCTTGAGGTGGTGACGGATGCGGCCCGCTTCGCACATGCCGCTGGCCGAGAGGATGACCTTTGGCACGCGGTCTGCATTGATCATGCGGGATTCATCGCTGGTCACCGTGACGCGCAGCCCCGGGAAGGTGATCGGATCAATGCCGTTTTCCAGCAGAGCGCGGGTGTCCGCATCAAAGCAGTCCGGGTCGGTATCTTTAAAGATGCGGGTCGCCTCGATGGCAAGCGGGCTGTCAATGTACACCGGGAAGTTGCCGTGCCCCTTCACAAGGCCCTTTTCCTTGATCTCACGGATAAAGTAGAGCATCTCCTGCGTGCGGCCCACCGCAAAGCTGGGAATGACCACATTGCCGCCCCGGTCAAAGGTGCGCTGCAGGATCTTCGTCAGCTCGCTCACATAGTCCGGCTTCGGGCCGTGGCTGCGGTCGCCGTAGGTAGATTCCATAAAGGCGTAGTCCGCCTCTTTGATGTAAGCAGGATCCTTGATGATGGGCTGATCCAGATTGCCGATATCACCGGAGAATACCAGCTTGGTCGTGGTCTCACCCTCGGTGATCCAAAGCTCTATGCTGGCCGAGCCAAGCAGATGGCCCACATCCACAAAGCGGGCTTCAATGCCCGGTGCAAGCTGGAAGCGCTGCTCATAGGCCTTGCCCACAAACAGCTTCATGGCTGCTTCAGCATCCTGCACAGTATACATCGGTTCCACCGGTTCTGCGCCGGAGCGCTGGCCCTTGCGGTTTTTCCACTCCGCTTCAAATTCCTGAATATGGGCCGAGTCCCGCAGCATGATGCCGCACAGCTCCACCGTGGGGTTCGTGGCATAGATCTTGCCGCGGAAGCCGTTGCGCACCAGCAGCGGCAGCATACCGGTATGGTCGATGTGTGCATGGGTGGCCAGCACCCAGTCGATCTCGCCGGGTGCCACCGGGATGGGCTGGTTCTCGTATACGTCCTTGCCCTGCTCCATGCCGCAGTCGATCAAAAAGCGCTGTCCAGCCGCTTCGATCAAAGTGCAGCTGCCGGTGACCTCATGGTTCGCGCCCAGAAATGTGATCTTCATAAAAACACCTCCGGCTTTATTTCTTCTGTACCCTTAGTATAGCATATTTTAAAGGTACACGCCGCACAAATTGCATGGCTTTTCTCAGGCATTCTGCCGAAAGGTTGAAAAAATTTTTATACAATCTTGACAAACCACCCCTTCCTGTTATAAACTTAAACTTGTATGACGTTCGTTCGTATTTTATGAGTTTTAATAATAGAGAGGTTGAATTTTATGGTTCGTAACGATTTGCGCAACGTTGCCATTATCGCTCACGTTGACCACGGCAAGACCACCCTGGTGGATGCAATGCTGCGTCAGAGCGGCGCATTCCGCGATAATCAGGTCGTGGCTGAGCGCGTCATGGACAGCGGCGATATCGAGCGTGAGCGCGGCATTACCATTCTGGCCAAGAATACCGCCGTGCATTATAAGGGAACGAAAATCAACATCGTCGATACCCCGGGCCACGCCGACTTTGACGGCGTATTTCAGCGCCTTGTGGATATTGGCGTGATAGTGGATCACCGTACCGGGCGACACGGTTTTCAGCTCATGCAGATAAAAGCTCTGAATGTGCTTGGCTTGGATTCCGTCCAGCGTCAGTCCGGTGTTTCGGAAATACGGTGCGATCTTTCCCTTTACCATCTGCGTGTAAGAGGAAAAGGTGGTCTTTTCCACCGAGCTGCGGATAATCTCCAGCCACAGCTCCATGTAGTCGGCAAACAGCATATCAGAGGAGATGTCCTCGTTCTCCTTGCTCACAACCGGCGGGACAAAGCTCTTGCGGGTGTCCAGCAGCAGCTTCTCGGCGCGGCGCTTGTTTCCCTTTGCGGGAAGTCCTGTGGGAATCCACGGCTGCCTGCGTTTGCCGTTGGCGTCCGTGTAATTCAGCACCATGTAGTAATTGTCGTTTTTTATTTGCAGGTGTCCTGCTATCATAAACTCTACCTCCTTTGCGGATAGCACATGAACGGGCACCCTTTCGGACCGTTTTTATTATACGCCCGGCGGGAATGCCCGTCCAATGTGCCATACAGGTTCAAATCCCGGCTACGCCGCCGGCTGCGGATTTCCCGCCGAGAGTGCGTAGCGGATCACATTGATTTTCGGTACGCGGTATGCATTGCCGATTTTCATACCGGGGATGTCTCCGTCGCCGATCAGCGCATAGGCCAGATGACGGCTGATGCCCAGCATCGCCTGCACCTGCGCCACATTTACAATGTCGGGGTAGTCCGTGAACATCACCTCGTATAGGGTCTGAATTTCGATTTTAGTCATCGGCACCACCTCCATCGTCACCAAGCACATGTGCGAGAAGCATATCAAGCTCTTCTTCTGTGTTCACCGGCGAGAGGCTGACAATACCCTCTTCGTTTTCATCCTCACCGAAGGGAGTGCCGCCTTCGCATACGATATTATCCAGTTTTTCCGAAATAGCATGGATTACATAGTGAACCTCTTCCTGAGAGAGAATAAACACAAGCTCGTGTCCGCACTCATCATCAAAGATTGCCACAAGCTTATCATCGCTGCGGTCAATACCGTTATCAGCATCGATGAGGAATTCAAGGAAAAGATCCTCAACAAAGAGGCAACCCGCCTCGGAAAAATCTGCGACCATACGGTCAAGCTCCTGTTTTCTGCTTTCGCTCAAACGGTTAAAATCAAAATTAGCTTTCATAATTTAATCTCCTTTCACCGAGCGTCCCGGTCTTTGTGCTGCCGCGCCAAGTGTTTGTTATAAAAGTCCATGGCCTTGACAAGTGTCTCGGTCATCTGCTTCACGGAGGTGTCCGGGCGGAAAAAGCTGCGAAGCTTGTCTACCGGCACCTTCAGATATTCCACCTGATTGCCCGTAACCTCGGAACGAAGGTGCAGCACCGCGTCAT
>ENA-UEPH01001674-UEPH01001674.1-human-gut-metagenome-genome-assembly--contig:-NODE-1674-length-19208-cov-4.609743_pt1 | contig 19208 bp, 19 predicted proteins | sample MGYA00242891_ERZ507898 | MGnify/ENA primary metagenome ERZ507898 (study PRJEB26167, sample SAMN06115411) | human gut metagenome | host: Homo sapiens | place: China:Guizhou | collected 2014-10-15... | reverse complement strand
CCGAAAATTTCTTGACCCAGCCGCCGGGGACGGCGTCCCCAGTGACCAACGTCTCACTGGGGAGGGGGAATCTAAAGGGTGGGCGCAGCTCCCTCTTGAAGTCAGATGCGATGCATGGCATCAAATATCTCCTCCCGCTGGATGCGGATAGAGATCTCCATCTTCTGCCCCAACTGCTCCAGCAGGTCCCGCAGCTCGCCCACGGAGACCTTGGCCGCTCCCACGTCCACGGCCATGACCATGGTGAAGGAGCCCTGGAGGATCGTCTGGGAGATGTCCAGGATATTGACATTGTGCTCAGCCAGCAGGGCGCAGACGGCGGCGATGATGCCTACCTTATCCTGCCCCACGACGGTGACGATGGCGTTCATAGCGAAGTTCCTCCTCATGGCCGCCCGCCGGCAAGCCCGGCGAGGCGGCATTCTCTTGTATACAGCGTCCGTATTGTACCACAGATGGGCGGGAAAGTAAATCCTCTCTCATCCCAGCGGATTGACGAATGGTCCCCAGCCCGGAGGCGTGAAGGTCAGCAGCATGTACAGCCCCGCCAGAAGCAGAGCCAGGGCTGCCCACAGCCCCGGGTGCTTTCTTCCGTCCGGGCAGAAGGCCGTGCCCGCCGCCAGCAGCACCGCCCAGACCGCCAGGCTCGCCGCGCCGTTTCCCCCGGCGGCCGCCAAGCCCCAGCACGCCGCTGTCATAGCCAGGGGCGTCAGCACCGCTGCCGGCAGATCCTGCAGCAGCGTGCGGCGCTCCCTGCCCAGCCGGCCGGTCAGCACCCAGGCGGCAAGCAGCGGCCAGAAGGCCAGCTTGCTCAACTCCCAGGGGCTGGGACACTGGGGCACGAACGCGGCAGGCAGTCCGCTTTGTGCCGTGCTGTGGAGCAGCAGCAGTGCCAGGCCGCACACCACAGCCGCCAGATACCGCAGGGCAAAACGATTGAAGGGATCTCTCATGGTTCGCCTCACCTCGCTCCACTGTATGCAGCGCGGCGGCGGAGCAGACCGGAAAACAGCACAGGGCGCGCCGGTGGGCGCGCCCTGCTGGGCTGATGCTCCAGGCGGAATCAGATCTCGCCGAAGAACTTGTCGTGGATGGCCCGGACCGCCCGGTTCACGTCCTCCTCATCCAGCAGGACGGAGACTCGGATCTCAGAAGTATTGATCATCTGGATGTTGATGCCCGCCTCATAGAGAGCCTCGAACATCCGGGCGGCCACGCCGCAGTTGCTCATGAGGCCCGCGCCCACGATGGAAACCTTGCCGATGCTCTCATCCGTCTCAATGTGGTCGAACCTCAGGGTCTCTTTATCTTCCTAAAGGCTCTGCTTGGATCGCTCCAGGTCATTCCAGGGGACCGTAAAGGTGATGACCTCGGTGTCCTCCCGGCCAATGGACTGCAGGATGACATCCACGTTGATGTTGTGCTTGCTCAGCAGGTCAAAGACCTGGAAGGCGACGCCTGGGTTGTGCTGCAGACCGATCAGGGCGACGCGGGCGATGCTGGTGTCCTTGGCGACACCGGCGATATTGGTTTTCTCCACTTTGGTGACCTCCTTGACTTTCGTGCCGGGCTTGCGCTCCAGGCTGGACACGACTTCCAAATTCACTCTGAACTTCTTGGCCAGCTCCACGCTGCGGTTGTGGAGCACCTGGGCCCCCTGCGACGCCAGTTCCAGCATCTCGTCGTAGGTGATCTCATCCAGTTTGCGGGCACTGGGGACGATGCGGGGGTCCGTGGTATACACACCGTCCACATCCGTGTAGATCTGGCACAGATCTGCACGGAAGGCCGCCGCCAGCGCCACGGCGCTGGTGTCGGACCCGCCCCGGCCCAGGGTGGTCACGTCCCCGTTGCGGTCCACGCCCTGGAAGCCGGTGACGATCACGATCCGGTGCTGGTCCAGCTCGGACTGGATACGCTCGGTGTCGATCTTCTTGATCCGGGCGTCGGAGTGGACGGAGGTAGACTGTATCCCCACCTGCCAAGCAGCCAGGGATATGCAGGGCAGGCCCATGGCCTCCAGGGCCATGGCGCACAGGGCCACAGAGATTTGCTCTCCCGTGGAGAGCAGCATATCCATCTCCCGCTTGGAGGCGTGGGGGTTGATCTCCTCCGCCTTGGCAATGAGATCGTCTGTAGTGTCTCCCTGGGCGGAGAGGACCACAATCACGTCGTTCCCCGCCAGATAGGTCTCTGCGATGATGCCGGCTACGTTGCGGATGCGCTTGGCATCTCTCACGCTGGTGCCGCCGAATTTCTGTACGATCAAGCTCATGGCATTTCCTTCTTTAAATCAGAATCAAGTCTCAAATCCCGGTTCCCGCCTGTTCCAGTATACACATCTTCCGGCGGTTTGGGGCTTATCCCAGCACCCGCAGACAGGCCAGGACGCGCAGGCCTTCGGCCTGCTTCCCTGCCTCGGCTCCGCTGATGCAGTCGGTGAGGAAGGCGGTCTCACCGCCGTCCTCGCTGAGGATCTCCACCTGGCCGAAGGCCGCGGCAGCGGCGCTGAGGCTGCCGCCGATGCGGAAGTAGTACCGGCTCCGAAGGGCCTGCGGGTCCTCAAAGCCCGCCGGGTCCGCCTCCCAGCCGATCTCCTCCCGGCGGGGGCTGGACTGAAGCGCCTCCATCACGTCCGCCACGCAGGCGGAGGCGGTAGGCAGCTCCCCGGCCCCCTGGCCGTAGAACATCACTTCGCCGGTGGCGTTTCCCCGGACCACCACCGCGTTGAACACATCGTCCACGCTGGCCAGGGGCTGCTCCTCCGGGATCAGATGGGGTGCCACATAGGCGGTACGGCCGCCGGGCAGGCGCACCGCCCGGCCCAGCAGCTTGACGCGGTAGCCCGCCCGCTGGGCGATCTTCACGTCCCGGAGAGACAGCCGGCTGATCCCCTCCATGGGCACATCCGCCGGGTCCACCTGACAGCCGAAGGCCAGATCCGCCAGGATACAGATCTTCCGCCCGGCGTCGACGCCCTCCACGTCTGCGGTGGGGTCTGCCTCCGCGTAACCCTTCTCCTGCGCCTCTTTCAGGGCGTCCGCAAAGGTGGTGCCGGCCCGGACCATCCGGGTGAGGATATAATTGGTGGTGCCGTTTAGGATGCCGTACACCTCGTCGATCCGGTTGGCAGCCATGCACTGGGTCAGGGGATGCAGCACTGGGATACCGCCGCCCACGCTGGCCTCGAACAAATAGTTCACGCCCCGCTTTTTGGCCAGGGCCAGCAGCTCTGCGCCCTTCTCCGCCACCAGCTGCTTGTTGGCGGTGACCACGTGCTTGCCGGCGTTCAGGGCCCGCTTCGTGTACTCGTAGGCCGCCTCCACGCCGCCGATGGTCTCCACCACCACCCGGATAGCATGGTCCTCCTCGATCTTCGTGAAGTCATCCGTCATCAGCTGACGGTAGGGCCCGTCCTTGAAATGCCGCACCAGAATGGTCTTCACCTGCAGGGGCTCGCCCAGCTTTCGCTCGATCTGCCGGGCGTTTTCCGCCACTACCTTGGCCACGCCGGTGCCCACCGTGCCAAGGCCCATAATCGCAATCTGTATCATGCGTCCGTTTCCTCTCTCTTTATCCTGCCAGGACTTCCACCCGCACCACGCCGTCCACGGCGGCCACGTCTGCCATCAGCTTCTCCAGGGTCTCCGCCAGTCCGCTGGTCTCTGCGGAAATCGTCACCGCCGCGCAGCCGTTGGTGGGAATGCTCTGGTTGATGGTGAGGATGTTGGCCCCAGAAGTGGCAAACACGGACAGCACGCTGGAGAGCACGCCGGTGTTGTCCTTGAGCATGCAGTAAAAGGTGATGATGTGCTCCGCCTTCATATCGTTGAACGGCTGCACCGCATCCTTGTACTTGTAGAACGCGCTGCGGCTGATCCCCACCTGCTTCGTGGCAGCGCCCACGGTGTCCGCCTCGCCGGTCTGCATCATCCGCTTGGCCTCCGCCACCTTCACGAAGATCTCCGGCAGGGCGTTCGCGGCCACAATGTAATACTTGATCTCTCTCGCCATCTCGTCCGCCTCCTATGGCCATTTGTCTTTACACGCAAAGCATCTTACCATATTTCCGTAGGCAATGCAACCAAATTCGCCGAAATTCTTTTGACGAAAACAGGAAAAGTTCCCCCGGTTTTCTCCCCCTCACCTGAGCAGAATGCCGGATAGAAACAGGCGCCCCGGTTTTCACCGGGGCGCCTGTTTCCTGATCTCAGCCGATTCACTTCTCCGCCTGGAATACGGCCTTCATGCCCTTATAGGTCTCGTAGCAGTCCAGCTTGGACACCGTCTCAAAGGGCGCGTGCATGGACAGGACCGGCACGCCCGCGTCCAGCGTGGTGATGTTCCGGTTGGCCATATACATGGCCACAGTGCCGCCGCCGCCGGCGTCCACCTTGCCCAGCTCTGCGATCTGCCAGATGACCCCCGCCTCGTCAAAGAGGTTGCGGATATAGGCCACCGTCTCCGCGTCCGCGTCGGAGGCACCAGACTTGCCCCGGGCGCCGGTGTACTTGCACAGGCCGATGCCGTAGTTCAGATAGGCGGCGTTGCGCTTCTCATACACGTCGGAGAAGTTCGGGTCGTAGGCCGCCGTCACGTCGGCGCTGAGGCAGAAGGACTTCTCGAAACACACCCGCACAGCCGCGCCCTGGCTCTCGCACAGGTCCTCCATAAATGTGTCGAAAGCGGCGGACTGCATGCCCGTCACACCGTCGGAGCCGATCTCCTCCTTATCCGCCAGAACACACACCGCCGTCTTGGCAGGGGTCCCCTCCAGATCCAGCAGGGCCCGCAGGGCGGCGTAGGCACACACCCGGTCATCATGGCCGTAGGCGCCGATCATGCTGCGATCCAGGCCGATGTCCGTGGCCTTTACCGCCGGCACCGCCTCCAGCTCCGCGGAGGTGAAGTCATCCTCCGTGATACCGTACTTTTCGTTCAGCAGCTTCATCACCGCCAGCTTCACACGGCCGGACTCCTCCGCGTCCCCGATCGGCTCGCTGCCCAGCAGCAGGTTCAGGGTCTCAGCGGGAATGGCCTCCGCCAGCGGCTTCTTGTTCTGCTCCGCGCCCAGGTGGGGCAGCAGGTCCGTGATCACCAGCCGGGGATCGTCCGCGCCCCCGCCGATGTTCACCTGTACGCTGGCGCCGTCCCGCAGGGCCACCACGCCGTGGAGCTCCAGGGGAATGGTAACCCACTGGTACTTGCGGATGCCGCCGTAGTAGTGGGTCTTGAAATAGGCCAGTTCCCCGTCCTCATACAGGGGGTTGGGCTTCAGGTCCAGCCGGGGGGAGTCTATGTGGGCGGCAGCGATCTGAACACCCTCCGCCAACGGCTTCTCCCCGATGTGGGCCAGCAGCACGCTCTTGCCCCGGTTGCAGAGATAGACCTTGTCTCCCGGCTTCACCGCCGCGCCCCGGACATAGGGCCGGTAGCCGGCCTGCTCTGCCAGGCGGACAACCTCTCCTGCGCAGAGCCGCTCGGTCTTGCTAGTGTCCAGAAATGCCTTGTAGTCCGTGCAGTACGATTCCATGGCGCTCCGCTCCGCCGCGTCCATCCGGTCGAAGCCGTTGCGGCGGCAGGAGAGCAGCTGCTCCTTCAGCGCCTTAAATTCCTTGCTTTCCATGTGCTTTTTCCTCCTTGATGGTGTCGATCAGCCGCTGGAAAAACTCCCGGGCCTCCATTTCAAAGGCCGCGGCGGTATCGGCGGCGTTATTCAGCTCACAGTCGCACTTGCCCCGGTAGTACTCGTCCGGCTGCTGGGCGGAGATCCGCAGGCGGGCGTACTGCTCTGTGATGTTGTCCCGGGCCATGATCCGCCGGACCCGCAGCTCCAGGGGCGCGGTGACGGCTATCGTCCGGTCGCACAGCTGGTCCAGCCCGCCCTCCAGCAGGTTGATGGCATCGATGGCGAAGATCTTGCTCTCCGACGCCGCCAGGCGCCGCCGCACCTCCGGCACCAGATGGCGGGCCACAATGCCGTTGAGCTGCTCCAGCCGGTCCTTGTGGGAGAAGACCTCCTGTCCCAGCTTGCGCCGGTCCAGTTGGCCGGCTGCGTCAAACGCGCCGGGGAAGGAGACACCGATCTCATCCCGCAGGGGAGCGCAGGTCTCCAACATCTCATGGTACAGGGCGTCGCAGTCGATGACCTCGCCCCCCAGGGAGCGGATGGCCCGCAGGGCGCTGGACTTGCCCGCGCCGGTGCCGCCGGTGAGGCCCAGCACCACCCGCTCACTGTCCGCCTCCACCACATGGAAGCCGGCGGCCTTTTTCAGCCGGTTGCCGATGGCCAGACCCAATCCCCGGTTGTCCGGGCACTGGGCGAAGATCTCCGTCACATCGCTGGTGTCAAAGGTCCGCAGGGCGTCGAACACCCGCTGGGCCTGGACCAGCTTGTCGCCCACAGGCCCCAGGGTGTGGACCTCCTGCTCCCGGAACAGGTCCGCAAACTCCTCGAAGCAGATGACGCCGGAGGTGGGCCCCACCCGCCGCAGGATCTCCTGGGCGGACTTCTCCGGCGCGCCGGTGATGACGGTGACCGGCGCCTTGGGGGCGTAGTGGCGGTACTTCATGCCGGGGGCCTTGGGCTTCTCGCCCTCCGCCAGGGCGCCGTTGACGGCCTTGTCCACGTCGATCTTGCCGATGAGCCGCTCCAGGTCCTCCAGGGGCAGTCCGCCGGGACGCAGCAGCCTGGGCGGGTCGCAGGTCAGGTCCAGAATCGTGGACTCCACACCCACCGCACAGGGACCGCCGTCCACCACGCCGCTGATCCGGCCGTCCATATCCTCCAGCACGTCCTGGGCAGTCGTGCAGCTGGGCCGGCCGGAGAGGTTGGCGCTGGGGGCCGCGATGGGGATGCCCGCCTCCCGGATGATCGCCAGCGTCACCGGGTGGTTGGGGCAGCGCACCGCCACCGTGTCCAGCCCGGCGGTGGTCTCGTCCGGGATGATGGGCCGCCGCTTCAGGATCATAGTCAGGGGGCCGGGCCAGAATTTCCGGGCCAGCACATAGGCCAGGGGCGGCACGTCGGCGCAGTAGCGGGGCAGCCACTGGGCGCCGGTCACATGGATGATGAGGGGATTGTCCTGGGGCCGGCCCTTGGCCTCAAAGATCCGCTTCACCGCGGTGCCGTCCAGAGCGTTGGCCCCCAAGCCGTACACCGTCTCCGTGGGGATGCCCACCAGGCCTCCGTCCCGCAGGATCTTGGCCGCTGCGCCAATCTTATCCTCGATCTCCTTCTGCTGACCCTTGGTGTCCCGCAGGTCAAAATATCGTGTCTGCATATCTCTTCGCCTCTATCTCTCTTCGCCGGAGATCTCCCCGGCCTTATTGCTTACTCTTTCTGCGTCTCCAAAGGGCTCCGCGGCGTCCCGGCAGGCTGCCGGAAGTGCAGCCCCTCCACGGCGCCGCTCTATCCGGGCCGCCGTACAGCTCTGTTTTATGGTTCCCCGCCGCCGTTCTTCAGCTTCTCCGCCTGGTCGGCGGTCACCAGGGCGTCGATGAGCTCATCCAGTTCCCCGTCCAGGACTGCGTCGATCCGGTACAGCGTCAGGCCGATCCGGTGATCCGTCACCCGGCCCTGGGGGAAGTTGTAGGTGCGGATCTTCTCGCTGCGGTCGCCGCTGCCCACCTGACTCTTCCGCTCTCTGGCGATGTCGGCATCCTGCTTTTCCCGCTCGATCTCATACAATCTTGACGCCAAAAGGCGCATGGCCTTGTCCCGGTTCTGGAACTGGCTGCGCTCCTGCTGGCATTCCACTACCAGGCCGGTGGGCCGGTGGATCAGCCGCACGGCGGAGGACGTCTTGTTCACATGCTGGCCACCCGCGCCGCTGGCCCGGTAGACCTGCATCTCGATGTCCGCAGGGTCCAGCTTCACGTCCACCCCTTCCGCCTCCGGCAGCACGGCCACCGTGGCGGCGGAGGTCTGGATGCGGCCATTGGACTCCGTCACCGGCACCCGCTGGACCCGGTGGACGCCGCTCTCGAATTTCAGCCGGGACCAGGCGCCCTCGCCCTCGATAAGGACGCTGCACTCCTTCACGCCCCCCAGCTCCGTCTCGTTCAGCTCCACGGTGTCAGTCCTCCAGCCCCGGGCGGTAGCGTACATGGTGTACATCCGCAGCAGCGACGCGGCGAACAGCGCCGCCTCCTCGCCGCCGGTACCCGCCCGGATCTCCAGGATCACGTTCTTCCGGTCATTGGGATCCTTGGGCAGCAGCAGGAGCTTCAGCTCCTGCCGCAGCCGCTCCATCTCTTCCCGTGCGGCGGTCAGCTCCTCCTGGGCCAACTCCCGCATCTCCGGGTCAGAGAGCAGCTCCTCCGCCGCGGCTCGGTCCGCCTCCGCCTGCCGGTATGCCTGGTACGCCTCTGCCACCGGAGTCAGGTCCTTCAGCTCCCGATTCACAGTCTTCAGCCGCTCCGCGTCGCCATAGACAGACGGGTCTGCCAGCTGGGCTTGCAGGTCCTCATACCGCAGGGCCAGCTCCTTCAGTTTTTCCTGCATGGGGCATCTCCTCTCCCGTTGATTTCAGAAAAGGGTCTGCCGCTACTGCCCCTCCAGAAAGGCCCGGACCTGGCGGAGAAACTCCTCCTGCCAGAATGCCCAGCCCACGTCCCCGCTTCGCAAGGACACCGCCGCCAGATGACCGGCGGGCACACAGAGATCCATCTGGCGATAAACCTCCTGGTACTGGGAGCCGCTGCTGCGGGTCAGCACATAGGCCGCGTTGCGGATCTCCCCGCCCCGGTCTTTCAGAAAGGACCGCATGACGGCGCTGGATCGCCCGGCCCACACCGGCGTGCCCAGGATCACCAAGCGGTAGTCCCCCAGGGGACGGGCTGTCTCCAACGGGGCCACGGGGCGGGTGTCTTTGCGCATGGCGTCCAGCCCACAGCGCAGCCAGCCCCGCCAGCCACTCCGGTCCGCGTTGTCCCGCAGCTCCGCCAGCTCCGCGTCCAGGGCGGCGGCAATCTCCTCCATGGCCTTCTTGGTGTTCCCCGTCCGGGAGTAATAGATACATAAGATGTCGCTCATTTGGTTCCTCCGTATCCGCTCAGTCAAACAGAAAGGTCTTTACCATGGCAAAGGCCTCCCGCAGGGTGTAATTGATCTCCAAATGAACCCAGGGCAGCGGCGCTGGGATCCCGGCCACGTCTCCGTAGCCCTCCCGGGCAGCGATCAGCTCCGCCCGGGCGATGTGAAAGTCGTTGGTGACAACAGCCACCCGTCCCTCCGCTGGGTCCACCCCCGCCTCATACAGCAGGGGCTTGGAGAGGGCGAAGTTCTCCGCCGTGTTGGATGCCTGATCCTCCAGAATCAGCCGCCCCGGCTCCACGCCATGGGCCGTGAGGTAGTCGTACATGCACGCCGCCTCGCTGATCTCCTCGCCATAGCCGGTGCCGCCGGTGAGCACTGCCGGGATGTCCGGCCACCGCTCCAGATAGTCCACGGCCTTGTCCAGCCGGGTCCGCAGGGACAGGGACGGCTCAGTGCCGTTGACCCCCGCCCCCAGGACGATGACCGCGTCTGCCGGCAGGGGCGTCATGTCGCTGCGCCCCCGGTTAATGATAAAGACCTCCAGCCCCAGCGCAGCCAGTCCCACCGTAAGGCAGCCATAAAAGCCCCGGTGGATCAGCCGCCAGCGGTGATTTCCGGCGGCCAGGCGATCCAGCAGCCAGGAAAGCACCAGGAGCGCCGCCAGCCCCAGCAGCAGAAAGCCGGAAAACCGGATGCCCAGGCTCCGGATGAGCACCAGAAGCAGGCCGAAAACGGCGCAGCCCGCCGCCCCGATCAGCCGGGCCTGTCCTCTTCTGCGGCCCCGGTAGACATCGTACCGGTACAGGGGCCGCTGTTTAGCCCTCTGCCTCTTCACTGAGCTGCTCCCACCTTTCGTACAGGGCGTCCAGCTCCGCCTGGGCGGCGTCCTTCTGCCCCACCAGCTCGTTCAGCTTCTCATAGTCACAGGCCGCGGCCTCCATATCCGCCTCCAGAGCGGCGATGCGCTCCTCCGCCCTGGCGATGTCCCGCTCACAGATGGTCAGCTGCCGCCTGGCCGCCTGCTGGGCCTTGTTGCCCCGCTGGGGCCGCTCCGCAGCGGGCTTTTCCCGCTCCTTCTCCGGCTTGGGAGCGGCGGCCTTCTCCGCCTCCTCCTGAGCCTTCATCTGCCGGTATTGGGCAAAGCCGCAGGGATAATCCGTGATGGTGCCATCCGCCAGCTCCCAGATCCGGGTGGCGAAGCGGTTGATGAAGTACCGGTCATGGCTGACGAACAGCAGCGTGCCGTCATAGGCCTCCACCGCCTCCTCGATCCACTCCCGGGAGTCGATGTCCAGATGGTTGGTGGGCTCGTCCAGGATCAGGAAGTTGATCTCGTCATCCATCAGCATGCACAGCCGCAGGCGGCTCTGCTCCCCGCCGGAGAGCACCGACACCGGCTTGAATACGTCCTCGCCCCGGAAGTCGTATGCCGCCAGCCGGTTTCGGGCCGACTGGGCCGAGAGGCCCTTTTTCGCCGCCATCATATTCTCCACCAGGTTCCAGTCTGGGTGGTCGAAGCGGACGATCTGGGGCAGGTATGCCTCCTTCACCTGGGGGCCGGTTTTGATGCGGCCGTCGTCCGGATACAGCTCCCCCACGATCATCTTGATAAGGGTGGACTTTCCGGTGCCGTTGTCGCCGATGAGGGCGATGCGCTCGCCCCCCTCCACCTTCAGGCTGATGCCCTCAAAGAGGTGCTTGTCCCCGTAGGACTTGGACACGTTCCGGATGCCCAGCACCTCGTCCCCGTGGAACTCCGCGGAGGAGAACCGGGCGTCCATCTTCCGCGCCTTGGTGGGTTTGGCGGTGGTCCGCATCCGCTCGATGCGCCTTTCCATGGAGATGGCCCGGCGGTAGGTCTTGTCCATGCCCATGAAAGCCCAGACCCGCAATTGCTCCGCCGCCTTCTCCAACTGTGCGATCTTGGCCTGCTCTTTTTCGTACTGCTTCATCCGCTCCTGGTAGCGGCGTTCCTTCTCCACGGCATAGAAGCTGTAATTCCCGCTGTAAAACTCCGCTTTCCCGTCCTGGATCTCGATGACCCGGGTGACGGTGCGGTCCAGGAAATACCGGTCGTGGGAGATGGTGACCACCGTGCCGTGGAAAGAGCGAATGTACTCCTCCAGCCACTCGGTAGCGTGGAGGTCCAGGTGGTTGGTGGGCTCGTCCAGCAGCAGGATGTCCGTGTCCTCCAGGATGAGGCGGCCCAGGTTCACCCGGGTCTTTTCCCCGCCGGAGAGGCTGTCGAACAGCTGGGACCGCTGGCTGTCCGGAATGGACAGGCCGTTGGCGATCTTATTCACCGCCACATCTGTGTCATAGCCGCCAAATGCCTCAAACCGCTCGCTTAATGTGCCGTACCGCTTCAAAATGGCAGGGTCGCTCTCCCCGGCGGCCATCCGGGCCTCCAGGGCCCGCATCTCCTCCGCCAGGCTCTCCAGCCGGGCGAAGGCGGAGCGCAGCACGTCCTCTACTGTGCAGCCGGCGGGGTAGACGGGGATCTGGGAGATCAGGCCCACCCGCCGGCCCTGGCCCACCACGACGGTGCCCTCGTCGTAGTCCAGCTCGCCGGTCAGTATCTTGAACAGGGTGGTCTTGCCCGCGCCGTTGCGGCCCAGCAGCCCCACCCGCTCCCCCTGGTCCACCTGAAAGGTGAGGCCGTCCAGGACGTTCTTCCCCACCTCAAAGGACTTCACCAGGTTGTTCACTTGAATTTCAATCATACGCTTGTTTCAACTGCTCCACGATCCAGCCAAAGTGCATGGCGTGGGACGCCTTCACCAGCATGGCGGTGTCGGTGCCCAGCTGGTCAGTCAATTCGTGGACGGCCTCCTCCTTGGTGGCAAAATGGGTGACGGAACCGCCGCTCTGGGCGGCGCCGTCGGCGATCTTCTCCGCCTTGGCGCCGATGGCCACCACCTCGTCGATGCCCAGCATGGCGGCCAGGGCGCCCATGTTGTAGTGGGCCTGGTCCGTCAGGTCCCCCAGTTCCCCCATGTCCCCCAGCACGGCCACCTTCCGGCCGCACTCAGTCTTGGCCAGGATCTCCAGGGCCGCAGTGACGGACTGGGGATTGGCGTTGTAGCAGTCATCCAGCACCAGCCGCCCGTCCCGCAGACGAAGCACCCGCATCCGGGATCCGGCGGGTTCATACGAAGCCGCGCCCCGGGTGATCTCCTCCGTGGAAAGGCCCAGTTCCTCTCCCACCGCCACGGCGATGGCAGCAGAGTAGGCCATGTGCTCTCCCGGCGCAGGGATGGTCAGGTGATAGGTGTCCCGGGGGGACACGACGGTGCAGGTAATTCCCGCCACGCCGTGGTCGGCCATGTCCATCACCCGGACGGCGCAGTGCTCCGACCGTCCGCAGCGGACGGTCCGGAAGGGCAGGTCCAGGGTGTTCAGCAGGGCGTCATCCCCGTTAAGGACCGCCAGTCCCTCCGGCTTCAGGTTCTCAAAAATCTCGCTCTTGGCCTTGAGGATCCCCTCCCGGCTGCCCAGATGCTCGATGTGGGCGTCACCGATGTTGGAGATGACGGCGATGTCCGGCCGCACCATCTCCCCCAAATAGCGGATCTCCCCGAAGTGGTTCATGCCGGTCTCGATCACCGCCGCCTGATGCTCCGGCCCCAGGCCCAGCAGGGTCAGGGGCGTGCCGATGTCGTTGTTGAAGTTCTCCGGTGTCTTCAGCACCCGGAGCTTCGCCCCCAGCACCGCCGCCAGCATCTCCTTTGTGGTGGTCTTGCCCACGCTGCCGGTGACCTGGACAAAGGGGATGGCGAACCGGTCCCGGTAGGCGGACGCCAGGGCCCGCAGGGCCAGCCGGGTGTCCGCCACCTGGATATAGAACTTGTCTGGCCGCAGCAGCTCCGGCCTCCGGGCGCACAAGCACCCGGCGGCTCCCGCGTCCAGGGCCCTGTCGATGAAGTCATGGCCGTCGAACCGCTCCCCCACCCAGGGCAGGAACAGGCAGCCGGGGGCAATCTTCCGGCTGTCGGTGCACACAGCGGTGACGGGGGCCGCCCCCTTCCGGGGATTCAGCCAGGTGCCGTCCACAGCGGATATGATCTCAGGAATGGTCATTGGCTGCATGCAGTTCACCCTCTTCTCTTCACGTCGCAGGAGAGCCGCACGATCTCCTCGCAGAGCTGGTTGTAGCTCATGCCCACGGCGGCGGCCTCCTTGGGGACAAAGCTGTTGGGGGTCATGCCCGGCAGGGAGTTGGCCTCCAGCACCCACAGATTTCCGTCTTTGTCCAGAATCATGTCCGTGCGGGAGTAGACCTCCAATCCCAACGCCCGGTGGGTCCGCAGGGCCAGCTCACCGGCGGCCTGCATCACCGCGGGCGGCACATCGGCCGGACAGGTCTCCACCGCCGCGCCGGCCTGGTACTTGGCCACGTAGTCAAATTCCTTTCCGGCGGGCACGGTCTCCACCGCCGGCAGCCAGCGGTCCCCCAGGACCGCCACTGTCAGCTCCCGGCCGTAGATCCGCTCCTCCGCCAGGACCTTGGCGCCGTAGCGCAGCACCTCCTCCAGGGCCCGCTTCAGCTCCGTCCGGTCCTCCGGTAAGTACACCCCCAGGGACGAACCGCCCCCGATGGTCTTGATGACGCAGGGCATAGGCAGCGTCTGGGCCAGGGGCTCCGCCTCATCCAGTCCATAGGACAGCAGCCGCCACTTGGGGGTGGGGATGCCGCACGCGTCCAGAATCTGCTTGGAAACCGCCTTGTCCATGGCGACAGCGGAGGCCAGATGACCCGCGCCGGTGTAGGGCACGCCCAGTAAATCCAGGGCGGCCTGGATGCGGCCGTCCTCCCCGTCCATACCGTGGAGGCCCAGGAACACCAGGTCCGCCTTCTGGCAGATGTCCAGCACGTGGGGGCCGATGTGGCTGGGGCCCTGATCCTTCCGGCCGCGCTTCACCGTCTCCAGGTCCGGCGCCTCCACCTCGATCTTCGCGTCGGGGCACAGGCCGTCGGGCGCGTCAAACAGGGTCTCCAGGTCCGCCGGGACCTCCTCCAGCCCCAGGAACAGATCCACCAGGATGGCCCGATGGCCGTTTTCCCGCAGGGCGCGGCACACGCCGGTGCCCGTCACCAGGGAGACCGCCCGCTCTGTGGAGATTCCCCCCGCCAATACAACGATCTTCATGCTCGTTTCCAGTCCCTTCTATCTTGACTGCTCTCCGATGGGTAGTCATAATCATCCTATTTTAATGTTCCATAGTTTAGCACAAACCGCCCCCAAATACAACTGTTAAAACGCCGCAGGCCCTCCGAAAAAGCACGGGCGCTTTTTCGGAGGGCTGTTTGTTCTGCTGGAAATTTCCGGCTCAGAGGAGCCAGTCGAAGAGGCCGGCCGGTTCTCCCTCCAGCAGGGTGCCGGCGGCGGAGAGCATCTGGGCCGCGTCCGCCCGGGTGACGGTCTCTCCCATGGCGGCGCTGCCGAAGCTGCCCGCGGCGAGGACGCTGACCGCCTCCATGTTCCCCACGGCCTGGGCCGCCCAGGAGGGCACTGCCTCCCGGTCTGCGTACCAGCCGGCCAGATCCACATCCTCCACCGCCAGGACGCGGTTGAGCACGGTAGCCGCCTCATTGAAGGTGATGGGCTCATCTCCCTGGAAGGCCACGCCCTCCGCTGTGGAGACGCCCTGAATGATGCCGTCCGCGACGCCGGCCGCGGCGTAGGCCTTGGCCCAGGTGGGGATGGCCGCGTCATCACAGAAGCCGGTCATGGTAACGGCGGTGGGTTCGTCCCCGGCGGTCTCCATTACCAGGGCCAGAAACTCGCTGCGGGAGACGGGCTTATCCGGCTCAAAGTAGTACTGGTCTCCGATCTTGGCTCCGGTGAAAATCCCCGCCTCCGCCAGGTCCTGCGCGGCCACCGCGGCGGTGCTGTCCGCCGTGTCCGCATAGGTGACGCCGGACTTGGCCTTCTCAATGGTGACGCTCACCGTGGCAGGCTGAGACACGCGTCCGGCGCTGTCAGTGGCGGTATAGGTGAAGCTGTCGCTCCCGGTGGAATCCCCCTCCGGAGTATAGGTGAAGCTGGCGCCGTCAATCTGGACGGTGCCCTTTTTGGGCTCTTTCTCCACGGTGAAGGTCAGGTCCTCTCCCTCGCCGCCCGCGGCCAGAAACTGGGCGTGATAGGGAATGCCCCGGTAGGTGCGGATCTCCAGCGCCTGGGCCGTGGGGATCCCCTCTGCCGGCTGGGCCTTCTCCTTGCCGCCGAACAGGGCGGCGGCGTTGACGGACAGGGTCAGGACTACCGCCAGGCACAGGGCGGCGGCGCGTTTCATCAGTTGGGTCTTCAAGGCGATCATACCTCCTGTATTGAATTGGGTGCACCGCTAGTTTCTTCCCGCCCGCCGGAAATATGCAGAAAAACACGGCCGGAGCGCACTCCGGCCGTGTTTGGGAGATCCTTCCGCTCACCCCAGGGGCCTGCCCGGACGGCGGACCACAGGGGATCGCTTTTTGATGCCGGACACCACGCCCATGGCGGCATACAGTGTCAACAGCGAGGACCCACCGTAGCTGAAGAACGGCAGGGTCAGACCGTTCACGGGCATCACAAACAGGCACATATCGATGTTCACCACAGTCTGGAAGATCAGCATGGCCGCCACACCCACACAGACATAGCAGTGGAAGGGCGTCTCAGCCCGGCGGGCCACCAGCAGCACCCGGATGATGATGGCCGCCAGCAGGGCGATCACAACAAGACAGCCGATCATCCCCAGCTCCTCCCCGCAGACACAGAAGATGAAGTCCGTGTGCCGGGCCGGCAGGGACCCCTCCCCCGCCTGAGTCTGGGTACCCTGCATGTATCCCTGGCCGAAGAGGCCGCCGGAGCCCAGGGCCAGCAGGCCCCGGGTCTGCTGCCAGCCTGCTCCCAGGGTATCATAGGAGTGGTCAAACAGGACCCGGAAACGGTTGATCATATAGTCCGGCATCAGGCCCAGAACCACCGAGGCGGCAATGGCTGCCCCACTGCCGATGAACAGCAGGACGAACCACCGCAGAGCGAAGCCTGCCACAAAAGCCATGCACAGAAAGATGAAGAAAAACGTCAGGCCGTTGCCCATATCCCCGGAAATCCCCACGTACCACCCCATCAGGGCGATGGTGTGTCCCGCCACCATCAGGGCGGAGGGGAAGGATTTCAGATCCCGCTTCACCTCCCGCAGCCACTCCAGCTGCTTGGCCAGCAGCAGGGTGAAGGTGATCTTCACCACCTCCGCCGGGCCGATGCTGAAGGGGAGAAAGGGAAATTTCAGCCATGCGGTGTTGCCCGTGTTGTCCGAGACGCCAAAAGGTGTCAGCAGCAGGGCGATGAACACGACGTTGAAGGCCACAAGCCACTTCCACCGTCGCATCAGCCGCTCCAGGTCCAACATGGACATGAAGATATAGGCGCAGATGCCCAGCACCATGGCCGCCCCCTGGACGCCCACATATCGCACGATGCCGCCGATGTTCAGATACCGGGTGGCGCTGGCGATCAGCGCCATGCCGTACAGGGTGGCGGCGCAGCAGAGCCCCAGCAGCACCAGGTCGGCCTGCTGGATGAAGTCTGCCAGAATGGCTTTCAGTCGGTTCCACATGGGCGTTTCCATTTCCTCCGGCGCAGAATTTGACGAATGCAGTATACCACAAATGAAAAGATGTGTAAACGCCGCAAATTTGTTTTTACAGACTGTTCAAAATATGGTATACTGAATCGGATTTGGAAATGTCACTGGAAAGGAGCGCTGCTTCGTGGAGTATATTTCCCACAGCGAGGCGGAGACGGAGGCCTTTGGTGAACGGTTGGCCGCCGCTCTCTCTCCCGGCGCCGTGGTGGCCTACCGGGGCGGTCTGGGCATGGGCAAGACCGCCTTTACCCGTGGCCTTGCCCGTGGCCTGGGATGCCGAGGTCGGGTCACCAGCCCCACCTTCACTATCGTCAACGAATATGAGGGCCCTACCCCTCTGTTCCACTTCGATATGTACCGGCTGAACGGGTCTGAGGACCTGTTCGACATCGGCTGGGAGGACTATCTCTCCCGGGGCGGCGTCTGCGCCGTGGAGTGGAGCGAGCAGGTGGCGGACGCCCTGCCGGAGGGCACGGTCTATGTGACCCTCACCCGCCATCCGGAGCACGACGGCTGGCGGAGCATCACCGTGGAAGGAGGTGCTGCACAATGAGGATCTTGGCACTGGAAACCTCCGCCAAGGCGGTCTCCGCCGCCGTGACGGAGGATGGGAAAGTCCTCTGCTCCGGCTATCAGGACACCGGCCTCACCCACAGCCGCACCCTGATGCCCATTGTGGAGGCCATGCTGAAAAACACCGGCCTGACCGTCCAGGACTGCGACGCCGTCGCTGTGGCGGCAGGCCCGGGGTCCTTCACCGGCATCCGCATCGGCGTCTCGGCTGCCAAGGGACTGGCCTTTGCCGCGGACAAGCCCTGCGCGGCCGTCTCCACCCTGGAGGCCATGGCCCGGAACGTGGCCCACATGGACGCCCTGGTGGTCTGCGCCATGGACGCCCGGCGTAGCCAGATCTACAACGCCCTCTTCACCTCCGAACATGGCCGCCTGACCCGCCGGACGCCGGATCGCGCCATCGGCCTTGCGGAGCTGGCGGAGGAGCTGCGGAGCGAGCCGCTGCCCCTGGTGATCGTGGGGGACGGCGCCGTCCTCTGTGAGAAGGCGCTGACAGAGTCGGGACTGCCCTGCCGCCTGGCACCGCCCCAACTGGTGATGCAGAACGCCATGTCCGTGGCCCTGTGCGCCGAGGACCTGGCCCGGGCGGGAAAGCTGGTCTCCGCCCAGGAATTGCTTCCGGTCTATCTCCGCCCTCCCCAGGCCCAGCGTCTGCGGCAGCCGCCCCAGATCTGAGGGAACGGTTTAGATCGTAGGGAACGGTTTACATCAAGGATATCAGAGAAAAGGAGTTTATAAGTATGAGCGGCAAAGTGCATGTGATGGACCACCCCCTGGTGGCCCACAAGCTGACCATCCTGCGGGACAAGGACACCAGCGTCAAGGATTTCCGGGAGATCGTCTCCGAGATCGGGATGCTGATCACCTATGAGGCCACCCGGGATCTGCCCCTGACCACCAAGGAGGTGGAGACCCCCATCTGCAGGACCATCGCCCCCACCCTGAAAGGCAAGAAGTTCGCTGTGGTGCCCATCCTCCGGGCGGGCCTGGGGCTGGTGGACGGTGTGCTGCGGATGGTGCCCTCCGCCCGGGTGGGCCACATCGGCATGTTCCGGGATGAGGAGACGCTGGAGCCCCATGTCTACTTCTGCAAGATGCCCAAGGACATTGCGGAGCGGGACATCATGATCGTGGATCCCATGCTGGCCACCGGCGGCAGCGCCGAGGCCGCCATCACCGAGATGAAGAAGCGGGGCTGCAAAAACATCAAGCTGATGGTTCTGCTGGCCGCGCCGGAGGGTGTGGAGCGCATCCAGAAGGCCCACCCGGACGTGGACATCTACTGCGGCGCCGTGGATGACCATCTGAACGAGCACGGCTATATTGTCCCCGGTCTGGGCGATGCCGGCGACCGGATCTTCGGGACAAAATAAAGCGCTCTCCCTTTACGTGTGTGATGCACGGCAGGCCGGTCCCGTCCGGCGGAAAGGAGCATACCATGGCCCCAGAGCAGACGAACGCCAAACGGCACGGCCCCAACCGGGCCACGACGGTGATCTGTCTGGTACTGATTCTCGCTGCCGCACTGGTCATTGCCCGCATGGTGAAATTCCGGTCACAGGTGGACGTGACACTCCCGGCGGTCCTGTGGGAGGATGGCGAGGCCACGGCCGTGAACACCACTCTGCATTTCCACGGGGAGATGGTGAAGCAGTGGGGGCAGGATGACAGCTTCAGCGGCTATCTGGAACTGGAGGACCAGCCCTTCACCTCTGAGGAAGCCAGCAAGGTCTGGCTGACCATGGCCCATGAGGGCGGCGGCCTCAACCGGGGCCTGCTCGAATACGGAAAGTTCCCCGCCCACACGTTTTTCGGGGAACTGTACACAGACCGGGAATATACGCAGTTCTTCCTGTTCCCCTTTGAGCGGGTCCCCGGCAAAATTGAAGGGACGGTATCATACCAGCCCGACACCTCCGTCTATGTAGCCCCCGCAGTGTACCTGAACGAGGCAAAAGCT
>ENA-UEPH01001663-UEPH01001663.1-human-gut-metagenome-genome-assembly--contig:-NODE-1663-length-19297-cov-4.089958_pt1 | contig 19297 bp, 17 predicted proteins | sample MGYA00242891_ERZ507898 | MGnify/ENA primary metagenome ERZ507898 (study PRJEB26167, sample SAMN06115411) | human gut metagenome | host: Homo sapiens | place: China:Guizhou | collected 2014-10-15... | reverse complement strand
TGTGCAAGGCGGGAGCAGATTTTGGACACCGGTGGCAAAAGCGCACCGGATTTTAGTATTGTAGATCACATGGCACATTTTTTACAGGGCGTATGGTTCTTTTTCGCCTCTTTCAGCGTGGTTTTAATGGGATGCTTTCCGGCGCAGCTTTTTATGTAATGATACTTTTTGCCGGTGGGCGAAACATACACCGTATTCCCCTTTGGCACCGATTTCTTTGCGCTTCCGGTTTTCTTCGATTTGCTCCAGGTGCTGTAATATATGGTGCTCTTGTGACCGGTTTTCACCGTCTTATAGGTGCGCACACGCACATAGTATTTTTTGCCGTTTTTCAGTCCGGTAATGGTTTTTTTGGTGGTGCTGTTTTTGCTCACCGTGACCGTCTTTGCGTTTTTAAAGTTCGACGATGTACTGTACTGGATTTGATACCCGGTGGTTTGGGTGGTCTGCTTTTCCCAAGTCACGGTGAGTTTCTTTTTTCCGGCAGTCACTTTGCTGATCGATGTGCCCTTTGGCTTGACGGTAAAGTACACGGTGCGCGAGCCCTTGTACTTCCCCTTCAGTTTCACCTGTACGCCGTAGCGCCCAACAGCCTTGCGCCCCTTCGGATAGTTCACCGTGTAATCAGCACCTGCTTTTAACGGTTTGCCGGTACTGTCTTTCACGGTCACCGATGGTTTTTGCACCTTGCCGTTATAAGTATAAACCGTCTTGGCCAACTTGGGCGCTGACACCTTAGCAATCTTTGCAGCGGAAGTGACCTTTGTGTAACCGCAAGACGCACAGACCGCGCTGGTTAGCACGCGCCCATCTCCGTTAAAGGATGCCGGCGTGGTTTTTGTAACTTTCTTGGTCGTCCTATGCTTGCACACGGCAGCGCTGCCTTTTTGGGTTGTGGCCTGAATTCCACTGTTTTGCACCTGCATCTGAATGGTGCCCATTTGATCCGTTCGATAGATTTTGGCCTTAACCGCCTGCAATCGCTGCAAAGCTTGGGCCGTAGGGTGGCCGTAACTGTTCCCTGCCCCTACGGAGATTGCCGCGTACTTTGGTGCAGCTTCTGCAAGGAAGGAGGCAGAGGAAGACCCGGCGGAGCCATGATGCGCCACCTTCAGAATATCCGTTTGCAGATCAGTACCGCTGTTCACCAGCGACTGCTCCACCGTGGACGAAATATCACCGGTCAGCAACAAGGAACGATTGCCGCACTGCACTTTCAGCACCAGAGACGCATCGTTGGCGTTCTCTGCCCCTGTGCCGTCACTGAGTACCTGCACAGTGGTGCCGCCTACCTGAAACCGGGAATTCGCAGTCGGGTTCGCCGTTTTGCTACCGGGTTCATTCTTGATAGCAGAGAGATAATTCTTGTAGCACTTTGTGTTGGTCTTGTATGGTGAATAATAAGAATAATTCACCTGAAAGCGATTGTAAATTTGGGGTAACCCGCCGATATGGTCCTCGTCCGGGTGGCTGGCCACCACATAATCCAAGGTAGAAATGGATTTGCTGCGCAGACAATCCTCAACCGCTTGGGCATGCACAGCCTTGCCTCCATCCACCAGCATTCGGTGTCCGTTGCTTTCTACCAGAATACTGTCGCCCTGATCGCAATCAATAAAAGTGACTGTCATGGACGGCTGCGCCGCATTGGCCACCGCTGAACTGCCTACCGTCAGCCCCAAAAGCAGCAAAGCGCTGCATATTATACTGCCAAAATTTTTCATTTCGTCGTCCTTCTTTTCTTTGTATTGAATTTCATTTTAACATATTTTACTTGGTATTGCAACCGCTATTCCCGGCGCACCGCCAACATCAGCACCAAAGCGACGAACAGGAGCAAAGGCTTTTCCGGATAAAATTGATTATAACGCCGCAAAAAAGCGCTCGGTACAAACCGAGCGATTTTCATGAAAAAATATAAAGAAAACGAACATAAAAAAGAGCACCTCAAATGAGGTGCTCAAAATTTTTGTACTTAGCCGTTGATCTGCTTTGCGATCTCTTCAGCGAAGTTCTCCTCGCGCTTTTCCAGGCCCTCGCCCTTCATCATACGCACGAAGCCGGTGCACTTGATTTCCGTGCCCAGTGCCTTAGCCACATTGTTAATGTAGGTCTGTACATTCTCGTGGTTCTCGGCCTTTACGAACTCCTGGTCTACCAGGCAGTTCTCCTTGTAGAACTTGCCCAGCTTACCGGCAGCGATCTTCTCCAGCACCTGCTCCGGCTTGTTAGCCATCTTAGGATCTTCCTTCAACTGTGCGGAAAGAATGCCCTTCTCGTGCTCGATCACCTCAGCAGGAACGGAAGCCTCGTCCAGATAAGAGGGGCTCATAGCGGCGATCTGCATAGCCACATCCTTGCCCATTACCTTGAACTCGTCAGTAGCGGCCTTGCTCTCGTCAGCCACATCGAAGCCAACCATAACGCCTACGGAACCGCCGGCGTGAATGTAGGTTGCCACAACACCGTCCATCACCTCAAAGCGACGGATCTTCATGTTCTCACCGATGGACAGGATCAGGTCGTTCAGCGTCTCGGTCACGGTGCGGTCGGTGCCATCATAAGCGGTAGCGCACAGCGCCTCCACATCGGCGGGAGCGGTAGCGATAATGGTGCGCGCCACGCCCTTTACAAAGTCCATGAACTTGTCGTTCTTGGCAACAAAGTCGGTCTCAGAGTTGACCTCAACGGTGACAGCCTTCTTGGCAGCCTCGTCATAATAAGTGTACACAACGCCCTCGGCAGCGATACGGGCGGACTTCTTCTCGGCAGCAGCCAGACCCCGCTCACGCAGGAAGTCGATTGCCTTGTCCATGTCGCCGTCTGCTTCGGTCAATGCCTTTTTGCATTCCATCATACCAACGCCGGTCTTTTCACGCAGCGCCTTAACATCCATAGCGGTAAATGCCATTGTGTGTTCCTCCTTGAATTCAGTCTAAAATCTATCGGCAGAATTACTCTGCTTTGTCAGCCTTGTCTGCTTTCTTTGCGGGCTTCTTAGCCGGTTTCTTCTCCGCAGCGGGAGCCTCGGCAGCCTCGTCGGCAGTGTCCTTACCGTCACGGCCCTCGATCACAGCATTTGCCATTGCACCGGCGATCAGCTTAACCGCACGGATAGCGTCGTCGTTGCCGGGGATCACATAGTCGATCTCGTCAGGATCGCAGTTGGTATCTACGATAGCCACGATGGGCAGACCCAGCTTGATGGCCTCAGATACAGCGATGCGCTCCTTACGGGGGTCAACGATGAACATAGCCTGCGGAATCTTCTTCATCTCGGTGATACCGCCCAGGTACTTCTCCAGCTTCTCAATCTCCAGCTCCAGACCGGCCACTTCCTTCTTGGGCAGCATATCAAAGGTGCCGTCGGTCTGCATGGTCTTCAGCTGGTTCAGACGGTCCACACGGGTGCGCATGGTCTTGAAGTTGGTCATCATGCCGCCCAGCCACCGGGCATTCACATAGAACTGGCCGCAACGGGTGGCCTCCTCGCGGATGGCCTCCTGCGCCTGCTTCTTGGTGCCCACGAACAGCAGGGACTGGCCGCTCTCAGACAGCTGACGGACGAAGCTGTATGCCTCCTCCAGCTTGCGGACGGTCTTCTGCAGGTCCACGATATAGATGCCGTTGCGCTCCGTGTAGATATAGGGAGCCATCTTGGGGTTCCAACGACGGGTCTGGTGACCGAAGTGGACGCCCGCCTCCAGCAGGGCCTTCATGGATACGACGCTAGAATTTGCCATAGTTGTGTGTTCCTCCAATTTCAATTTAGTTGGTCCTCCGGCGGTTTCATCCCCCCTGCCAACCCGGCCGTTTTGGGCCCCGGGCACAGACAGAAAGTCGACGCACCGTGCGGAATGCTGAAATATAGTATCACAATCCAGTGTGCAATGCAAGTATTTTTTCCCAAAAGCCGTGTAAAATTCCCGGTTTTGTCCGAATTTGTCCGAGTTCCCCAGCAGCCCCCCATTTGTTGTTGCGCCGCGCCTGTCTGTCTGCTATAATGACCAAAATCCCATTTTCAGTTTATATAAAAACGCGGCAGATCAGAAAGGAGCACATGGATGGACACTGAAAAGCAGAAATCATCTCCGGGTGGAACGGTTCCCGGCGAAAAGGTTCCGCCGGTCCTGACGGCGGAGGACGTAGCGGCGCTGGAGGAACTGTGCGGAGACGTCTCCGGCTACTTTTACAAAATGCTGGACTACCTAGACCAGCGGGTCCGGGACGGTGTGCGTCAGGGAGAGTTCACGGAGGAGCAGGCCAAGGCCGACCTGGATTTTGCGCTGTGGTACTCCTACGCCTGCAACAACGTCGATGACTACGATTACTATTACAAGGCCGCGGAGTGGATGCCTTTCTCGGAGCCTGCGGCCCAGGCGGCCAGGAGCGGGATCTGGTACTACCGCTACGCCTGCGCCCTGATGTACTGCGGCCGGCTGGAGAAGGCCCGGCAGTATGCAGAGACCGGCGTGGCCCTGGACCCGGACTACCCCTGGGGCTGGCTGGAGACCGGCAAGCTCCGTGCCCACTTCGGAGACCGGGACGGCGCCCTGGAGGCGGTGCGCCGGGGCCTGGAGCTGGTGCCCGGGGACTATGAGTTCACCACTCTCCGCCGGGAGATCCAGGAGGGCCGGACTCTAGAGGAGATGGAGTTCCACTGGATCGACCCGGAGTGCGACGCGGTTCTGCAGGCCGGCGGAGACGAAAACGAGGCGGAAAAGCGGCTGTCCATCGCCGGGATCTGCTGCGATCCGGAGAACCTCGCCGCCATCAAGGCCGCCCTCTCCCCCACGGAGTGGGAGGCGGACGCCCCCTACTGCACTTTCCGGCTGCCCTATCAGAACGGCAGCCTGCTGGGGCGTTTCTTCATGAACGAGGCGGCGCTGTCCAAGTTTCCCCTCTCCTGGGTCCGTGAGTTTGTGCGCCGGCTGCCGGAGCTGGACCGCCGGGGCCGAACCTTCCTGGCCGCCCAGGCGGGGCTGGGAACGGAGGGACTATCCCTGGAATGGTTCGCGGTCCATCCGGACCGGACGATGCGCCTGTGTTACATCCGGGGGCAGGACCAGCAGATGGTCCTGTTCGACAGGGATTTCTCCCTTTGCAGCGAGGACCGGCAGCCCGCCCTGACCCGGCCGGAGGGCGGCGCCTTCCTGGCCTTTGTCCTACTGGAAGCGCCTGCCTGGGACCCGGACCAGTTCCGCCGGGATCTGCGGGATCTGTACGGCATCCCTTGCCTCACAGAGGCGGAGGAATCTGAAGACGGACCTTTGAGGTCAGTGGAATGCTGGCGGCGGTCTGCCTATACCCATTCCCTGTGCCCCACGGCGAGGCGGAGGAAAACGCCGCCCACAACTACCTGTGGCCGGAGGCAGCGGAATCTGCTGCCCGCCACCGGGGCCAGCTGTTGGTGACCGTCCTGCCCCGGGAGGAATCCGTCCGAGAGGCGGCCATACTCCAGGTGAAGCTGGTGTGCGCCGCCTGCCGCCAGCGCGGAACGCTGGGTGTCTACGCCAACGGCACCGTGTACCAGCCGGAGTTCTATCTCAACGCGGCACAGCCCATGGAGGACGGGGAACTGCCCCTGCTGGATCTGGTGTGGATGGGCCTCTACCGCCGGGAAGAGGGCCTGTGCGGCTACACTGACGGCCTTGCGGCCTTCGGCAAGGAGGAGATAGAGGTTCTGGACACCCAGGCTGCCCCGGGTGACCTGCACAGCTTCCTGTTGGATCTGGCCAGCTATGTATTGGAGGAGGATGTCACCTTCCACGACGGGGAGACCATCGGCTTTACCGAGGGGCAGTATCTGTCCATCTCCCGCAGCGCCGGTGTCTGGCACGACGGCATGACGCTGAAGATCCCCTATCCGGAGGAGCCGTGACCGCTCCGCCGGCATACGCAAATGCCCCCGCGGTGAAAGCCGCGGGGGCATTTGTCAGCAACGCTTGCGCCGCTTCCGCTCCAGGCGGGGATCCCGCCGCTGAAAGGGCTTGTCGATGAGGATGATGTCGTCTCCGATCCGCTGGATGCACTCCCAGGGGATGTAGAACTCCTCCCCCCTGCCGAACAGGCCGAAAAAGCGGCCCGGGCCGTAGACGATGATGGCTACCACCTGCCCCTCCGGCACCCGCACGTCCAGGTCCGACACGTAGCCCAGGCGGCAGCCGTCGCAGACGTTGATGACCTCCTTGCACCGGAAATCCCGGATCCTGCACTGCACCGCGCTCACCCCCTGCCTTGAGACTATGCAGTGGACGGAATGTCCCAACACTGTTTTGTGCAGACGGGCAGAAAGCGACAAAAGCTTCCAGTATAGGAAAAAAGCCCTCCGGCCATACTGAACTCATGAAGTTTCAGGGTTTGAGGGGGCACAGCCATGCAGGGCAAGGTGGAGATCGCGGGCGTCAACACGGCAAAGCTGAAGGTGTTGAAAAACGAGGAGACCATGGAACTCCTGCGCCGTACCAAGGCCGGGGACCAGGAGGCCCGCCGGGAACTGATTGAGGGAAATCTGCGGCTGGTGCTCTCCGTCATCCAGCGCTTCGCCGGCCGGGGCGAGAACGCCGACGATCTGTTTCAGGTGGGCTGCGTGGGGCTCATCAAGGCCATCGACAACTTTGACATCAATCAGCCGGTGCGGTTTTCCACCTACGGCGTGCCCATGATCATCGGCGAGATCCGCCGATATCTCCGGGACAACAGCGCCATCCGGGTGTCCCGCTCCATGCGGGACACGGCCTATAAAGTCCTGCAGGTCCGGGACAAGTACCTGGCGGAAAACCAGCGGGAGCCCACGGTGGAACAGATCGCCCAGGAGCTGGGCATCCCCCGGGAGGAAGTGGTCTTCGCCATGGACGCCATCGTGGATCCCGTGTCGCTGTACGAGCCGGTATACTCCGACGGCGGCGACGCCATCTGCGTCATGGACCAGGTCAGCGACACCCGGAACACCGACGAGGCCTGGACGGACCGCATCGCCCTGAAAGAGGCCATGAAGCGGCTGGATGACCGGGAGCGGCGCATCCTCTCCCTGCGGTTCTACGAGGGAAAGACCCAGATGGAGGTCAGCGCGGAGGTCGGCATCTCCCAGGCTCAGGTGAGCCGGCTGGAGAAGGGCGCCATCAACACCATCAAAAAAAATATATGAGCAGGCGGGGCCGGGAAACCGGCCCCGCTGTCTTTACGTCTCAGAGGCTTCTGTTGTCTCCGTCGGTGAGAGCCCGTTAAAGAAGCTCCCGCCATCCGACAAAGTGAATGTCTTGGACAGGCCCGCGGCGCTCTGGCCGCCCTCTCCACCGCCGGGGCCGTGGCCGCCTGCGGGAGATTCCCTACCGTCAGGCTCCATTTCCCCATCCGGGCGCTCAGGGGGATCGTCCGGAACTTCACTGCCAGCGTTCTCCGGCACCTCGCCCTCCGGCGCCTGCCAGGGATCCAAGTCCGCGGGAGGCGCCTCACCGCCCATGTGCCGACCGCCGCCGGGGCTGCCCACGCCGTCGGACATGGTGCCGGCCAGTTGGGTGTCTCCCTGCCACAGGGTGTAGTCCCCTGCCGTCAGGTCCGGGGAGGACACCACCAGACAGGTGAAGTCGTTTGCCGGCGTCCAGGTGCCCACAGTCTCCCCGTCGGCGTTTTGCAGGGTATAGGTCTGGCCGCCGTTCTGCCGGGATGCAAAGGAGAACACCACATAGTTCTGGGCCCCGCCGTCGATTTGGTCATACATATTGCCGGAGGCCGCTACTGTGCCGCCGTTGATGGTGATGCCCATGGTGGCGTCGATACCCGCGTCCCCGCTGTCGGAGCAGGCCGCGGCGGTGACGGCGCCGCCGTTGATTACCAGCCAGCCGTTGGAGTCGATGCCGTCGCCTTCGCCGGTCTCGCCGGTGACCTGAATGTTCACGGAACCGCCGTTGACAGTGGTGACGGATACATTGTCCTCATTGGTGTTGATGCCGTCATTGCCGGAGGTGATGTTGATGGTGCCGCCGTTGATGGTGAGGTGCAGCTCCGTGTCCAGCCCCTCATTGTCGGCGGTGATGTTCAGCACACCAGTGCCGGCCTCACCCCCGTCCACATTCATGGACATCTTGGAGTAAAATGCGCCGTCGTATTTGTGGAGCTTCTCGCTGTCCTCCACGGTCATTCCGTCCTCGCTGAGCACCACGCTGTCCGGGTCGTAGATCCGGGCCACATAGGAGCCGGTGACGTTGTTGATAGTACCGTCAGCAATCAGCACGTTGGCACCGGCGGCGGAGGTGTCCACGGTCTCCGAGGCGGTGTCCTCGTCTGTGCTGCCGCACTCATAGACGTTATAGAAAATCACCGCCGGGGCCACAGTGCAGGTGATGTCCACGCCGTTCAGGATCAGCGTCACCACTGCCGCCGGGTCGTCCTCCGCGTCCTCCCCCAGGTCCACAGCGATCTGTCCTGCGGACAGGGTGCCGCTGAGGGCGTAGGTGCCGGGTTGTGTGATGTGGACCACCGTGTGGGCCTCCGCCTCTTCGGCGGTGTGTTCGTCGGCCTCCGTGCCCTCGCCGTAGGTGAAGTCGCGGCCGGATTCATAGCAGACAATGTCATGGGCCGTGTGGACGGCGGCTGACTCGTCTGTGGAGACCGCCTTCCCGTCCACAATAATGCCGTCATCCGAGAGGACGATGGAAACAGCGTCCGGAAATTCCTGCGCGGCCGTCTCGCGGCCCTGCGCGCCGCAGCCAGAAAGCGCGGCCGCAGCCATCGCCAGCCCCAGCAAGAGAGACGCAATTCGTTTCATTGCAGCAAATCCTTTCCGTCAAGATGGAGGCAGTCTATCATGGATTTCTGAATTTCCACTGAAAAAAGGAGGAAAAAAATTGACCTTTTCACAAGTTCGGAGTAAGCTGAAAGCAAGTCATCAAAAACGAGGAGACCGCACACATGGACTACAAAAAGCTCAGAGACACCCGGAACAGCTCCAACCCCTTCGCCCAGCGGCTGGGGATCTTTGTGGAGGAGATCGGCCCCGGCTACGCCCGGGCGGTAAAGGACATCACGGCGGAGGACGCCAACCCTGTGGGGGTTGCCCACGGGGGCTGCTACTTCTCCTTGGCAGACACGGCCTGCGGCTCCGCCATGGCCTCCCACGGATATTATGCCGTGACGGTGAACGCCTCCTACAACTTTCTCCGCAGCGCCAAGCTGGGGGACCATCTGGTGGCAGAGGCCCGGGAGACCAAGCCCGGCCGAACTCTCTGCTTTTACGAGGTGGAGATCCGGGACCAGGCGGGGACGCTGCTGGGGAACGGATCCTTCACCTTCTACAAGCTGGACCGGGAGATCCCGCTGTGAGAAGCGCATACAAAAAGACCGCCCTTCGGCGGTCTTTTTGTATGCTTATTTCTTGAAGCTGTCCTTCAAGCTCACAGATCGGTTGAACACCAGATGGCCGGGCTTGGAGTCCTTGCTGTCCAGGCAGAAGTAGCCCAGGCGCATGAACTGGAAGCTGGCGGGAGCTGCGGCATCCGCCAGGGAAGGCTCCACCTTGCAGCCGGTGAGGACCTCCAGGGAGTTGGGGTTCAGGCACTCCAGAAAGTTCTTGTCGGCGGCGTCCGGGTCCGCGTCGGTGAACAGGTTGTCGTACAGCCGCACCTCCGCGTCGATGGCGGTGGCGGCATCCACCCAATGGATGGTGGCACCCCTCACCTTCCGGCCGTCAGCGGGGTCGCCGCCCCGGCTCTCCGGGTCGTACTCCGCCAGCACCTCGGTGACGCTGCCGTTCTCGTCCTTCACGCAGCCGGTGCAGCGGATGAGATAGGCCCCTTTCAGGCGGCACTCCGGTCCATTGGGGTAGAGCCGCTTGTACTTGGGCACCGGGGTCTCCAGGAAATCGTCGGACTCGATCCAGAGGTTGCGGGAGAAGGCGATCTCCCGGGTGCCGGCGGCGGGGTCCAGGGGGTTGTTCTCCACGGTAACGGTCTCGCTTTTCCCCTCCGGATAGTTGGTGATGGTCAGCCTGATGGGCCGGATCACCGCCATGGTCCGCTGGGCGGTCTCGTTCAGGTCCTCCCGCAGGCAGTGCTCCAGGAAGCCGTATTCCACCACGTTGGCAGACTTTGCCACACCGATGCGCTCACAGAAGTTCCGGATAGACCGGGGCGTATAGCCCCGGCGGCGCAGGCCGCAGAGGGTGGGCATCCGGGGATCGTCCCAGCCGGAGACCCTCCCCTCCTCCACCAGCTTGCGGAGCTTGCGCTTGGAGAGCACCGTGTGGTCGATGCCCAGGCGGGCGAACTCGATCTGCCGGGGATGGCTGGGCAGGTCACAGTGCTCTACCACCCAGTTGTACAGGGGGCGGTGGTTTTCAAACTCCAGGGAGCAGAGGGAGTGGGTGATGCCCTCCAGCGCGTCCTGGATGGGGTGGGCGAAGTCGTACATGGGATAGATGCACCACTTGTTCCCCTGGCGGTGATGGGGCAGGTAGTTGATCCGGTAGAGCACCGGGTCCCGCATATTGAAGTTGCCGCTGGCCAGGTCGATCTTGGCCCGCAGGGTGTACTTGCCCTCCGGGAACTCGCCGTTCTTCATCCGCTCGAACAGGTCCAGGCTCTCCTCGATGGGCCGGTCCCGCCAGGGGGAGCGGGCCGGAGTGGTGGTATCTCCCCGGTACTCCTTGAACTGCTCCGGCGTCAGCTCGCAGACATAAGCCAGGCCCTTCTTGATGAGGCCCACCGCCTGACGATAATCCTCGTCAAAGTAATCCGAGCCGTAGAAGAACCGGTCGCCCCAGTCAAAGCCCAGCCAGTGAATGTCCTGCTGAATGGCGTCTACGAATTCCTCGTCCTCCTTGGTGGGGTTCGTGTCATCCATCCGCAGGTTGCACAGGCCGCCGAACTTCTCCGCCGTGCCGAAGTCGATGGTCAGCGCCTTGCAGTGCCCGATGTGCAGGTAGCCGTTGGGCTCCGGCGGGAACCGGGTGTGGACGGTCATCCCCTCAAACTGGCCGCCGGGGCCGATGTCCTCCTCGATGAAAGCGTGAATAAAGTTCCGGCTCTCCGGCGCCTCGTCCTGCGTCAGCTTGATCTCCTCTGCCATGCGCTGTCATTCCTCCCTCTCGCGCAGTGTATCGTTGGTATGCGTACACGTTAGGATATTTATTATACAAAATCTGACGGGGAAATGCAATACGTTGTTTTAGACGGCCATTGGCGGCATGGGGACAGCAAAAACTTGTCTGTATGCGGGAATATGTCAAAAGCGATCACATATTCACAAAACGGAGATTGACCTCTCCTCAATGCCCAAAAGCGGGATGCGCCGGCACCGCATCATAAGATAAACCTGCCGCTGGCAGCGCCTTTGGCGAACCGGCAGGACAGTTGCGTTCTTCCGCCGGATCTGGTACGATACGAAAAAAAGGCCGGCGTCTCCGGCGGAAAGAGAGCGTCTGTATGGAACCGGGATTCATCGATCTGACGGCGGAAAACATCGCCGATCAGCACCTGTGCTGCATCATCCGCAGCAAAAAGCCCCACCCCGGCGTGGAGGCTAAACGCCGGTGGCTGGTGGACCGCCTGCCGGAGGGGCACGTCTTCCGGAAACTGGATGTCAAGGAAAAGGTCTTTATCGAGTACGCCCCTTTGGAGACCGCCTGGGTCCCTGTAGAGGGGGACAACTATCTGTACCTCTACTGCCTCTGGGTGGCCGGTGCATACAAGGACAAGGGGTACGGCCGGGCACTGATGGAGCACTGCCTGGCGGACGCCCGGGACCGGGGAAAATCCGGCATCTGCATGCTGGGGGCGGAAAAACAGAAGGCCTGGCTCTCCGACCAGTCCTTCGCCCGGAAGTACGGCTTTGAGACGGTGGATGAAACGGGCTATGGCTACACCCTGCTGGCCCGATCCTTCGACGGTACCCTCCCCCGCTTTACGGACCAAGCCAGGGCGGGGACCATCGAGGAAAAGGCGCTGACGATTTATTACAGTGACCAGTGTCCCTATGCGGTCAACAGCCTGGAGATCATCCGGCAGGTGTGTGGAGAGGCCGGGGCTCCGTATTCTCTGGTGCCTGTGGACACATTGGAGAAGGCCAAGGCCCTTCCCTGCGTGTTCAACAACTACGCCGTGTTTTACGGCGGTGCCTTCCATACGGTGAACCTGCTGGACGCCGCTTCTCTACGGCGGCTGCTGAAGCGGTAAAGCTGCCCTTTTCCGCCGCCGCAACCGATTGTTGCCGGATAGTTGGTGGTCAAAGGAGTTGAATTCTGGTAGCATAAAGTCTGAAAGGAGGTGTGTCCATGACCACGCTGGGTCAGCGGATCAGGGAACACCGCCGGCGGGCAGGCTTGTCCCAGGAGGCTCTGGCCCGCCGGATGGATGTCAGCCGCCAGGCGGTTACCAAATGGGAGTCCGGCCAGAGCGCCCCCAGCACGGAGAACCTCTTCCGCCTGGCGGAGCTCTTCGGCACCACGGTGGACCTGCTGCTCCCATCAGAGGGGGCGGACGCTCCGGCGGCAGAGGCAGTTCCACCCCTGTGGTCCTGGAGCCGCTGGCGTCCCCGGGTCCTGGCGGCTCTGGCGGTAACTGCGGGGTATCTTGTCTTTTACCTGCTGGGCCGCATCCTCTGGTGCCCCCTGGAGGGCAGTTCCCTGCTGGGCTGGCTGCTGTGGGAGCGACCCAGCGGCGGGGAGAGTTATCTCTACGGCTGGCTCCTCAGCAGCGGTCTCTTCTGGTGGGCCATGGCCCTCTCTGCCCTGACAGCGCTGCTGGGGCGGTACCGGCTTTCCGTCACCACCTGCGCCTATTTTCTCATTGGATTTTTGATGGGGCTGGTTCTGGGGCCCCACCCGGCGGGAGCGGCCATGGGACACGGGCACTACGGCTGGGCCTTCTGGGGATGCATCTATCTGCTGTCCCTCCCCATGGGGCTGCTGGCGGAACGGGCGGGACGGAAGGGCGTGACGTTCGCTTCCCGCCGGGGACGGCTGCTGGCGGCGGGACTGGTCCTGTGCCCGCTCCTGTCCGCCGTTCTGGCGGCGTTGGCAAAAGCGCCCTGAAATTTGTAAAAAGAGTCCGGAGAGAATGCACACCCTGCATCCTCTCCGGACTCCTTTTTACGGCCGGACTACACGCTATTCCAGCAACCAGTCCTCCACCACATCCCGCGCCGCGACGGGCGTCACGCTCCCCCGCATCAGCTTGGACAGCAGCGACAGGATCCCAGACTGCGAGGCGGTGATCCCTGGGATCTCCGTCCGCTCCCCGCCGCTCTCCACGCGGATGCCGTAGCACTCCCAGAGGGCGTCCCACTCCTCCACCAGCAGAAAGTAGTCCACCGGTACGCCGCGGCACGGCCTTCTTCCTACCAGGAAGGCCCGCACCTCGATTTCCTCCTTCTGTCTGTTGTCACACACGAACAAAAAAATTGTAGCACTGCCGTTTGGGGGAATGCTGTCGAACCCTGTCGATGGCCCGGCTTCCTCCCGCTTTTTACTGAGTTTTCACCATTCGGGAAAGGAACTCCTCCCGGCTGTATAACAGGTTCAACGCCTCTAACATGCCGTTGGGCGTCAGGTGCTCCGGCAGGTCCAGCTGCTTCAGCAGCGCCCGGCGCTTCGCGGCGCTGTCGGTTCCGCCGGTGAGGCCCAGGGCGAACAGATCCGCCTTGGTGATAGGGTCTCCCGGACACTCCGCCGCCCCCTCGTCGGCGAAGGTGGCGCCCGCCCGGCGCAGGGCCTCCAGCAGCACGGCGGGCCTCATACCCTCCACGCCCAGCTTGCCCTCTTTGCCGGGGGTCCGCTTGCGGCGCTCCTTGCCTGGGATGTCCGGGATATATGCCTGCTTCACCCGATCCTGTGGGAGGGCACCCTTCAGATAGTTCCGGATGACGAACCCTGCCCCATCGCTGTCCGTCAGCACGATGAGCCCCCTCTGCTCCGCCAGGCGGCGGAGAAAGGCCAGCTTCTCCCGGTCGTTGAACACGGCGAAGCCGCCCAGTGTGATGATGGTAGCGTCCACCACCTGACTGAGGGCGTTTTTGTCGTAGCGGCCCTCTACCACAATGACCTCTCGGATCGCTTTCTTCATCGCCGCTGCGCCCCCAGACGCACCAGCAGCAGCTTCAGCTCGCCCACGGCGTCCACGCCCTTCTCGCTCTTCATCCGCCGGTCCAGCACCTGGCACATCTGCACCGCGTCGGCGCACCAGGCGGCCGTGGTCTTTTTGGCGGCGGAGAGCAGGAGTTTGGCCGGATAGTCGCTCTTCATCTCCCACAGCTCCATGAGCCAGTACTTGTCCTTGCCGCTGTCAATGGCCATCCGGGCGGTATAGATGCGCCGGAGCTGGCTGCCCAAAGCCGCCAGGATCATGATGGGCTCTGTCTGCATTTTCAGCAGATCCCCCAGGATGCGGGCCGCCCCGTCGTAATTCCCCTGGAGCACCGCGTCGGACAGCCGGAACACCTCCGCCGACAGCACCGGATCCGCCACAGCGTCGATGTCCTTCTGGGTGATGGCCCTGCCTTTGGCGTAGGCGCCGATCTTTGCGATCTCCGGCACCAGCCCCGTCATCAGACCGCCGCAGGTGAAGATCAGGTACTCCGCCGTCTGACGGTCGATCTCCTTCCCCAGGGCCTTGAACCGCCGGGCGATCCACACCACCAGGTCGCTGTTGTCCGCCGGACGGAACTCCACCGCTTCCACGTGGTCGGTGACGGCCTTGTACAGCTTCTTCATGGTGCGGTTGGGCTTGTATTCCACCGTGTCGTAGAGGAACACCACGCAGCAGTAGGGCGGCACATCCTCCAAAAAGGCGATCAGCTTTTCCCGCTGCTCCTCGTTCAGCTTGAACAGGTCGAAGTCCGACACCACGATCAGCGTCCGCTCCGCCATCATGGGCATGGCCTCCGCCGTCTCTGCCAGGGTCTGGACCGTCAGGTCCTTCCCCTCCAGGGTGTGGTAGTTGAACTCCTCAAACCCGGCGGGGACCAGCTTCTTCCGCAGCTCTTTGAGATAGTACTCCCGGAGATACGTCTCCTCCCCGTAGAAGATGTAGGCGTTCCCCGCCGTTCCCGCGGCCAGGTCGTTTTTCAGTTTCTGAAAGGCCTCGTTGGCCTTGGATGTCTTTTTCGCGTATGCCATGGTGTCTCCTCAATTCACAGATAGATGGACGGTACCCTGCTTGTCCGTCCGGTAGATCTCCACGTCTGCCAGCACCAGGCGGCGGAGGGCGTCCTCCGTGGGGTGGCCGTAGCTGTTGTCCCCCACGCTGATGATGCCCGTCTCCGGCGTCAGGGCCTCCAGCAACTCCTTCGAGGTGGAGGATTTGGAGCCGTGGTGGCCTACTACCAGGGCCTCGATGTCGGGCAGATCATGGTCGGCGATCAGCTGCCGCTCCGCCGCCATGTTCCGGTCCCCGGTAATCAGCAGGTCGTAGTCGCCATAGGTGCACAGGACGGCCAGCCCCTGTTCGTTGTCGCCCTCCACGTCCCCCGGCGGGTAGATGGTGAGGCTGCTCTCCCCCAGGGTGTAAACCGTCTCCGCCTCCACGTATTGAATGTCCACGCCGTGGTTCCGGGCGGCCAGCTCCACCCGGAACCGCGCCCCTGCATCGTCGGACACGTCCGGCAGGAGCAGAGTGTCCACCCGCGCTCTTGCCAGCAGCTCCGCCACGCCGGAGATGTGATCGTAGTCGTAGTGGGTCAGAATCAGATAGTCCAGCGTCCCACAGCCCATGGTGGCCAGGTGATCCGCCGCGATGCCGCCGGCGTCGTACCAGCTGTTGCGGCTGCCGCAGTCCACCAGGGCAAATTTCCCGCCGGAGGTCAGCAGCACGCTCTCCCCCTGCCCCACGTCCAGCACATAGGCGTCCAGGCCGCCCCGGGTGTAGTGGGGCGCGCCCAGCCGCACCGTCACCGCCAGGGATACCGACGCAAGCACGCCGGCCACGGAATACTTCCGCCGGGCCTTGGGCCGCAGGAAAAAGGCCGCGGCGAAGAGGACATACAGAAATACCAGCCAGTATTTCAGATACGGGTTGGTGAAGTACAGGGCGTGGTGGGGGACAGACGCCAGAACCCCGGATATCCAGAGGATATACCGGGTCAGCAAAGCCGGCACGAAGCCGATCACCGTCCCCAGAGGCACCCAGAGGAAGCTCGCCAGGACTGCCCCAAGCCCCAGCGTGAACACAAGGCTGGAGGCTGTCAGGCACAGCAGGTTGCTTACCGGAGAGATCAGTACCAGCGACCCGAAGTAGACAGCGCACAAGGGCACCGTGAATGCCATGGCCCCCACGGTGGCCGACAGGCTGGAAACCAGCAGTCGGCAGACCTTCCCACTCGGTCTCTCCCCCAACAGCAGGTCCTGGAGCTTCGGCGTCAGCCAGAGAAGCCCCGCCATGGCTCCGAAGGACAGCTGCAGACTGATGGAGGCCGCCGCAAAGGGGTTCGCCAGCAGGATCAAAAACAGGGCGGCGGACAGCGTGGTGGGCGGGTCGCTGTCCCGCTGAAACAGGGGTGCCGCCAGCACGAACACCACCATGATGCAGGCCCGGACCACCGAGGGACTGGCCCCGGTCAACAGCGTATAGAACATCAGGACGGGCAGCGCCAGCGCCGCCGCCAGACGGTGCCGGTGCCGTCCTGTGAGCAGCAGAATCAGCGTCATCAGAAAGCCGCAGTGCAACCCGGACACGGCCAGGATGTGGCTGAGTCCCGCCTCCGACAGGTCGGACCGGGCTTCTTCCGACAATCCGGACGTGTCCCCGGTGAGGATGGCGCTGAGGAACGCGGCCTCATCTCCGTCAAACAGCGCCGTCACCCGGTTCTGCATGGCCCGGGCCGCATGGGCGGGCCACCACCGTGGCGAGCCGGCGGATCCCTCACCGTAGACGGCCTCGTCTCCCCGCTGGTAGGCCAGCAGGAACACTCCCTGAGCGGTGAAGTTGGTAATGGTATCCTCCCGAAGCCGGGCGGAATCCTGAAATTTCACCTGTGCCGCCACCGTCTGGCCCGGCTCCAGGTCCAGCAGGTCCGCCCCGCCGTAGCAGACCACCTTGCCCAGGGGAACCCCCTCCAGCTTCACTGTCACCTTGGCGCCGTAGTCCGTGGGGACGGCGTACTCCAAAAGAGTCATGGAAGCGGTGCCCTCGCTGCCGGACAGGGCCGCAAGAGGCGCCCGTACAGCATAGCTGTACAGCCAGTTCCACCCCAGGGCCAGGGCCAGCCCCGTGCCCACCAGCAACACCCGCTTCCGCCAAAGTCCCGGCAGCAGCAGGGCGAGGCAGGCCGCGGCAAAGAAAACTGCCGCCACGGGCAGAAGAAGCCTCTCCGGCAGCAGATACTGGGCCAGACAGATCCCCAGAGCGAAGGACACGGTGAACGCGGCCAGCTTGCGCATGGTCTCTCCTCTTTTCCATCCTGCCAAACAGCTCGTCCAGCGGCTGCCCAGAACAGCGGGCAGGCTGCAAAAGAGCCGCAATTTTGCTCTCTCCGCCGGATCCATGCATAGGCTGCCGGGATTCACGGCACCTGCGCCGTTGCCCCGTGTCAGCCCTTTGACCGGACGCGCTTTCTCCCAATGATTCTGCTTTCCCGCCTCGCCCCAGCCGATCACAGCTGTTTGGAAAAATGGGGAAAGAGAAACCATTTGGGTACATTATACCGGGAACCGGCGGGAAATACCAGCCCTTTTTCCATAAATCATGTTCCCTGCTCTTGACGGCTCTTTCCGCCCGGCGTAAGATAGCAGTAATCAGTGGAAATTCTTCCACCAAAAAAGAGAGGAGCGTTGACCATGAAACGCATTCTGACCGTACTGGCCGCGACCTTGCTGCTGACTGCGGCAATGGCCGGGACCGCCTCCGCCTCTTCCTACGACTCCGTTGCGGAGGAATTGTCCGCCATCGGCGTGTTCCGGGGCACCGCCGGCGGCTTTGAGCTGGACCGCGCCCCTACCCGTTCCGAGGCCGCCATCATGCTGGTGCGGCTCTACGGCGCCGAGGACGAGGCCAAAGCCGCCTATGAGGCGGGAGAGATCTCCATGCCCTTCACCGACGTGAGCGAAACCGCGGCCCCCTCCGTCGCCTGGCTGTACAGCCAAGGCATCACCAACGGCACCTCCGCCACCACTTTCGGCGCATCCAGTCCGTGCAGCGCAAAAATGTATTGCGCCTTCCTGCTGCGGGCACTAGGCTATGAGGACGGCGTGGACTTCCTGTACGCAGACACGCTGGACTTCGCCATGCTCCACGGCCTGTTCAACCTCTCCATGCTGGACGCCGCCCCCTTCCTGCGGGACGATCTGGCTGCCGTCACCTACCAGGCCCTGGGCGCTGATCTCAAGGACGGCAGCACCTATCTGCTGGCCAGCCTGGTGGAGAGCGGCGCTATTGACGCCGAGGCCGCCCGGCCCATTACCGAGAAAATCGAGGCCTACCGGGCCCTGACCGCCGCCAGCCAGGCCTCCTCCACCGGCATCGACGCGGACTATACCATGAATATGGGGATGGACATTGCCGTTGACGGCTCCGATGGGACCGAGACCATCCACGAAACCATGTCCGTGGCCGTCTCCGGAAACGGCCGCATCCAGATGATTCTGAAAGACCCGCTCCAGCTGGCCATTTCCATGAACATGAACATGGAATCCAACACGGCAGGCGCCGGCCCCGATGTGACCATGCAGGATCAAGTCTCTGTTCAGGAGTGGATGCAGGACGGCTGGGTCTATATCCAGGAGGAGATGGACGGAACCACAGACCGGTACAAATATCCGGTTGGCAACATGGACGGGTTCGCGGAGTTTTACCAGGAGATGCTGCAGATCAGCGGCCAGATGAACAGCATGATGCTGCCCATGATCGACTCCATCGACGTCTCCCGCACGGGCTCCCGCACCGTATACACCATGAAGATGGATGACAGCCTGAACAGCCTTCTGGAGGATCTGCTGACGGCCTTGCAGGAAGAGCTTGCCGCCATGGAGAGCCCGGTGGACCTCACCGCAGATCTGCAGAGCTGCACATACGTCTACACCGTCGGTTCCGACGGAGAGCTGGAGTCCTGCACCGCGGACTTCGACCTGGATCTGGTGCTGGGCCTGCCTGTCACGGAGACCGAAAATGCGCAGATTACTGCCAAGCTCCAGATGATGGATGTCAACGCCACCGGCGATGATGTGCGCATCTCTTATCCCAGCTTCTCCAACTTTGAGGACCTGACCCCGGCCCTCTCCGGCGGTGAGCTGTAACCCCCCCCTTCTAATTCAGTAAGAGAGCGCCGCGAGCAAAGCTCGCGGCGCTCTCTTATACTCCAACGGACGGCAAAT
>ENA-UEPH01001652-UEPH01001652.1-human-gut-metagenome-genome-assembly--contig:-NODE-1652-length-19423-cov-5.834850_pt1 | contig 19423 bp, 16 predicted proteins | sample MGYA00242891_ERZ507898 | MGnify/ENA primary metagenome ERZ507898 (study PRJEB26167, sample SAMN06115411) | human gut metagenome | host: Homo sapiens | place: China:Guizhou | collected 2014-10-15... | reverse complement strand
AGAGACCGGTGCCGGACAGCATGGTGTGGCTACCGCAACGGCAGCAGCCTTTTTAGGGATGGAATGCGAGATTTTCATGGGAAAAGAAGATACCGACAGACAGGCACTGAATGTTTATCGTATGGAGCTTTTGGGAGCAAAGGTGCATCCTGTGACTTCCGGTACCATGACCTTAAAGGATGCTGTCAATGAGACCATGAGAGAATGGTCCAACCGTGTAGCAGACACTCATTATGTACTGGGATCCGTTATGGGACCGCATCCTTTCCCCATGATCGTCAGAGATTTTCAGAGTGTCATCAGTCAGGAAGCAAAAGAGCAGATCCTGAAGACAGAGGGAAAGCTTCCGGCAGCCGTGGTAGCCTGTGTGGGCGGCGGTAGTAATGCCATGGGTGCGTTTTATAACTTTATTGAGGATCAGGATGTAGAACTCATCGGCTGTGAGGCAGCAGGCAAAGGTGTGGATACGGCACTGACCGCAGCTACGATTGCGACGGGATCCTTAGGAATCTTCCACGGCATGAAATCCTATTTCTGCCAGGATGAGTACGGACAGATCGCTCCCGTATATTCCATTTCTGCAGGACTGGATTATCCCGGCATCGGACCGGAGCATGCTTATCTGCATGACATCGGCAGAGCGCAGTATGTGCCCATTACGGATGATGAGGCGGTAGATGCTTTTGAATATCTGGCAAGAACCGAGGGGATCATCTGCGCCATTGAGAGTGCCCATGCGGTAGCACAGGTGCGTAAGATCGCCAAGAATTACAGCCCGGACCAGAGCATTATAGTATGTCTGTCCGGCAGAGGTGACAAGGACGTGGCAGCCATCGCAAGATACCGTGGCGTGGATATTCATGACTAATCGTTTTGACGGTAAAGCCATCATAGGAGTAACAGACAGAAGAAAGTATAAATCAAAACAGAAATTACAAAATAAGAAGATGGAGATAACAACAATGAATAATTATTTGGATAAAGTATTTGATACTCCCAATAAAAAAGCATTCATAGCTTTCCTTACCGCAGGAGACCCGGATGCGGACAGCACTGTAAAGTTTATTCTGGAGATGGAAAAGGCAGGGGCGGATCTCATAGAGATCGGTATCCCCTTTTCCGATCCCACGGCGGAAGGCGTGGTGATCCAGGAGGCAAATATCCGTTCTCTTAGCAACGGTATGACCACGGACGGTGTGTTTGAGATCGTGAAGAGAGTGCGGGAACAGTCGGAGATTCCCCTGGCGTTTATGACTTATGTAAATCCCGTATTCCATTATGGGTATGAGAAATTTTTTTCAAAGTGTGAGGAGCTAGGCATCAGTGCTATCATTATTCCCGATGTGCCTTATGAAGAGAAGGCGGAGGTGGAGGCTCCCGCCAAAGCCCATGGCGTGAAGGTGATCTCCATGATCGCACCCACTTCCGAGAGCCGTATCCGCCAGATTGCATCGGAGGCGGAAGGATTCATCTATGTGGTAAGCTCCATGGGTGTCACCGGTGTGCGCAGCGAGATCAAGACCAATCTGCCTGCTATCGTGGAAAGCATCCGCGCCGTGACCGACGTTCCCTGTGCTATCGGCTTCGGCATCAGCACTCCCGAGCAGGCCAAGGCTATGGCATACATATCCGACGGAGCCATTGTCGGAAGTGCCATTGTGAAGATCATTGCAAAGTATGGTAAAGATGCAGCTCCTTACATCGGAGAATATGTGAAGAGCATGAAAGAGGCTGTAGCAGAAGCTTAAATAAGAGTACGAGGAATAAGAAAGTGATGGGAAGCCGGAGTGGTCGGAAGACTGCTCCGGTTTTTGCATCTGAAAATAAAAAGAGAGGGAAATGATGCAAGTATGATGCAATGGTGTGTTATTATCTGTTATAATTTGATAAAACAACCATCGTAGACTGTGGGAGGGAACGGAACATGAAGATGTGTAAAAAATGCTGGCGAAGGAAACGTTTGACCGGGGTAATTCTGGCATGTTTATTTCTTACGGCCTGCGGCGGAGAAACGCAGGAAGCTGAGAGGAAAAGCACTGTGCAGGAAAATGAAACGGTAAGTACCACTACCATTGAACAAGCAGCCGAACAGACGCAGGAGACAACGCAGGAAGCGGAAGCGTTTGTGCAGACAGATACCATCCTGGAAAATTTGAAGGGGAATAGAGATCCGCAGGTGATCCTACAGGAACTGTCTGAACTTCCGTTAAATATAGAAGAACTGAAAGCCTATCCGGTGTATGTGTTAAGTGATCAATTCGAGGAGTGCAGCGGGGCAGAACTGCTGACGGAATTTTATGAGCAGTCCACGCAGGGGAATCCGGCACAATTATTGATGGTAAATTACTGCTATAATGAAAAATGGATCCTTTCTTATGCGGAATTTGACGGAAGTACCTATTATTTGCTCAGAGGCAATATAGATGCCGGGACTGTAGAGGAAGACTATAAGGAAATGTATTTTCATTCCCTGAATATTATCGAAAAGAAAGATATAGAACCGGACATGGCACTCATCATGATCGTATTTACCAATCAGGAAGATGTTTCCGATGAACAGGCGGAGCAATATGTGAAATGGTCGGAAGAGGGAAAAAGGCCTGATGACATAGAAATATATTATTTCTTAAATCTGAGATACGGTCTTATGAGCGGCGACGATGACTTGAAAATACTGGAAGAAGTGGAGAGAACAGCGGATAGAATGACCGTGTACCGGATAGCAAAGGACTTCACAAATACATATTTTCAAGAGGAATACACAGGCAAAGCTGAGATCATGGGAATCAAGGGACTTTCCGGGGTGGATACGGACAGCAAGGGTGACTGCACGGTGGAAGTAGAGTTCCGGCCGGTACAGGAGGATTCGCTATCGTATCTGTTTATGACGTTTGGATATGATGAGATGGGATGGACAATCCGCAGTTACGGACTGGAAAAGTAGGCGGACATAGGATACAAAAATTGTATGAAAATCCTACAAAATTTTGTTGACAAAAGAGTATTGCCTATGTATAATAAGTCAGTGTGTGAATCAACACATCGTAGGAGACTTGTGTTTTCTACGCAACATATTGCATAGGAGTCGCTATGTTAGTAAGTTTATCTGATGTATTAACATCCGAAGGCAAGGTAGAGACTGTTGCCATTCCGCTTGAGATGACAAGCTTTAAGAGCCGCCAGGGAGATTTCTCTATTATGGAGAAGACACCCATTCATCTTACTTTTACCAACATCGGTGTGAACAAGGCAAAAGTAACCGGCACTGCAGAGCTTACCTTTGATACGAAATGTGACAGGTGCCTTACTGAAGTACCTACAGCAATGAAGCTTAAGTTTGACAGAATCGTTTATTCTCCGGAAGCGGAAGTAAGTGAGGAAGAAGATACCGAGCAGAGCTTTATGGATGGATGGCAGCTGGATGTAGAGGCTTTTGTGTACGATGAAATTCTGGTGAATTGGCCGGCAAAGATCCTGTGTAAGGAAGACTGCAAGGGTATCTGCCCTGTATGTGGTCAGAACAGGAATCTGAAGGAATGTGGTTGCGATACTTTCGTACCGGATCCTCGTATGGCAGCAATCCAAGATATCTTCAACGCGAATAAGGAGGTGTAACGATGTCTATTTGTCCTAAGAATAAATCTTCCAAAGGTAGAAGAGATAAGAGAAGAGCAAACTGGAAAATGAGCGCTCCTACATTGGTAAAGTGCAGCAAATGTGGTGCACTGATGATGCCTCACAGAGTTTGCAAGGCTTGCGGTTCTTACAATAAGAAGCAGGTCGTAAGCGTTGATTAATTGATAAATCAATGAAGCGAAATTAAGTGAAAAGAGAAAAGGAGATTCCGGATGGAATCTCCTTTTGCTTTCACAAAAAAATCACTTGCTTTTTATATACGCCTTTAGTATAGTAAGAATGAATCTGCCATCATCAAACTGTTTGGTGCGATCCACGGAGCGGTTTGATGATGAGCGGATAAACATAAACAGGTAAAGGAACGACGAAATGGCAGAATATGTAAATGTTGCTGTAGACGCAATGGGTGGCGATAATGCTCCAGCAGAGATCGTAAAAGGTGCTGTGGAAGCTGTCAACGCAGATAAGCGCGTCAAAGTATTCCTGGTAGGCAAGGAGCCTGTGATCCGTGAGGAATTAAAGGCGTACAGCTATGATGCAGAGCAGCTGGAAGTCGTACATGCTGAAGAAGTCATTGAGACGGCAGAACCTCCGGTCATGGCGATCCGTCGGAAGAAGGATTCCTCCATTGTCAAAGCCATGTATATGGTGAAGAACGGCGAATGCGATGCATTTGTATCTGCGGGAAGTACCGGTGCGGTACTGGTAGGTGGACAGGTGATCGTAGGTCGTATCCGCGGTGTGGAGAGACCGCCATTAGCCCCCCTGATCCCTACAGAGAAGGGCGTAAGCCTTCTGTTAGACTGTGGAGCCAACGTAGATGCGAGACCTTCCATGTTAGTCCAGTTTGCCAAAATGGGCAGTGTCTATATGGAAAGCGTTATGGGAGTAAAGAACCCACGAGTCGGCATTGTGAATATCGGTGCTGAGGAGGAGAAGGGTAACGCACTGGTAAAAGAAACCTTCCCGCTTCTTAAGAATTGCCCGGAGATCAATTTCATCGGCAGCGTGGAAGCAAGAGACATTCCGGCAGGTGCGGCAGATGTCATTGTCTGTGAAGCGTTTGTGGGCAATGTGATATTGAAGATGTATGAGGGTGTAAGCTCCGCACTTCTGCATCAGGTGAAGCAGGGGATGATGTCCACACTTCGCAGTAAAATGGGTGCACTGCTTGTGAAACCGGCACTCAAGACTACATTAAAGAGTTTTGATACTTCCCAGTACGGTGGCGCTCCGTTACTCGGACTGAACGGTCTGGTAGTGAAGACTCACGGAAGCAGCAAGGCAGTGGAAGTGAAGAATTCTATTTTGCAGTGTATTGCTTTTAAGGAAGAGAAGATCAACGAGAAGATCAAAGAACAGATCAGCCTGGAAGATAAGGCTGCAGAGAATAATTAATCAAGAGAAATATTTGGGAAAGAAGGAACTGTTATGGAATTTGAAAAGTTGAAGAAAATCATTGCTGAGGTATTAAACGTAGATCCCGATGAGATCACCATGGAGACCACATTCCAGGATGACCTGGGTGCTGATTCCCTCGATGTATACCAGATCATCATGGGCATCGAGGAAGAGTTCGATATCGAGATCCCTGCTGAGACCGCAGAGCAGGTTACTACAGTAGAAGACGCTGTAGAGATGATCAAGAACGCAGTGAACTAGTAAAGCTACGAGCCATGCAAAGACAAAACAGGAACTGTGACCGAGAGCTTGCTCACAAGGCACTGTTCCTGTTTTTCAGTTTATACAATCGCAATTTGATGTAGTCCAGTAGGCACGGCTATGGTAAGAATAAGCGCGCCGTAAGCAGACGTCGGTACTTGGCGTGGGTATTTTCCACGCCTATGTACCGTTACGCTCTGCGACAGAGTGAAAACGTGCCGCGTTTCTTACCATAGCCGGGACTACGGAATATAGTGAGGACAAGAAAATGTTGGATGGTTATACAATGGACGTGCTGGAGCAGCGCATCGGCTATTGCTTTCACAACAAAGCATTGCTGAAGCAGGCTCTGACCCACAGCTCCTATACCAATGAACAAAAGATCAACAAAACAGAGAACTATGAGCGCATCGAATTCCTGGGAGATGCTGTACTGGAGCTGGTATCCAGTGACTTCCTATTTCGGGAACACCCGGATGTTCCGGAGGGTGAACTGACCAAGATGCGCGCCTCCATGGTGTGCGAGCCTTCCCTGGCATTCTGTGCCAGAGACCTGGAGCTGGGACAGTTTATGCTTTTGGGAAAGGGCGAAGAGAATACCGGCGGCAGACGCAGAGACAGCATCACCTCTGACGGTATGGAAGCTATGATCGGTGCCATTTATCTGGATGGTGGCATGCAGCCTGCCAAGGCTTTTATTGACCGCTTCATTCTGTCGGATTTAGAGGATAAGCGTCTCTTCTACGACAGCAAGAGTAATCTCCAGGAACTGGTCCAAGGGAAACTCAAAAAAGAGTTCGAGTACCGGCTGTTAGAGGAGAGCGGACCGGAACACGACAAGACCTTCGTGGTAGAGATCGACATGGAGGGAGAATGCCTTGGCCGTGGGCAGGGAAGAACAAAAAAAGCGGCAGAACAGCAGGCAGCTTATGAGGCGCTTCTGCTATTGAGGGATAGAGGATATGTATTTAAAAAGTATTGAGATCCACGGGTTCAAATCATTTGCCAATAAGATCGTATTTCAGTTCCACAACGGAATCACCGGTATCGTAGGACCTAACGGCAGCGGTAAGAGTAACGTTGCGGACGCGGTAAGATGGGTGCTGGGAGAACAACGCATCAAGCAGTTGCGTGGTGCCAGCATGCAGGATGTTATTTTCTCGGGAACAGAGACCAGAAAACCGTTGAGCTACGCCTATGTTGCCATTACTCTGGACAACAGCGATCACCAGCTGGCGATCGACTATGACGAAGTTACAGTGGCGAGACGGATCTACCGTTCCGGAGAAAGTGAATATCTGATCAATGGTACTCCCTGCAGATTAAAGGATGTCAATGAGCTGTTCTATGATACCGGTATCGGTAAGGAAGGCTATTCCATTATCGGACAGGGCCAGATCGACAAGATCTTAAGCGGTAAGCCCGAGGAACGTCGTGAACTGTTCGATGAGGCTGCCGGTATCGTGAAATTTAAACGCAGGAAAGCAGCGGCCCAGACGAAGCTTGAGAACGAGAAACAGAATCTGGTGCGTGTGAATGATATTTTATCGGAGCTGGAAAAACAGGTAGGACCTCTGGAGAAGCAGTCAGAGGTGGCAAAGGTCTATCTGAGGAAAAAGGAAGAGTTGAAATCCCTGGATATCAACGTGTTCTTATTGGAAAATAAGAGACTGAGAGAACAGCTTGCTTCCGCAGAAGAAAAATACAATCTGGCAAGCACGGAACTTGGTGAGACCGGTGAAAAATATGAGGGTATCAAGGAAGAATACGAACGGATCCAGCAGGAGATTGAAAGTCTGGATGTCGCTATCGAAGCTGCCAGGGAACAGCTGACGGATACCGGTCTGATGCGCGGTAAGTTAGAGGGTGAGATCAATGTCTTAAAGGAGCAGATCAATTCCGCCCACGGCAGTGAGAACCATCTGAACAACCGTAAGTCAGCCCTGGAAGAGGAGATTGCCGGCAAAGAGCAGGAAAAGCAGGATATCTTAACCGATAAAAAGGATACGGATACCCAGGTGCAGGAGATTGCAGAAGCTGCGGCGAAAGCGAAGGCTGATCTGGAAGCCATCCAGAATAAGATCACCGAGCTCAACAATCATATCGAAGCCGGGAAAAACACCATCATTGGCGAACTGAACCAGAGAGCTACCATCAAATCCAAGATGGGTCGCTTCGATACCATGATGGAGCAGATCAATATCCGCAAGGCAGAGTTAAATTCCAGACTGTTACGTGCTAAATCCGATGAGGCAGCCAGAGAAGAAACGGTGAAGAAGCTGGAAGAGACTTTTGAGACCGTGACTGAGGAACTGCGTCAGATGACGGAACAGGAAGCGGCATCCGAACTGGAGCTTGGCAATATCCGTGAGAATCTCACCGGACTGGATGCGAAGCTGCGGGAGACACAGAACCGTTTTCATCAGGAACAGTCTAAGTTAGAAGCCCTGACCAATATTACCGAGCGCTATGATGGTTACGGCGGCAGCGTCAAAAAAGTCATGGAGCAGAAGGAAAAAGAAAAGGGCATCATCGGTGTCGTAGCGGATATCATCCAGGTGGAGGCAAAATACGAGACCGCCATCGAGACTGCGTTGGGCGGCAATATCCAGAATATCGTAACGGATAACGAAGAGACCGCCAAGCATATGATCAGCTTCTTAAAGCAGAACCGTCTCGGAAGAGCCACATTCCTGCCTCTGACCAGTATCACCAAGCCCCAGGAATTCAAGAATCCGGAGGCACTTAAGGAAAAAGGTGTCATCGGTATGGCAGACGAACTGGTAGGCACAGAAAAAGAATACCGCAATGTGGCGAAGGCTATGCTGGGACGTATCGTTGTGGTAGACAATGTGGACAATGCCGTGAAGATCGCAAGAAAATTCGATTACGGCATCCGCATGGTCACTTTGGAAGGTGAACTCTTAGTTCCCGGTGGTGCCATCAGCGGCGGTGCTTTTAAAAACAACAGCAATCTCCTGGGAAGACGTCGTGAGATGGACGAACTGGAGAAAAAGGTGAAAAAGCTCTCTGAGGATATCACGACTTACAATCAGAAGATCGAAGACACCAAGAGTAAGAGAAATAAACTTCGTATGGATCTGGAAGCACTGAAGACCGAGATGCAGCGCAAGTCCATTGAGCAGAATACCGCAAGATTGAACATCTCCCAGGCAAGAGAGCGTATGGAAGAAGAGGCAGAGAGTGCACAGTCTCTGAAGCTGGAGGAGCAGGAGATCGAGACCAGGATCTTCGAGATCCGTTCCGGCAAGGAATCCATTACGCAGGAACTGGCGGCCAGCGAAGAACTGGAGAAGACGACGCAGGAACAGATCCTGGGCTTCCAGAAAGAATTGGAGAGCTGCAGACTGGAAGAGAGCGAAGCTTCCGCCCACGCAGGAGAATGGGAAGTAAAAGTCGAGAAGATGCGTCAGGCACTGGATTACAAGCAGGCAAATGTGGATCGTATAGGCGGCGAGCTGGAACGTGCACAGGCAGAGCTTAAAGAGATTTTAGAGGCTCTGACGGAAAATGCGCAGGAAGTGGAACGTAAGAAGAACAACATCCTGGAGATTGAGAAGACCATCGCTGCTTCTCATGAGAATCAGGATGCTTCCAGGAAGAAGCTGGACGAAGACCTTGCGAAAAAGGAAGAACTGTCTGCAAAACAGAAAGATTTCTTCCGCAGCAGAGAAGAAATGTCAGAACGCATGAATGCTCTGGACAAAGAAGTCTATCGTCTGGGCGAACAGAAGAAAAAGCTGGAGGACGGCATCGAAGGTCAGATCAATTACATGTGGGATGAGTATGAGATCACCTTAAGCGATGCGGCAGGACTCCGCAACGAAGGGATGAATGATCTGCCAGCTATGAAACGCGAGATCAGCGGTCTGAAGGACGAGATCCGCAAGCTTGGCAATGTCAATGTCAACGCCATTGAGGATTACAAGAACCTGATGGAGCGCTATACTTTCATGAAGACTCAGCATGACGATCTGGTGGAAGCGGAGAAGACGCTGGAAGGCATCATCGAAGAACTGGATACCGCCATGCGTAAACAGTTCACGGAGAAATTCGCAGAGATCAGCAGAGAGTTCGATAAGGTATTCAAGGAACTCTTCGGTGGTGGTAAGGGAACACTGGAACTGATGGAGGATGAGGATATTCTGGAGGCAGGCATCCGCATCATCGCACAGCCCCCCGGAAAAAAGCTTCAGAACATGATGCAGCTCTCCGGTGGAGAGAAGGCTTTATCCGCCATATCCCTACTGTTCGCAATTCAGAACCTGAAGCCGTCTCCGTTCTGTCTGTTAGACGAGATCGAGGCCGCACTGGATGACTCCAATGTAGGACGTTTTGCAAAGTATTTACATAAGCTGACCAAGAACACCCAGTTCATTGTCATTACCCACAGACGAGGCACTATGGAACAGGTGGATAGATTGTATGGTATCACCATGCAGGAGAAGGGCGTATCTACCTTAGTCAGCGTCAACCTCATTGACAAGGACCTGGACGATTAGTATGAAAATCGTGAAGAAGTTCTAAGTTTCATACAAGAAAAACGCAAGCGTTTTTCTGGATAGAATGCTGATTGGAGGAAAAGGGATGAGTGAGGAAAAGAAAGGCTTTTTTGCGAGGCTGAAAGAAGGACTGACCAAGACCCGTGATAACATTGTCCGGGGAATCGATTCGGTCTTCAGCGGTTTTTCCGCCATTGATGATGATTTCTACGAAGAACTGGAAGAAATCCTCATTATGGGAGATATCGGTGTCAATGCCACCACTGCCATTGTGGAGAGATTAAAACAGCAGGTAAAAGAAAAGCATATCAAGGAGCCTTCCGAATGCAAACAGCTTCTGATCGAAAGTATTAAGGAGCAGATGCAGGTGGATGAGACCGCCTATGATTTCGAGAAAGAACAGTCCGTGATCATGGTCATTGGTGTCAACGGTGTGGGTAAGACCACTTCCGTGGGTAAACTGGCAGGTAAATTAAAGGATGAGGGCAGAAAAGTCCTTATCGCCGCAGCGGATACTTTCCGTGCCGCAGCGGGAGATCAGCTGGCAGAATGGGCATCCAGAGCGGATGTGCCCATGATCGGCGGAAAAGAGGGCGCGGATCCCGCCAGTGTGGTGTTTGATGCCGTGAATGCAGCGAAAGCAAGAGGCGTGGATGTGCTTCTCATTGATACCGCCGGCAGACTGCATAATAAAAAGAACCTGATGGAAGAACTTCGCAAGATGAACCGCATCATTGACAAGGAGTTCCCGAATGCCCACAGAGAGAACCTGATCGTATTGGATGGTACCACCGGACAGAATGCGCTGGTACAGGCGAGAGAATTCGGTGAGGTGGCAGATCTCACAGGCATCATTCTGACGAAGATGGACGGAACGGCGAAGGGTGGTATTGCGGTGGCAATCCAGTCTGAACTGAAGGTTCCGGTAAAATACATCGGTGTGGGGGAGACCATTGAGGATCTCCAGAAATTCAATTCTGAGGAATTTGTAAACGCATTGTTTGATGTGAATATGGAGGATATCGGAGAACTGCATCTGCCCGAGAACGAGCAACAGACGGATACGCAGGAGGAATAACCGACAGACCAAGGAAAGTGTTACAGAAAGGCATGGGAAGAAAAATGCAGGAAGAAATGTTGACTTTAGAGAAATTTGAAGAAGCAAGTGAAATCGTAAAAAAGGTAACGTTAGAGACCAAGCTGGTATACAGTGATTATTTCAGCGCCCAGACCGGCAACCGTGTATACTTAAAGCCCGAGAACTTACAGTTTACCGGAGCCTACAAGTTAAGAGGCGCTTATTACAAAATGAGCACACTGACGGATGAAGAGCGTGCCAAGGGACTGATCACCGCATCAGCAGGCAACCATGCCCAGGGCGTTGCTTATGCAGCAAAATGCTACGGCAGCAAGGCCACTATCGTAATGCCCACCACCACACCTCTGATCAAGGTAAACCGTACCAGAGGGTACGGTGCAGAGGTAGTACTGCACGGTGATGTCTATGATGAGGCATGTGCAAAAGCCTATGAGCTGGCAGAAGAGCACGGATATACCTTCATTCATCCGTTTGATGATCTGACTGTGGCGACCGGTCAGGGTACCATTGCCATGGAGATCTTCAAAGAGCTTCCCCTGGTAGACTACATTTTAGTTCCTATTGGTGGCGGCGGACTGGCAACCGGTGTCTCCACACTGGCAAAACTGCTGAACCCGAAGATCAAGGTCATCGGTGTGGAACCTGCGGGAGCTAACTGCATGCAGGTATCCTTAAAGAACGGCAAGGTAACCACCCTGCCAAAGGTCAACACCATTGCAGACGGTACTGCGGTTAAGACTCCCGGAAGTAAGATTTTCCCGTACTTACAGAAGAATCTGGACGATGTGATCACCGTGGAGGATGAGGATCTGGTAGTAGCCTTCCTTGACATGGTGGAGAACCACAAGATGATCGTGGAGAATTCCGGACTGCTGACCGTGGCAGCCTTAAAGCAGCTGAATGTGAAGGACAAGCGTATTGTATCGATCCTGAGCGGCGGTAATATGGATGTCATCACCATGTCCTCTGTAGTACAGCAGGGTCTGATCTTAAGAGACCGTATCTTCACCGTATCCGTATTGCTTCCCGACAAGCCCGGTGAACTGTGCAGAGTATCCGGTATCATTGCCGGTGTTAACGGTAATGTCATCAAGCTGGAGCACAACCAGTTTGTATCCATCAACCGCAGTGCTGCCGTGGAGCTGCGTATCACACTGGAAGCTTTCGGTACCGATCATAAGAACGAGATCATTGCCGCTCTGGAAAAAGAAGGCTATCAGCCCAAAGTGGTAAGAGCCAATATCTAAGTTTTAAGATTTGAAAAGAAGTGAATGTATCACTGATAAAAGCCGCATATTATAGATATGCGGCTTTTATGTGTGGAAATGGAGAGAGCTATGGCGAAAAAGACTGAAAAAGAACTGGAAATACAGAGATTGGATAAAAAGACACCATTGCAGATGTTCCGAGATTATGTAATGATCACGGTGGCTTCTTTCATCTATGCGGTATCCGTCAGCATGTTTTTGGATCCGAACTCCCTGGCACCCGGGGGTATCACCGGTATTGCCATTATTTTAAACCGTTTATTCGGAATTGAGACAGGTACCTGGATGTTACTCATCAACATACCGATCCTGCTGGTCGGTATCTGGAAATTTGGATTGCGGTTTATTTTGTCTACGATCTATTGTACGGCAATGACCTCACTGTTTACAAACCTGCTGACACCGGTAGGAGCAGTGACCACAGATCCATTACTTGCCTCTCTGGCCGGAAGTGCCCTGATGGCAGTATCTATGGGCTGGGTGTTCAAGGCCGGATCCACTACGGGAGGAACAGATATTATTATCAAATTACTGCGGTTGAAGTTCCCGTACCTCAAGACGGGAGCATTGTTTTTCCTGACAGATGTGGTTATCGTCATAGCATCGGCATTTGTATTCCGGAATGTTGACAAGGCACTGTATGCCGGTATCGTGGTCATTATCACATCAGTGGTGCTGGATGTGGTATTGTACGGCCGTGATGAGGCGAAGCTGATCTATATTATCAGCGACCATGCGGAAAAAATCGCAGGGAGATTGTTGGAGGAGCTGGACATTGGTGTGACTTATGTACAGGGCAGTGGTGCTTACAGCGGCAAGGAGAAGAGCGTCATCATGTGCGCCATGAAGAAAAACATTTCTCCCAAGGCAGAGGAGATCGTAAAGGAAGAGGATCCCCTGGCATTTATGATCGTCACCAGTGCCACGGAGATCTTCGGGGAGGGCTATAAGAGCTATTTCAGTGAGAAACTGTAAAAGGTCAATTATTAAATTTCAGGAAAAAATTTTGAAAGAGCTTACATTTTTTAAAAGAATCTTCTATAATAGCGTCGTGCCGGTAGGGCAGACGCTATTTTGGCGATACGATGAATGGGTACGGATTATGATTTCAAACCGGGCAGAAGCAGCCTGCGGATTACTGTGGCATAGAATAGTGTAAAACCATAGAGAGAACCGAATGGAAACTGTGGTAATGATATAGGAGCTATGTGATATGAGTGATACAACATTGTCAAAAGAGGAGAAACAATATAAACGGCTCACCGAGGAACCGGTAGCACGGTTGGTCCTGGAACTGGGACTGCCGACTACCATCAGTATGCTGATCACGAATCTGTATAATATGGTGGATACCTGGTTCGTAAGCCAGTTAGGCACCAGTGCTACCGGAGCGGTAGGCGTGGTGTTTGGCTTGATGGCAATTATTCAGGCGTTCGGATTCATGTTCGGTCATGGCGCCGGAAGCAATATCAGCCGGTTGTTAGGAGCTCATGAAAAGGAGCGGGCGAAAGCTTTTTCCGCAACGGGATTTTATTTGGCGGTGGGAGCCGGAGTGTTGATCGCGGTGATCGGTATTGTGGATCTGAACGGATTGTGCAGATTGCTTGGAAGTACGGAGACCATCCTTCCCTATGCGAGAATCTATGCTTTCTATATTTTGGTGTCGGCACCGGCAATGGCATCCAGCTGTGTGATGAACAATGTGCTCCGGTATGAAGGCTATGCCAATCTGGCGATGGTAGGACTGGTCTCCGGCGGTATCTTAAATATGGCGGGAGATGCCATCCTGATGTGGGGGTTAAATCTTGGTATCCGGGGAGCGGCACTTTCCACTATGATCTCCCAGTACGTATCCTTTGGAATCCTGTTATTCTTTTTCCTACGTGGAAAGACCCAGAGCAGCCTGGCACCGAAATATTTTACCTGGGAATTTGCCGTACATAAGAACATTCTTACAGCAGGCTTCCCCAGTATGATGCGGCAGGGACTGGCCAGCGTGTCAACCATGGTGCTGAATGCACAGGCGGCAGTCTACGGGGATATTGCCATTGCAGCTATGAGCGTGGTATCCCGTATTTTCAATTTCGTATTCAGTGTGGCACTGGGTATCGGTCAGGGCTTCCAGCCGGTATCCTCCTTCAATTATGGAGCAAAGAAGTATTCCCGTGTAAGGAAAGCGTTCTGGTTCACCCTGTGTGCCAGCCTGGTAACCATGGCAGTGTTCGCAGGTGTGGTGTATGTGTTCCGCAGAGAGCTGTTGCTGCAATTCCTTACGGATATGGACGCTTATGAGATCGCTTTTTATGCGTTGCAGATCCAGTGCCTGACGCTTCCGTTTATTCCGGTATGCATCTGCGGCAACATGCTGTTTCAGTCCATTGGAAAGGGCGGCAGGGCGACGATCTTAGCCTCCTTCCGAAGTGGCACCATCTACATTCCGGCGCTGCTGATCCTGACGGCGTTCTGGGGAATTCGGGGCATCCAGTGGTCACAGCCGGTGTCCGATATTTTATCTGCGGTTTTGTCATTGCCGGTGGCAGTGGTGTTCTTAAGGGGCCTGCCGGAAGATGGTACGGAAGTATAGAGAAGAATGAGATCCCTTCGTTATAAGACGGAGGGATTTTTCAGGTACACAATGAATTAAGTACGGTTTTATCCATCCACAGAAAACTACAGCTATCTTAATCTGTAAATCCCTTGACAATAGATGAGGTGAATCATATAATATATTTAACAATTAGGTTAAATGTTAAACGATTGGATGAAAGGATGTGATTCATTTTTGGGAATACAGGATACATTGAAAGCGTTGGCAGATCCTATAAGGCGTGAAATACTAAATCTTCTGAAAAACGGTCGATTGTCGGCAGGAGAGATCTGCGAACATTTTCCGGTGACGGGGGCTTCCATATCGAGGCATTTGTCGGTGCTAAAGGAGGCAGATCTGATCCGGGACAAGCGGGAAGGAAAGTTTATTTATTATGAACTGAATGCTTCCGTGCTGGAAGAAATCATGTTATGGATCACAGATTTGAAAGGAGCATCGGATAATGAAGGAAATGATACAGAAAAATAAAGGCAGGCTGATCTGCTCGGCATTTGTTATGTGCATGGGAATGATATTGGGATATACCTGTGAGAACAGTCTGTGGGTAAACGGCACTTTTGCAGTGACTTATGTGATAGCAATTGCAGTAACTTTTTACGACAACAGAAACAGGCAGCAGAGTGACAAGGTCATAAGAATGGTTACGTGGATCGTGCCGGGAATGACATTGCTCTATAACGGTATCGCCAGATGGATTGATATGGGTGTAAGGAAAGAGTATCTGCTCATGGCAATTTTGTATGTCGGAATGGGATTGCTATTTGTTATTGTGGGCAATTATCTGCCCAAGGTGAAACCGAACCGCACCATCGGCATCCGCGTCGTATGGGCATTGCAGGATGAGGAGAACTGGAATGCCACGCACCGCTTCAGTGGAAAAATATGGGTGGCAGCAGGACTGTTGAGCATGAGCTGTGGACTGTTCAGTGACAGCATGGCTGCATTATTTCTGTTTATTGTCGCTATCACGGCAGCAGCTTTTGGCAGCATCCTGTATTCTTATCTCTATTATAGAAAGAAGTTGCGCACCGGAAAAGGGCTGGCAGTACACTACAACCATAAAGTGGTTGCGGTCTATGTGTTTATAATGCTCGCGTGTGTGCTATTTACGGTATGGACGTTATATACGGGAAAAATCGAGATCTGTTACGGAGAAAATGAATTTACTGTTCAGGCGGAGGGCTGGCAGGATTACACAGTGAAATATGACGCTATCGAAAGCATTGCTTACGAAGAGAATATGTTCCGGGATACGAATACAATCCGGACAAACGGTTTTGGCAACCTGAAATATTCCATGGGACATTTTCGCGATGAAATCCACGCAGATTACATCCGCTATACTCATAACGACTGTGATACTTATGTAGTCATGGAAGTAGAGGGGAGCACCGTTATTCTAAACGGTGCAGATGATGCGCAGACCCGGGAAATCTACAATAATATCAGAGAACGGATGGAAAAATAATATCTGTAAATAAATTTCCCAATTGCTTTTATATTTTTCAAAAATGGTATACACTAGACTTATGTAAGTTTTGTACAATGAGGATTTCTGGAAAGGGTGGTTACAGTATGCTGAAACAGTGGATCCCGGCGGCAAAGCCGGACAAAGAGGAACTGGACAAACGACTGGATGCAGCGCAGGAGGAGCTTTTAAGACTCCAGATGCAGATCAAGGAGCATAAGCTCCCGGTGCTGGTGCTGATCGAGGGCTGGGGTGCGGCAGGCAAGGGCAGTACCATCGGTGGAATTATTAAAAATATCGATCCCAGATTCTTCAAGGTGGCTTCCATGTCCGCACCGACAGAGGAAGAGAAGCGGAAGCCCTTCCTGTATCGGTACTTTGTAAAAATTCCGGAAGCCGGCAAGTTCGAGTTCCTGGATTCCGGCTGGATGGATGAGGTGACAAAAGGAAGACTTCGGGGCGAACTGTCGGATAAGCAGTATGCGGAGCGTATTGAGAGCATCAAGCGTTTTGAACGACAGCTGGCGGACAACGGTTATCTGGTGCTGAAGCTCTTTTTCCAGATCGGGAAAAAGGAACAGAAAAAGCGTCTGGAGGAGCTGGAAGGCAACAAGGACACCGCATGGCGTGTGGGCGAGAACGACTGGTGGCAGAACAAGCATTATGACAAATGTGAGGAAGTCTACGACAAATACCTCACAGATACGAACGCTTCCGTAGCTCCCTGGTACATCATAGATTCCGGGGACAAAAAGTGGGCGGAATTGCAAGTGCTGGAGACATTATGCAGTGGTATCCATGTGGCCATGCAGAATGAGAGCCTTGCTGTGCCCATTTTGCAGAATGTATTCCCGCTGGTGAAGATGCCGAAGCTGTCCGAGGTGGAACTGGACAAGGAAGTCTCCGAAGAAGAATACAAGAAAGAACTGCGTCATCTGCAGAAGAAGCTGAATGCCCTGCATTACCGCCTGTATCGGAAAAAGATCCCGGTAGTCATCGCCTACGAAGGCTGGGATGCCGCAGGCAAGGGCGGCAATATCAAGCGAATCGCGGGAGCACTGGATCCCAGAGGCTACGAGGTACACCCCATCGCCAGCCCGGAACCCCACGAGAAAGCGAGACATTATCTCTGGCGATTCTGGACGAGACTTCCTAAGACCGGACATATTGCCATCTTTGACCGTACCTGGTACGGCCGCGTCATGGTAGAACGGCTGGAAGGCTTCTGTAGTACCAACGACTGGCAACGGGCTTATAACGAGATCAACGAGTTCGAGAAGGAATTGTCCCAGTGGGGCGCGGTGATCATCAAGTTCTGGGTGCAGATCGACAAGGATACCCAACTGGAACGTTTCACAGAGCGGCAGAATACCCCGGAGAAGCAGTGGAAGATCACGGACGAAGACTGGCGTAACCGCGACAAATGGGACCAGTACGAAGACGCTGTGAACGAAATGCTCCAAAAGACCAGCACGGAATATGCTCCCTGGCACATTCTGGAATCCGTAGATAAAAAATATGCCAGAATCAAAGCATTGAAGATCGTGATTGAGGAATTGGAGAAGGCACTGGGGTAAGCGCACTGAAATAAGAATAGCTGTTTCGATATAAAAAATTGACAAAACCGTCTGATAAGGACGGTTTTTGTTGCGTTATAAATGTTTTTTGTTATAATGAGACATAGTTATTTTTGGAAATTGCAAAGATACAGAAAGATATTTGGAAACAGAAGAAATCGTCAGGTGTTACGGCACAATGAGAGGAGAAATCATGGGCGAGAACCGTAAGATATATGCAGCATTATTGGGAGCAGGAACCGTGGGAAGCGGTGTGTACAAGCTGGCAGGGATGCAGGAAGAGGATATCTGCCTGAAGACAGGAGCACATCTGGAGATTAAAAAGATTCTGGTGCGCAATCCCGGAAAGGTAAGAGAAGGAATCCCACAGGAGTTGTTCACAGATAGCTGGCAGGAAATTCTGGAAGACCCCGAAATCCAGATCGTTATTGAAGTCATGGGTGGTATAGAACCGGCCAGAACTTATGTGGAAGAAGCCATGAAGGCCGGAAAGCAGGTGGTCACCGCCAACAAGGATCTGCTGGCGGAGTATGGGGATCCGCTGTTTGAGATTGCCACGGAGAATAAATGTGACTTACAGTTCGAGGCAGCTGTAGCAGGAGCCATTCCCATTATCCGACCTTTGCGTCAGAGTCTGGCGGGAAGTCAATTGACGGAGATCATGGGAATCGTCAATGGTACCACCAACTATATTTTGACCAAAATGTCCGAGGAAGGTATGGGCTATCAGGAAGCTCTGGATATGGCTACAAGACTGGGTTATGCGGAGGCAGATCCCACAGCGGATGTGGAAGGCTACGATGCGGGACGCAAGATCGCCATTATGGCATCCATCGCTTTTAGTTCCCGCGTGACGTTTCCTCAGGTTTATACGGAAGGTATCACGAAGATCACTGCGGAGGATATACGGTATGCAAAAGAATTCGGCTATGTGATCAAACTGCTGGGTATTACAAAGCTTACAGGTAAAGGAATTGAAGTAAAAGTACATCCCACACTAATCCCGGACAGCCATCCTCTTGCCACAGTCAGAGATTCCTTCAATGCCGTATTTGTTCATGGTCAGGCTTGTGATGATGCCATGTTCATGGGACGGGGCGCCGGACAGATGCCTACCGCCAGTGCGGTACTGGGAGATGTTATTGATGTGATGCGTAATATTATCCATGGAAGCTGCGGCAAGATTGGCAGCGACAGCCATAAGAAGCTTCCTGTACTGGATGTAGAGGATACGAAGAGCCGATTCTTTCTACGCTTACAGGTGGAGAATCGTGCCGGAGCCCTGGCAAATATCGCAGGAGTTCTTGGCAACAACGATGTCAGCATCGCCCAGATGGTACAGAAGCGCAGCCACGACGGCATTGCCGAGATCGTGGTCATCACCGATCTCGTAAAAGAGAGACATTTTAATGACGCCATCCGTATCATGGAGGGAATGTCCGTCGTGAGGGAAATCTCCGGCATTATCCGTGTGTACTAAAAGTATGGTAAATTGAGAGTTAGTTAAATACATTGGCAAAATCCACGAACTCCCGGAGCATGCGATACACATGTCTCGATGTAAGGTCTCCGGATGTGAATT
>ENA-UEPH01001636-UEPH01001636.1-human-gut-metagenome-genome-assembly--contig:-NODE-1636-length-19606-cov-6.331558_pt1 | contig 19606 bp, 19 predicted proteins | sample MGYA00242891_ERZ507898 | MGnify/ENA primary metagenome ERZ507898 (study PRJEB26167, sample SAMN06115411) | human gut metagenome | host: Homo sapiens | place: China:Guizhou | collected 2014-10-15... | reverse complement strand
GGGGAGTGCCTATTGTCACTGAAGTTGAACTCTTGAATGGCAAGGTGACTGCGGACAAATTTTATGTGGAACGTGCGACAGCGGAAGCAACGCTTGAATTTATAAAAGGTGATATTCAAAAATCAGAGAATAATTATGCAGATATTACAGTGACAAATAGTTACGATAAAACAATATGGTCCAAAGCTGCTACCCTGATGTTGAAAGCGGAAATATATATGTGGGCTGCTAAAGTGACCATTACCGGACATACTGCTACCGGAACAACTGATTTGAAGGTTGCTCAAGCAGCTTTGAATCAGATTATAGGTAAGTTTGAATTACTGTCCGATTTTGAAAATGTTTTCAGTACTTCCAATCGTAATAATAAAGAGATTATTTTCACATTACACTTTGCCGACGGTGAAGCAACCAACTGGGCTGGGCAATTTTTATATCAGGATGCAGTATTTATCGGACAGGTGTATGGACGTGACAGCAAGCGGATAGAAACCGACACTTTGAATCTGAAAGGGACTGGCGGTGTATTCAGGCATGAATATACCTATGATTTCTGGTCTGCCTATGATGAAAAAGATACTCGTCGTGATGTAACCTTTTTGGAATATTATACTCAAGAAGATAAAGATCCTGCAAGTTTTGGCTGCGTTATGAAAAAGGCATAGGTTCAATTAACTCTAATAACAATCGTATTTATGATACGGATATTATTATCTATCGCTATGCGGACGCTTTGCTTATGATGGCCGAAGTGGCAAACGGATTAGGTGAATCATGCAGTACTTATGTTAATGATGTACGTAAGCGTGCTTATGGCGACGACTATGCCGGGCACGAATACGCTGACGGTAGTTTTGAAGCAAACGAATTGGCTATATTGCACGAACGCGATAAGGAATTTGTCTGTTTCCAAATTTATACTTTAGGTTTGCGTGCTTATCATAAATCATAAGTGCACTTTTTCCCTTTAAGTATCCCATAAACTGTGACACACTGTATTTCGGTGTTATGCTTACTAACATATGAATATGGTCGGGCATAAGATGCCCTTCTATAATCTCTACTCCTTTGTATGCACACAATTGTTTCAAAATATCTCTAATGCTCTCTTTGTATTGATTATAAATTATTTTTCGTCTATACTTTGGAGTGAAGACGATATGGTACTTACACATCCACTTTGTGTGTGCTAAATCGTTGGTCTTATTGGCCATTTTAATCACCTTTCCTTTCTGTAGTAGTGGCTTGGACACCTCTATTATACCTTGGAAAGGTGATTGTGCTATAAGCACCTGCCCACCACCCGCATAGCAGGTGGTTTATTGTTTCGCACATCTCCATTTCTCCGTTTGGAGAAACTCCGATGCACTCAACAGGCTAAAGCCCATAACAAAAAGGTGCGCCGCATGGCGCACCACTAAAAAAGTCCCCGGAACTTCAGATTCCGGGGACTTTTTGATGCCTACGGATTGCTTCGTTCTATGCACTCTCGCAATCCTACCCTCTATTCGCATATCGTGGGATTATCATCCCACGATATGCGAATAGAGGGGCGGGTCAAAAAGTCTTTCTCCCACATATGAGCAAGCTCATGTGGGTTTAGACCTTTTTCCCCTGGCATCATATACTACACAATACCCTGAGCGGTCATCGCATCTGCAACCTTCAGGAAGCCTGCGATGTTCGCACCTGCTACGTAGTTGCCTTCCATACCGTACTTTTTAGCTGCATCATCCAGATTATGGAAGATGTTCACCATGATGTTCTTCAGCTTGGCATCTACTTCTTCGAAGGTCCAGGAAAGTCTCTCACTGTTCTGGCTCATCTCCAGAGCGGAGGTAGCAACACCGCCTGCGTTGGATGCCTTGCCAGGGCAGAACAGAACACCGTTCTTCTGGAAGTACTCGGTAGCTTCCATGGTGGTAGGCATGTTAGCGCCCTCTGCTACAGCGAATACGCCGTTAGCTACGAGCTGCTTTGCATCCTCCAGATCCAGCTCGTTCTGGGTTGCGCAGGGAAGAGCTACATCACACTTAACAGTCCATACACCATGCTCACCGTTCTTCTTCTCGTGATATTCTGCACTGGGTCTTGCTGCTGCATACTCAGTCAGTCTTGCACGCTTAACTTCCTTCACTTCGCGTAACAGAGCTACATTGATTCCTTCGGGATCATAGATCCAACCGGTAGAATCGGAACAGGTAACTACCTTCGCGCCTAACTGCTCTGCTTTCTGGATAGCGTAGATTGCTACATTACCGGCACCGGATACAGCAACGGTCTTGCCTGCGATATCCTTGCCATTACACTTCAACATCTCCTCTGTCAGATACAGCAGACCGTAACCGGTTGCTTCGGTTCTTGCCAGGGATCCGCCGTAGCTTAAGCCCTTACCGGTCAGAACGCCTTCATACAGACCGGTAAGTCTCTTGTACTGTCCGTACATATAACCGATCTCTCTTGCGCCGGTACCGATATCACCAGCGGGAACATCGGTGTCTGCTCCGATATATTTGTAAAGTTCTGTGATGAAGCTCTGGCAGAAAGCCATGATCTCTCTGTCGGATTTGCCCTTGGGATCGAAATCGGATCCACCCTTACCACCGCCGATCGGCAGTCCGGTCAGGGAGTTCTTGAAGATCTGCTCAAAACCAAGGAACTTGATGATACCTAAGTTTACAGAAGGATGTAAACGTAAACCGCCCTTATAAGGTCCGATCGCGGAATTGAACTGTACACGGAATCCGTTGTTTACCTGTACCTGACCCTTGTCATCCACCCAGGGTACGCGGAACAGGATCTGTCTCTCGGGAGTTACGATTCTCTCCAGCAGAGCGTCCTTACGATATTTTTCCTCATTTGCCTCGATCACAACACGAAGAGATTCCAGAACCTCTTTGACTGCCTGATGGAATTCGGGCTGTGCGGGATTTTTGGCCACTACCATATCAAATACTTCATCAACATATGACATCTGAATGTCCTCCTTCAATTGGTATACAGATTCATGACAACCTGGTTGCCATATGCTTTATTATAAAACGACTTTTTTAATTGTACAATAAACTTTATCCCACTAAATCATAAAAGTTTTGACCGTTTTTCTGTATAATTTGCACAATAAATTATACAAGTATACAATCTGTGCGTTATACTGTTCGTCATTTTACCAAAAGTGTGCTATAGATATTCTTTCAGGGCCCGGATATTACTGTTTTCCATGGCGATAAGTTCCCTTGCCAATGCCCTGCTGGAAGTATCCGCCATCTCTTCGTTATGCGCCAGCACCTTCTCCATCTCCAGCACTCCGTTGTTGCTTCCCTTTATGATCATTTCCGCTATATGTCCCGTGCCGGTATTTAGAAGTGTATTGTATCCGATGCCCATCTTAAGCATCATATTCTCTATAGCATTCGTGCGATAAATCTGTGTTTTGCCTTCTACCAGTTTCTGTACTGCTCTGTCATGCAGTCTGGAATATTGTAGCTCCTGGTCTGCCACTGTCGCAGCCAGACGGTCATCGTAGATTTTATCCGTAACAGCATCCAGTGCTTTCATCGCCATTTCCGTATTACGCTGTATTTCCCGATAGATGTTAATTTCCTGTTTGTTCATTTAAAAAAGCTCCTTACCGTTTTTGGTAAGAAGCTTTCCCTGAAAATATTTATTTTATTCGTGCAATACGAATTGTTCCGCAGCTACGCTGCTTCCACAATTCTACCTACATTCGGATTCCGCTGATTTGCTGACGCAAATCGCTTCTTCCTCATGTAGGTGCGATTTTCTTAAGTTCATAAGTCGCCGTATGCAAGCATCCGCGAGCTTATGAACTTAGAAAATCTATTGCACATACTCGCTCTTCACATATCCGATCTGTCCGTTGTATTTGATCTTGCTCCAGTCGCCTTCTGTGCCTACCAGCTCTGCGGAATCACCGCCGGAGAGAACTCCCAGTCTGTCTGCTGTCTCGCTGGCCGATGCACGCACGTTAATATTGGTGGTGGCAGTAACTGTTCCGATGGTCTCAGTTCCCGCTGCACTCTCCGCCAGCTGCAGGAACTCTGTCTTGATGTAGCCTTCCTTGCCTTCGTAATCCACCTTGGTCCAGCCGTTAGGACGCTGTTCCAAAACCTGCAGCTTCGTACCGCCGGATACCTTGCCAAGTTTATCTGCCTGCTCACTGTCAGAGCTTCTGACATTCACGGTTGTGGTGGTGGTTACATATTGAGGTCCCTGATCCTCTGCCTCCTGCTGTTCGCCGTTTTCCGTCTGAGTATCCTGTCCGTCCGTGCTGCCTTCCTCTGTTCCGGCTTCTGCGACCTGCGTCTCTGCGGCCACCTGATTGGCAAGCTTCTCGCCTACCGCAATACTTACCTGAGAATCCAGTTCACTGATATACTGCAGCACCTCCGGATGGTCCACCATAAGTTCATTATATTCCACGGTAATCTTATTATTGAATTCCACAACATCATCCTGCGTGCTGACCGTCTTGATATATTCATTTACTTCTTCGCTGTTCTCACCACGCTTAATATACAGTCCGCCCTGATCGTTGGTGCAGATATAGAGCGCCTGATATCCGGGAACCTCTTCTTCGTGACCTGTAAAAGAGATTTTGTAATACACATAGGCGATCACAGAACCTTCCTCCGGTCCCGTCTTGGTATATATCTCCAAAGTGGGATAATAGTCAATGTACTGAGACAGTTCTACATAACGATACATATCCTTATCCGAGATTTCATCGCATACGGAACGAAGTGTCTCTTCGTCTCCCGTAGCCATGGCATTATAATACGTTGCGATCAGTGTGTAAATCGCTCCTTCTTCGTTGGCCACCAGCGGCACATCCTCCGTCGTCGGCTCTGTTGCCGTCTCACTGGCTGCGGATGCGATCTCTGCCTCCTGCTGTGCCTCCTTATGACGGCTGCTCAGGCTCAGGCTTACAGATACGGTAATAGCCACCGCTACTACAACCACTGCCGGAAGTACAACCTTATTATGTTTTATGATATAATTGCCGATGGAATGTATTTTCTCTTTCCACATATATAGTCCTTTCCGAATTCTGAAATATTCCTTGAATTGCAAAAAGCCGCAAGCGGCTTCTCTCATCTCTCTCCCTATAATCAAGGTGATGTAAATGCATCCGACAGGAATCGAACCTGCATTAAAGGCGTCGGAGGCCTCCGTTCTATCCATTAGACTACGGATGCAAATATTACAAATTTGTTACATCACCTCGACTATAATATCATAAAACCCTACACATGTCCAGTTAAAATTAAAGTATTTTTACACAGCGCTCCTGCCTGCTGTATAAATAAAGCTGATCCGACAAAATCTCTTCCGGAGTCAGCTCCGTACTGTTTACCTCGACGATCATCTCCTTCAGCTCCTCCGCACTCCGTTCCTGATCTACCGGAAGCAGAATAAATTCATGAACCGAACTGGGAATCAGATAATAATCCCCATCCACCCGTTTAGCCAGCTGCTCCAGCACTTTCGGGTATAAAATGCAGCAGGCACCGTATGTTTTCCCGGCATTTGTCAGGATCAGCATGGGAATCTCCCGTGCCAAATGTTGTCTTACATCTGCCTGAAGCTCCTCCAGCAGTTCCTCCAATGCACTTTCCATCGGCATAATGTCGCAGGGAAAAAGTCTGGGAGTATTTTTCACAGCACAGGCAAACAATTCTCTGTCCGTCACATTCCATGCAGACATATGGTTGTTGTAAATAGGGATCATTCCGTTCTGCACTCCATTGCCATCGTATGCATAGTAAAAACAGGCAGCCAGATCCAGAACGGGAATATATGGCACCTTTTCCAGGAAGCTTCGGTTTTTATCACGATTGATCAGCCGGAAGCATATCCTGTCTTTTACTTTTTCAAAATCCGTGAAAAACGAGACATCGATCTGTTTACCCACGGCATCTTCTCTGTACACCGTAACGATCTTCCGGATAATATCCGCAAATGTCGCACCTTCCTCATAGGCCTTTAGAAAAGAATTCAGGTATATGGTGGGCATCATGTTTTCCTGCGCCCTGCGAATCATAAGTCCCTGCAGGATCACTCCATTATTCTTTTGTACTTCTCTTAATTCTACGCTGTATTCCTCTCCAAGCGCCTCACTGACTGCACGCTGTACTTTTGTTCTGAAAACGGTCATTTCCATATAAATACCTCCATGTATCTCCGAAAGCGCTGTCTCCCCAGACCGGCTTTTACCCATGTGGTATTTCAAATTGCAACAAAAAAGGCAACAAGTACACCTTCGAAAAAAGGTCACTCATTGCCTTACAGGTCTTATGCTCGGATATCAGTGATTATGCACGAGACAGATACTCACCGGTTCTGGTGTCGATCTTGATCTTGTCACCCTGGTTAACGAACAGAGGTACAGCTACGGTAGCTCCGGTCTCAACGGTAGCAGGCTTGCTGGCACCGGTAGCGGTATCGCCCTTGAATCCGGGCTCAGTCTCTGTGATCTCCAGTTCTACGAACAGAGGAGGCTCAACGGAAAATACGCTGCCATTGTGAGAGCAGATCTTGCACATCTCGTTCTCTTTTACGAACTTCAGTGCATCGCCTACGGTCTCGGAATTCAGTGCAACCTGATCGTAAGTCTCGGTATCCATGAAGTAGTACAGATCACCATCTTCATACAGATACTGCATATCCTTTCTATCAATACGCGCCTGAGGGCACTTCTCAGTAGGACGGAAGGTCTTCTCAACTACACCGCCACTCTTGATGTTCTTCAGCTTGGTTCTAACGAATGCTGCGCCCTTTCCCGGCTTAACATGCTGGAATTCGATAATCTGGTAAACATTGTTATCATACTCAATGGTAATACCATTTCTGAAATCACCTGCAGAAATCATAATGTATTCCTCCTAATATTTTCACGTCATAATTCTTTAATATTTTAATATAAAAGCATACATATTTCAACTACTTTTGAATATTTTTTTCAAATTTCTCTTAAGAAATCAATTGCCTGCAGATATCCGTCCAGTCCCTGGCCATAGATCTGCTTATTACATACCGGTGCCGTCACGGAAATCTTGCGAAATTCTTCTCTGCTTGTAATATCGGAAATATGGACTTCCACTTTCGGAATATCCACGCTTGCCAGTGCGTCCCGGATAGCATAACTGTAATGAGTATAAGCTCCCGGATTAATCACAATACCGGTTGTTCCATCAAAATAGGCTTCCTGGATCCTGTCGATAATGGCTCCTTCATGATTGCTCTGGAACGTCTGGATCTCATCCCCGGTCTCCTTTGCCTTTTTGTCGATCAGATCCAACAGATACTGATAATCCTGCGTGCCATAGATTTTCTTCTCACGGATTCCCAGGAAATTCAGGTTAGGACCGTTGATCACTAATATTTTCATTTTCTTCTCACGCTCCTTTTTCTTCGGTGCCTCTTTCAGCTTACGAAGCTGCAGCTGCAGTTCCTCTGCCAGTTCATCAGAGTATCCCCTATTTGCATCCAGGATGATATCTGCACATTCCGTATAGATTTTATCCCGTACTGCTAACAGTTCCCGGATTCTTCCAAGCGGATCCTCACATTGCAACAGCGGTCTTGTGGTATCATTTTTGAGTCTCTCATAGACTACTTCCGGTGACACTCTTAAGTATACCACCGTTCCACATTGATGCAACAGGGGACGGTTCACCGGATTGACCGGGGTTCCTCCGCCTACGGACAGAATGTACTCGTATTTTCTGCTGCCGCATTTGCGTAAGACTTCCGTCTCCAGTTCCCGGAAATAGGCTTCCCCATCATCCGCAAAAATCTCCGAAATGCTCCTACCTTCCTGTCTCTCAATCATTTTATCCGTATCTTCCACCGGCATCCGCAGCAGATAGGACAGCTTTAACCCCAGTGTGGTTTTCCCCGATCCCATAAAACCGATCAGGACGATATTCCTGCGCTTGTGCTTCATTTTATTTTCCGTCCTCTGTCTTTTTTGCTTCCTGCATCCGTTCATAGACTTTGTCTGCCAGCCACGATTCGACCTTGCAGCCTGTCCACAGTTCAAACGCAATAATTCCCTGGTACAGCAGCATCTTCGCTCCGTTGTAGGCCTTACCGCCCTGTGCCTCCACCAGCTCCATAAACCGGGTCTTCGGCGGATTGAAGATCAGATCGTAACCGGTATGTACTTTTTCATAAAATGCAGGATCCTCGATCACGGCCGCATCACAGTGGGGATACATGCCCACACTGGTAGCCTGTATTGCAAGATATTGTTTTCCTGCCGGAAGTGTGTCATACGCATCCACAGACATTGCTTTCGCAAATTTCCTGCCGGCGATACGATTGACTTCGTCCGCCACCTCCTGTGCTTTCTGCACCGTACGGTTGAGAAGGATGGCTTCCCTTGCCCCCTTATCCAACAGCAGCATGGCTACGGCTCTCGCCACACCGCCGGCACCCAGGATCAGGACTTTTTCGCCCTTCACCTTCACACCATCTTCACACATGGCGCGGTACAATCCGGGCATATCGGTGTTATATCCCTTATAGCCTGTCTCGGTCCGTACCAGAGTATTCACCGCTCCGATATTCTCTGCCAGCGGATCGATGTCCGTCAGATACGGGATCACATCACTTTTATAAGGAACCGTCACATTTAAACCCAGCAGATTCAGCGCAAAGGCTCCCTTTACAGCATCCTCCAGTCTTCCGTTCTCCACATGGAATGGGACATATGCCAGATTCTCTCCCAGCACCATGGACAGAGTATTATGGATCACCGGTGACAGCGTGTGCTCCACCGGGTTGCCGATCAGTCCACAGGTTCTGGTATAACCATTGATATCATTCAGCATTTTACTTTCCTTTCCGGCGGCATTCTCTATGGTAGAAAAACAGCACTATTTTTTCTAAATATCTCTTCAGTACGATCTGGATCTCTTCCTTAGGATGGATGGGGCGCGTCAGATAGGTCACGATGCCACATTTTTTGGCTCCCCACACATCCGTGAACAGCTGGTCTCCCACAAAAAGTGTAGTATCTTTCGTAGTATGCATCTGCTCCATGGCGCGCAGATAACCGTCTCTTCCCGGCTTGCCGGCCTTATAAATATAAGAAGCCCCTACCGCGTCCGCAAAGCTTTTCACCCTGGGTTCCTTGTTGTTCGATAATAGAAGCGTCTGAAATCCCAGTTCCCGCAGTCTGCCGAAAAATTCGATCGCCTGCGGTGTCGCCGGTGCCCCATGGGGTACCAGGGTATTATCAATATCAAAAATGATCCCGCGATAACCCTTCCTATATAATGTCTTGTAATCTATGCCATAGGCGGAATCCGCCTCATGATCCGGGTAAAACTGCTGCAGCATATGTCCCGCCTTTCGTTTATTTCCTCTATAATATAATGTAATCTGCTTTTTCCCACACAGAGAATGTCTGAAAGTATGCCTCTTCCAGCGGGATCCACAGCTGTAAAAAGTCCTGTAATCTGTCCTCGCCGTTACGCTTGCGGATCCGCTCTTCCTGGGTCTTCCCATCAATATCCAGAAATACCCGACGGTCCATATAGTCACCAAATACCGGGTGGCAGCTGTAGGCTCCCTCCACGAATACATAACCGTTATTTTCTACCAGAATCTCTTCTCCCAGGGTCATCCGGGAGCAATCAAATCTCCGATAGGAAAAAGGTCTGCCAGATCTCAGATTCGGGAGCACTTCCGTTAAAAAGCGTTCATAGTGTACATTTCCTCCGGGCTCGCTTCTGCGTTCCGGTGTCCGAAGTGCAGGCGGCAGGAAAAAATCATCCATATGAATCACGTCACCACCCAATTCCTTTGCCAGTTTTGCAGCCAGTGTCGTCTTCCCGGCAGCGCATCTTCCGTCAATGGCAATGATCCGTACCTCTTTAGGAAGTTCCCGTAATTCCTCTGCCAGATCATTAAAAAATCTTTGCGATCTCATCCACAGCCTCCGCAATGTATTCTCCCAGCCGTCTGCTCTCTACTCCTACGATCGTCGCATGGCATTTGTTCATGGGGATCAGGACCAGCTTCGCATCACCAGAAGCCACTGCCGCCGCCATCGTGGGTGTGATCTCCCCCAACATGGCATCCGCCATAACGATTCCCATGGGTCCCATGATCACGTCCGCTCTCTTACTGTTATATACCACAGCGTTCTCTCCGGTGGCTCCGCTTGTCACGCCGCTTTTCATCATATTCGCCGTAGCCGTGGCGTTGGTTCCCACAGCGATCAGTTCCGCCTCAGGGAAACGTTCCTTTAATGCCTCCAGCAGGCTTCTGCCTACGCCTCCGCCCTGACCATCCATTACCATAATACGCATAACCTTACTCCTGTAAAAATAATACTTGTTTCATGATAGCATGGCAGATGCTTTTTTGCAATTTATCTTGACAAAAAAATGCTTACCCTTTATTATAAATTGTGCTTCACGAAGGAGCCTGACGCCAGAAGGCATATTACCCCAGAAGGGGGAACTATGCCGTTCTGGCTTTTTTGTTACTGTTCAGGCTTTTGCACCTCGGAGAGGCTTTTTGCGAATGGAGACTCTGAACAGTTATATCTTATCAGGAGGTTTCATTCCATGAAAAAATTAACCGTTTTAAACAAGAGCATTATCACCGCTCTGTGTGTTGCCTTATGTGTGGTACTGCCTATGGCTCTGCATGCGATCCCTAAGGGTGGCGTCCTGTTCTCTCCCATGCATCTGCCCGTACTGCTGTGCGGTCTGGTCTGCGGAGCTCCTTCCGGTCTCATCTGTGGTATTTTAGGGCCCTTTGTATCCAGTATGCTCACCGGCATGCCCGCTTTCGGCTATATGCCCATCATGATGATCGAGCTGGGACTCTATGGTCTGATCAGTGGTCTGGTCATGCAGCTTCTCCGCAGCGGCAAGCTGGTCATTGATCTGTATGCGGCTTTGATCATCGCCATGCTGGGCGGCCGCGTGATCACCGGAATCCTGCGTGCCCTGATCTTCGCCGGCGGTTCTTACAGCTGGTCTGCCTGGGCTACCGGATATTTCGTATCCTGTCTCCCCGGCATCATCCTTCAGCTGATCTTACTTCCTACCATTTATGTGGCATTGGAACGCGCTCATCTCCTGCCGGTTCGTTACGCTGCTGTTTCTGCTACTGCAGAGGCCGAAGCTGCATAAATCCATACACCATCGAGCCGGCCGGCTCATCGCACTCACAGCAAAATGGCTCCTCTGTCTTACGACAGGAGAGCCATTTTTTGTCTGTAGATCCGTATGAAATACAGGATCTCCGCCACTGCGGTAATGCTCCAGGAGAACATATACAGCAGGTACAGCGACGGAATCGTATGAAAATACGCAAATACCGTATAAACCCAGATCACACGGAATACGCAGGAGCCCATGATGACAATGAACATCGGTACAATACTTTTGCCCAGGGCTCTGGCCGCCGCAATGGTACAGTCCATAAATGCCGAGATGCAATAGGAAAAGCCCATAATCGTCAGACGATACATTCCGGCATCCATAACTGCCGCATCTCTGGTAAACAGAGACAAAAACGGTCTTCCGAAAACCACCAGTGACACTCCCAGGAGCAGACCGATGCCGAAGGAATATGCCAGGCTGATGAGGTAACTGTTCCGCACTCTTTTCTTTTTACCGGCGCCGTAATTCTGCCCCATAAAGCTGCCGCAGGCAGTATAGAATGCTGCCATGACATCATACACCAGTGCATCCGCATTGGAAGCTGCGGAATTGCCTGCCACCATAATAGCGTCGAAGGAATTTACACCCATCTGAACAAAGCTGTTGGCGAACTGGAAGATCACGTTCTGTAATCCGGAAGGCATTCCCAGCTTCAGAATGTCCCCCGTAAGTTCCCGATCCATCCGCAGCTTTCCGGGATGCAGTGCATAGATGTCTTTGCTTCGAAGCAGTGCCTGTAAGATCAGCACAGCGGACACGTATTGGGAAATGATACTTGCTAATGCCACTCCCGCCACATCCATCCGACAGACAATGACGAAGAAAAGATTTAAGATTATATTCAGCACTCCGGAAAATCCCAGATAATACAACGGCTTTTTCGTATTGCCCACCGCACTGTACACAGCGTTACCGAAATTGTAAATTGCCAGTGCCGGCATTCCCAGGTAATAGATCCGCAGGTATAATACCGCTTTGTCCAACAGTTCTTCTTTCGTCTTCAATGCCGTCAGCATCCACTCAGACAAGCCTACCCCCAGCACTAATAACAATACGCCCATGATCAGGCTGACCAGTGCTGCGGAATGGATGGTCTTCGACAGGCTGTCCTTATCTTTTGCACCGTAATATAATGCCGTTAATACATTGATACCACCGGACAGACCAATGAGGAATCCGGTAAACATGGTGACCAGTGTCGCTGTGGAGCCCACTGCGCCCAGAGACAGAGATCCCGCAAACTGTCCGATCACTGCAATATCCGCCATATTGAAAAGCACCTGTAGCAGATTGGATAGCATCAGCGGCACACTGAAGATCAGTATTTTCTTCCCTAAGGATCCTTCCGTCAGATCCTGCATATTCTGTTTCATCTTGCTTTTATCCTTTTCCCTGTCACTTACTTGATTCCCATTACAATTCTCCCCGCCAGCTTCCACTCTGACGAAAAGAACGGTCAAAAAGCTTTTTTGCTCTCTGACCGTTCCCTATTCTAGCATATCTTTTCTTAGTTTGCCATATTTCTTTGTTATATTTTGTGCTATATTTATCTGCTATTTCTCTACTGTATTACGCTGCCTCTTTGTCTGAATTTTTCCCTGCACCGAACAGCTTGCGGATGCAGCTGTAAGCGACCATAACGCCCAGTACCATAAGCAGCACGGCAACGATCAGCTGTAAACCGTCCACCAGGAAGGTTGCCTGTCCGGAAGCCACATTTTTCACCAACGCGATCGTCTTCTGGATCAATGCAGTGAAGGTTACGACTAACATCATTCCCATAGGGAAGTACAGCGTCCAACCGGTACGGCCAGTAGTTTTTAAAAATACTGCCAATGCGATCAGTACCAGTGCAGCCAACAGCTGGTTTGCAGAACCGAACAGAGGCCATACATTGTTGTATCCGCCCAGAGTCAGCAGATAGCCGAAAAACAGGGTGATCACGGTTGCAAAATATTTATTGGTCAGAACCTTCTGCATGGGAGTCATCTTTGCAGTGTCTGTGGTATCCCCTAAGAACAGCTCCTGGAAGGACATCCGTCCGATTCTTGCGACGGAATCCAGGGAAGTCAGTGCCAGTGCGGATACACACATGGTCATGAATACGGTTGCCACGGTTACGGGAACCCCCATTTTCTCCAGGAATCCTGCAACACCGGAGGAGAAAATGGAGAAAGGAGTTCCATCGGGTTTCGTACCATTCACAGCTACTGCTCCGACTACTACCAGTGCTACCACACCAAGCAGGCTCTCTACGATCATGGCACCGTAGCCTACCATGGGCATATCTTTTTCATTGCTGATGGTCTTGGAGGAAGTACCGGAGGATACCAGGCTGTGGAATCCGGATACCGCACCGCAGGCGATCGTGACAAACAGGGTCGGGAACAAGCTGCTGTTGCCCACCTGAAAACCGTTAAATGCATTCAGCTCCATATCGGGATGTGCTACGACCACACCGAGTACAGCGCCGATGATCATGCCCAGTAACATAAAGGTGGTCATGTAATCTCTGGGTTGCATCAGAAGCCACATGGGCATTACGGATGCCAGGAACAGGTATGCCATGATGATGTAGATCCATGTGGTCTTGGAAGCATAGATCGGAAGCTTCATGCCTACCGCAAACATCACTACCAGCAGACCAATGGCTACGACTGCCTTGACCCACTCGTTCATTTTTCCAACCTTTTTCTGGATCAGACCGAAGATCACAGCAACCAGGATGAACAACATGGAGATGGATGCTGCACTGCCGTTAGCATATGCCACACCTGCATCTTCCAGTCCGGTACCTACGAAAGTACCTGCCACCATATCAGTAAAGGCTGCGATAACTAACAGAGTGAACAGCCAGCAGAACAGCATAAACAATTTTCTGCCGGTCTTACCGATGTATTTTTCAATGATCATTCCCATAGATTTTCCTTCGTTCTTCACAGAAGCATACAGAGCACCGAAGTCCTGCACCGCACCGAAGAACAAGCCGCCGATCAGAAGCCACAGAAGCACAGGCACCCATCCGAATACCGATGCGAGGATGGGACCCGTCACAGGGCCTGCCCCTGCGATAGAGGAAAACTGATGAGAAAATACGGTGAATTTGGAGGAAGGCACGAAGTCCTCTCCGTCTTCATGGGTAAATGCAGGCGTCTTCGCCTTCTCATCGATTCCCCACTTTTTTGCAAGCCATCTTCCGTAGAAGACATAGCCTGCTACCAGCACTGCCATTGCGATCAGAATGATTACCAAACTGTTCATTTTTGTTTCCTTCTTTCTTATGTCTTGTTGTTTTGTCGTGACAGAAAGAAAAATTCTGATTGCCCGTAAAACAAAAAAGCCTTCCGTCTCCGGTGCCCTTAAGCACCCAAAGACGAAAAGCTCTAAGCTCTCCGCGTTACCACTTTGCTTGCCATGTTTTATCACATGACCTCTTGTTCCCATCTCCATGAAATACAAATATCTCATTTCCAACAGGCTTCTAAATAACGGTAGAATACCGGTGACACCTACTTAAAGTCTTCAGTGCACTTCTCACAGAGGATAGTCTGTCATACTCACATACCGTCTCACACCAGCCGACGGCTCTCTGAAATGCTTCCGTATGCAGATCTTGTTCTGCTCATCGAATTTCACTTTCTGTTCGATAGCAACAATACCACTCTGCTTTTATATTGTCAATAACTTTCTTTTCACATTTTCTTGATCTTTTTTATCATTTTCCCTTTTTGTCGGCAATCAGGGGTTTGATGGCAGAATAAATCTCACTGGTGCGCTTGCTGTCCTTGAACTCCTTATTCAGGGCATTATTGATACCCTGCTTGGTCTTGTACTGGCGGATGAATTTTACCACCTGCGGGACGATGGTCTGATCTGTAAGGACTTTTTCCACGGCTAAAGTCAGTTCATCCGGTTCTTCCGCGGACTTCTTCTCTGCAGGCTTCTTTTCTGCGGGTTTCTTCTCAGTAGGCTTCTTCTCTGCAGCTTTCTTTTCCGCGGTCTTATCATCTGTCTTTGCAACACTCTTCTTTCTCGTGTTGCTCTTTTTCCTTGAAGGCTTCTTCACGGGTTGTGCAGACTCGTCCACCGTCTCAGGCTCCGCGGGTTTCTCGGGTGCATCCGCCTTCTCAGTCTCCGGCTGTACGGGTTCTTGGGTCTCTTTCACCGGCTCCGGCAGTGTGGGCTCCGGCTGTGCGGGTTCTTGGGTCTCTTTCACCGGCTCCGGCAGTGTGGGCTCCGGCTGTGCGGGCTGCTGCTGCTCTGCCACATCCTCTGCAGTGGTAACGACTGTTTCTGCCTCATTTTCCTCTTCTGTCAGAAGATTCTGCTCTGCCACAGGATTCTTCCCCCATAAGAGGTTACGGATGATCCGCACGGGAACTCCCTGCGCCTTCCAGTACACCATGAGGCTGGTGAAGCCATTGTCCTTGGTCACGATAAAATAATTCGGGTGTATCCCCTCCCTCTGCTGTTCGCAGATCAGATATCCCAGATAGGTTGCCAGCTGGAAATCCAGTGCATTCTTGGTACCCACCGCTACTTTGTGGTAAATGATGTTTGCCTTCGTCTCATTTAATTTCCGATGCAGGTCAAAGGTCATGCTGTCAGCATTATCGCTGTAGAAAATACAGACCGTATCTTCCTCCGTCAAAAGCTCCACGCCTTCCATGCCACGGCTTTTTACATTTTCGAAATCAATCAGATAATATGCCATTACGCTTCCTCCATGCTCGTTGTCCCACTGCCTTCTGTATCCACGGACTTCTCTGTCTGTTCCCCTTCTGTCACCGTCATCTCCACAGCATCCGTCTGTTCTGTCTGTTCAGAAGTCTCTGTATCTCCCATGGGATCTGCCGCTGTTGATGTCTTAGTATCCTCAAGAATTTCCGGCGGCTCCTGCTTTCTCTTCGGAAGCTTTTCGCGGATACTCTCTTTCCAGCCGGAGAATACTTCCTTTGTCCGCTTTTTCCATTCTCTTCTCTTCGCTGCACGCTTCTGTCTGGCTTCTTCCTTTAATTCCAGCTTTTCCTGCTTTTTCGCCTGCTTCGCCAGTGCTTTTTCTTCCAGTTCCACTTCCTTGATGGCAGCCTTTTCGATATCACGGATGTAGCGATTAGCCTTTTTATGATTCTTACGATCCAGTCGATAAGGGTCATACAGGAAATAGGACACCGCTCCCAGCAGCAGAAGCACCACTCCGGCTATCGTAAGCGCCGGTACGATAAGGGCATACTCTGTAAATCCCAGTTCATAGCACACAAACACGATCAGCATCGCCGGGAACAAGAGCAGATACAGAATCCTCGTCAGGACATCCAATATTGCATGCTGTCTCTTCCCATTGTTCAGCAGCGTTCCCTCGATGGCTGTATAAAAAGCCATGAAAATACATAATTCCGAGCCGAAACCATGGAGATATCCACAGATTCCGGTCAAGATCAGCGACAGAAAAAACATGCCGAACGCTGTTCCCCGATACAGGGCATAACGGTATTCCGTCATTCCCTGCAGCTTGTCCTCACTGATGCCGTGCATCTGGTAGACATCCTTGCGGATCAGGCGTTCAAACTCTTCGTTATACCGCTGCTCCTCTTTGGTATTGCGCAGGTGGTCTTCCACCGCCTTGCTCATCTGCTCAATATATTCCTGCTCCTTACGGATGCGCCTGGTCCGAAGCTGCTCCAACTCATTCTGACGTTTTACTTCCTCTTCCAGCTTACGTACTTTGCCGATTCTGGGATTTTTCACCGTAATCTCCGTAGGCTCCGGGAGCACTGTGCTTTCTTTTTTTCCCTGTTCTTCCTGTTCTTCCATTTTGGGGTCCTCTTTCTGTGTGTGATCCGTTAGTCCTATTATAATTTTTCCCGCGCAGAAAAACAACCTTTAGTTCCCCTTTTCTTCGGTTTTCTCCCAGCCTGCCATCAAGTGCAGTTCCAACGGAACGTTATAATCTGGTTCTCCGCCTTTTTGTGCAAAAAAGCGGGATGCAGGCAGGGTCTCCACCCGTATGTCTCCCTCATCCGTCGTGAGATACCAGCCTGCGAAATGATACCCTTCCCGTTCCGGAGTCGGATATCCACACAGATACACTGTTCCACCGGAATATTTCGGTGTCAGTGCATTATACGTCTGCGATGGTTGTCCTTCCATCGTTCCTCCATTGGCATCCAATACCATTATCATCTGCCATGCAGCAGGATCCTGCGAGTTCCAAACCGCGTGAATATCCACACTGCGGTTGCCTTCCTCATCCGGTTGGATCCTAAGCGCATCCTCTGCGGTAAAGCGTTCCGTAAGCAGACTCCACTTCGGATAGGTATCCTTATCTCCTGAAAAATGTGCCGCCCATCCCAGGAATGCAAAGCCTTCCGGCGTCTCCGGATGCGGCAGAGTGATCACTTCTCCGGCAAGGAGCTGTTCTATGGAGATTTCTCCTTCTTCCAGGATTCTCTCCCAGGCGTCAGCAGTGGGATTGGCCAGGTGCGTCTCATTATAGATCTTGTAATATAAGATGCCGCCTTCCAGAGGATATTGTCCGTCGACAGGTTCTGACGTTTCTGCTATTGCGACGTCTGTTTCTGTCTCTGTTGTCACGGACTGTACATGGTCATTTTCCCTGCTGTCCCGATTCTCTCCGTTTTCATCGGGTGCCTGTATCTCCTCCGTTGTCTGTGCCGGTATTTTCGTCTGATTTGCCTCAGTTCCATACACGCCGCAACCAAGCAGTACACAAGCTGCCAGCATACAGAGTATGCGCATTACCTTTCGCTTCCGACTTTCACTGTGTTCCGGTACCCCTTTTTCCACAGGTTGTTTACTCTGCAGATATTCGTCCGGCAGCGACGGATATTCTGGGGCTATGGAATCCGGCGGGAGTGTCTGGTATTCCGGTAGTATATTGTTTTCCTGTTTCTGCATTTTATTTATCCTATGATATTTATGATCTTCTTTGATCTTCATTTTCTCTTTTATTACCGGATCCACCCATTATTTATTATGCACATCCAACTGCGGGAAGGGGCACTCTACACCCAGCTTTCGAAAGCCCAGCAGCAGATCGTGATTCAGAATACGCATGCCGGAATAGATATTTTTCTCCGAAACTTCCACTACGAACCGGAGCAATACTCCGGAATCCTGCAATGCCTGCACTCCTACATACACAGGAACTTTTTTCATAGTATCTTCATGTGCCTTGTAGATTGACTCAAGGAGTTTCGGAAGTTCACTTTCTAGCTTTTCAAGATCCGTTTCATAAGGAATGCTGATATCGCAGACAGCCTTGGAATAATTGTCGGAGCGGTTCAGGATATTTTTCATTTCGGAATTATTGATGATCTTCACATTGTCACCGGTATCCGTGATACAGGTGGTGCGGATGCCGATGCTCGTCACAGTTCCACGGAAACCGTTCACCTCCACGATGTCTCCCACATTATACTGATTCTCCAGCAGCATAAAAGTTCCTGTCACCACATCCGCGATCAGACTCTCCGCGCTGAAGCCGACGATCAGAGCCAATACTCCGACACTGGCAATGATGGTAGTCATGTTAACTCCGAGGATCGTCAGTCCTGCGCACAGGATCACCAGAAACGCAATATATTTTGTCAGACTGGATAACAGAGAGAGCACAGACCTGACTCTGTGATTCGCCGGTTTGATCAGCCCCAGGATCCATACGATCAGACTTTTTAAGAACAATACCCCGAAGATCAAAAGCAATAATTTACAGACTGCAACTGCATTGACCGTAAATATCCTCCCCAATTCCTCTGTCTGAATCTGTCCGGTTCCCAGCGCGATTCCCATAATAAGTACTAAAAGCACTGCATACACGATTATTTTTTTCACATTTTTCTTCTTATCTTTGTCTTCCATTTTTCCCTTGTTTTCCTCCTTTGCAAACTGCTTTTTGATGGTTCATTTTATCATTTTTACGGAGCAAAACACAGTTGACAAATGTCTCATTATGGTAATATGTGACTTTTTCACAAATATAGTAATGATTCCTATTATTATATTTGTTACTTTATTCCATTTTCTTTTTTCAGGAAAAGAGATATACTATATACAGAAACAAGGAACTGTTTCCATTAACCACAACGTAAAAGAAAGGATGATAGATTATGGCAAAATTATATACAATTACTTTAAACGGTGTTACAGAGGATACTTACAACAAGGCAACGGATTACATTCACGCAAATGCCCTGCGCCTGAACTATCGCCCGGCTGCTTCCACCATTGATGCGGAATTTCCGGATGATATTGATCCCGCCAAAGCTCCGGAGCTTGCTGATGCTGTGATCCGTGAAGTGCATCAAACTCTGTAATTTTTTGATTTTCTTGATTTTTTTGTTGTGCCCGCTAACTTGCGGGCACTTTTCATATCT
>ENA-UEPH01001632-UEPH01001632.1-human-gut-metagenome-genome-assembly--contig:-NODE-1632-length-19656-cov-11.909597_pt1 | contig 19656 bp, 20 predicted proteins | sample MGYA00242891_ERZ507898 | MGnify/ENA primary metagenome ERZ507898 (study PRJEB26167, sample SAMN06115411) | human gut metagenome | host: Homo sapiens | place: China:Guizhou | collected 2014-10-15... | reverse complement strand
GCCTGAGCCATCTGCTCGATTAGCAACCGTAACATTTGGTTTGCTTCACGGTCGATTTCGTTGAGGTGATGTGTTAGTTGCCCGGAAGTTTTCAAGGTGGTATAAGTTCCTCTGCGGTGCTCCTTCAGATACTTGAGCCGCATCCTGCCAAAACGTCCGTATGCTGCCGGTTCACTTCCATGCATAAGCAAATTGGGGACACAAAAATCTTCATGCTTCCGATAAGTAATTTCCATTGTGTGACAGTCCTTTCGCGGGCCTGAATTTGACCCTTATTTTGACCCTTTAGCGGGTCATCCTCTATAAAACAACTGGACTGACTGGTACTAAATTTTATGATTTCAAAACTAAATATCACATATTTTGCCGAAAAAAGTAATAGAAAACAACAATTTGCGAATTCGAGTCCTGTATCGTCCACCAAACAAATCCCTTAGAGCCGCAAGGCTTTGAGGGATTTTTTGCTGCGCTGAAATGGTGTTTACCCTTCATCTTACCCTTTACAGAAAATCTTTGCGACCGGATTTTCCGCGTATTGGTGGATCGTGGTGCACAGTTCCTGTCCGATCCGGATACGGCCTGCGGTTAACAGGCAGAGCTCTTACAAGGCTGCCTGAGATAGAAACGCCCGGTATACCGCCAGTCCGTCCACCGTGCCCGTTTGGCAGTCCGCTGTCAGCCGCTCAGGGTGCCATTGGATCCCCCAAACCGGCAAGGTTTTGTGCCGGAAGGCCTCTACTATGCCGTCCTCCGCCCGTTGCAGGGCCTCTAAACCGGTGCCTAGGCGGCCGATGATCTGGTGGTGGCAGCTGTTGACCACACAGCGCTCTCCGTATAGCTCCCGCAGAAAGGACGGTGCATTTTGAACGCTGTGGAGCCGGTCAACGCCTTCTATGGCGCTGTGTCCTGGCCAGTCCTGCACCAGATCGCCGCCGAAAAATACATTGATGGTCTGCATTCCCCGGCATATACCCAGGACCGGCTTGCCAAGGGCCGTAAAATCCGCCAGCAGATCCAGTTCCAGCGCGTCCCGTTCCGGCTCCAGATCCCGGCAGGCTGTGTTTTTCTGGCCGTAACGCCAGGATTCCATGTCCCCGCCGCCGGGCAGCAGCAAGCAGTCGCAATCCGCCGGCCGGCTCTCGAAGCAGGAAATCCCTCCGGCACGTTCCACCGCCAGTGCATAGTTTTGGTAAGTTGCGGCATCACCAAGAATATAGACCCGCAGGGCCATAGCACTTCCTCCTTCGTCATCCGCACAGGTAAGATATGCTCATTCTATGCTGTGTTCCTTCGCTGCGCAAGTATTTCTCTTGCAATAGCTGTGAAAATATGTCATAATATCTAACGCAGTCCCCTTGGGGTTTGGACTTGACCGTCTGCGGGGGGCAAATAGGATCGCTTGGAGATGTACCCAAGTGGCTGAAGGGTCCGGATTCGAAATCAGGTTTCCTATGCGGAGTGCCAAACGGCTGAAACCCTTGGAACCATGCGGGTTCCAGCCGAGTTCAAATTGAATAATGTTGCTTGTTCTATCCTGTTGTTCTTCCCGATTTCCACCGGCTGAATTGGTCGGCGGGTCGGGACCAGGGATATAACATAAATTTGGAGATGTACCCAAGCGGTTGAAGGGTCCGCACTCGAAATGCGGTAGGTCGGCTCAAAACCGGCGCGAGAGTTCGAATCTCTCCATCTCCGCCATGAGGTCTGCCAGCGAAAAGCTGGTAGACCTCTTTCCTTTTTATGGAGAAACCGCCGATAGGTTTTGCAGCATGGGCGCCACAATGTCCTGCTCAATGGCTGCGGCGGATTGTTTTTTCGTGGCATATTGCAGATGCCCGTAAATATCCACCGTTGTTGAAATCTCACTGTGTCCCAGCCATTCTTTTACCTGTTCCATCGGAACACCGTTGGCCAGCAAAAGCGAGGCACAGGTATGGCGAAGATCGTGGAAACGAATGTGCCGTAAATTGTTCTTGGCAAGCAACTTCCCAAAGGTCGAGGACACATAGTTGGGTTTAATGAGATTGCCAATCACATCGACACAGACATATCCCAGATATTCTTTGTTGTAGGCGCGCCCGCACAGCTTGCGATTTTCTTCCTGCTGTTTCTTGGCCTCCAGCAACCGTTCTTTCAAAAAAGGAATCAATGGATAAGTCCGCAGACTGGATTTGTTCTTTGCCTTGTCCTTCTTAATCGTGACCCGCTCTCCCTTTACATTGCAGGTTGTTACCGTATGCCGAATGGAGAAGCAGTTATGGTTGAAGTCAAAGGCACTCCATTTCAAACCGATAACCTCACTGCGGCGCAGGCCGTAAAAAGCAGTCAGTAGAACTACCAGCTCGATCTTATGCCCCTTGATAACTTCAAACAGATTCAGGACTTCCGAATCCAGGTAGTAGTCACCCTTGAAGGGTTCAGGCTTGGAAATGATAATCCGGTCAGCCGGATTGCTTGGAATCAGATTTTTGTCAACCGCATAATTCAACGCCCCATGAATCAGAGCGTGGTAATGTTTAACGGTGGTCGGCTTGACCCGTTCCAATTCTTTCTCATAAAAAGCGAGAATATCTTGTTTGGTAAGGTCACAAAGGGCGACAGGATGCTCTCGGAAATACGGGGCGATGGGGTTGTTAAGCTGTTGTTCGTATCCCGAATAGGTCGAGAGTTCAATGGGCTTGCTGTCCATCACCCGTCCGGTAGCAGACTTGTACTTGTACTCAAGCCACTGGTACAGGAAATCCACAAAGGAAATCGCTGCGGATGACGGGCCAGACGGAGAAGCCGACTGCTGTGAGGCCGTAGCCTCCTGAAGCAGCTTTTCCGTCCATTCTTTTCGGATGGTGGGAAGCATATTGTTTGCCCAGGTCTTATTGCCCTTGACTTTCTTATGGGTGGGAATCCATTTGGGCTTTCTCTTACCGTTCTCATCGGTAAGGTTTAGAACCCAATAGAGATACCCTTTTTTCTCGGCCACATGGCCGGAGATTAGTTTGCTGTTTTCTTGCAGGTGTACCGCTGGCATACTGATCTGTTCCTCCTTTTGCGGTATTGAGTTCACCTACCAATGACACCTTTATTGTATCATCGGACAGAACAAAACTCCAGGTAAATCCGCGTCAGAATTGTTAACTTTCTGCGTCTATCCGGTGAAGATCGACACCATAGCCTGCTACTCCGCAAAAGTGGAGCAGGTGATTTTCAAATAACGAAGAATGTGGGCTTTGGGGATGCGGTAAGCCCGTCCAATTTTAAGGTACTCAATTTTCCCATCTTTAAGTAACTTGTACCCGGTTTTTGTACTGACGCCAAGCGCCTCACACATTTGACCAATGTCCATCACATCCGGGTAGTCTTTTAACATCAATCGGTAGGCATCTCTGGGAGAGAGTAGGCCGCCGTCATTTTCATACATTGTGAGTCCTCCTTTCGTTGGGGTATCCTATGCCGATGCTGATTGCCAGGGCTGCATCTACCTCCAGCATTTTTTCTTTACTGATACGCCCAATGTAACCACGGAGCCGCTTCCGGTCTATTGTCCGCAGTTGTTCCAACAGAAGCAGAGAGGTAGGCGCAAGCCCCGGCACATTCTCAAGTAGGATATGGGTAGGCAGACTGTTCTTCGCTTTTCTGCTGGTGATGGCTGCTGCAACAACGGTAGGACTAAAGTGATTCCCCACATCATTTTGGATAACAAGGACAGGGCGGATGCCGCCTTGCTCGGAGCCGACCACCGGGTTCAGGTCTGCATAGAACAGATCGCCACGCCGGATAGCCTTTCGCATAAACTGACCTCCTGAATATTAAGTAAGCCGGAAAACGGGGCAGGCCATAAGACCTGCCCCATTTCCGGCGAAATACAAAATCCGATTTGTTTTCTTGTTATGTGCCATTTGTCCTTGACACCCCGCACATATTGGGAAGTCATCAGTGACCGGCAGCGAACCGGCCCACGGGAATCTCACCCCTCCGAGGATCTCTCCGAGCTGCCCCCATTGCGTGATCCTGCAACCAGATGGTTTCCAAATGTTATGGACTACTCTGATCTTAAGCAGGGCTGTGGCTGGACAGGAGTACCATTATGCCCCTTTCCGGTCATGGCCGCGCCGGGTGCTGCCCGGTTTTTACAGGCTGCCGTTACTCGCTCATACAGGACAGGATTGTATGCAAGACCAATTATGATAATCAGGTGGGATCTGCTCATCATGTCCGTATATCATGGCGCGGCCCCTGAATCGGCTTTAGCTCTTCGAGCTGGAAAGGGGGGATGTTACTGATGAATGAGTATGCGGTTGTCAAGGTACAGGTGAAAGAAGAACACTCGAAAGAATGCCTTTCACCTATCGTCCTGAAACCGCAGGGGTGTCAACCCTGTGCCGCAAAATATTTTTTAAGTTTGGCAATCGCCAGGTTTATGGACTTGGCAACGGCTTGATGGCTTGTCCCTTCCATGCGACCGATCTGCCGGGTAGAGAGTCCCTGAAAAACATGAAGCCGGAATCGCCGTTTCTGAACCTCGGTCAAAGCGCCCACTGTAAAAAGCTGCTCCAGGGCTTTCCAGGCATACTTGCGGTTCTGTATGTCAACAACTCGTTCTTCCCATTCTTCATCCAGAGCGCGAGTGGCACAATGCTCCGTTTCCTCCAAACCGTGGATCGAAACATCCTTGCGGGTCTGGGCGCTCTCTGCCCGATCCTGCTCATAGTAAATTTGATCGGACAGGGCTTTCAGCTCTGCAAAGTCATGTTCCGTTTTGTCAGGATTCTCCTTCAGATAATCCTCCAGTGTGATTTCTATGATTTCGTTATGAAAGCGATAAACGATATTTGGGCTGTTTTTGTTTATCGCATAGTCGCTTTTGCGATAATTTTGCACCTCTGTTACCTCCGATTTGTTTTTTGTGGAAAACAAATCGGAAGTGGTGGTGCTCGACACCAGTGACCAAGTAGTCGAGAACAAATCAAAAAGCGGCCGAATCTGTAACTCAGTACAAATTCGACCGCTCCAAGTCGTTTATTAAAAAGTCCGCAGAAAAAGCATCTTTTGGCAGGTGGAGGCTTTTCGCTTTTAGAACAATACTCCCGGCCACCATACTTCCATATAAAGATGATTTTCTTTGTCTTGTAAGCCGTGTGTCGTGGTGCGTAAAGACAGCGGAACAGCATAATGCGCTTCTTGAGGTATTGCATAGTGCATCAGACTCCTGTCCATACAAACGGACGGCACACCGGCAGCATCACTCCCTTTCTTAATTCAAATATATGTATTTCTACCGACAGGTCAATGCTGCCGAGCCGAAATAAACCTATTCAGTTTAAGATCAACTCTGCATTGTCCGGTCATCAGCGATTATTCTTTTTTATGCGGATAAAGTCAGTAATCAGAAGTATCAAACCGATTATTCCAATCGCAACTATTACATAGCTTTCATGTAAAATTCCATGAAAGCCAAGAAAGCCACTAAATCCGGTTAAATGGACACCGTTTCCGGTCATTCCCGAAATAGGAAAACGAACAGAAAGTCGCCATAATACAAATATAATCAGCGCCGATATTCCAAACAAACTTCCTCCAAGCCACGTTCTCCATGACATTCGCTTGTTTCCTTTCAATGCAGATTCTTGTGGTGGGGTCGGCTCGGTAATATTGTCCTTTAACAAATAGTCAGTAGATACCTTAAAACATTCACTTAATGAGACGATTTTTTCCAGTTCAGGGGATGCCAAGCCGTTCTCCCATTTTGTGATGGCCTGCCTTGATACTCCTATTTTTTCTGCGAGTTTCTCCTGGGACAGTCCCATCTTTTTTCGTTCCCTTTGAATCTTTTCGGGTAACTTCATAGTGAACCTCCTCACTTTCATTCTATTTTTTCTGTGGTAGCCACTCTACCACCCCACCTATGTCAATTCGGCAACCAGTGGTAGCAATAAAAAAATTATGAAATATTGCAGAAAAGCTCACCGAAACGGTGAGCTTTTCTGCGATAATCAATATTGTGGGTAGCTGCCTATTTTGGTTCTTCCCACAGATGCCCACACATTTTCATAGAGAGAATCTATCCTTCGTTTTTCCCAATCGCATCCGCTAATTGACCACTGACGGCATCTATGTAGAGATATACCCCGTCCCGATCACAGTGGTACAGGTTAGAGTAGCTTGTGCTCTCATTCGGGCTGATGGGGTTGGGCTCTACCACTTCAGTGGCCTCCAACAGACCGACTCCTGACTTTGCAGCAGCAGAAAGTGCTTTTTTCAGCACAGCAATCTGTCCATTGCTCCAAAGCCCCTCCAGATCTTCAAGGACTTTTGGGTCCTGCTCCATGTCTTTGAGAAGTTGTATAACTTGATCTGGAGACAGATATACACCGGAGCAATAGTTTTCGATGATTCGGTTCTGCATGGGGTTTGGAAAGGAAACAGGAGTGATTTGTTCCCATGAGGTGAAGTACCGCGCATATTCTGGCTTTTGTTCCACCAGGAACGAAAAGGCACTACCTCTGGTGTAATAATAATCTCGGAAAAAACCTTGGATTACTGCAATATAGAAGCCGTGGCTTTTGTCAAACAGCTCGTTAGATTCCGTTTCAGCCCCAACGCGCAAGGTATTCAGATATTTTTCGGCATAGAAATCCTCCATTCCATGCTGCGCGGCAAGGGCCAGCACTTTTTCCTCCTGTCCCTGCTGTATCCAGGTTAAGGGAGTAAAATACCATTCCCGCATTTCCTCTGGTGAAATCGGGTGAAAACTCACATCGTATCCCACAAAAATCCTCCTTTCAATCCCACCAGAAGTACCAAACAGTGGACTGCCGCAGCACATCGGCCAGAGCGCCCACGGTGGCGTCCTCCGGCCCCTGGTCAATCACATCGGGACAGAAGCCATACAGTTCCACTGCTGCATCCATAGCCTTCTCCTCGGGAACGGGAGCCGGGAGCAGGAACTCCAACTCGTCGTGGCTCATGGCAGCGGGCACCGCCCCATGCTGTTCAAACCAGTATTTCGCAACTGCCATTAACTCTGGCGTGTTAGGACATTCATTCCAGCCACCAAAGGGCAGATAGGCAAAAATCTCCCAAGGATTCTTCACGGGGATTTTAGCCAGAATGAGAGGATAGGTCATATTATTATCGGAATTCCAGTAGCTTGAAAAACGACGGTTATCATATCCGCCCTCCATCTCGCCCAGGATCTCCTCATCCCAGTCCATATCGTCATCCTCGGCTTCTTCCTTGCGCTGCCCAATCATTTCCTCCAGGACTGCCTTACTGTTCTCGACAGGGGCGGAGAGCATTTTCTTCCGGTATTCGGCAACTTTGTCCGGGTCGAAAGCAAAGTCGTCCTCGCCATCGCTGTCCGGGTCAGAATTCATAATCAGGCATTCCCACAGGATTTCGTCATCCGCCTTAATCAGAACCGGCACAAAGCCCTCTTTGACACTTTCCCGTTTGGCATAGTTATATGCCGACATGATGGGGTCATCATCCGTCAATGAGGGGAAATAGGTACATTCACAGTCCAGATATTCCATCATGGCTTCCGCAAGGTCTGAAGGCTCCAGAGTGGCCTCATCGAAACTCTGTCCCTGCCAGTTGGCGAACCGCTTTTCCATGACTTTTGCCATAGCCTGATAATAGTTTTCATCAAATGGGATGAACAGATAGGCTTCATCCTGGAACTTATCGGAATAATATTGCTCTGAACCGAAATACTCCAAAGCATAGTTATCAATGTCGCTGGGGAAGTACGGGCTATCCGCCTCGCCGTAGTAATATCCAGCAAAGGCTGCGCCCTCCTTGTTGAACAGCGCCCCAAAGAGCTGTCCTTTCAGCTGGTCCCGGATAAAGCCACGCAGATCGGCGCGGCTCAGATCTGCCATAAACGGCTGCACCTGCTCCCAGTACCGCTCCATAAATTCCGCGCTCATCAGATCATGCTCTATGCACCAGCGCAGATAGATTGCCATGTGGTTGTAGGCATTGATCTCATTCACCGGCAAGCCCTTTTCCTGAATGGATTCCAGGTGCCATGCGGCATCGTCCATATCGCCGGTGAATTCTTCCTCTGCAAGCGTTCCTCTGGTGATGGCATTCTGGCGGGTGGGATTAACCACAAAACTGATGCCTGCCATTTTTTTAAGCAGAGCGTCCGCATCATGCTCCATCTTATACTCCATCTCATTCCGATAGAGCGGGATCACCTGATAGAAGTTGACCTCCTCGCCGCTCGGCAAAGTGCAGACTTCACCTCCGTTCCAGACAACATCCTGCGGACCTACCAGAAGTGCGGCGCAGAGTTCCGTATCCTCTGCAAACGGCGATTGCTTATCCATTGTGTGGCCAAAGCCCAGCCAGGTATCGTTGGAAATAGGCAGGCGTGCCAACACTTTCAAGAGACCAATCGGCCAGTACCACCGCTCATCCTTCAGGGATTCCTCATCCAGTTTCCAATCCGGTGGCAGAGCGATGGCCAGCTCTGCTCGCTCCAGCTTGTATTCCGCCAGTTCCTCCGGCACATTCATCCGGTGAGCACCCATGCCCATCGTTACCAGTGTGTAATAGTCCCGCTCATCAGAGGGAGGAACAACGCAGATGTCCACATGGATGTCAGGGGAAACCAGCTCATGGAACACATTCTCAAACTCACCAAAGGTGTTTTTGATGTGCTGCTCTATCGCAGACATCTCATCCTCCGAATAAACCTCCGGCTCGCTGTTTTTTCTTGAGGACCAGAAGGCATCCGCCTTCGTGCCGTCCGGGTTCAGGAAAATCTGAAAATATCCTTGTTCTATCCTCCGGTCATAATTGGGGGCAAAAACGGGAAGAACTCGGAAAACCCGGTGGGTTCAAATAAAAGCGAAAAACGGAAGCCAAAATCCGCAGTATACCGCAGCTTTTGGGCTTCCGTTGTGTACTTCCATCTTCGCTTAATTTCCACCAAAAGTCATAAGCGGGAAATGACTCGAAATCATGTTTCCACTTTGGAAGTCCAAACTGCCGAAAAGCCAGTAACCATGCGGGTTTGCGGGCAAGTTCAAATTGTGAATTGGGGTCTGTTCTATCCTGTTGTTCTTCCCAATTTCCACGGCTTGAATTTTGCGGGAAAATGGCTATAATGAGAGCAGCCATCTGACAGCCACTTTGAGAGGTATGTTTTGGGGTTCCGTAGTTACCGCTATCGTCCCTGATTTACCGTCATCATCCAAGTTGGTGTAATGATTCGAAATCCGGTAGGCGCCGCAAGGCGTGCGGGGGTTCAAATCCCTCCATCTCCGCCAAAAGAAACAGGACATTCTTATGAATGTCCTGTTTCTTTTTTTATGGCGTTTTTGAAAGTGAAATGACAGCCTTGGCCGCTCACGCTTACTGAGCGATCTTGCTTTCCGCGCTGTTGACCACCATTTTGGTCAGGGCGAACAGGGCGATGACGTTGGGAATGACCATGAGGTTGTTGAACATATCCGTCAGCTCCCACACCAGATCGTTGCTCATCATGGTGCCCATCAGGATGAACACCAGAGCGATGAGGGTGTAGACCACAGTGCAGGCCTTGGGATTCTTCTTGCCGAAAAGCCAGATGGCGTTGATCTTACCGAACAGGTTCCAGCTCAAAACCGTGGAGAAAGCGAAGAAGAACAGGCAGATAGCCACGAATTTGGCACCGAGGCTGGCTCCCATCACCGAGCCGAAAGCGGTCTGGGCCAGATTGGTCTTGCTGAGCACGGAGGTCACATCCCCCACATAGCCGTTTGCCAGAGGGCCATCGGCGGTGTAGAGGGTGCAGATGATGACCAGTGCGTTGAGGGTCAGCACCACGAAGGTGTCGATGAACACACCGATCATCGCCACAACGCCCTGCTCGTGAGGATCCTTCACGTTGGCTTGAGCGTGGGCATGGGGGGTAGAGCCCATACCGGCCTCGTTGGAGAACAGACCACGCTTGGCGCCCTGAGAGACGGCCTGCTTGATGGCGTAGCCGAAAGAACCGCCCACGATGGCCTGAGGCTCAAAGGCGTACTTGAAGATCATGCCGAAGGTGGCGGGGACGTACCGGATGCGGAAGATCAGGATGACCAGACCGCCCAGCAGGAAGATTGCCGCCATAATGGGGACGATTTTTTCCGTAACAGCGGCCAGCCGCTGAACGCCGCCCAGGAAAATCACAGCACAGATCACCACCAGCACCACGCCCACGATCCAGGAGGGGATGCCGAAAGCGGTCTGGAAGCACTCACCGATGGAGTTGGACTGCACCATGCAGCCCATGAAGCCCAGAGCCAGAATGATGGCCACGGCGAAGAAGGTGGCCAGGAACTTGCCGAAGCCGCCCTTGAAAGCGGTGGTGATGTAATAGACGGGGCCGCCGTGGATGGTGCCGTCTGCTACCTTGATCCGGGTCTTGATGGCCAGCGTAGCTTCAGCATAGATGGTGGCCATGCCGAAGAAAGCGATGACCCACATCCAGAAGATGGCGCCGGGGCCGCCGGTCAGAATAGCGCCGGATGCGCCCACGATGTTGCCGGTGCCTACCTGAGCGGCAATGGCAGTGGCCAAGGCTTGGAAGGAGCTCATGCCGCTGTCATGCTTTTTGCCGTTGAGGGTCAGATTGCCGAACACTCTGCGCATACCCTCACCGAAGCAGCGGACCTGAACAAAGCGGGTCTTGATGCTGTACCACAGGCCGACAGCCACCAGCAGAAAGACCAGAATGTAGTTGGACAGGTACGTGTTGACGCGGCATACAGCGGGATAAAGCGCAGCGTCCAGTTTTGCGACGATCGATTCCATAGTTTTTTCCTCCTGCACACGGTTTCACCGACGGCGGGATCTTTGCCGCGGTGATAAAAAAACGGAGCGGCTGGCAATGCAGCCGCTCCGAAGAACGCAGTACAGGAGATCGACGCAGCCCCGCCGCAAACGGTGAAGCCTGCGGCCTGCCTGACGGATCTCTCCGTCTCGCCTGCCGCTGCGTCAGATCACTCTGTCCTTTTACCTGAGAGATTCAGCGGTCATGCCGCCTTTCACCTTCGGTACCCGGTGAGCCGGGATTCTCCAGAGCCGCATCCACCCATAGTCCTGTCCGCACGGCGGACACCTGAGAGTTTTACTCCTTCGGTAGACTTACGTCGTTTTCCTATGGGCTTCCATTGCCGGTATTCCGTTGTTGAAGATAGCCGTATCCTATCATATGCGCCGCGGAATGTCAACTGTCCGCGCGTGACGGAATATCTGAAATATTTAAGGTTTTCCAAAGAAATTTGTGCATACGGGAGAAAAAACGGCCCCTCTTTTCGGAAGGACCGCTTTTCGGTATGCGGTTGATCAGAAATCTGCGCTGCCCACAGTGCGGGGATGCAGCTCCACGTCACGGATGTTGTTCACACCGGTGAGATACATCACCATCCGCTCGAAGCCCAGGCCATAGCCTGCGTGACGGCAGGAGCCGTAGCGCCGCAGGTCGCAGTAATACTTGTAATCCTCCGGATTCATGCCCAGCTCCTTGATGCGGGCTTCCAGCACATCCAGACGCTCCTCGCGCTGGCTACCGCCGATGATCTCGCCAATGCCAGGCACCAGGCAGTCCGCCGCGGCCACGGTCTTGCCGTCATCGTTCAGGCGCATATAGAAAGCCTTAATGTCCTTGGGATAGTCGGTGACGAATACGGGCCGCTTGAAGATGTGCTCCGTCAGGTAGCGCTCATGCTCGGTCTGCAGGTCGATACCCCACTCCACGGGATAGTCGAACTTCTCGCCGCTCTTTTTCAGCAGGTCCACCGCTTCCGTGTAGCTCACCCGGCCGAAGTCGGAGGAGGCCACATGCTCCAGACGCTCCCGCAGGCCCTTATCCACGAACTGGTTGAAGAAGTCCATCTCCTGAGGGCACTGCTCCATCACATAGCGGATGATATACTTGATCATGTCCTCGGCGGTATCCATATAGCCGTTCAGATCGGTGAAGGCCATCTCCGGCTCCACCATCCAGAACTCAGCGGCGTGGCGCTGGGTGTTGGAATTCTCCGCACGGAAGGTAGGGCCAAAGGTGTAGACATTGCCGAAGGCCATGGCGAAGTTCTCGGCGTTCAGCTGACCGGACACCGTCAGGCTGGTCTTCTTGCCGAAGAAGTCCTGGCTGTAGTCCACCTGCCCGTCCTCGGTCTTGGGCACGTTGTTGAGATCCAGCGTGGTCACCTGGAACATCTCGCCGGCGCCCTCGCAGTCGCTGGCGGTGATAATGGGGGTCTGTGCGTAGACAAAGCCGCGATCCTGGAAGAACTTGTGGATGGCGTAGGCCGCCGCGCTCCGCACCCGGAAGGTGGCGGAGAACAGGTTTGTCCGGGGACGCAGGTGCTGGATAGTCCGCAGGAACTCTACGCTGTGGCGCTTTTTCTGCAGAGGATAGTCCGGAGTGGAGATGCCCTCCACGGCGATCTCGGTGGCCTTCAACTCCAGAGGCTGCTTGGCATCCGGTGTCAGGGTCACAACGCCGGTGACGATCAGGGCCGCGCCTACGTTCTGGGCGGCGATGTCCTTATAGTTAGAGAGGGCCTCTGCCTCCATCACCACCTGAAGATTGCGGAAGCAGGAGCCGTCATTCAGCTCGATGAAGCCGAAGCCCTTCAGATCCCGGATGGTGCGGACCCAGCCGCCCACGGAAACGGTCTGACCGGAGAGCGCTTCGCTGTCTGCAAAAATTTTCGCGATTTTTGTGTAACTCATAGTTTGATCCGTCCTTTGTGTTGTTGGTACAATTATAAGCATAATACTCCTATTTTTCGTTCTTTACAAGAGGGAACCGCCATTCTTCCAGCAGAATCAGGGATTTTACGGCGAAAACATAAATTCCTCTTGAATTTTGGCCATTCATCCGATATAATGAACAACGTTAATGCCGGTGTGATGGAATTGGTAGACGTGACGGACTCAAAAGCCAGTAAGTCTGGCAGTATGAACTCTGGTAAAATCCTTGATTTTTCAAGGCTTCTCAGTTACAATGAAATATGGCTTTTATAGTGAGTTCTCTCCTTGTTCTCTCCTATGAGAATTTTAGGGAGTTTCTCGATAAAATGTGCCGGTGTGATGGAATGGTAGACGTAGCGGATTCAAAATCCGCCGGGGGCGACTCCGTGTGGGTTCGAGTCCCACCACCGGCACCATCCTCCGAAACGCTTGATCCCTCAGCATTTGAGGCATCAAGCGTTTCCTTTTTTATCTACGCTTTATCTACGAAAATGCAGGGTATTTTGCCCTGTTCTCTCCGTGTTCTCTCTTACACGTTCACGCAGATACTGGGATTGATGCTGACCACGCTGGTCATTCTCGTTGCTGATGTGCTCTTGGATGTTGTATCCAGGTGGGCATAAATATTTGCCGTGGTATTGTAATCGCTGTGTCCCAACCACTCCTGAATATCTTTCATTGGCACACCGTTTTTCAGCAGCAACGAGGCGCATGTATGCCTCAAGTCATGAAAACGAATGTCTCGCAGTTCATGCTTCTGCAAGACGAGCTTAAAATGCTGGGTTACATAGTTGGGTTTATACGGAACACCCAGGTCATTGACAAAAATATAATCGCTCTCTGTGTAGCAGTTACCACACAGCTTCCGACAGTTCTCCTGTCGCTCCTTCATACTGAGCAGCAGTTCACGGTACTGCGGAACCAACGGCATTGACCGACAACTGGACTTGTTCTTAGTCCGATCCTTTTCTACGGTCATCGCCACACCGTCACAGACGCACTGTACCACGGTATGGTCGATGGTGATTTGATTATTTTCAAAATCAATCGCCTGCCAACGCAAGCCCATGATCTCGCTTCTTCGCAGACCATAAAAGGCTGCCATCAGAACCGGAAACTCACAAGGATCACCCTTGATTGCATCAAACAGTTCCTCCAGTTCAGAAATGCTGTAGAAAGAACCGGTGTACTTTTGACCCTTGGGCCGCTCCACTTTGTTCATAGGGTTTGCGATAATCAAATCATGCTTCACAGCATACTTCATGGCCTTATGGATATTGGCATGGAAACGCTGTACAGTCGTACCCTTCAAATTCAGTTCATTGAAACAGTAGCTGTAGAAATTCTCAATATCCAGCGCAGTGACATTCCTCAAAGTCACGCCGAGCTCACGGAAGTACGGAGCGATTCTCTTTTTGACGTTATTTACATATCCCGCATAAGTGTCTACCTCCACAGAGTTTTTAATAATACCCAACCACTTGATCATGTAGTCGGCGAAAAGGATGTCGCTGGCAACGGTCGTCTTAGACTTCGGCTCGGTATGAATTACCGTGTCCTCATAAGTACATCTGGCCTTTGTCAGCAGCGCCTCGGCTTGCTTCAAATTCTTTTTTCCGCCCTCCGGAATGCCCGTCGCAATCCATTTAGTCTTGCGGGCGCCGGTATCGGTCCTCATATTCAGTACGATGTAGTAATAACCTTTCTTGGTTTGCAGATGACCCGCTACCATAATTACCTCCTTTTCCGTAGCGGCATAACCTATCTGCCAATGGCAGATTTATTATACCATTTGCTCGTTTTCTCTCCAATGTGCTTCAGAACTTTATTTTGAAATCTGTGCGCCGATATTTCTTAATACTCGCCAATCAGGTATTCAATAATGCACACCTTGGGGATCTTGAAGGACTTGCCAATCTTGAGGTGTCGGATATCGCCGCACTCAAGCAGCTTGTAGGCCGTTTTCATACTGATGCCGCCTAACATGACACACATTTGCTTTACACTTACAACATCCGGGTATTCGGAGAAAATCTTTTCACGCCGCTTTTGAGCCATTGTATCTCCCTCCTCAGAAAGTATAAGGTTATTCCGTTCATATCAACAAAACAGGAGATGCTCCCCCATTTTACCGGGAAGCATCTCCTTTGGCGTATGCAGCATTGCCGACCTCAAGCTCGGATGCCTGCTGGGTGGCAAGCATCCTGTTTTTGAGCATGGCACTCATACCGCCTTTACTCAAGCTGCAACACCTCCTCGGCCAGACACCGATACGAAACTGCCGCAGGATTTTGCGGCCTGTAGACGAAGATGCTTTGACCTGCGGCCGGTGCCTCTGCAAGTTTTATGGTGTACTCGATTGGGTGAGAGAACACATTGATCTTTGTTCCATACACATCTACAACACTTTCCCGAATACTTTCGCAAAGCTGCGGCTTGGACTGATACATGGTAATAAGAATGCCGGCGATCTTCAGCGATGGATTGAACTTGGCCTGAACGGAGCGAACCAACTCCAGCACTTCCGGGATACCCTCACTTGCCAAAAAGTGTGCCTGCACCGGAATGATGCAGTAATCGGCGGCAGAGAGGGCATTGACCGTAAGAAGTTCGTACTTCAATCCGCAATCAACGATGATGTAATCATAGTGGCTGCGAAGGATATCGGTGATCACAGCCAGCACTTTTTCACAGGCACGATCTTCTGCCCCCATGGCATTATACTGGGACATCTGCATAACCTGCAGGCGGGCCGCAGCATCGGCCACTCTCTTGTTACAAGGGATAAGATCAATTCCGGATTCCGTTCTGATGATCGTCCGTTCAAGATGCGTTTCGAGATCTTCCGGGTAGTCAATGGCGGCAAGCATCAGATTATTTACTGTGCGCTTCTGTTCGGCCGGTGTATACCCAAAAGAAGCCGTCAAGCTTCCCTGCGGATCATAGTCTATGACCAAGACCCTTTTACCAGCCGCAGCGAGCGCGGCTCCAAGGTTTACCGTTGTAGTCGTTTTTCCAACGCCACCTTTTTGATTGGTGACTGCAATAACATGCTCACTCATGCAGAACCCTCCTAAGCAGCTCGATATGTTCTTTTGACTTCTCTCGAATATTGTGGTATGCTTTTGAAGCAACAAAATCCAGCAAAAATGGCTTCGGATAATATAGTTTTCCGGACAGGCGTAAGGCTTTTAATCCTCGGGTCTGGCCCCAGTCGTAGATTTCTCTGAGATTGTACCCAAGAATCACACTGACCTGTTTTGGAGCCAGTACATCCGGCAGATGGGCAATATCCTGTTCGACAACCGTGCGAATCTCTTTGCCGAGCCGCTTCGTGTACCGTTGCACCGGACAGTATGGATATCTGTTACAACGATCACTACGCCGATACTTCGTGGGGTTTATGCTCTTATCCGCGAGGTATCGCTCGACTTCTGCTTTTGGTATCCGGTATCCAAGCCCCTGTTTTTCCGGCCGTTCGGCTAAAACAAGTTCTGTCTCTATAAGCCATAGCGCTGTCCTTTTGCTGATGTGGGCAATTTTGTAGAAATCCTCTTTGCTCAGATAGTCACCGGGAATATCTGTAAGCTTCAACTCCTTTTTCCTCATACCCGCACCCTCAGCTTTCTGCTGGCATAGTCCTCGCTCAACACATAGTCGATGACGGACTCTTTGGGTATCCAGTAGTGCGGCTTAATGAAGATGGCCTTGACCTTTTGCTCACGGATCAGGCGACGGGCAAAGGAATCACCGATCCCGCCCAGCATTTCCCGGAACATCGAAACAGATACCAAATCAGGGTACTGTTTGAACTGCCGTCTATATTTATTTCTTATGTCTTTCATTTCCGAACCTCCTTGCAAATAGCCATTGGCAAATAGGTTCGGTGCCATGTTTGATGGTTTTAGTTCTCTCCTAAAACCCGAAAATACGTCTGAGTTCTCTCCTCGGTTCTCCGTTTCTTTCTCAAGGGGCCGAAGGAATGAGTTCTCTCTTAGTTCTCTCCAAGTTGCGTCAGGAGAGAACTTTTGGGGCTTCTGTGAAGCCATTGAAAAATCAAGAGGCAACCGCAAAAAGCTTGTAATTGCAATGCTTTGGGGCGACGGAGGACTGCGGAGTGCTGCGGTGGAAATACGTGGGCCAAGCACTCAAAATCCGTTGGTAGCGATACCGTGTGGGTTCGAGTCCCACCACCGGCACCAAATAGAAACACCATCCGTCAGGGTGGTGTTCCTTTTTTGCTATGCAAAAGTGTAGCAAAATAAGAAATGTGCCACTTCCTCGCCCCTGCGGGGCAACCGGAAATGGTGCACGAAAACTTCATGCACATTTCGTTTGCGGTATGCGCTGTCCATATGCGGCAGACCTTATGGAAAACGGGAGGAACCCGCAGCGGTCAAGGTGGCCCATGGAATTCTGTATAGATATTTTTCGCCAATATGTGTATAGTATAAAGACATATGATGCGCTCTGTTCTGCATCGCAGAATGGACGAACACAGGAAAGGTAACGTAATTTATGAATCGGAACAAACATCTGTTAGCGATCCTTGCGGCTGTCAGCTTCATCCTTGCCACCCTTACCGGCTGCGGCGGCAAAACAGAGCCGGACATCCCACAGCCGACGCAGGAACCTGTCGAATACGCCAATCTGACGGACGAGGATTCCCGTGCTCTGCTCTCCCGGCTGCTTGAGAACGCGGGCATAGACGAGACCCGGATCCGTGGCCTTTTTGACCAGGTGGACCAGTTCAACGCCAGCGTCAAGAGTGAATGGCTGACGAACGGCTTTGAGCGCGCTGTCCCCACCGACACCAAGTACGATCCCTATGAGATGCAGGATCTGTGGGCGGAGAAAAACGGTGACTTCCCCGGCTATAACTGCCGCATTACGGCATTCAGCCTGTTCGGTGGGTTCGTCACCGCCGGAGCGGATCAGCCGAAGACTCAGGGAGAGGATACGCTTTTTCTGGATTTGGAAACGCTAACCGAAGATCCCGCCGTTCTCTGCGGAGACAGCACTGCCAAATTCTGCGCGCTGTTTGCGCCGGTGCCCGCCGCAGACAGTACGGATGTGAATGAGCAGGCCCAGACGCTTCAGGCGGGCTGGGCCGCCCGGGGCGTCGCGTTTTCAGACAGCCCCGCCCGGCTGATCTCCGTTGTCCTGCATGACAGGTTCTCGGACACGGAGAATACGCTGTTTGTGGGGCATGTTGGGGTGCTGCTGCCTGTGGAGGACGGGAGCTTCTGTCTGATCGAGAAGGTTGCCTTCCAGGAACCGTACCGGCTGGTAAAGTTACAAAATCGGGCGGAACTGCGCGATTATCTGATGGCAAAGTACGATACCTCCTGGGGACAGGATACCACCCGGCCCTTTATCATGGAAAATGACAGCCTGATGGCGGAGTGAGCGGCGGCACGGGACTGCGGATACCGTATCAGCAATCATACAGTAAAAATAATTGGTTTCCTTGAAAAACCGGCAGACGTGCGGAGCGTCTGCCGGTTTTTGTGTGCCGAACGTTGCACCGGGGCACATGTTTCTGTTGATGGCCGCATAGATTGGACAAGCAAAGGAGGAATCGCTATGCAGCTTTGGAAAAATACGGCTTTGACCTCGGTGGCGGCGCTGCTGGGGCTGTTTCTGCTGCCCTTGGCCGTAGCCCGGGAACCGGCGGAGGTGCCGGAGTATACGGAATTACCCCGGACGGAGCAGACGGCTCCGGTCCAGCCTGCGGTAAAGGCAGTTTATGACGCGGACCGGACCCTGCGGGTGCTGGACGGAGAGACCGTGCGGGAAATGACGCTGGCGGACTATCTGGTGGGCGTCACGGCGGCGGAGATGCCGGCGTCCTTTGCAGAGGAGGCGCTGAAGGCTCAGGCGGTGGCAGCCCGTACCTATACCCTTTACAAGCTGACAGCCGGCAGCAACCACGGGGACACGGCGGACATCTGCACGGACTCCACCTGCTGCCAGGCGTATATCGCCATGGAGCAGGCCCGGGCCAACTGGGGGGCACAGGCGGACGCTTATGAGAAAAAGGTCCGTGATGCAGTGACGTCTACCGATGGGGAGGCCATCCTTTACGGCGGCATTCCGATTCTGGCGGTGTTCCATTCCAGCTCCGCAGGGCTGACCCGAGCTGCGGGACAGGTGTGGCAGAACGATCTGCCCTACCTGAAGCCGGTGGATTCCCCCGAAGCCAAGGAGACCATCCCCAATTATTACAGCCGCGTAGACTTTACCCCGGCGGCGCTGAAGGAAAAGCTGCTGGCGAAGATCCCCTCTGCCGATCTCTCCGGGGACAAGAAAAGCTGGCTGAAAGATCCTATCCGGGACAGCGCCGGCAGCGTGGAGACGGTGGAGGTGGGGGGCGTGACGGTCCGGGGCGGTACGGTGCGCGCCGCGCTGGGGCTGCGTTCCGCCTGCTTTGAATGGGAATTGCAGGACGGCAATTTTGTGTTTTACGTCACCGGCTACGGCCACGGCGTGGGCCTCAGTCAATACGGCGCGGACGCCATGGCGGAGAGCGGCGCGGACTATCAGACCATCCTGACCCACTACTATACCGGCGTGACGGTGGAGGTCTTCAACGGCTGAGTCACGGACTTTACAAGACAGAAGCAAATGTGGTAAAATATTTTATTAAAAAACTGCCGCGAAGGGGGAACTGCTGATGAAAAAGCGATGGGCTATGGGGCTGCTGTGCTGCCTGCTGTTGTGTCAGCTGGCGTTTCCGGCCAAAGCGGCGGGCAGTGTGTATTTCGTGGCGGCAGAGGAAAGCGTTCTGCCGGTGACAGATGCCACCATGCCCTTCTGGGCCAACGGCTATCTGTATGTACCGGCCTCTGTATTCACCAATCTGGGGATCTCTGTCATCAACAATACCGCAAAAAAGATGACGGTGCTGGAAAAGGACCG
>ENA-UEPH01001627-UEPH01001627.1-human-gut-metagenome-genome-assembly--contig:-NODE-1627-length-19715-cov-5.204807_pt1 | contig 19715 bp, 19 predicted proteins | sample MGYA00242891_ERZ507898 | MGnify/ENA primary metagenome ERZ507898 (study PRJEB26167, sample SAMN06115411) | human gut metagenome | host: Homo sapiens | place: China:Guizhou | collected 2014-10-15... | reverse complement strand
GAAATCACTTGTGATCAACTCAACACAGAATCCTCTATTGGCCAACATTTCTGCTAAATAAAGAAAACGTCCATTGATAGTTCCATCAAACTTACGGCAAAAATTTGCTATAATATAAATTGTTTTCATTTAAAAAAATTAAATTTAAAATCTATTGAAATAACATGTTTTTATAGGGCAATACCGTAGCTGAATTATTTAATAAAAAGATAAAGAAAAAAATTGCCATAGCCGTATTTATTAAAAAGATAGGAACAAATTTATATTCCATACGGTTATGCAGAATAAAAATTGGAAATACGATAACCTGAGCAATACTAAACAAAAGTACCACTCTTAACCCTAATTCTGCTCTAAATGTCAGATTAGTTACCAATATTGAAAAGAAATATATTTTTAACCAAAGATTCTGTCTGTATTCTTTCTTGATCAAAGAATAAATACAAACAAACAAAACGGACCAATATACTGCAAGCATTGCTGCCTGTAGAACTCGTTGTCCAACACGCAAACCATTATCTCCAACTGTTAAATATTTACCATACGAACCCATCAATCTAATGAATAACGAATTATTAAAAATAAAAAAACCAATTACAAAAGAAATTAAGAGACATGACAAAACAAACACAGGAGAACGTAGATCGATTCTTCTTAACCACAACATTGCCAAAGCCAATACAGAAAGTGTATGACACAACGTTGCTAATATTACGCAAATCACAAAGCCTGTAATACGTTTTTCATTTAATAAAGAATAAGCATAGAATATGATTGAAATTGCTATTAATTGTCTAAAAATATTCATTGCATAAAATACAAAAAACAACGCAAATAACACAAAGAAAGAATATCCATAATTGGGGCTACATTTTATGATGGTTTTACCAAATAACCCCATCATTATCAAACTTAGTACCCACTGAGAAAAATGGAAACTACATCCTAATCTAAAACACAATAAATTTAAATAGCCGAATAATGGTTCTGGATAACCTAAATACCCATGATTTCCTATTGAATAATATGTCTCTGCATAACGAAACGTATCTGCCCCTACCGCCATATCACGAAATCCTATAAGCAGAGAAAATAGTAGAGATATTAACACTACAATCCATTTTTTTCTACAAATAAAGAAACTGAATATCGACAACAAAAGAAATAATGAAATAAATACAATCATTATGACTACAATAATGTAATTATATATAATTAAAAATTACAATACGAACTCAACTGAATAATATACATGAAAGTTACACTTTATATTTCCCTATCTTTTATTTTCAGATAATATACAGTTATCAAAATCACCAAATAAAATGCAGATGAAACGACATAAGCTATTGAAAAATAGAAGGCGGCATTCTCGCCTCTATCTTTTTGAATTAACCAATAAGCTAACACTAGAAGTAAAATATCACGTAACAGACGCATCGCAAAAAAATGCCAATTCTTACCTATTGTAATAAATTCCGCCCTAAACACATTCGAACAACAATTAAATATTGCTGCCAATATTATAATATTCAATACCGAAGCCATCCCGACAAATGTTTCACCATACCATGAAACAATCCAACTAGAAAGAAAATAAACAATAATAAATGGAATTAACGTACAAACTAAATTAACTAATAGCATCACTTTCATTGTTTTATTATGACGTCTACAATCGTTTGTACTATTAGACAAATGAGATAATATCACATTCGACAATAAAATAGGAATAAACGTGATGAACAACTCCCATTGACTTGTCGCAGAATATATTCCCAATTCTCCCAATGAGGATAATTTGGTAATCAAAAACACCCCACCTAAATTACAAATATTAATACTAATCTCTTGCAATGCTATAGGTAAAGAAAAGCGAAACAATTCTTTAACAAAAGAACAAGGATGTTGTTCTGGGAGATTCTTCATTATAGAATGAAGCGCCCCATAATTAATCCAACAATTAAACACTTGAGAAAAAAATAATGCCCCCAATGCCCCCTTCAATCCACCCCAATAAGCCATAGGAATACACAACAAAAAGAAAACGATTCCTGACCAAATACTATTCTGCGCAATAACTTTAAACACGCCAAAACCTGCCAATATACCAGATTGAGTTGTTGAAATTGCTTTCAATACAATAATAACACCTAAAACTTGAAAAGCCAATGTTAAGCGCGGTTCATCAAGATAAACTGCCAACGTTTGAGCAAAAATAAATAATAAAATTGCCAATATTAAACTCGTAACTAAGGTGACACTTAAAGCTCCTCGACATATTGCTTTCAATCTAGATTCATCAAATTGTTTAAATTCTGCAATATATTTTGTCGAAGTAAAATTTAATCCAAAAGTTGCTATTGAAGCGATATTAAACATTGTGGTTTTAATTACACCATATTCGCCATATAAATCTTTACCCAGAAATCGAGCAATAAAAATACCTCCCAGTAACAGTAAACCATAACTTATACCATTACCAGAAATTGCCCAAAACGAATCCTTAAAAAGTTGGCTTTTTTTTATCCGATATAAAATGCTAACATTCATTATCACGATTTTTACTCCATGCAAGAAATAGAATATCTTGTAATCCTCACAATTTAAATACCCTTAAATGTATTAGGCAACTTCATTAACAGATATATCTAAGCTTATGAATATTCATTTTATCAAACCGATATTTTTCTCCATTTTACAACAACAAAAAACTTAATTTCAGTTATCCTAAAACGACACGCAGGAAAATCATTTAATAACCATACCTTTCTTCCATCGTACACACAGTCACATATCATACATTATAAAGCACAGAACTATTTATTTTCCGAAAACCTCATTACACATTATAAATTCCCGTCTTGCCAAAATATCAAACACTTTTGCAATCAAACAGACATCACTATTATTTTGTTGAAAATCTTCTATCTTTTCATCCTCGACCTGTTCTACACTTACACCTAACCGTATTCTCTCACCAACTAATCGCTCCTTTTCTTCAACTGGTACTTCCATTTCCCCAATAACACTCTCATAAGTCCGAATAGCCTCCCACCAAGCAATCAACTCCTCACAACTAAATTTCCGACTTAATCCTAGGGCTTCCGTTACAAGGCTCCTAGCCAATAGCCCACTTTCTTCCTCTCCGGTAAAATAATAACAATTACAGAGTAACCGACAGATATTAGGTGTCCGGCAAGGTAAAACCATTTTCTCACTTCCTTTAGGAGTAAGAATCTCGTAAGCTGTATCCAAGGCTACATCCAAAAAATTCATATCCGAATACAACAGATAAGCGTCCATTAAATCCACCACGTATCCGGCCCGTGTATCCACGGGAATATCACCATCTTTCAACAACTCTTGGATCATCCGTGCAATCTCACGTACTCGTTCATGAATATCCCACGGCCCTTCAAATTCGTCTTCCAACCACGGATAGACTCTCACCATAGAATAAACAGACAAGTAACCATGCAAGAGTCCCGAAAGAGATGACGGGGGACAATCCTTCAGCGTCAACCCACATGTCCGCTTGTACAACTCTCGAAATAAATTCTTTTCCATTGTTTCGTGTTAACTACTCTATTTTTTCCAAAAACGATCCCGGTATAAAAGATGTCGCAATGGATGCCACTCCTTCCAAACGAACGACAACCCGTTTGTGTCCTTTCAAACGCACCAGTTCCCCTTCCAATCCTTGTAAAGACCCTTTGATTACTCTCACCCGATCCCCCCGCTTCAAATCTTTATTAAGAACCTCCACTCCCTCGGTTGAAAAATCCAACAGGAACATGAAATCCTGCATTTGTTTGTCCGGGATAATCAAAGAATGACGATTTTCACGATCTTTCAAATAAACGATATTCAACAGGTAATCATTCAACAAAGAAAAACTTGTCGCTTTATCCGTACGGATAAAAATCATCCCGTGGATCAAGATTACACGTATTTTCTTCCGTCCAAGCGGGGTGTCACGAACTTGTTCCTCTTGTGGCAAGTAATTCTCGATACCCAACTCGTCCAGTTTCTTTTTAATAATTAATTCCTGATTTACACGGGTGTAAGCCGCATACCAGTTTAGATTATCACTTGTTACCATGAATTGTTTTTTAGCGGAAGCTCCTGTTTCTACTGACAATAACCGAAATCACGATTTAACCGGATACGCTTCGCGCACTAACCCCGTCACGAGTTCTGATTTCTTTCCATATGTCCTACACGCTACACTTAAACAGCAATAACGCACAGAAGCTGTCTGCAAAACGTCATTTAGATTAAAAAACGATCGTTTAATGACAGAGATACTTTTAGAGATTTGTCGTTTTAAGCAAAATCACAAACGCTTGATTGTTAAAAAGAAAAAATAATTCATTTTCATTTGCGCAATTCGAAATTTTCGTATCTTTGCGACGCATTAAACGATCGTTTTAAAATAACTTGCAAATTAGAACAAAACACAACGAATCTACTGAAACAGTGCTCATTACGCTTTACTTTCTATAAAATGAAGTCACCCTTAAGCCAAATGCAGCAAGAGTTCGATTACCTTACTTCCGTAACGGATAAAAATTTCAGCCAAACACTTATTTTTCTGCATATTACACCGATTCACATAACTACGACCAACTCGTTGTAACTTAATTTACAAGTAAAAAGAGGAACTGTTCGAAAAGTTAAGGTAAAACACACGACACCCCATGCGGCCGTAAAAGAAAAGCAAGGGTTTCAAACTATAAATGTTAAAGCCTGCCCGATTTGCAAAAAAAGTGCAGCACGCCGTTCGTGGTGTACTGCACTTTTCTTACATTTGCCTTACAAGTGATATATTAAAGAAAATAACAGCGGATTTCACAAATTTCGCTGTTAGTACAATATTATCGCTAAATAAATTACAAACTAAAGAATATGGAACTTTATATAAAAAAATGGTGGGGCAATTATATAGGTGGATGTGATGATTCCCTTCTATTGCTGGATTATTTCGGAAATCAGGAACAATATAATTTAGAGTTAAGTAAAATTTTATCCGATATCCATTTGAATGTCTTATTAAAAGAAGACTCTGTGAATGGAGGAGACGTTTATTTCTGCATAGATGAGTCTTATGAACCGCATTTCGATATGGCTATTGATGTAGTAATTGACTTGTCGGCCATTTTACTGGAAAGTATAAAAAATGGAGAGGTTAACATAGAAGAATTAGATCCCAATAGCGAATATTCTAATTTCTTCTCTATTTCTACATCAAAAGATGACGCAATGCTACTTCTAAGTGGTTTGAACAAATTTATAAATGCCCCACAAGAATACGAATTGGCAGATTTTATGGATGAAAACGAATTGAAAGAATTAGTTGATGCCTGTAAGGAGATGAGCAGTATATTAACCGATTGCATTAGCCAAATGTAGCTAACAAGTACCTGTTTCGCCTAACGGCGGCAAGCTACAACCCATTATCAATAAAATATGACACCAAGATTTAAAGTTGATTTTAATGAATGGTTAGAAGATGATATCGTCTTATTTTCTCAATCCGATGTAAGGAAAGATGTTTATGGGAATGAGCATTTTCTGACAGAAGGCTTAAGAATTGAAATTTGTGAAATCGATTATGACGAGGCAGGCAACAGGGATGACTTATGGGCTAGTGGATATGTAACAGTATGTAATATTCCAAACTTTGCATATGTTAAATGGTGTTGTAAGATTGACAACAAAGAGGTAAAACATATTGGGAAGGCAGCGTATTAGAACCTGATGCCGTAAGGCAATAATATAAAAATTAGCACAGAAGAGAATAATCATAGAGATTTTATGTACTATGTGCAAATGTCTCTGGCAAAATGCAAAAGAAGAAAATCGTGTATGACTTCAACTTGTTGAAAAGAGATTTGAGCATGATTAAAAAATGGGAAAATAGCTGACCGACGAATAAAAAACTCCCAAAGTAATTTTCATCGGACATTATCAACTAAATAAAATACCATGTTTGACTATAAAGAAATCGAAAGGACAATCAAGGATAATAATCTTCTATTTCAGAAAATAGAAGATGCAGATAAAGAATGTTTGATACAAAGACTATATGATACTTTCGTGGTTGGTAATCCTCGTGCATTATGGTTAAGCTTTAAGTATATACCCTACAGCATAGACTGCAACAGGGAAGACCCCTATTGGCATTTGTTAGATATCATAGACAAGAATAGGGTTCTTTACTTTATTATTGACTATTGGAACAAAGATTTCGTCATTTATAAAGCAAAAATGTCCGACATACATATATTCATAGGTGATTGTGAAGGTCTGGATGAGTTTTATCTGATGACATCGGATTTTATGGAATTATACAGCATAACAGACCACGATGATTTACTTCATATTGATGTGAGGAAAAATAAAAAAATTTCTGATTGATTAATAACCCCAAAATAGAGAACAAAAAATGGATATAGCAGAATTGGAAAAGTTTAGCAAAAGATGTTCCCAGGAATTGCCCCATGAAATCGACAAAATACTGGATAGCGCCAAAGATAAAAACATGTGTGCCATTGGCTTTGTAACAACAGATGATTTTTATGGCTTTTATCTGACATGGGATTACAGCAATAACATCAATAAGTATTACGATTGGAAAAACGGACTTGAAGCAGATTTCCTTTATCAGCCTCTTGTCGATATTGTTGAAAATTGTAAAGATATTGATTTCTTTAATCCGTCCGACGAAAAGTGGGCGTTCGCACAAGCCTTACTTTCCGTATTAGAAAGAAGTATCAGACAAATTCCCGATAAAATATTCCAGAAAAACGGTTTTAAAAGAGAGGATATTCTATTCTTTTCAACAATGAGTGCCGGTGACTATATGCAAGAGATGATGGACACATCTGTAAAAATGTTTAATACGACAAAAACCATTGAAAAATATAAAATTGTAATATAATTGTTACATTACGGTTTATATAGGCTGGACAATTGTTATCGCTAAATAATGCAAGCTTAAATTCCACTCAAAACACAAAACTCCCCTGATAAAGAAGTAATCCTAGGGTAATAATACCCCTCTCTCGAAGCACCTTCGAAGCTTCCTCGTAGATCGAATAGCGGGGAACGGCGGAGCTCTGGCGAAGCCACGGTACTGCTTCAAAGGATGGGTATTATTACCTTAGGATCACCCTAGGTTTACTCACAAATTATAACGAACATTCTTTTTTAACAAATCCTAAAAATACACAAACCGGCACAAGTTTTCACACATATCCCTGTCAAACCCATAAACAACAAAACGGATATATGAAAAAACGGATTATTCAAGTACTCTTCTCTCTACTTCCCTTGTGCATGTATGAAGATATATTCGCACAAGAAAATAACAAAAGAAACAAAACCCCATGGAGCGGCGTGGTCTCGTTAAATTATGACTTCACGAACAACTTCACGGGAAACATAAATTTAGAATATAACCGGGAAAAATGGGATTTACACGTGGATTATTCGGGTCATTCCGACCGGATCGAGATCAGTAGCGAATTATTCCGTATCCCCGTGGGGACATCCATCAAATCCTTACAAAAGATCGAAACAGAACAACACCATCTAAGTCATGCTATCGGTTTGCAACTGAACCTTCGTCCTTCTTCCCGCAATCTCTTTTTCGGAGAATTTAAATTACAATTTCCAAAAATCACGACTAATCAGGATGTGAGTAATAACGGACTAAACGACGGGGTACACTCCACTTATGATGCCCATAACCGAATCGCTTTCAGCAGAAAAACCATCGAGGGTTCGTTAGCCCACAAATACATATTCGAAGAAAACAAGCATGAATTATCCACAAGCGGAGTTTTTTCCTACACGGAAGATTCCCGCCCGGCAACATATCACATAAACGAAATCCTATCACATACCGCAGACGGCAAAGAATCCCCCCGATTTGCCCAACTACAAGCAGATTATCTATACACGTTTGCAAACGAAGGACAATTGGAAGCCGGGATTCATTTTTTCTCCAGATGGAATAAAACACGATACTATTTCCACGACAAAGCACAGAATTCGGAAGAGTGGGTTAATAACCCTAATTTAAATCAAGGGGTAGATCACAGCGAATTCGTTTATTCCGCTTATCTCTCCTATTCCCGGCAATGGGGAGAACAATTCTCCTGTAAAATAGGACTATATTCGGATTACGACATCAGCCGGACAACACTCTTGCAAACAAACAGGAAAAACAATACAAACCGATTTTATCCCTATCCACGGTTAACAATCCAATACCACCTTTCGGATCGTCAGGAACTGGCACTCCATTTCAACCGAGAAAGCATCCGGCCGGATTACGTTCAACTCAACCCGTACACGAACCCGATCGATCCTATCACTTTCGAACGTGGCAATCCTTTTCTACGCCCGGAGATCATGAACCGGATCGCACTCCAATACTCCGTGACGGGTAAACAAGTACAATTAAACAGCAATCTCTATTTCAAATCCACGGAAAAGTTTATCACACCCGTTGCCCTCACAACAACTCCCGACACGTTAATCATGACCTACACGAACGGGGGAATCCAAAACGAAGTGGGTTGGGATATAAATTTACCTGCCCAAATTTTCCCATGGATGTCCCTGACCCCTTCGATCTCGCTTTTACACACGCATTCAACCGGAAAATTTCAAGGGATCGACCTTCACGTCGATGATTTCTGCTGGTCCAGCCATGTCGAACTTTCCCTGTTTGCGGGTAAATATACCGAATTTCAAGCCAGTTTTTCTTACCAATCGGCAACAAAGGTTCCACAATTCAAGGTAGAAGAAAATCATTATCTCGACTTGGCTATCAAACAAGGATTCCTGAAAGACAGGCTTCAGGTCAGTTTCTCCATCTCGGACGTGTTCGATACCTCGAAATGGACAGCCCGTTCAAATCAAGGCCCGCTTCGCCTGGAAAATTACAGCAAAGAAGCCACTCACGCCTATTGGATCGGGTTGACCTTCAATTTCAACTCGTATAGTCTCCGCCCGACAGCCGCAGACTCTCACCCGCAAAAACGTTCGACGATTAAAATCGGACAATAAAATAGTCCATAAAGTCCATAAAGTCATGGAAGTTTTTCGGACAAAGTAAAACGGCAGCTTAAGCTGCCGTAAAACCAAGCGCCCGCAGGGTCAAAGACTTTATAAACTTTACAGACCTTATGGACTATTTTATTTCCGATAATCGTAGAACCCGATTCCGGTCTTGCGTCCCAACAAGTTAGCACGAACCATTTTCCGTAATAACGGGTGCGGACGGTATTTAGAATCACCGAATTCGTTATACAATACCTCCATGATAGCCAAACATACATCGAGACCTATCAAATCGCCTAACGCCAAAGGTCCCATCGGGTGGTTGGCTCCTAATTTCATGGCCTCGTCAATCTCTTCCTTCGAAGCAACCCCGTCGGCATAAATACCGATTCCCTCGTTTACCATCGGGATCAGGATGCGGTTTACCACGAAGCCGGGAGCTTCGTTCACGCTTACCGGTGTCTTACCGATCTCGGAGGCAATAGCCATTACTCTATCGTGTACTTCTTGAGAGGTCAACTGACCTTTAATCACCTCTACCAATTTCATCATCGGTACCGGATTAAAGAAGTGCATCCCGATTACCTGCTCGGGACGGCTCGTGGCAGCGGCAATCTCGGTGATAGAAAGAGAAGAAGTATTCGTCGCCAGGATAGCTTCCGGTTTGCAGATAGCATCCAACGTTTTGAATATTTCATTCTTGGTAGCCATATCCTCGGCAACTACCTCGATAACCAAATCTGCATCTTTGCAATCTTCATAAACCATCGTGTCCTTGATCCGGGCATTGATCGCATCCTTCTCGGCTGCTTCCATTTTACCTTTCTCTACGAGCTTGGAAAGACTCTTCTCGATAGACTTGTGAGCTTTAGCTAAAGATGCTTCTGAACGGCCTTTCAACAAGACGTCATGTCCTGCTTGCGCGAAAGTCTGGGCTATTCCATTACCCATTGTTCCTGTTCCTACAACGCAAATTTTCATTTTATCCCCAAAATTAGTTTATTATAAATTAGTTTCCTCTTATTTCTTTTTGAAGTTGGCAGCCTTCTTACCCAGGAAAGCCTGCATCCCCTCTTTCTGATCCTCGGTTGAAAAACAAAGGCCAAACAAATCACTCTCGATCGAGATACCCGTGTCGATATCGGTCTCTATCCCCCGGTTGATCGCTTCTTTAGCATAACGCACGGCTAGCGGGGCCTTCGAAGTGATTTTCTTTGCCATAGCCATACACTCGTCCATCAAAGCATCCGGCTCGACAACCTTGTTTACCAGACCGATACGATAGGCTTCCTCGGCAACGATCACGTCGGCCGTGTAAATCAACTCTTTCGCTTTTCCCAAGCCCACGATGCGCGGCAAACGTTGTGTACCGGAAAATCCAGGGGTTATACCAAGTCCAACTTCCGGCTGACCGAATTTAGCTTTAGCCGAAGCGATACGAATGTCACAAGCCATGGCCAATTCACAACCGCCCCCCAAAGCGAAACCATTCACACCGGCAATAACAACCTTGTTCAGCAATTCTATTTTACGAAAAACGGCAGCCCCCAACTCCCCGAAAGCCTTTCCTTCTACCGCATTCAACGTGCTCATCTGGGAAATATCCGCTCCCGCAACAAACGAACGTCCCTCGCCCGTGAGAATCACCACGTCAATACTATCATCCTCGCTTATTGCCGTAAAAGCAGCATCCAATTCTTTCAATATCACGGAATTCAACGCATTTAATGCCTCCGGATTATTAATTTTTACCGTACAAATATTGTCTTGCTTTTCTACTATTAGTTTCGTATACGTCATAGCTTTACATTTCATTTTGATAACACCTCCGATTTCCTTATCTTTGCACTTCAAAAATAACCTTTAATTGAGAATTAACCAATCTTTTTGATATGAGTTTTTCCGATATTAATATTCAAGAACTTGCAAGCGCTTTCATGGTTTTATTTGCCGTTATCGACATCACGGGAGCGGTACCTATCGTTAACGACATGCAAAATAACGGACACAAAATTAGCGCCATGAAAGCCGCCTTGGCTTCATATATTCTCCTTGTAGCCTTCCTATTTGTAGGGGACGGATTGCTCAACCTGTTTAGCGTGGATATTTCTTCTTTCGCCGTGGCAGGTTCTCTCGTTATATTCGTGCTGGCCGTGGAGATGATTTTTGGAATCCCGATTTTCAAAAACGACAGCCCGTCAGGCACGGCATCCATCGTTCCGCTGGTCTTCCCGCTTATTGTCGGTGCCGGAACGTTAACCACCATACTGGCTCTACGGGCAGAATATCATATTATAAACATCATTATCGCCCTTACACTAAACATCATCGTGGTTTATTTCGTCTTAAAGAATGTTTCTCTGGTAGAAAAAATATTCGGAAAGGGTGGCGTTTACATCCTACGTAAATTTCTAGGAATTATCCTTCTTGCCATTTCCGTGAAACTATTTACCAGCAACTTGACCTCCTTGATTGATATTTTTAAATAAGAGGCCCGAAAGCCTCTTTAATTGTTGCAAGTTACAAGTTAAATCCCGTACAGTAACCTGTAACTTGCAGAGCGTAGCTCAACCTGTAACTTGTAACAAATCGCTATCTACAATAGCGATTTATATAAGCATTAACACTCGTAACACCCAAAGATTTAGCTTTTCGCCAATCGGCACAAGCCTCTTTACGTTTCCCGGTGCTGAAATAAGCAATTCCCCGGTTCGCGTAGATTGCCCCGCTTTCCTTGTTCAATTTAAGAGAATAGGTATAATCCGGAATGGCTTTTTCAAATTCTCGTTGTTTCAAATAACAGTTTCCCCGATTCAAATAGTAGGCATATACCAGCTCGTAGTCCTCCCCGTTTTTCTTGGAATATTGAATAGCCAAGGAATATTCTTTTATCGCGGCTGCAAAATTCTGCTGATTTTGATATATGTTCCCCAAATAATAACAAAGTTCATCATCTTCCTCAAAGATCGTCTTTCCCTTTATCAGGTACTCTTTTAACAAAGAAATCTGATTCGTATGAGTACAAGCCGTATTCAAGGAAGAATAAACCTCTCGCAATTTTGGATTTAGCCGATTCGCGGCAATTAGTTTTTGCACGGCGTCCTTATAATTCCCGTTTTCAATATCAGCATTCGCTTCATTCAATAGCTCGATTGGCCTATTGACGGCACCCATATCCACCTGACCTGACGCAATTTTAGTTACAGCAATCAAGGTCATCAATAAAAAAGTGACTCTTCTCATAATTTGGATCGCTAAATTAGTGTTTGTGTGTTTCGAATCCCAAAAATAATGAAAAGGAATTAAAAAGCAAATGCAATGACGTGAAAAAGTCTATAAGGTTTATAAGGTTCATAAAGTTTATAAAGTCGATGGACCCTTGCAGGGCGCTTTGTTCGCGGCAGTTAGACTGCCGTTTAACACCGTCCGAAGGACTCCCGTAACCTTATAAACTTTATAAACCTTACAAACTTTATGAACTCATTCCTAGAACGATACCATCAAGCGCATCTGTAACTGATGAAAGTTCTTATCCAGAGGGAAATAAACATTCTTCAAATTACTGTACTGGTATTCGCCCATCACCTTTATATATTGATTAAACGTGTAGTTCACGCCAATCGTGGCCGCATGTAATCTACCACCACCAATACTGGTTGACACGGGAGGATAGTCAGATACTACTCCATCGGGATAAAATTTCTGTTTACCGATCAAGAAAAAATCACCATTATTGATATCATTCAAATCGGTATAACTATAACGGGCAACAATCTCCAACGCCCCGTTGTCATTACATCCCTTCAACAAACCGTACTCGTCATCATAACCGTAACCATTTCCACGGATCAAGTATCCCATTTCCACGTAAGCACCTTGGAAATCAGAACTTCTCATGGGATTCCCGGCCTTCCATGAATCCAATGTCGTCCAACTCCAAACACCTCCCAATTGGCTTTCGAACAACTGTTCGTCCGGACGTTTCTTATAAATCTTTTTATAAATATACTCTCCTCGCATAAACATATTACTCGACACAACCAAAAATTCCGGTCCTACCGTAATCGTATTTTTAGCCCAAGGCACCTCCGCGTTCAAGAATTTCGTCGTGCCATCCACGTAAGTCTGCATATTCGATTCCAGATCAATCTCGGTCTTGAAAATATTATTTTCCACCTCTCCCGTATTTATCCTCCCGTAACGGAAAGAAGCTCCCACGTGTAAAGTAACAAACTCGTCATTGATCGGTTTGTATAACCAACGCCCGCTAAGACTCACGCCCTGGAAACCGGAAAGCTGGTCATTATACTTGTTCTCGGCAAAAATTCCTTGATCGGCAAAAAATCGTGCATCATAATACTTGTAGGTAATACCCAACGCACGCCCAGCAGACAAGGCCATCGCTGGAGCTGCACGTGAAATAAAGTGATAGTTATACAAACTTTCGTTCAGACTCATACTTGACGGCTCGTTGAAATACCCGGCCTTCAAACTATGAATCCCGTAAGGAGACTCACAAAAATTGTATCTTACAAAAAGATTCTTCTGCTTGAATGTTCCTTTTGAAAAATCGAAATCAGCATAAAAATAAAGCTGACGATAAGTCAACGAAGTACGAATACGCGCATCCGTGATAGCCGCACCCGACTTCATCGGCGTGTACTCCGAATGATAATAAGCCACATCGGCAAACAATCGAGCCCCGGCCGTGAAACGGATTCCTTTATCCTTATTGATATATTGCAAAAGAGGATTGGCGACATCCTCGGCTTGAGCTTTCACCATATTAGACGACAACACGAGAGCGACTAATATTACAGGGAATAATATATATTTTTTCATACTGGTCTGCATTTAAATCTATTATTAGTATCCTAATCTTTCCAACACTTCCTTCGCATCAACTAACGTCTCGGATGCAGGACTCTTTCTCCAGCCTTGGGTAATCATGTAATTGATACTCATATCCGAGTGATTCGTGAACAACGCATCCAGATAAGGAGCCTTATACTTTCCATCAATCTCGACACCGAAATTGTATTGTCCGAAATATTTCGCCATCTGATCGTACGTATCAAACGTGTAAGGATGATTCTTCATTCCTGACTTGTGAATCAGATAGTCCTGCCAGGGTTGGTTCAACTCCGGGTAATCGTTGGGTGCTCCCGCAATACACGGTCCGATAAAATGAGCCTTGTACTTCACCCCCAAATTAATGAAAGAAGCATAACCGAGAGGATCGTCATAAGTGATATCCGTCGCTCCCGTACCTTTCCACAGCAAGAAACACATCGGAACCTGTCCCTTGAAATGCTCTGCCACCCGGACCAAGCTTTCAAGCGAGAAAGTCTGAAGAATAACCTTTCCATTCGTGTTACCCGTGTTCACTTTCCCCCCCACATAAAATGGTGTATTTTCCGGTTCCGGCTGGGTAATGATATTCATTCCCAAACGATCCAATTCCTTGTAAACAATTTCTTCAAAACCGGTGGGATTCAACCACGGCTCCTTGAATTCAATATAAATTCCCGGACGGTTCCCCGTATCTTTCGGATCATCCATATACTCGAATGTATACTTGATCACGTCGGCTGTACCACTCAAACTCTTGATCTTCTCCCCGGTCTTCTCTCCCATCGTGTATACCCGTTTGCCATCAGCGTCACGCTTCAACATCTTCCCTTTGGAATAGGCAACAAGATCTTCCAACGTCGAAATATATTGATGTTGCTCCGAAAAACTAGGCCTAGCCTGCTCTATACTCGTCTCGTTAAACCAAGTTCCGGCATCCAACATCATCAACTCCTCGTAAGTGTAATAAGCCGGAAGATTCGGGACAAAGTTCTTGGCATCCACCTTCACCAACGAATCAGCCTGCTCCTCCGTGTACCCGATTCTCTCGTAGTATTTTTTCCGAATCTCGTAAGGAATTGTCTCCCCGAACACGTTCTCGATATTCGTGGTTCGTTTCAGATTGTCATCATGCAAGGCCAGCACGACCCCATCCTTGGAAACCTGCATATCACATTCCAAATAATCAGCACCGATCTCTCGTGCCCAACGATAAGCCGCCTCGGTCTCCTCGGGAGTCCAGAACGTTGATCCCCGGTGTGCAACAACAGCGTACTCCGGCACGTAATCCTGAACCTTGATCATATCGGGAGTCAAATGATCCAACTCAACGCGGTCTACATCGACATTTATGTTGTTGAATTTCTGATCTTCACACGACATGACCAAGGTGATTAACCCGCATGCCACTGCTGCATGAAAAAACTGTTTAATCATAATTTTGAATTTTAGAGCGATTAATGTTTGTTAGTATTACTCTCTTTCACTAAATATTGTTCTTCTTTCACTGTAAATGCCGTAAAAATAAATGCCAGAGCACAGGCGCTCAACAGGATGATAAAACTCCAATTCCAGCCTAAATGTTCCACCACGTATCCTAACATTATATTTGCTAACAACGCCGTTCCAAAAAAGTAACCGAAGAATCCGGTCAACCCGGCAGCCGTACCTGCCGCTTTCTTAGGTGCCAAATCAAGAGCATGTACCCCGATCAGCATCACAGGCCCGTAAATCAGGAATCCGATAGCAATCAGACATATACTATCCATCACAAGATTATGTTCCGTTTGCCAATATATAAACACGAACACGGCCACCAGCACCATATATATCATCGTGGTAATCGCCCTCCGTCCTTTAAACACGTAGTCACTCACGATACCGCAAATAATCGTACCGGGAATAGCCGCGATCTCGTAAGCCGAATAAATCCAACCCACCGTACCGCCATCATACCCTTTCACATCTTTCAAATAAGTCGGGGCCCAATCCAATACCCCGTACCTTACCAGGTAAATAAAAGCATTCGCAACAGCGATATACCACAATATCTTATTATTCAAAACGTACTTGAAAAAAATCTCTTTAGCCGTCAACTCCTCTTCCGACTTGGCACTATAATTCTTCGGATAATCATTACGATATTCTTCGATAGGCGGCAACCCGCACGATTGCGGGGTATCCCGGATAAGAATAAAAGAAATAACCACGATCACAAGAGCGACAACAGCCGGGAAAACGAATGTCGCAGACTGCCACGATCCGAACCAAACCAAACCCACCGAGAACATGATCCCGACCAAACTTCCCCCCACGTTATGGGCTACATTCCAGATCGACATCTTCGTCCCTCGTTCTTTCAACGAGAACCAGTGCGTCATCACCCGCCCGCAAGGAGGCCATCCCATCCCCTGGAACCAACCGATCAAAAATTGCGTGATAAACATCATCACGATCGAGGAAATTCCCGCACTCGTACCCAAAAACAAGGTGACAAGAGCCGACAATAACAACCCTAACGGTAAAAACTTACGGGCACTACTTCGGTCGGAAACCCCACCCATCAAAAACTTTGATATACCGTAAGCAATAGCATTAGCTGAAAGAGCTACCCCCAAATCTCCTTTATCAAACCCCAGCTCCTGCAGATAAGGCATAGCTAGGGTAAAATTCTTCCGTACTAAATAATACCCCGCATACCCGATGAAAATACCAAGAAAAACCTGCAAACGTAACCTTTTATACGTCGGGTCTATTTTTTCTTTTGGCAACAAGGGCTTATGAGGCTCAGGCTTCAGAAAACTCCACATGATACTAATTTTTGATTAATTTATATTGATTATAAGTTGACTATTGAAAACGTTTTCATTCCTACGCGTCACGTTTCTCACATGAAATACACCGGGCTAAAATCAAAGTATGATTTTAGCCGCGATGTAATTTTCTGCCAGTTCCGTGAATTCCTTCACTTCTTCATCAATCCATGCCTGATCCTTTCCAAGTTCCCGAGCCATGACCTTTGCCACCAACGGGGCAGCATTAATCGCTTCTCTCGCATCAACAAACAACAATCGAACCCTTCGAGCAAGAACATCTTCCACCTCTCTGGCCATTTCTGCCCGAACTGCCCAAACTACTTCGGCAACGGTATAATCATATTTATCTGACAGTCTTTTCCCGTACTCCGGATTCTCGGCAATCAATTTCAGAATCGCATCCTGATCACTACCGTAAACGTACATGTGATCTTTCAAATTCGGATTCTTCTTGTAGCCGTGTATATGGAATTTCTTCGTCACGCAAGGCCTGGAATCCACCAAGTTCATGGCGATCGCTTTATCCACCGTATCCTCTGCCATGCGACGATAAGAAGTCCATTTCCCTCCCGTGATCGTGATCAAATTATTATCGGAAACGATAATCTTGTGGCCCCGGGATAACTCCTTCGTACTCTTTCCTTCATGCTTGGGAGCCGCTAACGGACGCTGCCCGGCAAACACAGATTGAATATCGGCATACGTCGGGGCCGGATCCATGTATAAAGAAGCTGTTTTCAAAATAAAATCAATCTCCTCTTTCAACGGTTTTGGCTCGATCTCCGGAGTCGGACGCATGATATCAGTCGTCCCGACAACAACCTTGTCATGCCAAGGCACGGCAAACAATACACGCCCGTCACTGGTTTTAGGAACCATAATAGCGTAGTCACTTTTCAAGAATTTCATATCCAACACCAAGTGAACACCTTGACTCGGCGTAACCATCTTACTATGCCCCGGAGAGTCCATCGCCATCAAGTCGTCAACCAAGATACCACAAGCATTGATGACACTCTTCGCTTGTAACTGTGTTTCTTGTCCAGACTCGATATCCACGAATTTCACCCCGGCCACTTTACCGTTCTTATCATGTATAATACCGGAAACTTTCGCTTTATTCACAACGACACCGCCATTTTCCACGCACGTTTGCGCGAGATTAATTGCCATACGTGAATCGTCAAACTGCCCGTCATGATAAACAATCCCTCCCTTCAACCCTTTCTTCACGGATGTCGGCAGATACTCCATGACTTTCTTGGAAGAAATAAAACGACTTCTTCCGTACCCGAAGCCAAAAGAGAGTAAATCATAAAAAGTAAGTCCACAGAAATACAAAAAATTATCCCAATATGTATAATTTGATATAACAAAAGCTTGGTCTTTAACAAGATGTGGTGCGTTAGCCTTCATTCGTCCTCGTTCTCTTAAAGCCTCCAACACTAATGCGACATCTCCTTTTTGAAGATAACGTACACCACCATGTACCAATTTCGTACTACGACTTGAAGTACTTTTTGCAAAATCCGCCATTTCAAGAAGTGCAACGCTATATCCTCTTGTTGCAGCATCAACAGCAACACCTAAACCCGTAGCGCCGCCACCCACCACAACCATATCCCATACTTTACCGGGTTCCTGAAGTTTGTTCAACATATCTTTTCGGTTCATAACGCAGTTATTTTATGTGTTCGACAATCAATAATACCTAACCACTGACTCCAATAAAAGTTTCATCTCGTCCCGCAATCATGCTATATGCTTACGAATCGAAACTTCTCTTTTCTATGTTTCCTTTCTTTGTTATCAGTACGGATGACTCTTTGGTGAAAAAAACAGTCATTTTTCCTTTGGTATGGTCCATAATTTACGGGGAATCACCATAAAAGTTGCTATTTTTTAAGAAATATATCGTATCTGTTTAAAATTAATTACTAACTTGGTAAGCATTATTAGATAAAACAGATGTATATTTGCGTACATAGAAAAATGACCATCGAAACAAAATGAAAACATTATCTTTAAGCGAAAGACACAACTATATACTCGAAACGTTACGCCAACAAGGTTCTGTATCCGTAGTTGATTTGGCGAACCAATTGAAAGTATCTTCAGTAACAATTCGTAAAGACCTCACTTTACTCGAAGAGAAAAAAATGCTCTACCGTACTCACGGCAGTGCCATTTTAATCAATCCTTATATCAACGATCGTCATGTGAACGAAAAGGAAAAATCCTATCCTGAAGAAAAACGATTGATCGGTAAATATGCCGCCAGCCTGATCACAGCGGACGATTCTATCCTTATTGCCTCTGGAACAACAATGCATGCTTTAGCTAGAGAAATTGTACCGCAAGGACATCTTACCGTGATTGCCGCCGCCATCAACGTAACTAATATCCTAGCTCGCGATAAAAACATAGACATCATTCAACTTGGAGGGCTTGTTCGAAATACTTCTGTCTCCGTTGTCGGAAATTATGCTGAAAAAATGCTGGAAAACTTCTCTTGTAGTAAACTATTTTTAGGCGTTGACGGTATTGATCTGGACTACGGGTTAACCACGACCAATATGATGGAAGCCAACCTAAACCAAATTATGATGCAAGCCGTTCAAAAGGTTGTCGTGCTAGCAGATTCTTCAAAATTCGGTCGTCGAGGTTTTGGCAAGATCTGTGATTTAGATGCCGTTGACCATATTATTACAGACAAACATATCCCAAGTAAAACCCTTGAGGAATTAAGAGAACGGGGAATCGAAGTCACCGTTGCCGAATAAAAAAATAAATTGATTTACATCATAACCCAAAAACATCTAACTTATAGAATTTGTTAGATGTTTTTTATATTCTTTCCGATCCACGCCAAAGGACTTCTGATTCAAATTAAAAATTTACCCCCCGGCAGGTAACAAGTCAAGGTCACGAGCCACGAGTTATATATAAAAAAAAGAGCGAGTCCGTTGA
>ENA-UEPH01001618-UEPH01001618.1-human-gut-metagenome-genome-assembly--contig:-NODE-1618-length-19809-cov-9.258413_pt1 | contig 19809 bp, 19 predicted proteins | sample MGYA00242891_ERZ507898 | MGnify/ENA primary metagenome ERZ507898 (study PRJEB26167, sample SAMN06115411) | human gut metagenome | host: Homo sapiens | place: China:Guizhou | collected 2014-10-15... | reverse complement strand
TCCGGTGATTTTTGGTGGAGACTACTGGACTCGAACCAGTGGCCTCATGCGTGTGAAGATTCGATAGGGACGTCTTCCGCACTGTTTCAGCGGTGTTAAACGGATTTGCCAATGAATTCCATCACCAGTGGATACGCTTTTCTCCGCTGTTTCCACCCCGTTTTTTCTGTTCGTGGGTCACGGCGTGGGTCAAAACATGATCCTCGTTTTCTGTTTGCTGCGGGCAGGATGCCTTCATATAACAAAGTGGCGCTCTCATATAACAAAGCGACTTTCTTGACAGAATATGCAGAACTTGGTAAAATGCGGTCAGGCGCTGTTGCAAAAACGGCGGTTGGCCACTCCCTTGAGAAAGGGGGTGATGCAGTTGGGATACGAACGATGGACGAAGGTCCTTCGTTTTTTGATTTGTTTTCTCATGGTCCTTTGGATCATGGCTTACATAGCCCCAAAAGCGTGTTAACCGCCCGGCGGCCACCGAGCGGTTAACAGATCTCAGATTTGTAAACAAGCGGGGCTAACCGTCGGCAACGGCGCCCTTTTCCTACCCTCATTATAGCAAGTTATGGGAGAATGTCAAGGAAAACCGCCCCTGTGCCTTGCTTTGAAAAGCCTGCACTTTACTGCACCTGAGATCCAGCCAGAATCATCCGGACGATCATCTACCGAAATAATATAGATACAGATCCTCCATATTGGGTGCTGTTGGTACTGCGTCGGGTCGAGGGGCGCTTTTGCTGAGCAGACGGGGTCGCGAACTCCCGACACTAACAGTGAGTGATATTTGCAAAAGAACCCCGGAAAACCTCGGTTTTCCGGGGTAACAATGCCGCGTTTTGAATATAAACCTGTTTTTGGGACTTTGAGATTTGGCTCAGCTGTTTTTTACAGTTTGTCGATATAATCGATGTTGAATTCGTCTTTCCGGCGGGTTAGCGCCATGTCCTTGACTTCCATCAGAGCAATCTCCATCAGATACTGCACCTCGCAGCCAGGCTCCACATGTCCGCAAAAGCTCTCGTTGCCAGGGGCGGAGCAGACCATATGGAAGTGGGGGACGCCGTTGAGCACCAAGCCCTGCATGGCGCACAGCTCAAAGGGCTTTTCTACCACCACGAAATTGTTGGTAGCGTTGTCATCCGTATCCATAATGATGTGCATGCTCAACTTGCGCAGAGAGCCGATGGCGGACAGCAGCACTGCGTTTTTAATCCCATGTTCGTCCAGAGCTTTCTGAATGCTCTCCAGCATCAGTTCACCTTTTCCCAGATGAATCACAAGGGTGCGACCATATTCATTTGCAATAAAATTTCTCATAACTTCTCCTAGTTGTAAATTTTTTGAAATTTTCTGTCAAAGATAGTTGTTGGCCGCTGTACTTTTGCCGCACAGAACAGCCGAGGCTTAAAATGAAAACGTTTTCTTATATAGGATAAATGTTGATTTTCCAAAAATCAAGAAAAACATCTTATGAATTTGGAAAATCAGCAAAATAGCAAAAAATAGAGGGAAATAATTTGGCATTTTCACCAAAGTCAAATTAATCTCTCGGAATCCCCAAGGAGTTACCCGGTGTAATCGTGGGGTCGAAAATGTATTCCCGATTTGGCGTTTCGGGGTTTTTGATGCGGTTCAAGATCAATTGCCCCACTTTTTCACCGATGGCCGCCATATCGAAGCTGGCGGAAGTAGGTCTGGTCATCATTAGATCCATATAATTGATGCTGTCATACGAAACCAAGGAAATATCCTCGGGAATACGGATCATGCAGCGTCTGAGTTCTTTTAAAATGCCAACCGTCATCATGTTGTTTTGGGACAGGATGGCTGTAGGCATATCCTCCATCTGCTGCATATAGTGAATGGAGTCTTCGCCACTTTTCAGGGTAAACTCACCTGTGTATACGTATGGGTAGTCATTATCGATTGTGATTCCAACCTCGCTCATAGCGTCCGCAAACCCTTGGAACCGTTCAAAGCTATTGCTCAAGTGGGCAGGGCCGCGGACCACATAGATCTTCCGATGGCCCATGGCCAGTAGCTGCTTTGTCAGCTTATAGCAACCGAGATAGCTATTGGTATCGACCAGATCGCCCTTAAATTTCTCGTGCATAATACGGCGGTTCAGCAGGACGATCGGCGTTTTTTTGTTCATCTCCAAAATAAAATCGTTGTTTAGCCCCGTTGTATTGAGGATCAAGCCATCAATGTTTTTACTCATCAACATCTGCAAATAATCCAGCTCGCGACCCTGCCGGTTTCCGGTGCTGCACAGCATCAGATTATAGTTCTGGCGGCTAACGATATCCTCCACGCTACGGGCAATAGAAATATAATAATTGTTGGAAATGTCAGATACTAAAAAACCAATGGTATAAGTGCTGTTTGTTTTTAAGCTTTTAGCAATAGAATTTGGTACATATCCCAATCGTTTGGCGGTTGTCATCACTCGTGCCTGCATGGTATCCGTTACACAAGGATCGTGATTCAGTGCCCGGGATACAGTTGCTAGGGATACATTTGCCTCTCTTGCAATATCTTTGATCGTAGGACGCTTCATTCTTATCCCTCTTCTAAATAAAATGACACCAAAATTTTTGTCGGGCTGTCTATTAGCAAAACAGCCAAAATTAATTCAAAAAAATTGGCAAATATAGGGGTTGCTGAAAAAATAAAACTATGATATGATAACGTTTACATTCGGAAGACACTCAAAACAACATCAATTTTCCTATTTACCTTTTTTATTATACTATCTTTGGTCATATTTTGGCAAGGGAAATTTTTAATTGCCGAAATGTAAACGTATTCAAACTTTTGAACGATCTAATGTGTGAATAGTATTAGCGTTGCTTCCGAAAAGTTCCGCAGTATTTTCCCATTTTCTTTCGACCTCCGTTTTGCAGAAAACTTCAAAGTATCATTCATGCTAGAAAGGATTGATTCTATGGCGAAGCAAAAGAAAGTTGTGATCTCTGCCGCGATTACCGGCGCTATCCACACACCCACCATGTCCCCATACTTCCCGGCGTCTCCGGAGCAGATCGCCCAGCAGGCCATTGACGCTGCCAAGGCCGGTGCCGCGGTGGTGCATATCCACGCTCGAAGAGGCGACGGCATGCCAGTGGGCGACTTTGACACATTTCGCAAGATTCTGACTACCATTAAGAAAGAGACAAACGCTGTCATCGGCATCACTACCGGAGGTGCCAACGGCATGTCGACTGAGGAGCGATTCTCTGTTATCGAGGAATTTCAGCCTGAGATGGCCTCCGCCAACGGTGGTTCCATGAATTTTTGTTACCATAAGCTGGCCAGTCATCTGCAGGAGCCGCTTTATGATTGGGAAGTTCCCTATGTGACCCGTACTTATGACAATGTATTCAAAAACACCTTCAAGGACATGGAATACTGTATCCGGACCATGAATAAATGTGGCACGCTGCCTGAATACGAAGTGTTTGACTACGGCCAGTTAAACAACCTGGCGTTTTTCAAGAAGGAGGGCGTTATCACACAGCCTATTTATATTCAGTTTGTTCCCGGCGTTATGGGTGGATTCCCTATGTCTAACGAGGGCATGATGTTTATGATCGACCAGGCGAAAAAGCTGCTGGGTAGCGACATCCAATACAGCACAGTGGCTGGTGGCCGACGGATGTTCCGCTACTCTACCATGATGGCACTGCAGGGCGGTAACGTCCGCGTGGGTATGGAGGACGGGCTCTATATCAACCCCGCCGGTGAGCTGGCAGCCAGCAACGCAGCGCAGGTGACCAAGATCAAAGGTATTCTGGAGGCTTTGGATTATGAGATCGCAAGCTCAGACGAAGCGCGGGAGTTGCTGCATCTCAAGGGTGGAGATAAGGTGAATTTCTAATGAAAATGAATCGTGAAGAAATTATGGCGGTCATTCCGCACCGTGACCCCATGCTGCTGGTAGACACCGTAGAAGAAATGGAGCCGGGTGTACACATCACCACTACTTTCCACGTGAATGCAGGCCGGGAGATTTTTAAGGGCCATTTCCCCTCTGAGCCGGTCCTGCCGGGAGTTTATTCCGTGGAGTGCATGGCGCAGACCGCGGATATCCTACTGTTGTCCTCTGAGCGCTATGCGGGAAAGATCCCCCTGTTTTTGGGTATCAATAACGTTCGTTTCCTGAGAAAGATACTCCCCGGAGATACCATTGAGATCCGGGCGAAGCTAATTTCCGAGCGGATTGAAAAAGCCATTGCTACCTGCTCCGCCGAGATTTATAACCATGGCGAACTGACCGCCACCGGCGACGTGACTCTGGCAATGCGCTGATTTGACGAAAGGAGCATGAACAAAATGCGAGTACTGATGATTGATGCAGGTCCCAACCCTGAATCCACTACCTACATCGCACTGAACGAGATTCGTGGTCAGCTGCAGAAGGAAGGCGTTGAATGTGAGATCGTTCACACCGGCGGACAAAATGTGGAAGGGTGCCGTTTTTGCAACAGTTGCAAAAAAACAGGCCGCTGCGTGTTGGATGATTGCCTGAATCCGCTCCTGGAGCGGGCGGCAGAGGCGGATGCCTACATCTTTGCAAGTCAAAGCCATTATGGCGTTGCGAACGGAAATCTTGCGCTGTTGATCCACCGGTTCATCACTGCTGATCTTACTTGTGTTGGAAAGCCCGTGGCCACGGTTGTCACCTGTCGCCGCAGTGGTGCCACTTCTGCCCTGGCGGAACTGAACTCCTTCTTTGCCATGAAATCCATGCCAGTCGTGAATTCTTCCTACTGGAACCTTTTGGTGGGCAGCACCCCCGAACAGGTCAGCCAGGACGAAGAGGGCCTGCGGACCATGCGGAACCTAGCACGCAATATGGCGTGGCTTTTAAAGAGCATCGATGCGGGACGGAAACAGGGAATCCAGTCTCCCCCTTTGGAGTGAGCGATATTTGCAAAATAAGGAGGAACCAACATGAACACAAACAAAGTCGTGATGGCCGGAGCCGGAACGATGGGTGCCTCCCTGGCCCAGGTCTACGCGCAGGCGGGATGGGACACGGTCCTCTACAACCGAAGCGACTCCGGCCTGAAGCGGGCAAAAAATTTGATTGAAGTGAACCAAGCTGTTTTTGTGAAAGAGGGGATTTTAGAAGAATCGCATTCCAAGGCGTTGGTCAGTCGCATCAAAATGACCACCGGCAAGGAGGACTTCCGGGATGCCGCACTGGTGGTGGAGAGCATCGTGGAGAACCTGGACGCCAAGCGGGCGTTCTGGGAGGAAATCTCGGAAATCGCTCCAGTGGAAGCTCTGTTTGCAACCAATACCTCTGGCTTAAAAATCACGGAGATCGCCAAGGTCTGCAAATACCCAGAGCGGTTCATGGGCCAGCACTGGCTGAATCCGCCCCACCTGCTGCCTTTGTGCGAGATCATCGCTGGGGAGAAGACCAGCCAGGAAAACGTCCAGAAGATGCGTAAGCTGGTGGAGGGCCTGGGCAAGCGGCCGGTGGTAGTGGCTGACATCAACGGTTTCATCATCAATCGCATCCAGTTTGCCGTCCTGCGGGAAGCCTTGCACATCGTGGACATCGGCGCCGCCACCATTGAGGACGTGGACACAGTGCTGAAAGCGGGTATGGGCCTGCGTTACGCGGCTCTGGGCCCCTTCGGCGTGGCGGACTTCGGCGGCCTGGACACCTTCGACCATATCAACACCTATCTCAACGCGGAGTTGGATGACAGCAAGGTGGGCAACAAGCGGCTCCACGAGATGGTGGAGGCGGGAAAGCTGGGCGTCAAGAGCGGCCAGGGCTTCTACGACTACTCCGGCGATAAGGCTGACGAGGCCATCCGGGAGCGTGACCGCATGTACATCGAGCTTGCCAAGGTTCTGTATTTCAACAAGAAATAGTAAGGAGAACAAGCATGCGTAGTGATTTGATGAAAAGCGGCGTGGACCGCATTCCCCACCGGGCGCTGTTCCGCGCCCTGGGCCTCACAGACGAGGAACTGAGTCGCCCCATCATCGGTGTGGTCAGCGCTAAGAATGAGATCATCCCTGGCCACATGCATCTGGACAAGATCTCCGAGGCCGTGAAGGCCGGCATCCGTATGGCAGGTGGCACTCCTATCGAGTTCCCCGCCATCGGCGTGTGCGACGGCATTGCCATGAACCACGAGGGCATGTTCTTCTCTTTGCCCAGCCGTGAGCACATCGCGGACTCCGTGGAGATCATGGCCAACGCCCATCCCTTTGACGGTCTGGTGTTTATCCCCAACTGCGACAAGATCGTGCCCGGCATGATCATGGCGGCCCTGCGGGTGAACATCCCCTCCATCTTCTGCTCCGGTGGCCCCATGATGCCCGGTAAGGCCAATGGCCACCAGGTGGCCCTGACGGACGCTTTCGAGGCTCCCGGCGCCGTGCGCACCGGCAAGATGACCGAGGCCCAGGCCCAGGACATCGTGGAGCACTCCTGCCCCGGCTGCGGCTCCTGCGCCGGCATGTTCACGGCCAACTCCATGAACTGCATGACGGAGCTGCTGGGTCTGGGTCTGCCCGGCAACGGCACCATCCCCGCCGTGGAGAGCCAGCGCATCCTGCTTGCCAAGCACGCAGGCATGAAGATCATGGAGCTGGTGGAAAAGAACCTGCGCCCCCGTGACATCGTCACGGAGAAGGCTATCAAGAACGGTCTGGCGGCGGACATGGCCCTGGGTTGCTCCACCAACACCATGCTGCACCTGCCCGCCATCGCCCATGAGGCGGGGCTGGAGTTTGACCTGAAGGGCGTCAACGCCGTTTCCGACGCGGTGCCACATTTGGTGAAGCTGAATCCCGCCGGCGTCCACTGCCTGGTGGACCTGAACAACGCCGGCGGCCTGAGCGCCGTCATGAAGCGACTGGACGGCCTGGGACTCATCGACCCCACCGCCAAGACTGTGGACGGCACCTGGGCCGACCGCATCGCCAAGGCGGAGATCGTGGACGAGAACGTCATCCGCGACAAGGAGCACGCCTATTCCCAGACCGGCGGCCTGGCCATCCTGTATGGCAACCTGGCTCCCGACGGTGCCGTGGTGAAGAAGGGTGCTGTTCTTCCCGAGATGCTGGTGCACACCGGCCCTGCCAAGTGCTTTGACAGCGAGGAGGCCTGCTGCGAGGGCCTGTACGCCGGCAAGGTTGTGGCAGGCGACGTGGTTGTGGTCCGGTACGAGGGGCCCAAGGGCGGTCCGGGCATGCGCGAGATGCTGAGCCCCACCGCGACGCTGGCCGGTATGGGTCTGGATTCCACCTGCGCTCTGGTGACGGACGGCCGGTTCTCCGGCGTGAGCCGCGGCGCGTCCATCGGCCATGTGTCTCCCGAGGCGGCGGCCAGCGGATTGATGGCCTATGTTCGGGATGGCGACCAGATCGCCATCGACATCCCCAACCACTCCATCCAGCTGCTGGTGAGCGACGAAGAGCTCGAAAAGCGCAAGGTCGAGACGGTTCCCCAGCCTCCCAAGCAGGTGAGTGGTTACCTCAAGCGCTACCGCGCCATGGTGACCTCTGCCAACCGCGGCGCCATTCTCGATGACGAGAGCCTGTAAAGATCAAATTTTGCGTTTGATCTCTGTGGTAGGTTACAGAGAATTCGACTATCAACATAACAAAAAGGTAACTCTTGTTTCACTAACACAATGCTTGCTCTATTTGTAAAAATTACCTTGAAATTGCAAGACTCTTGCACTACAATTTATACAGACAGCCAAGAATACGTTTTCAATTGCTGCTATGCCCGTTAAAATATTATGCTCCTCAAGCTTGGCTTCCTGGTGCAGTCAATACAGCGGGCCTGACAGAACAATTAAAATTGGTTTTTGGCTAAAAAATGAGGAGGAAGAATAATGAAAAAAGTACTGTCTGTGATTCTCTCACTGACCATGGTTTTGTCTCTGGCTGCATGTGGCGCTAAAGAACAAAAGCCCGCAGGAACTCCCACTGAAGGCCGCACCTATGAGCTGACTATGGCTTCTAAAGACGCTACCGGCTCCGTCATCGGTCTGGTGGGCGAGAAGATTGTTGAACTGGCTGACAAGTACTCCGACGGCCGTATCAAGATTAATTATCATCAGGATGCCACTCTGGGCACAGAGCTGGAGAACATCCAGCAGCTGAAGACCGGCGAGATCGATATCTGTCATTTCGGCGATAACTTCGGCAGCCAGATTGCCACTGGTATCGACCCCACCGTCATTCCCTTCATTTTCAAAGATATCGATGACGTTAAGGCTGTGTATGACGATCCCGTCCTGGGCGCTGCCATCAAAGATGCCGCCAAGTCCACAGCCAATTGCTACCTGATCGGTCTGCAGGAGCGCACTCCCCGTCTGCTGACTGCCAGCAAGGAAATTAAGACCCCCGCTGATCTGAACGGCGTCAAGGTCCGCGTCCCTGAGATCCCCGATTGGGTCACCGTTTGGAATAGCCTGGGCGCCCTGTGCACTGTTGTTGCGTGGTCTGAGACTTACAGTGCTCTCCAGACCGGCGTTGTGGATGCTCAGGAGAACCCCATCGACAACATCTTCACCAATAAGATCTTTGAGGTCAACAAGTACATCATGAATACCGAGCACCTGTATGGCCTGAATCACTGGTGCATCAATGCCGATACCTATGACAACATGGACCCCGCCGATCAGGAGATCCTGCAAAGAGCGTTTGACGAGGCCGACGCCTGGGGTGATGCCGAGCTGGAGAGCCTAGCCGATGGTTATTGGAAAGAGGTCCTGGCTGACGGCTCTGTGACTGTGGTTGATGTGGATAAGGACGCCTGGTCCGCCGCCGCACAGGAAGGTATCAACACCGCTATAGCCGGCTATTCCAAGGAAGCTCAGGATTATATCGCCAACTATCTGGGCTGATATTCGCAAAAGCTTTTGAATCTGACTTAACTGGCTAGACTTATTTTAATGGAGTAACTGCTGTTGCGCCATGTGATAACAGTTACTCCATCCCTTTATTCTCATGTTTTCCTCAAACCCGACGTGATTTTTCAATGCTGACATTAGGAGCCTGATATGAAAAAAATTGAGAAAATCCTCGAGAGTATAACAGCAGTCATTTTGCTGGTTATGCTCATTTGCTGCCTGCTGCAGGTCCTATTCCGCTTTGTCCTGCACATCTCTGCTCCCTTTACGGAGGAGTTCGCGCGGATGGGCTACATATGGATGGTGTTTTTGACGCTGCCCCTGCTGGAGGCGAAAAACGAGCAGCTGAAAGTGACTTTTTTCTTCGATAAGATCCCTATGGCAATCCGGGCTGTACTTTATTGGGTGATATCCGTTGCATATGTCGTTCTTCTGGTTTTCACCGCTTACGGTGCGGTGCGCTATTACGAGTCTGCAAGCACATTGACCTTTGCTTCTGTGAGCTGGTTGCTGATGAGTTATCAATATATTCCTGTGATGATTGGCTGCGTGCTGGGTATTTTGTTTATTATTCGGAGGGCCATTCATTTCAAAGAAGCGTTTGCCCAGGAGGAAGCGGAATATGAAGTGGGAGGGGAGCGGTAAATGATCATTGCAATTTTTGTTGGCCTGCTGTTGATCCTATTCCTCATGGGCGTTGCCGTGCCTTACGCGCTGATCGCCACCTCCGTGGTGGGCATGATCTATTCTGGCGGCTTCGGCCCGGTGCAGATGGGCACTATGGCGCAAAAAATGACGGCTGGCGTCAACAGCTTCACGCTGCTGGCAATCCCATTCTTCCTGCTGGCGGGCAAAATGATGAACGTTGGCAGCATTACAAAGCGTATCTTCAATTCCTGCAACGCTCTGGTGGGCTGGATCCCCGGCGGCCTTGGACAGGTGAATATCCTGGCGTCGGTTGTATTTGCGGGCATGAGCGGCTCCGCCGTTGCTGATGCCGCCGGCCTTGGTACCATTGAGATCAAGGCCATGAAGGACGAGGGATTTGACACGGAGTTCGCGGCAGGCATCACGGCTGCGTCCTCCACCATCGGACCCATCATCCCGCCTTCCATTCCCCTGATCATGTTCGGCTGTGCTGCCAGTGTGTCCATCTCCGATCTGCTGGTGGGTGGCATCGTCCCCGGCGTTGTCTGTGCTATCGCGTTGGGCATCATGGTGGCCATCATCTCCGTAAAGCGTCGCTACCCCCGCCGTGGTTTCCCCAGCCTGCGGGAGCTCTGGACGCTGTTTAAGTCTTCTTTCCTGGCACTGATGACTCCTGTCATTTTGATCGGCGGCATCCTATCCGGCGCGTTTACGGCGACGGAAGCCGCTGCAGTGGCGTCGCTGTATGCTATGATCCTGGTATGCGTAGTTTACCGAGAAGTGGGGCTGAAAGACCTGCCCCAGATATTTAAGGAAGTCTGCCGTGAGGCCTCCGCCATCATGCTGGTGGTAGCTGCGTCTACTCTGTACGGCTACATGCTGACCAAATTCATGATTCCTAAAATGGCGCTGGAATTTTTCTTGAGCGTCAGCAGCAACAAATATGTGTTCCTGCTGATGATTAATCTGTTTTTGCTGTTTGTGGGCTGCTTCATGGAATCCAACGCCGCGATTTTGATCCTGGCGCCGATCCTGGTACCGGCGGCTACTTCTTTCAATATTCATCCGGTCCATTTCGGCCTCATTATGGTTTTCAATCTGATGATCGGCCTGCTGACTCCTCCTGTTGGTATGTGCCTGTATGCGACGGCCCGTGTTGCGGGTCTGAGCTTTGAAGAACAGCTGCGGGGAACGGCGATATTCTATATCCCGCTGATCATTACCTTGATCGTCATCACCATGGTGCCGCAGGTCACGCTGTTCCTGATTGGCTAATTTTCACGTTTAAGGAGGGAGAAATGCAGATATCCATATTTCTTCCTCCTTGTATTTTATATTTGGGGTATTCCTATGTCTAAGATTATAGACTCTTTTTTCAAGACGACAGAAAAACCGGAAATGGGGCGCTCTGGCAAAGTGATTTATACACTGCTGGGCCTTATAGGCACCGCGTTTTTGATCACAGCCTATTACACAAAAAACCAACTGTTGCACTGGATTGGTGCTTCAGCAGGGATTTTGGGAATGGTGGCTGTGGCAGCTGCCACTCGCATCCGCAAAATCGGCTGGAAGGAATATATGCTCATATGGCTTCGCCGGGATATTGCCATTGTTTTTGTGTGGATACTTCTGCTATGCATTTGGATCAAGGACACAACGGCATAAAGCTGCGGCGCGGACCTTAATTTGATCGAATTCGTTTCCGAAAGGGTGCTATTGATGAAATTTGGACATTGCGCGCAATTTGAAGAACTGAGCGCCGTAAAGGACAGTGGCTACGATTTCACGGAACTGCGTGGAAAAGCAGTGGCGGCGCTGCCGGAGCAAGATTTCGAATCGCTGTGCCAGAGCCTGTCGGACCTGGAGCTGCCATGCGTGGGATTCAATGCGTACTGTTCGGCAGAGGTGGTAATTGCCGGCCCTGGATATGACCGTGAAAATACCAAGCGCTACGCGCGGCATCTGGCCGCCCGTGCAAAAAAGCTTGGTATCAGGCAGGTTGGCATTGGCTCTCCTGCCTCCAGAACACTTCCTGAAGGGTTTGATCGGGATTTGGCCGCCGCGCAAATGCGGGAATTTTTATTGGATTCCGCCGAGTGCTTTGCCCTGGTAAATGTAAGGGTCGCTTTGGAGCCTCTTGCGCCATTCTTCTGCAATTTTGTGAATAACTACGACGAGGGCATGGAATATGTTGCCGCGCTGTCGGACAACGGCATTGGGTTGATCCTGGACTTTTTGAACATGGAGCTGAGTCATGAAGATGATCGGGACCTGCGCCCGCTGGTTCCCTATGTCCTGCATACGCATATCTCTGATTACGATGAAACTCCCTGGCACCGCGATGAGCTAAAACCGGCGCTTTACAAAGTGCATCAGGACCGGCTGCGGCGGCTGTGCGATGCCGGATATGACGGCACAGTGAGTATTGAGACGGATCTGGCTTATGACCGGGAACGCGCCATCCAAACCCTGCATGCAATAAAAAACTTGAGGCTTCGGTAGTATGTGTGGAAGATTTAGCGGCCAGGAAGCCTCGGCTGGACGCATGAACAGGACAGCATGATCATGGAGACCAAGCTGTCAGTATTTCTGAATCCGTAGGCAGTACGGATGAGAAGTTTAATCTTGTTGTTTGTAGCCTCTACACGGACGTTGGAGATGCCGTACTTGGCAGCTGCTACGATGGCAGCGAAGTGCCGCTTGATCTTCAACCGAAGTTCCCGAAAGGCGGGGATTCGGCATGCGCGATTCTGGCAGGACAGGCAACAGGCAACTTGGCATCTTTTTCCGCATGGAACCGGCCGGCCCACATGGTGTATCCCGATGAAGAACGCCATGCGCAGTATCAGGAGCGATTGCAGAAGTTCATCGCGACATATCCGCTGCTTCAAGCCATGCGCAAGATTGCGGGAGATGGCCGCTGAAGCTGGTTTATTAAGTTTGCACAAAAAGGGTGCAACTTGAATGTCAAAATGTGAAAACGTTTTCTTTTCAATTGACAAGCTATACATGAAGTGGTATTATAATTATGAAAAGAAACGTTTACATTTTATTTTCACTATATTTTAAAATGTTTGGAGGACACTACAATGAAAATCGGATTTATTGGTTTGGGCGCCATGGGAAGACCGATGTCCAAAAACCTGCTTAAGGCAGGCCACGAAGTGCACGTTTACGACATTGTTCCCGCGGCAGTTGAGGAGATTGTTGCATGCGGCGCTGTTGCTGAAAAGTGCAACAAGGATGTGGCTGCAAACACCGATGTTGTGATTACCATGCTGCCCAACTCCCCACATGTGAAAACGGCTGTCACAGGCCCGGATGGTATTCTGGCTGGCAAGCATGAAGGTATGATCCTGCTGGAAATGAGTTCTATCGCCCCCTTGGCCACCAAGGAGATCGGCAAGCTGTGCGAGGAAGCTGGCGTTCCCATGCTGGAGGCTCCTGTTTCCGGCGGCGTCGGCGGCGCGGCGGAAGGCAAGCTGTCTATCATGTGCGGCGGCAAACCGGAGTTGTTTGAGCAACTGAAGCCTATTTTGAGTGTGCTGGGCTCTTCACTGCGCCTGTGCGGTGACCTAGGGGCCGGCAACACCACGAAGCTGGTGAACCAGCATATCATCGCCGTTGAGATTGCAACCGTCGCTGAAGCCTTTGCCATGGGCAAGAAGGCCGGCGTGGAGCCCGAGGTTGTTTATAACGCGATCCACAACGGATATGCCGGTTCCAAGGTCCTGGACGGCAAGCTGACTGCCGCTATGGACCGGGAGTTCAAAGCCGGTTTCCGCCTGGACCTGCATATCAAGGATATGGTCAACGCCGTTGAAACCGGCTACGCCGTGGGCGCCCCCATGCCTCTGGGCAGTATCGTGCTGGACATGATGAAATACCTGTCTGCAAACGGTCTCGGCAGTGAAGATAACGCTACCCTGATGAAGTATTACGAAAAGCTGGCTGGCTTTGAGTTCGGCCGTATGGAGTAAGCGAAAAAACTTAGCGTACATGTTGTTTGAAAGGGAGGAAAAGGGAGGAAAGATTCTTTTCCTCCCTTTTCCTCAAATTTGGTTTCACGGAAGTTGAATGTGATATCTAACGGGCGAAAGAACTCCTTGCGGAGGCGGGGTCATGCTGAGTATTCAGCTCATGCGGCAAATCGCAGAGCTTTTTATTGTGATGATGTTGGGCTTTTTGGCGGTCCAATGCAAAATCATAAAAGGGGAATCCGTCCAGCACTTTTCCAAGGTTGTTGTTAATACGGTCATTCCATGTGCCATTTTTGAGTCTTTTCAAATCGAGTATACATCCGAGCGGCTCTCCGGACTGTTGCTGGCGTTTGGTGCCGCTCTGGTAGTACATGTCATCTTTTTTGCGTTGACCTGGGCGATCCGCAAGCCCCTGCGGCTAACGGCGGTAGAGGAAGCCTCTCTTATTTGCTCTAACAGTGGACAGCTGCTGTTTCCTCTGATTACTGCCACGCTGGGCGCGGAGTGGGTTTTTTACGCCAGCGCGTTCATGGCGATCGGAACCGTTGTCGTGTGGTCGATGGGTATTTCCAAAATCAGCAACGCTGCACAGTTCCAACTAAAAAAACTACTCTGCAATATGAATATCCTTGCGATTTTCGTAGGTGTTATCGTGTTTTTGGCGGGATGGGACCTACCGAATATCGTGGACAGCGCCATTACAAACGTTGGAAGTATGATCGGACCGGCCTGCATGCTCTCCATCGGTATGATGATCGGCTCGATAAAGATCTTTCAGCGCTCGCAGTTGTGGAGGGTGCTGATGCTGTCCGGTTGGCGACTGCTGATCTACCCGTTTGCCTGCATGATTTTATTTTCCAGCGGTTGGGTGCTGGGACTGCATCCCGACGCAGCTAAGATTCTTTTGATCACAACGCTTGCCGCTGCGGCACCCTCCAGCGCAGTCATTGCACAATTGGCGCAAATTTACGACAATGAGGCGCTTTGGGGAAGTATCATCAATGTAGTTACAACCTTGCTGTGTATCCTTACGATGCCGCTTATCACCTGGCTTTATCAAGCAATGACACATTTACAAGTCTGAGAGAATGCAGAAAGGAAATAAGGCGTATGAAGATTGCTGTTGGAAGTGACCACGCGGGTTATCCGCTGAAAATCGCGCTTTTGGATACCTTAAAGGCAAAAGGACACGAAATCGAAGATTTTGGCTCGTTTGACCCAAATCCTGTGGATTTTCCTGACATAGCAAAGCTGGTCTGCAACGCCGTTCTGACAGGAAGCGCGGAGCGCGGCATCATGTTTTGCGGTACCGGCGTGGGGGCGAGCATCGCCTGCAACAAAGTGCCGGGTATTCGCGCATCTGTTTGTCATGATATTTATACCGCACATCAGTGCGTAGAACATGACAATGTTCAAATTATTGCAATGGGCGCGCAAATCATTGGTCCCACGGTTGCGGAGGAGCTAATTGACCTGTTTTTGAAGGCAGAGTTTTCCACCAGCGAAGAATTCCGAAGAAGAGTACAAAAGCTTGCCCATATGGATGGAAGTGCAGGCTGATTGAAAAGAAATGAGGCTTCGGTAGTATGTGTGGAAGATTTAGCGGCCAGGAAGCCTCGGCTGGACGCATGAACAGGACAGCATGATCATGGAGACCAAGCTGTCAGTATTTCTGAATCCGTAGGCGGTACGGATGAGAAGTTTAATCTTGTTGTTCGTAGCCTCTACACGGGCGTTGGAGATGCCGTACTTGGCAGCTGCTACGATGGCACCGAAGTGCCGCTTGATCTTCAACCGAAGTTCCCGAAAGGCGGGGATTCGGCATTCAGTTTTCTGTGTACAGCTACCTGGTCTGCTGCGCGGGTCAAAAGGAACTGTGCTGGCCCAGCGTGAAAACCATTGCCCTGCACTGCGGCTGTTCCGAGAACGCCGTGCGCAGTGCGATCAAGATCCTGGCAGAGCGTGGTTTCGTCCGCAAAGTACCCACCAAGCGATCCGCCAAAGACGGTCGCTGGCTCCAGAGCAATAACCACTACTACATTCAGGAACTGCCGAAGTTGCCAGCCCCCGCAGACCGCAGCGCATGACGGAGGTGTCCCGCAGCAGGTGCTGGGGAAGTATATTGATGGTAGACGGAGAATAGCTTTCTTCTCTCTGAAAGTGCTTTTTCCAGGCCATAACGGTATCCTTCGTAACGGGCTGACCGTCCAAAAATAGCGAGAACGCTCGTACACTCCGCAGATATTTTTCCACCGTTGCCTGAGACCGCTCCGCCTGAAAAAGTGCCGTGGAAAACGCGAGGATCTGTTCGTTTGTGAGGCAATGTCCGTCCATGATGGCTCTCCTTGAAATCAAGCGTGATGGCTCTCATTTTACCGCCCAAAGCGGCTCCCACACAAGCACCAAACGGCTGGCCGCTCGGTCGTTGCGTGTGATAGTAACTCTGCCGGAACGCTTGGTCAAGTCTTTTCAAACCAGCCAAACACACTGAACAGACAACAGCAGCATGACTGCGCAGCCCAGCGGGGCCGCGACGCCTCGGGACAGCGACGCGCATGAGCGCATCGCTGTCCCGAAGGCTTTCTGCGTTCTTCGGGAGCGCCCCCCGGCCAAGACCCAAAAGCGGCCAAGTTCGCCGTTCTACACCCTGGCCACGCAGAGTTTCCGAAACGTGCGGAACGCTCCGAGGGTAGTGATACCACCCCCACCCAAAACACCACCTGTTTCGCCGTGTGTGCCCTTGTGTGCGATTTTTCTCTGAAAGCCGAGTGTGTACCCGTTTTCGGCTGTGAAAGCAAGCGTAGGCCGTTTGTGCGACAAGTTGAAAATCGGGATGAAAAGCGGTTGGGGATAAAATTTATGGCGGCAGTTTCGCCGGATTTTTTCTCTCTGCTGAAAGTGGGGGGTTCACAGAGAACCGGGAAATGTATGTATATAAAAGCATGGCGGACTAAAAGGAATTTCGCTGACGGCACAAGACAGCATTGTGGCTGAGGGAGGGAAGGCCCCCTGTTTCGGCGCGTGTGCCCTTGTGTGCGATCTTTCTCTGAAAGCCGAGTGTGTACCCGCTTTCGCCTGTAAAAGCGAACATGGGCCGTTTGTGCGAGAAGTTGAAAACGCGATGAGGAACGGTTGGGAACAGCGTTGTGACGGTAACTTTTTGGCGATATTTGCGGGAGTGTCTATTGGCGAAAAATCGAACTTTTTAAGCCGAATTTTTGAATAGGGAAAGCCGTTCGATAAAAGCACAAGATAAAGAGAGGTGCCCGTAATTGGGCACCTCTCAGCCACAAAGCCCCGCAGTGCGGGGCTTTCCGAGGTTTTGAAACCGCAGTCTAAGGTGCACCTTGCGAGGCGTTTTCGCAGTCGTAGGTGAACGTCAGGCACGGCAAATGCCTGTGGCAACAGACTTTTCAAGGTGACCGTTCCGTAGGCGGTTGAGAAATTCACCGTTTTCAACCACCCGAAAAAGTGCTTTCTGCATAGCGGCAATTTCCAGAGGAAAATGTGTATATTTTGAGCCGCTGTAGTCAATGAAAAGGACTTCTTGACCGTTCGAAAATCGCACCGCTGTAACTAAAGAAGCGTCCCCTCCGGCAACGCAGAAATTGCGCCGCAATAGGCAAAGATTAGGGGCGGAAATTACCGCAAGGCAAATGATAACTTTCTGATAACAGTTCGGTTTTCCGATAGCTTTGCCCTCTTGGTTACGGTATTGTTCGTTGCGAAAGGGGCTGATACCATGCCGAAAAGACGAGCAAATGGGGAAGGGAACATCCGCAAGCGGAAAGACGGCCGCTGGGAGGGTCGCTACACCGCCGGTTATGACCCGGAGAGTGGAAAACGCATCATCAAAAATGTCCTCGGCAAGACGCAGGCCGAGGTCAAGGAAAAACTCAAAGCCGCAATCAGCGAAAGCCAAAAGTTAGACGTATCCAAAGCAGGGACTTACACAGTCAGTTCGTGGATGAAAACGTGGTACGAGGTCTACGCCGAGCCTCACATCCGGCCCAACACAAAATCCTACTACACCAACTACATCGAGAACCACATCATCCCCGGAATTGGCAGCGTCCCACTGGACAAGTTGACCACCATTCAGATCCAGCGGTTTTACAACAACCTCCAAAAGAGCGGACGAGTTCAGCGCAAAAATTTTCCTGAACTCAGGGACAAAAGCCTCAGCCCCAGAGTGGTTCGTGGTGTTCACACGCTGCTGCACAACTGCTTGGAGCAGGCGGTGGCGGAGCGGCTGATCCTCACCAACCCCGCCCAGGGCTGCAAGCTACCCCAGCTCGAAAAGAAAGAAATGAAAATTCTGCCGCAAGAGAAAATCGGGATGTACCTCGCAGAAGCGGAGCGCCGGGGGCTTCTCGCGGCCTTCTATCTGGAACTGACCACCGGCCTGCGGCGCGGTGAACTGCTGGCCCTCCAATGGACGGACTTGGACGTTGAAAACCGGACGCTCGCCGTCACGAAGCAGGTGAACCGCATCAACGGCGAACTGGTGGTCAGCCCGCCGAAAACGAGAAATTCCATCCGCACTTTAGCCCTTCCGCAACAGGCAGTTGACCTGTTGGCCGCCGAACACCAGAAACACCCACGCAACCCGTATCTGTTTCCATCGCCAAAAACCGGAACCATGTACGATCCAGACGCCTTCCGCCGGACGCACGATAAAATTCTGAAAGCCATCGGTGCGGAGCACATTCGGTTCCATGACCTGCGCCATACCTTCGCCACGCTGTCCCTGAAAAGCGGGGTGGACGTGAAGACACTGTCTGGCGCGCTGGGCCACTATTCGGCGGGGTTCACCCTGAACACCTACATCCACGCCACGGCCCAGATGAAACAGGACGCTGCCGATGCCATCGGTGGGGTCATCAGCCAGCAAATGCGGTAAATACGGCAAAAAACACAGGGCCAGACAGAAAATTTCCTGTCTGGCCCTGTCCGGTACTTTCCGCGCCTTTCCCCGTGTGGGTCAACGTGTGAGTCTTGAAGAAACGGCGAAAATTAAGTGCACAAAAAAGTTGCGAATTACGAAAGAAAATCACCGGAATCGCTTGATTCCGGTGATTTTTGGTGGAGACTACTGGACTCGAACCAGTGGCCTCATGCGTGTGAAGATTCGATAGGGCGCCCTTCTACGGGATTTCGGAAGAATAAAGCGGGTTTGCCACAGGATTTCCAAACCCGTGGATATGCTTTGCTCCACTGTTTCCGCCCCATTTTTTCTGTTCGTGGGTCACGGCGTGGGTCAATGTCAATTAGTATGACCTTTGCGCAGCTCTTGGTGGTTTTACTGCTTAGAGATTTGGCATTGACAGCCTCTGCCGCGTATGGCAAAATATTCTTGGATGGCAAACAGCTGTGGTAGGCACTCAATCTGACCGGGCTCCAAAAGAAAGACGGCATAGGCGGCGAATGGCGCTGGAGGAGAGCAAGAAGCTGACGGAATCGGTTACTGACGCTTTGCAAGCGGGATCAGCAAAATATCTGTAAAAATCAGAGAAAATCGAAAAGGCAACCTAATTTCTGACAGGAGGGCGGCTGAATACATGAAATCTAAAAAGATGCTCGTGATGATTTGTGCTTTTGCTGCGATAATCGGAGTATTTGCGCTTGTTAATGCCAAGGAGAAGCCGATTGAGTATTCCCGTGAGGAATTAGCAGAATTGTTCGAGAAATACCCTGTATCTTTGTTATGCAAGGAATTCGATGAGAAGAAGGTAATTCTTTCAAATCCGAGTAGCAAAGAAGAATTGAATGCATTAATAGGCGGTCTCACACTTGAAGACCCGAAGTTGTTTGAATACGACGGGAAGAAAAGCACAATTTATAGCGGGACTACTGAAAATTGTGAATCCTTTGCATTCTTGGAAAATGATGAAGAAAAAGTGCTTGTTATTGAAAATACAGATAATAACGAAAACCGAGAACAATGGGCCCACATTTTTCATCTGAAGGAAAGAACAGTTGCTGAAAGCTTTTTCAAAAGTGATGTGAAAAATGATTTGCACATAACACTCACTTTTGAGGGAGAAAAAGGATATGTTGAATAGATAAGATAACTATGGTGAAATCTTCTTCATAGATGATACGGTTTTGGATTACTTGCGACCAGGAAACCCGATAGCGTTTCAGTTTGACCGCTATTCTGCGTGGCCGGAGCATGACGCAGCCGAATTCTCGACGCAGGCATGGTAGAGAGGTGGGCGATGCGTAGTAAATCATGCTCACCACATAATCAATAGCGCACTCACTGGATCACGCAGCCCAGC
>ENA-UEPH01001612-UEPH01001612.1-human-gut-metagenome-genome-assembly--contig:-NODE-1612-length-19899-cov-7.814600_pt1 | contig 19899 bp, 29 predicted proteins | sample MGYA00242891_ERZ507898 | MGnify/ENA primary metagenome ERZ507898 (study PRJEB26167, sample SAMN06115411) | human gut metagenome | host: Homo sapiens | place: China:Guizhou | collected 2014-10-15... | reverse complement strand
GACATGAAATGCGAGATATTAAATCAAAAAAACATTAGAAGGAAAATTCGATAAATTCTTCGACAATGCAACACATTACTTTGCAAAAGTTACAGACAAACAATTATATACATACAGAAACATAGTTGAATTTGTTGATGGAGAATATGTAATAACAAATCCAATAACAGATGAAAACCTTAGAGGAATGAGAGACAATATGGATGAAACAGATGCAGAAGAATTCGACAGATTTATAGAAAGACATTGGAAAAAAGCAAAAACTCCAGAAACAGTAGCAGTATCTGCAAATAATGTAAAAATAGAAGAAACAGAAGATAAACCTAAAAAAAGAGGAAGAAAACCAAAAGTTGATAAAATATATATCCATAAGAATTTATAGTACCATCTCTAAATATATAAGATACAAAAAAGTATTTTTTATTCATATTTAATTATTTTATAATTACCATTTATTCCATAAAAATCTACAAAAGAAACTCCTTTTCTTTTTGGAACATTAAATTCTATAGGAACACAATACCAATTAGATTTATCCTTTTCATTATTATACTGCTCAAATTGAGTATATAATTCTGGTGATTTTTGATATAATCTTCTTTTATGTGAATTTAAATATTCTTCATTTGATAAAAATGGAGGTAAAGGTGGTTGCCAAGATAATAAATTATTTTTTTGCTCTTCACTGAAAGTATAATTATTATTTTTATACTCTTCAAAAATATATTTATACCATTCTAACCATTTAACACAATTTTTATATTGATGGCAAATAGGATGATTCTTCCATGCTTCTGTTTCTCCTTTAATTGCTCTGATAATTTGATTACATTCAACAATTTGTTTATTATATCTTCTTTTGTCACAAGCCATTTCTTTAACAACTTGTAAAATATTATTATAAGGAATAAATACTTGCATATTAATTAAATTGAAATTGTTTTACATCAGTTATATGAATATCTCTTTGCATACCTGCATATTCTACAACAATATAAGGATAATTTACTTCAATAATTGTACCTCTATCCCCATTATATCCTATAATATAATCACCTTTACGTAATACTTGAAGTATTTTTCTATCATCATTATCTCCAAGAGTTTGTAATTCACCTATTTTAGTTCTTTTTGGATAATAATCTAACATTTTTTCAACAATCTTTTTATAATCCTCTTTTCTTTTTTCATCCCAATGTTTAGATTGATTTAAACGCATAGTATCTACTATTTCACAATTACCATCATCATTGATTTTCATAATCATTCCTACCACATAATCTGTATCACAAACACCAAAATCAACTCCAGCAATATAATTACCACTCTTTAAAACAAAATTTTCCATAATTTATTATTTATTCTAAATTTTTATTTAACCAATCCCAAAAAAAAGTACCTTTTTCTCTTAAATTCATTTGAGAATAATTTTCTTTTACACTATCTCCTAGAATTTGAGCTAATAAAGTTACTACTTCTTCTCTTTTATATAAATTTTTTAAAGGATGAATTGTAATTGTATTATCTTTTGCTACTTTTAATTTATAAAAAGCCATTTTGCAATCAGTACAATCTAAATCATTCTTTTTAAATTGATTACATTTAGAATAAATATTTATTTTAGAACCAAATTTTTCTAATTTACAATCTTTATTATAATCAACTTCACATTCTACATTTGCAAATTCAATTTTTCCATTAGAATCACAATATTTTTGTAAAAAAGATTTAGAAGGTCTTGGTAATTCTAAAGTTTCATCTGTAGAAGCTATAACTTTACATATTTTATCTTTTGTATAAAATATATTATCATTATTATCTATATAATAAACTTGTTCTCCAGATAATTTTTCTACTTTAGAACATTTACTTATTCCTTTTATTGAATTTTCTTCTTTTAAAAGTACAAAATCACCTACTTCAAATGTTTCATCTAATTCTAAAGAAATAAAGTATAAATGATAAACTTTAATTTTAGGATTTTGTACTAATTTTCTTGCAAATGCTCCTGTTTGAGGAAAGAAATAATTATCTAATTCAAATGGTTGTAATCCACTTTTATTTATCTTTAATAAAGTAGATAATTGAATTATCTTTACCCTTTTTAAATTTTCTTTCATAATCATTTCTCTTTTAAATGTTTAATAATATCATCTTGTCTAAATTTTAAGAAAAACACTAAAATAAAGATAATACAAATTATAAAAGAAATATATTTATCTTTACCAAATGATATAATTAATAAATTTGGAATTAAAGTACTTAAAAAAGACATTAAAAAATATTTTTTCATAATTTTTTATTTTTAAAAACCTCACTATTATTAATTTCAACTTGTTGCTTAAAAAGCATATCTTGATAGTCTTTTAAATAAGTGATAGTATTTTGTAATTCTTCTTGTTCATATAATAAAGAATGAGTACTTCTTAAAACTAAAAACCCAATACCAAATAATTTTTTAGAAACTAATTTATCAATAATTTTCTTTTTACTCATTAAAGACTTTAAATGCTTATCAATTTCATTAAGTCTTTCATTTATCTGTTCTAAATCTGTTTTAAATTTCATAATATTAATAAATAAAATTAAAAGGATTATGTTCTTTTTTATAAAGTGATGAATCTACTTCTTCAAGATCTTTTAACTCAACAACTGTTGTACCTATGTAATTTACCCAATAATAAGGATAATATTTATCATCATAGAATAAATTAACTTTTACTTTACCAAAAGGTAACTGTTCAATTATATCTACTAAAAAATAACCTCTATAATTTTTCTTTCTGAAAAACTTAGTTAATTTTGTAACATCAATAATTAAATATTTTTTCATAATTATAGGTTATTTTCTTTGATAAATTGATTTAATTTATAATAAAAATCACCATATCTGGATAATTTATCATAGATTTGTTGATTTTCACAATACTTTAAACAATCTTTAATTGCTTGAATAGGTAGTTCTTCTTTATTAAAAGAAGTTTTTAATTGTTTAAAAACAACAAAATTATCTTTATTTGCTATATATTCTTTTAATTCAAAGGAATCTTCACAATCAATTTCATCAATAATTTTGCCATTTTCAATAAAAACATTATCTTCATATCTTGCTGTTGATTGATGTCTTTCTTGCATAGCATATTCAATTAAAACTTCATCAAAACCATTAGCTTCTACATATTGTTTAATAAAAGTTTCATCTAATAATAATACACCAAGAGAAGTATCTGTAGAAGCAATAATTTTAGAACACTTCATATCTTCAAAATCGGGAGACTCAATCCAATTTTCATAACTCCATTTATAAACTTCATGGTCTATATTAGGAAGATTATATTTACCATCATAAACATAGTCACCTTCTTTTATTTCATCATCAGATAAAATATAAAGATGTTTGTATGTACATTCTTTATGATTTAAAGAATTAAAAATAGGAATAAATAATTCATTGCTTTTAAAATTAAAAGCTAATACAGTTGAATCTTTAGTATCCAACATAACTACTTTACACTTTTTAAATTCGTTCATAACGTTCATTATTAAGTTTATAATATATTTCTTTTCCTTTTACAGTACAAAGGTACGAATTTTTTCTGTGAAAATCTGTCAAAGTCAGCAAAAATTCCTTAAAATTTGTTAATATTTATACATTATCTTCAATCCATTTATTAAATTTATCAATTTCTATTTTTGGAGTCATAATTCCTTCTTCTTGCATTTTTACTATCAAAGCAATAACTTCTTCTCTTTTATAAATAGCTTTATTTATATAAAAATAAATAACTATACAATTTTCATCTCCATAATGAGTTTTATAAATCAATTTACTATTTTTTAATTCTTCTACCCAAACCTTAGTAATATTTCCATTTTTTGAGATAAATGTTCCTACAAAATAAGTACCAATTTTTAAAATATTTGTTGAAAAAATTATCTTTTCATCTGTAGAAGCAATTACTTTTTTAACATTATTTTGATTACAAATATCTGCTAATCTTTCAGAATCACAAATATGTATTCCATATTCTGATGTCCTATCACCAGAATAATAAACATCACCCACTTCAATTTTATCATCTGATAATAAATATAAATGATAAGCTTGTTCAGATTGTCCTACTGGATTTCCCCATTGCCACTTACCTTGATTTGACTTAATTAATTTAACAGAAAATGGTTTATCAGTTATTTTACCATCATAAGGCAAAGCTAATACTTGAACTTTCTTAAAATTATTCATGATTATTTATTTTTATATTTTAAATACCCTTCAACTATAAAATATTCATCAGAGCATACTCCATCAGTAAAATAATTAAGTGAATTTACAGATGTTTCAACTGTTCTCCAAAAATTGACTTCTTTATCTTCAATCATATATCTTTGAGCACAATAAAAATCATCTATTTTATTATCACTATATTTTTCTTCTATTTGTTTATAAAACTCTTCATAAAGTTTTATATCCTTTTCCAACAATTTATATCTTGTATCAGTAGAAATCCTTCTAACTTGAATATATTTAACATTATCAAATTTGGATATATACTTAATTAAATCGTCAAATTCATTTACATTATATCTATTTAAAACAATAGATATTCTTACATTATCTCCACTCATTGGAATAATTCTATCCCAATTAGGTAAGTAAGATTTACCCATTATTATTTTATTTACTTCCGGCTTAAGGGTATGAATAGAATATGCAATTTCATCCTTCATTTTATTAATTGCATCTATTTTCTTTTCAGCTAAATAACCATTCGTTCTTACACCAACTAAGAAACCTCTATTTTGCAAATAATCAATTATCTCTTCTAAGTAATTATACTGCAAACCATCTGCTGTTTGACCTGTTAAATATAATTTTTTAACTCCCTCAGTTTCACATTGACTTAAAAACTTCTCAAAATTATTCCATTTAGAAAAATGTATATTGAGTTGATTCTTACCACTTAATTCTTCTGAAATGTCTTTTCCTAAGCAAAAATAACAATTAGCATTACAAGTTCCTAATAAATTAATATTAGCAAATGTATATTTCTCTCTATTTCTGTTTTTATTAATTATATTTTCCATAATCATATTTATTTTACATTTTCTTTAATCCATTTGTCAAGAAATTCATCTTTATTAGCAAAACTTGAAATTCTATCTTCTAATATATTTGAGAGAAATATAGCTACTTCTTCTTTAGTATATTTTTTAGATATACCTTCTTCTTTACCTAAAGTCTTAAAAGATAAAACTTGTTCTATATCTATCCATTTATAAAAAAATTCTTCAATTTCTTTATCCAAATTTTCTACATCATTAGATGCATATCTTTTTGGTTCTCTATTTTCTTGTTTAGCTTTAAAATCATATAAAGCTTGAAGAACAATACAACCTACTTCACTTCCTCTATACTTTTTAGTAGAAAATTGTAATAATTTACCTGCTTTTTCTTGTTCTGGAGTAATTCCAAATTCGGCTTCCCACGCCATACTATCTGCTAATCCCATAATATTATTTATTTAATGAATAAAATTTCTTTATATTTCCTTTTTTTATTGTACATAAAATACGATTTCCTGTACAAATATGATAATCACAATTATCACTGGTAAAAATATGTTTTTTATAAACAAAATGATTATTATTAAAATAATGAACAATTATTCCTTTATCAACATCAGCAATAATTTCATCAATATTTTTATAAAGTTTTTTAGTCTTTTTCATACTATATCACTAATTTACTAATATCACAAATTACATATCTTTCATCATCTAGATTTGTTTCATCCTTTTTGTCATGATATTCTTTTTTACAAAGACAATTAAAGCAATAATAATCACCAACCATAATACCATCTTGTTTCTTTTCTTTATTTCTATAAGGACATGGAGTCAAATAGTCACACCAAGTTTTAACAAAAGGAATTTTAATTATAAATTTTAAATTCATAAATATAGCATCTAAATCCTCTTCTTTAAATTCTTTTGGAGAGAATTTATTAAACTCATCACTTAAATAAACAACTCCTTTTTTGCCTGTACGATATACAGAAGTGATTTTAAATTCTCTATCAGTATATTCATGTTCTTTTTTATCATAATTATAACCAATATAACTTTTCAATATTACTTTGATAGGCATTTTAGTTTTAACTTCACCATCAATAGTAAGTGTATCTTTTACCTGTCTAACAAAATCTGTTGCTTTCATAATATTTTTATTAAATTGTTTACACCTTTTAAATTGGAAATAGATATTCTATTTTTGTAAAAATCTCCTGTTTGTTTTGCTACTGATTTAGAATTAAAAAATAAAATATTACCTAAAGAATTAATAATAATTTCATTTTTATCTTCATCAATAGCTACCCAATCCTTACAATTTTTAATACAAAATTTATTATTAACAATTACATATTCTGTATTAAATAATTTATTTAATCTAACACCTTTAATCATAATTAAAAATCATTATAGTGTAAAACTTCACCTTCTACTAACTCAAAATCTTCATTTTCTTTCATTTCTTGAAGAGACATCCAAGCACTGTCATAAGTAGCTTGATTTTCTAAAGCCTTTTTCAATTGTTTATATCTAATCAAAGCTTCTTCTTTATTAGTAATTAATTTTGTTTTTGTTTTATCAAAATTATCACAATACCATTCAAGTTTATATAAAATAACCATAATATTAATTTTTAAATGAACAATAAATGTAAGTCATATCAATTTCTTCATCATAAAAATCTACAGAATTATTATCTTTTTCAACTATTAATTTGTCACCAAAATAATCAAAAATAGATTTTAATGCTTTTTTATTTTTACCTTCAAATGAAAATGTAAATTTATTATCACCTCTAACAGTAATATCTACTTCAATACCTGCTACTTGGGATAATGTTTGTTTTATGATATTCAGCTTATTCATGATTTATATTTACTAAATTATCTATTCCTTTTAAATTAGATAAAGGCAATCTATTTGTATAAATAGAAGCCATATATTCAGCAATTGTTTTTGTATTAAAAAATATCACTTTTTCATTATTATCTACAGCAACTTCTCCTTTATCTGTATCAATAATCATCCAATGATTACCATTTTTAATACAATATTTTTTATTATCACTTTTAGTGATTAAAATATAATTTGTTTTAAACAATTTATTTAATTTTATACCTTTTAGCTTATTCATAATATTTATTAATTTATCTAATAATTATTTATCTATTTGCTACTTTAGATAAAGTTTGTTTAAGTATATTTGATTTATCCATAATTATTTCTTAATATAATGATAATTACCACCTTTTTCCACACACTTATCTATTAAATTTTCAACTTCTTCATCATAATTATCAAAATTACAACAACATTGTTCAAATAAAACACAAGTTTCACAACAATTTTCATTATTGTTATATTCTATAAGTTCTACTAATTCTTTCATAATAATTGATTTTTTAATTAATTCTTAAATTTTCTTTTCCCTTTTTACGCTGCAAAGGTACGAAAGATTTCTGTTAAAATCTGTCAAAATCAGTAAAGAAATGTGAAAGGGTGTTAACTTATTGTTAACACCCTTCATGGTTTATATATTTTCACAAACAAATAAACCTAATTTAATTTATTTTTATTATGACTAAAGTTTTTTATTTTTTAACTAAATATTGTTTAATATTTAACTTTCTTAATGAAGATTTAAAAGGAATTTTTAATAAAACTTCTTTAGAAGTAGAAGCACTAAAAAATAATTTTTCAATAGGAATTTTTAATTCTAAAATAGTATCTCCATATTTTTTTAAATTATTACTATTTCTTGTAGAAAACATAACTTTATCACTACCAGCTCCAACAACTCCTTCTTTTTCATAAGATTTTTTATTATATTTGGATAATGCATAATAACAAGTTACATATCCATCTTCATCTATTATTCCATTTTTATCTTTGATTTCATCAATTAAATCATAAATAGAATTTATCTCATCATCATTTAAACTTGTTCCTGTTCTTTCTATAACATTATTAACTATATCTTCATTTTTTATTTTAGATTTTTCCTCTTTTGCTTTATTTATTTCTTGAATATTATTAAAAGAAGAAAAATTTAATCTTTGAGATATTTTTAACATTTTAGCATTAATCATAATTAATTATATTTTATAGTAATAACATAATTTGGAATTAATTTTAACCAATCTGTTAAATACCTTTTTGTTACTTGTTTTAAAGAATTTTCTCTTAAATAATGACAAAAATTATATTTATTATCATTTATTTTTTTAAAATCAGCTATTAAATGATTAATGTCTTTAAATAAAATAGTACAAAGTTTATTATTATCTACTTCTTGGAATATTTTATCTATTTCTTCATTAATCATAATTCAAATATATATTAAAATTAATAAATTAGAAAGGGGAATTAATTTCCCCCTTTCTTAATAATTATTAATCATTCATACCTAATGCCCATTCTTCTGGAATAGAAGCACTATTTGTAATTAATGCTTTAGACATTTGATAAAATGGTTGAGTTCTATATTTAGATGATAATTTATTTAACCAACTCCACAATTCTGGAACTGTACCTTTAGTAGTTTTACAACCACCAAATAAATAACATACATTAGTTATTTTGGTATGTTTTGCTCTTGTTATTAAAGAACTATCTATTTTCATAGGATTTCTACCATAAGTGTACAAATCAGCTGTTGTATTATCATTACTATCTACAGAAATACTAGATATTGAAAACACTCCTCTTATATTTGCCAAAGCTGAATTTCTTGAGAACAAATCAGAAGGTATTTGAGCAGGCAATGTATCATCTGAATACCATCTACAGCACATCCAAGTTCTGTCTAAATTTGCTAAACTTAAATTATTTATAAATAAAGATGAAGGAAGTGTAATATTTGAAGGTATTTCATTATAAGAAAATAACAAACTAACAGAAGTTAAGTTTCTTAAATCTGCAAATAAATTTTCAGGATACATATAACCACTATCTGTAACAGAAGGCCAGGTATATGGATTAACCATAAAACAATAATAAAATATACCTTCTAATTTACTTACATTACTTATAGGTTTAAATAATCTAGGTGGTATTCTTCCACAAATACCATAAGATTGATAATTACCTGTACTATCTGAAGACCTTCCACTACCATAAAATGTATTATTTACATTTATTGTAGAAATGTTTTCACAATACATAAATAAATCTGAAGGACAGATATACTTCATTATTATTCTCTTTGCAGTATAAAATGATGCATTTAAACAAGTTCTACTATCATTTTCATCATCCATTTCTGCAGGTATTTCCAAAGGTAAAGTAGTTACAGTACCATTTACAACAGATTGATATAAAACACTATTTTTAATAATGTTTGACATACCAACTCTACCATCTACTGCCCAATAATTCCACATTTCTTCATAAGGGTCATAAGATGTATTTTTAATAACTCTTCTTATATCCCTATTAGGATTTGGAATTGTTTCTGGTTCAGCACCAGGATTTTCTGGATTATAATTAGGATTTGGAATTGTCTCTCTTGGGTCATAAGCTGTATTTTTGATAAATTCAACAGGATTGAAATTTTCATTATTACAAACTAAATCTCCATGATTTTCATAAGTCAAATCTCCAACATTTGTACTATAATTTGTTGCATCAACACTTCTAAAACCTTTTAAAACACCATTCATGTTTCTAATTGTTTTATTTAAAGCCTTTCTATTGAAATTATAAGTTTTAGTGTTGGGTAATTGAGTAGTTAATTCTTCATCTGGAATCCATTCACCAGATTCATTTATACCAAAATTTTCAGATATTCCTAATGAAATAGAATCAATATGATTCCAACCAACAAATGATTTTTGAACACCTTTTTCTTGATAAAATAATCCATAAGGTACACCACCTATTTTTATATAAGCAGATGAATCTTCAGCAAAACAATAATTAGCATTTATTATCTTACAATTTTTAAATCCCTTACTTGTTAATGTATATTTCACATTAGTCATATTATAGAACATATATGAAATATTTGTTAATTTAGTACAATCATTAAAAGTTGTTCCTGGTAATTCTATATTTTGTTCTGTTGGAAATGCCATTCTAGCAAAAAATCCAGGAGCTTCTGTTAAATTTGTACAACCCTTAAATACATCATAAGGAAATTTATCTCCTACAACATCTGGAACATAAGATTTTACAATTCCAGAACCTGCAAAACTACCTCCAGTTGAAGTAAAGTTACCTTCATCACTAGGACCTATGAATTTCAATGTTGTTTTAATTTTACTAAACATTGAATTTTTAATAGGCCAAAGTATAGTATTAGTACCTTCTCTTACACAATTAAATGCTCCTCTAATATATTGTAATGATTGAGGGAAGTTATTTTTCATTGAAGCAAATACTTCATCTCCACCAAATAAATTTAATAAAGAACCTTTTCCATAACAATTAAAACATTGATTTATTGTAATAAGTTTAGCATTATTATAGAACAAAGGACAATAAGAAGCTGTTTTACCATTTTCTGTATATGTTTCCAAATCAAATTCAATTTTTGTTTTTGATGTAGCATACATATAACCAATAGCTGTTAAATTTGGTAGATATTTTAATAATTTACTTGCTTTTGCATAAATTAAATCTTCATTAGATATTTCAGTTTTATATATACTTGCATTTTTAATAAATACTTCAGGATCAGGATACATTGCCCAATTAATAGTTGTAATTTTTAAAGTATCACCATTAGAATTAACAGGAGCATAAAAATATTCATCTATAAATTTATCACCTGTAGTTCTGAATGCATTATTCATATTGGTCAAATTAACCAATGGAGAAAGTAATCCATCATAAGCAGTAATATTTCCATTATCATCATGTGAAGGACTATAATATACACCTGTTAAATCACCACAATTCCGAAATAAGCCATCTATACTTGTAACTTTTCCACAATTCTTAAACATATTTCTATTAAAAGAATTTGGAACAGATGTTATTATCTGTCTACAAGTTGAGAATGTACTATTTAAGGTTGTAACATTTTGACATCTATTTAAAATATAATAAACATCATATAATGTACAAGCTGTTTGACTAAATACACTAGTTAAAGATGTTGTTACTATTTTAAAATTAGTATCTAAATTAGTATTAGCAGCCCATTGAGTTTTTCCTTCTGTAGTATTTGTATCTGGCCCAAACCAAGTATCAGATGCAATCATTGGAGTTGGAATAGTACGGCATTTATTGTACCGAGAAGCAATTGTAGACATCAGTTGTGGACAAAAATTGCTCACAACTTTTCAATAAATCAAAGTAAAAGGAGGATGTGATAGCCATGGAGACAATCACACAGACAAACAGAACAATACTGTTTGCCGAAATCAATCCGGAACGACTCAATCTGCTGACTTTAGTAGGGGATGTGCGGGGAAAGAGCAGTCTGGATGACGACAAGATCAAAGAGATCAACGAAGAGCTGTTGGTCTCAAGCTTTGAGGAATTTCTGGAAAAGTTTACTCCGGTGGTATATTCCTGGTGCGACGCAGCCACAGGAACCATTCAGTACAGTCTGACAAAGCCGGAAAATATTCCCCAGAACTGTATCACGGAAATACCGCTGAATGAATCCAATGATCTTTTAAATATGTTGACGACACTGATGAGCGCAAGAGATGCGCAGGGCGTGGCCAATGCAGATTTCCAGTTCAGCAATATTCTGGAGATGATCTCCCCTAAGAAAATCATGGATGACATCCGGCAGGTCCGCAGGGAAATCCAGTATACCTACAGTAAATATGTAGAACTGGATGAGGAAGATCCCAAACGTCTGGATCTGGGCGATAAACTGAACTATCAGTTTGAACAGGCAAGTCAGAACTACAACAATGTTCTGGCCATGCTGCCGTTGGCGATAGAAGACATTAAGACCCGGTTGCTGCTTGGAGACAGTGAAGCAGGGCAGGGACAGTCTGAATTCAAGGCCGGACTTCTGAGTATGGGAGATGATGGAGAACTAAAGATTCTGGAGATGAAGCAGGAGGAGAGTACCCAGCTTGCGGTGGTGGATGATCAGGTTAACACAAGTCTTATGGAGACCTTCCGGGAGGATTATGATGCATTAAATGATAATCCGTCCGACTATGTGAGGGATCTGGTGGTGCGGACATTCTGCCCGTTAAACTCCACAATGGAGAGCAGCATCGACAGGGAGTTGGAAGTACGCAATTATAACAGCTATCTGGAGTTTTACAAAAAAAGTAAGGATGATTTTATAAAAGTTGTCAAGCCCCTGATGGAAAAAATATTGGGAGTGAAGACCTTTTTTGACCAGTATCAGGTCAAGGAAAGGGGGATGCAGCCGAAGCTTCTGATTACGAACCTGCCCCTTGAGATGATGGTAAAGGCCAGCAATCTGCCCCGCCTGATCACATACCTGAATACCACTAACGACAAGAATGAATTTGACAATACAATCTGGTTTGGAATCGTACCTGATGTGGAGTTGAATCAGACAGAAGGAGGCAGACTTCAGAGAGTTCGTTTTGCAGGCAACAAGCGGGAGGAGAAGAGCGGTAATAATACCATGGAGAACGTGGCAACGCTGATGAATGCGTTGCAGCCCTACCGCATTACAACCTTCTTCAGCTTTTGTTCCGGCGAAGAGTCCACCTTCAGTTATATTGCTACAGAAGGTGTCAACATCTATAAGGAAAAGTGTGCACCTCTAATGAAGAAGGCATACAGTGAGTTTGCCGTGCCGTGCATTCCCAACGCAACCATCATTCCCAAGGACAAGTCCGGATTGGTTCTCGATAAGCGGATGGTCATGGATGAGGATGGAAATGTTTCTCTCTCTGCGGAGAAGGATGATGTGATGAAGATGTGGCTGGAAGGAGTCTATGTGGGTGCGGCCTATGAAGCGGCAGGCATTGTGGCAGCATGGCAGTGTCCGGAGTATCTGAAGCAGCGTTTCAGAAATACAAGCATGGAATATCCCGGTGTGCGGTTTGATGTGGAAGCCAATGACAATGCGCTTCTGGCGACCACCAGCATGACCAAAGAGATCTCCGGCTTTACCAATACCATCAAGAATGCCATCAACCGCACCGGCTTCGGCTTTGTATTCTCTTCTGACAATGCGCAATACAAGGGCCGGAATGTCAAGAACATAACGGTTTACAAGGCACGCAACCTGTTAAGTAACGGCAATGAGTTTGAACCCATCTATAAGACGCTGGTCGTTACATATATTGAGCGTATGCTGCGATTCTACAGTGGCGATTTTAAGCAGGATAAGATTCTGACATTTTTCAGCAATAATCCCAACAGCCAGAAGAGCAGATGGGATGCAGACCGTCAGTATGTTAATTCTATTCTTCAGGACGGGGATGAACTGGATTTCAGTATTGACGAGAAAAACGGTGTCTGCGATGTATTAGTGACCTTTGCGAATACCACTAAAAATCTGAAAGTACAGCTTACGAGAAAAGCTGGAAATGAATAATCTTGTACATGCCGTACAGATAAAAAATAGGAGGAAACAAAAATGGGAGTACGATTGAGTATCGAAGGAAGCGAGTCTATCAAGTTACAAGAGACCAGCATCACCGGCATTGAGTTTGGAGCGGATATCCCTCATGATTCCAATGCAAGATCTACGGATCTGGGGTCAACGGTATTGATCACGGGGAAGATTCTGGCAGCCGTAGACGGAGAAACAGCGGATGACACCAGCAAGCTTGCAAAGTGGTCTCTGGTTCCTGCTGAGAAATCCGACTGTTACCGTAAGGTGCAGATCAATGTGGTGAGTGCATCTCAGATTGTGCGTCAGATCACCATTCCCAATGCGTTCGTGGTGGGATACGAAGAGGATTTTACGGATGAGAACGGAGCAGGCACTTTCCGCCTTCTGATCAAGCAGAAGAAGGATAAGATGAGCAATCTTAAATTTGAGGGCGGCTTCGGTGAGGAGTAATCGGCAGGCCGGTAAAATAATACATAGATAGCGCATAGCAGATGAAAGGAGACCAATTATGGGATTTACATTAAAGGTGGAGGGAAACACCACGATTGAACTGGGAACCACAAGCATTACCGGAGTAAAGGTCAGCACTGACATTCCGCAGGACAGCAACGCCAGATCCACAGATCTGGGCAGCACGATCACTGTTACGGGAAAGATTCTGACCGCCGTGGACGGAGATCCGTTTGACGCAACCAGACAGCTGGGCTTATGGGCACTGGTTCCTGCAGAAAACTCTGACTGCTACCGTAAGGTCACTGTGGAAGTGATTGCTGCTTCACAGGTGGTCCGTAAGTATTCCTATCCCAACGCTTTTGTTGTGGATTACAAGGAAGATTACGGCGATGTGGAAGGCATCGGCACTTTTAAGCTGATCATGAAGCAGAAGAAGGATAAGATGGCGCAGGTATCCGTAGAAGGTGGGTACAGCATTAATTAAACAGGAAAATTCCGCATGCAGCTTTGGCGGAAAGACATAAAAGGGGGCTGCCTGCTTGCGGGTGGTCCCCATTGATAAATCTACTGACAGGCGGCAGTACATGAAAGATTACTATAAAATATTGGGCGTAGACAGACAGGCATCAACGGAACAAATAAAGAAGGCATATCGCAGTCTGGCTAAGAAATATCATCCGGATGTGGTAAAGGATGATAAGGCAAAGCAAGAGCGCATGTATGAAATTCAGGAAGCCTATGCATGTCTGGAAAATGAAGAACGCCGTAAGAAATATGATGCAGAGTGTCTGAAAAGCCCCCGAAACACTGTGAACGCAGGGGAGAAAGTGAAAAACGGCAGAACCTCTTTTGGAGAGAAGAGTCCGGATATGGGACAGTTCGAACGGTTTTTCGGATTTCAACCCGGCAGGGGGATGGAAACTTATCAGGACCATAGAAGCTCAAAGCCGGAGGGGCCTATCAAACCCGAGGAAATGTTTGCAGCCTTTTTCGGAAGAGGAAGCATGCAGGAGGCAGAAAAAAGAAATGCGGCGGGAAGCAAAAGGAAAAAGAGTTAAACAGACGCTGGATGTTCTGATTATTTTATGCGGAGCAGGTGCTGTTTTCCTTGTCTTTAAGGAAATAGGGACATGGCGCTTTGCACCTGCGGTTTATTTTGTCATTGTTATCGGAATGGCAGCGGCGATATATGATCTTTTCCGGCTCAGCGGCAGCAAGAATACGGAAGAGATCATGCCAGAGGCGGAAAGAATACAGGGGATACAAAGGCTGATTCTGCTGGATGAGGAAGGAAAGCCCATTAAATCATGGGACTTGCAGGGAAAGATTTCCCTGATCATCGGAAAAGCCGGGCGGGATCAGGAGCTGGATATTGATCTGTCAGACTGTGAGTACAGCAGCTTTATTGACTTTCAGCATGCTGTGCTGAATTTCTGTCTGGATCAATGGTATGTGGAGGATCTTGGGTCTCAGAACGGTGTAAAAGTAGGAAAGGTGGAAGACGGGGAATGCTACAGGGTGATCCACCGCCCCTGTAAGGTTGTGGCAGGAGATGTTCTTTACATTGCGAATACGAAGCTGCTTCTGACGTAATGTGAAGTAGAGATAAAAAGGATAGGAGATGGGAGAAAATGGGTTTGGCGAAATGTCCGAATGGACACATTTATAACCCCAGACGTTATGGGAAGATCTGCCCGTACTGCAATATGAAAACGCAGGACGAGGCATTTGCGGAAAAACCGCTGGGATTTGAGCCTCCCGTGGAAATACTGGAGGAGACGGTGCGTCCTGTGTGCGGCTGGATCATCTGCATTGAGGGTGCAAAGGTAGGTATGGATTACAAGATTCATGAAGGTAAGAATTTTGTAGGCCGGGGGGATGAAATGGATATCCAGATTCTGGGGGATAATGAGATCAACCGCAGAAATCACGCTATCATTGTATATGATCCTAAGAACCTAAATACCATGATACTTCCGGGAGATTCTTCCGGTATTGCGTACCTGAACGATAAGCCTGTATATGTACCGCTGGAACTGAATCCCTACGATATCATCAATCTGGGGCAGAGCCGTTTTCTGTTTGTTCCTCTGTGCGGAAATAATTTCTCGTGGGGGGATCTGAAATGACGATGGGTATGCAGGCGTTGTCAGGTCTGGGGCTTGTATACATCATTTTGATCTTCTGCCGCTGCATTTTGAAATGGGGAGATGGATCCTGCGGAACTGATAAGCGGCCGGGGATCGGTATTGCGCAGACTACCGGCAGCCGGCAGGTACAGGCGGACGTTGCCCAGATATGGGACAGCAGTGCCGGGCTGATGGCGGTCATAGCGGATGGAATCGGCAGTGCCAATACGGGTAAAGTGTGTGCACAGGTGGCAGCGGATGCGATTCTGGACCGTTATGAGCCATATTGCGAGCTAAACGATCCGATATATTTTTTCAGGACATCGTTTCTGGAGGCAAGCCAGCGTATCCAGAGAACGATAGGAGAGCGCAGAGGCGGTGCCAGCACCGGCGCAGTGTTTATAAATCGCAGCCACCTGTATTATGCGGTGGCAGGAGATATCCGTGTCGCAGTCATGCGGGGCGGGGAGATGATTCCGCTGAGCAAGGGGCAGACGCTGGATGTTCTGGCGGCGCAGGCCTATGAAGACGGTAAAATATCCAGACAGGATACGCTTTGGAGCATGGAGGAGAAAAAGGTCTGGAGTTATCTGGGACAGGATGGCTTCCATGAGATAGAGGTATGTGAAAAGCCTGTGCTGCTAAAGCCGGAAGATAAAGTGTTATTGATGAGCAAAGGGATCTTTGAGGAACTTTCCTGGAGAGAAATAGAGGATATCCTGATCGACACGGATGATTCCCAGAAATCCGCAGACTGCCTGATCCGTGCAGCAGAGCAGAAGGGAAATCCCCAGAGGGACAATGGAAGTGTCATACTGATACAAAGGTTGGAGGCTTAAATGAGACGAATCAATTCTGATTTTCAGACGCTTCATATATCAGAAGAGGGACAGAAGCTCTCTAACCGAGACTATTTCGGTTATGTGGAGATGGATGATTTTGCCTGCTATGTATTGGCGGACAGTCTGGATGACGAACCGGCCGTTAACAGTGCAAGATTGGTAGTAGACAGTATTATCCGTGACTTTACGGAAGCACCCACGATGGGAAAGGGCACTCTCCGGCGATATCTGCTCAGAGCACATACAGAGCTCCTGAAGCAAAGAGCGGGAATGCATTTAAAGGTTGCTGTGGTGGTGGCAGTGACCGACTACCGGACGCTTCGCTATTGTCATGTGGGCAACAGCCGTCTGTACCTGATCCGGAACGCCCGGATTCTGGAACAGACGAAGGACCAGTCGCTGACGCAGAATCTGCTGGAACAGGAACGGATCCTGCTGGATGAGGCCGCAAGGCATGAAGAGCGCAACAATCTTTATTCCTTTCTGGGGGAAAGAGGAAAGCCGGAGATACAGATTTCCCGGAAAAAGAAGCTGGAAGCAGGAGATCTCCTGATACAGCTTACCAGAGGCGTATGGGAACAGTGTGGAGAGCAGGAACTCCTGCGGATCGTCAATGACGCCAAAGAGACAAAGGATATTCTGGATCAGGTGGAAGACTGTATCCTGATGGAGCAGAACAGTAGAAGTATCGACAATTACTCCATGGCTGTGACTGTTGTAAACAAGGTGTATCAGTCTCCGAAAAAACCGGTTTCCGTCAAAAAGGTTCTGATGATCGTCCTGCCTGTTCTGTTGGTGGTGATTACCGTCGGCGTGACCCTGTTTCTGCGGTACCGCAGTATTCAGAACAAAACGCAGTCCCTGTTGCAGTATATGGAAAGCGGTGAGGAGTACCTTGCCTGCAGTAACTTCCAGAAAGTGGCGGAAGAATATGAGGCAGCGAAAAAGCTGGCCGACAGCCTGCATAAGGAGCAGGAATATCGGGAGGCCGATTCCTATACGAAACTGGCAGAGCAGGTGATCTTAGCGGATGAAGCATTGAGCGCAGCGGAATATCAGAAAGCACAGGAACTGTATCTTGCAGCCAGACAGATGGCGGTGGAAAACGGAAATGTGGGACTTTCCTATATTGAGGGACAGCTTAACCGGACGGAAGGGTACATAGAAGTGTTTGATCTGATTGCTCAGGGAGAGAGAAAAGAGGAGTATGACAATCTGACAGGCGCCATTGCACTCTATCAGGAAGCAAAGGAAAAGGCTGCAGCGCTTTACTTCATGGATGGAAAGAAGGAAGCACTGGAGTTACAGATGGCAGCGGAAGAAACGCTGGAAAAGGAACAGTTAGCGGCGGAGAAACGCCTGCAGGAACAGATCGAAGCAGAGGCGGTCAGCCGGGCACTGGATCAGGATCAGAAGACAAATGACCAGCAGAACGCCATAAATATGGAAAATCAGGGAAATGAACTGTTGGCCCAAGGCAGTTATGAAAGTGCCATTACCTTTTATCGTGTGGCCCAGGCCTCCTATAAGCAGCTGGGTCTGACGGAGCTGGCCGACGGAATTGATAAAAAGATGGAAGCTGCCCAGGCCGGAATTGCAGCAAAGGAAGCGCAGGCGGCAGAGGCGGAGAAGCAGAAATCAGAATAAGGATGTGTGGAAGGGGAAACAGATGGGAGAAAGCATGAGCCGGTATACTTATACCCTGAATCCCAGTCAGGGAGTGACGGAGAAACATACCTACAGACAGAGTGAACTGGAAAAGATGACGACATTTCACCTGCGTGAAATATGCAGAAAAGAGCGTCTGGTGGTTTCTTCTGCCAAAAATGACGACAAGGATGGGCTGATCCGTTTGATTATGCGGTTCAGGGGACAGAAGGAATACCGACATATCAGAGAATTCTGTGAAGGCGGAATGGAACGCATACAGGAGTTTTTGAAGCATCAGGTCATCCGTTTTCTGGAGACTCCGGAAGTGGATATACCCGGTACCATTACGATTTTCCATGATACGGAAATGAATGAACTGGACGGCTACCGGATCAAATCTGAGGAAAAGCTTTTCGCCGGAAATCTCCTGCTGGTGGATGAGGCATTTAAAATATATACCTGTTTCTACATAGAGGAAATAGAGGATGTGGCGTATCTGTTTAAGGGAAAAGGGATGCCGGTATGTCCGTTGGAGAAGCATCAGTATTCCATTCTGTATTTCCCGAATGAAGCAATCTCGGAATTTCTGTATGACTGTTATTACGGAAATCATGTCTTCACGCCCGGACATACGGAGGCTGTTCGCATTCCGCTTCTGGATGTTCAGGAAAGACAGATTCCCCAGGCCGATCTGCCGCTGGTGATCGACTTTGGAAGCTCCAATACCACCATGGGAATCTGTCTGGCGGATGGAAGTATGCGGATCGCGACGGCGAAGGGAAAAACGATTATTCCCAGTGTGATCGGTGTGCAGGAAAAAGCGGACGGAGAAACGGAATTTTTGTTTGGCTATGATGCACAGGAGATGAACAGGCAGAACTACCGGGATGAGGATGCAGCTGTATTTTATGATATCAAGCGGTGGATCAGCGATGCAGACCGGGTGGAGAGCGTCATATTAAAGAGTGGATATAAATACCAGTTTCCGAGAAAAGAGATGCTCCGTGCCTATCTGGATCATCTTCTGGAAATGGCGCGTCAGCAGTTTAAGTGCAGCTTTACCAATATTCAGTTATTGGCACCGATCCGGCAGAAAGAGAAGTTCCGGCGGGTGTTCAAGGAACTGCTTCCGGAATATACCGTGAACTGCGAGCTGGACGAGGGAATGGCCGTATTGTTCCACAGCATTCACAGCATGATCCGGGCAAAGGAATATGAGGAACGCAGATGGTATCACGCCCTT
>ENA-UEPH01001590-UEPH01001590.1-human-gut-metagenome-genome-assembly--contig:-NODE-1590-length-20161-cov-4.620594_pt1 | contig 20161 bp, 24 predicted proteins | sample MGYA00242891_ERZ507898 | MGnify/ENA primary metagenome ERZ507898 (study PRJEB26167, sample SAMN06115411) | human gut metagenome | host: Homo sapiens | place: China:Guizhou | collected 2014-10-15... | reverse complement strand
GTGTGTCAATGGTCATGGTGATTACCTCCTGGGGCGCAAAAAAGGACAGCCCCCGGAGGGTCTGTCCTTGGCGCTGTATGATGTTACTCTACCAACTCCCAGTTTTGGGCGTAGGCGCTGGGGGAAAATGCGTTATTGTCCACCTTGGAGCGGTAGACGGCGGCCGGGTCCTCAGCCTCCGGGTCGGTGCAGCACTCGTCCTTGGAGTAGATGCCGCTGATGCCCTGGGGAGCGACCCAGGGCTTGGCCCTGGCCGGGTCCTTGGTGTGCTTGATGGACCACAGAGCCGGAAGGTCTTTCGGGCGCTGGCCCGGCTGGGTACTGGCGTCATACGGCTGGAGCAGGCCGTAGACCTGGCCGTCGTCCTGGACGGGAGATCCCTGGGGCCAGTCGGTGTAGTCCTTCTCCGGGTCAAATGCCGGGATCTTGCTCTCCTCGGCGATGATGGCGGTGCCGTCCAGGTCGTGGGCCCGCCCCCGCAGGTCCAGGGCGTCGGCCTTGCCCTGGGCCCGCATGATATCCAGAATCAAGGTCTGACTGTTCATGCACTCTGCACCCCCTCACTATATGCGGTAGCCATCTGGTCCCAGACGGCCTGGACGTCGCTTCTATCGGCCTTGTCCCGTTCCAAGGTGTCTACCCGGGCCTCGAGGTCGCCGCCTCCCTCCGCGGGTTCCAGGGCCTTTGCCTGGGCCAGCAGGGCGGCGTAGTTGTTGAGGACGTCGGTTTCCAGCCCGCCGGTGTCTTCCATCTCCAGGTGGTACTCGTCGTACTCATAGCCCTTGATGGTGAGACCCCCCTGGTGGTCCTCGAAAGGTTTGGCGTTCTCGTAGAACCGCACCAGGACGTAGCCGGGGCGCTTGGGCATGGCCTCCAACGTAAAGGCGTTGTTAGGCTGCAAGTCGCCTCTTACTCTCATTGCGTACAACCTCCTTCAGATGCTTGACCCCGATGGGGTCAACGTATTTCACGCGGATATTGTGACTGTCGCAGTGCTTCAGCTGGCCGATCCGGCTCAGGAGGCCGGAGGCCTGCCGGAATGCTATGGGCTTTTGGGTCTCCACCTTTTTACGCACCCGGCGGCACTGCCTGGCAAAGCGAAGGAAGTTCTGTTTCCGCAGGATGATGTGATTCCTGCCAAAGCGGAATCCCACGGCGGACACCATACGGGGCCGTCTGAGTCTCTGCTTGCGCTCGTCCAGGAGCCGGTGCCGTTTCTCCACGGCGGCGGTAAAGGTGGTGCGGTAGACCTGCCAGTTCTTTTTCAGGGTCAGCCGCAGCTGCTCCGTGAGAAACCGGCCGATGGCCCGGACCGCTTGATGGAGCTGCTTTTTATTCGGGCCAAGCAGAGTGATGTTGTCCATGTGCCGGGCGTAATACTTCACGCCGGGCAGGGACAGAATGAAGTGGTCCAGGCTCTCCAGGTAGAAGTTCGCCAGCCACTGGCAGATGTAATAGCCGATGGCCAGCCCGCCGCCGCAGGATTCCAGGATGGAGTACACCACCCGGAGGAACCTCTTATCCTTGACCTTCCGGGCCAGCGCCCGGATCAGGCGGCGGATGGATATGCTGGGGTAGAACCGGCGCACGTCCAGCTCAGCGGCGTACTTGGTGCCCTTGGGGTCGTCCCGGATTGCCCGCCGGAGATATGTCCAGACCCGCTTGCCGCCCCGCCCGGGGACGGAGGCGCAGGACCAGTGATACATCCCCCGCATCAGGACGTCCTTCATGGCCGTCACCAGGAGCCAGTGCATAACGCCGTCCGGCCAGAAGGGCACCATTTTAATGACGCGCCACTTCTGGCTGCTCTCGTCGAAGATCTCCTTCTCCTTGGGCGGAGTGGGGACGAAGGTCTCCTTTTCGAGCATCTCATAGGTCTTTTCAACGTAGTCCTCCAGGTGAGCCAGCACCCGGCGGACTTCACGCCGTTTCCGCTTCCCCCTAGCGGCCTGCAAGATGGTGCTCCGGATGAAGTCCCGGTCCAGCATCTTGTCATAGAGGAATCCCACTCGTTTTGGGCTCTTTCGTCTGGAAGCGTTCTGTTCCATAGCTACGCTCCTTGTTTGCCTGCAAGGTTCCTCGAGAATCAACCTACTAAACCTTGTCCTCCCGGCAATATTTTCACCAAGCGGTGCGGAGAAGCCTGCACAATGATGGTCCAAAAAAACAAGTAGCCGCGCGCCGATGTTGGTGTTGGTGTTCGACGACGAGTTGTTGGCGTTGAAGTACCAGAGGCCGGCGTTCGTACCGTTGTTATAGTTGCCGCCGACCATGAGGACCTGCCACCCGGCGTCCGAGTACACATAGTCGGGGACGAACGTGGTTGCGCTGCCGCCGTTTGTGTCGGGGAGGAACGCCCACGGGGCCTGCGTAGACATCCCCAGGCCCTTGATCCACCCGCTCTCGCAGAGGGTGACGCCGGTATCCGTGTAGTCGGTGGAAACATCGTCCTTGTACTTGGACGGGTCGGTACAGATATAGGCCTTGCGTTCACCGAAGTTGATGCCGTCGATCCACTCCCAGCAGTTCCCGTAGGGGTCCTCAATGTTGCGGTACTGGATGTGGTTCTTACCGTCGGTGCCGGCGGACTGCCCGGTGTGGTAGTTCATGCTGTCGGTGGCGCCGGTCTGGGTGACGGCGGAGTTGCTGTCCGTGTACCCCTTGCCCAGCACCGTCTGGCTGTCCCAGTTGGCGAACTCAACCAAAAAGAGAAGCCATACCGCGCACCAGGAGGCGTAGTCATAGAGCTGCCAGCCCGTCCCTTTCTGCGCCACCCCGGTCCGGGCGTCCTTCCTCGAAATGCTGACCAGCGGTGCCTTGCCGGTGACGCTGGCCTGGGTGTTCTGCGCTCCGCTGGTGTTATAGCGGCCCACATACACCCCGGAGCCGGGATGTTTCGTAAAGCCGGACTTGGGCTTGTCGGCCACATAGAAGCGGCGCTTATGGCCGGAGGGGTCGTCCTCCACCTTGAAGTAGAACTCCGGGACGAAAACAACCGTGTCCGTGGAAAGGCTGAACCCGCCCGTCCCTTTCTTGGGGCCGACGGAATTGTTGGTGATGTTATACACCTCCATGCCGGACCAGGGCATATAGGCGTCAAAGGGAGAGCTGCCGCTCCCGCCCGCAGTGGCAGGGGACGGGTCGGAGTCGATGTCCACGTTGACGAGCTTGCTCGGGTCGTCCGCTTTTTTCAGCCGGGTCAGAGCGGTGTTCTGGTTGTTGTAGTCCCAGCTCACGCCGAAGATCTTGACGTAGGACAGCTCCAGGGTGTAGTCCCTGTACTCGGAGCACTCCACGCTGCCCTCGGCGGTCTGGTCGGCTTTGGTGGCCTTGGCCTTCCAGGTGCCGGTTTCCGGCAGATAGAATTTGGTGGTCTCGCTCTCGGTGGGGTTCTTGGGATAGCTGTGGCTGTCCTTGCTCACCGTCAGGTTGCTCCCGGTGTCGATAGTGACGGTCAGGGTCAGGAATTTGGTGGTCACGCTATAATCGGTTTCGGCGGAGACCTGCACCGATTTCTCCTCGGACTTCACGCCGTTCTTGGTGGCGGAGACGGTGTAGGCGCCGCTGTAATTGACGACGATATCGCAGGTGTTGCCGCCGGTGCAGGTCCCCTTGAACTGGTGGCCGTCCATCTCGGCGGTCACTTCCGCGCCCTCCTCGCAGGTCACTTTGATGGTGGCCTTGAAGTAGGACAGGGAAACACTGTACTGCTTGACCTGATCCACCACCACGGATTCCTCATTGGAGGTCTGGCCGTCCTTCTCGGCCTTGACCTTCCAGGTGCCGTAGCTGGGGAGGTCGATGGTGACGGAATCCGTGACGCCCTCTTTCACGATGGACTTATCGCCGCAGGAGGCGGTGACCTTGGATTCACCCTCGCCGGCCACGGTGACAAGGAGCTGGGGCTTCACGGCCCCGCCGCCGCCGGTGGACATCCACTGATACGGCCCCTCGCCTCCGCCGTCGTCCGTGCAGATGTATGTGTCGCCGGTGTCCATATCCACATACTGCTGGCCGACCGCGCCCTTGGTGCCCTCGCCCGGAGGCCCGTTGCCGGTCAGCGTCTTGCCGTCCTCCGCGGACTTGGAGAGCTCGTCCAGGGTGTCGGCCAGGCTGCCGCCTTTGTAGGTCACGTCGGCGGCGTCGGAGGCCCCGGCCAGCTTCCAGTCCTCGCCGGTAAAGACATACTCTTTCCCAGCGCTCGTGTCCAGATAGTGCTGGCCAACCTCGGCGTGGACTTCCTCCGAGGGCGGTTCCTCCCCTTTCAGCAAGGGATAGGCATAATCGCTCCCGGCCTCAGCCGCTGTGATGTTGCCGGCCTCGTCCGCTTTCAAGAGGCCCTGGGCCGTAATCTTATTCTGCTTGTCCTTGCGGTTCGCGGCGATGTTCTCAATCAACTTCTCAATGACCGGGTTGACGATGGTGCTGGCCTTGACGGGGTCCGTGTCCTGGATTTTGCGGATATCGTCAAGTTTATAGGTCGGATTCTCTGGGACCGTGTAGACTTCATCGGGCATAGCTGCAACTCCCTCCCTTAAAATTCATCGTCAAACTCAAAGACAAAAATCACGTCGCTGTCCTTGCGTTTGGGGTACATGTTTTTGATGGCAACCACATCCCCGTCGGAATCAATCAGGGCGGCCTCGGACACGCTGGCGCCGGTCATGGCATCCTTGGGGATCGTCACAGAATACCGGGCCGTAGTGGTCGTGGGATAGGTAACCCCGTCGATGTTGAAAGAACCGAGCTGGTGGTTTAGGTTGGTCTGCGTATCGTCCGGGGTCTTGGGTGTCCCGGAGGATTCATCATACCCCTGGTCGCCAAAGGCGATTTTGGATATCTTCGCGATTGCCTCTCCGGTGCTGGTGGCCTTGCAGAGTTTTTCCCTGCGCTTCTTGGTGATAACGCTGTACTCGTTCATCAGATTTCCTCCTCTGTGTCGCCGGAATCAAAGTGCCTCGTACCATCAAACATAACGCTCCCGTCGAATTGGAAGGAGCCCATGACGTAGATTTTACCCTTGAGGTCCTCCGGTTCCTGGAACGATGTTTTGACCGCAAACGACGGGAACCCGATACCGGCGCCGACGTCTCCCCACAGGATGGAACCGTCGAACAGTTCGCTCCCGTCAAAGATGGAGACCGGCGCGGTCGAGTTCGTGAGCCTGAACCTCGCCAGCATCTTGACCAGCTCAATGACTTCTTCCCGCTCCGGGATTCTTTGCGTCCAGCTGTAGATGATGCCGTCAAGGTGGCTGCGCAGATTCTTGTAGTAGTTCAGGCGTGTCAGAACGCCGTCACGCTTGGCCGCGTCCTCCTTGCCCTCCGGCTGGTTGATTTTGACCTGGAAGTGATACGGCTGTCCGCCCTCATATTCAAACCATTCCTCAACCTTGGAATCGGGGTAAATATCGGACAGAGCCTTTTCTACGGCGGCTTTTGTGCCGAGCCGCCTATGCACTTCCCAGCTGCTTTTCAGCGTCCGCCGCTTTTCCTCAACGGAATAGTCGGCATTCCACCAGTCCACCTTGAAGTCATAAGCCAGGATGTCCAGCAGCTCCTCGGGCAGCTCGTCGATGCGGGAATAGATGCTGAGCGTCCGGATCTCCTCCGGACGCTTAGCCAGCGTCTGGGCTATGGAGGCGGCGAGAGCCGCCATGCTTTCGTCAGCCGCAAGGACCGGGGGCAGGCTTGCCAGGAGATTGCTGACGGTGATGCCGTGGGCCTCATTCATCCTCGTACCCCCCACTCACGATGTTCTTGGTGCCGAGCTTGGCGATTTGGGGGACGGTCTGGGGCAGCTCATAGCTCTTTCCCGGTTCGAGCTTGCCGTCCTGGAGGACGACGTAGGCGGGCTCCCGCAGTTCGATGCGCTTGACGCCGGTCTGCATGACCCGCTTGTAAAGTTCGGACGGGTTGATGTCCCTCCCCAGCTTGCCGGACTGCCACGAGATATAATCGTTGACGGCCTCCTCCACTGCCGCTTGGACGGCGGCGGTGCTGATGCTGGAATTGCTGAGGACATAGTAGGTCAGGTCGATGTCATAGCTCACCGTCTCCGGGTCGGACACCTGAACGTGGTCGGTAAAGGGCCGCACCTCGTCCCCACTGCAGGCAGCAAGGACAGCCCTTTTCAACTCCTCCCCGGCGATCTCCCCGTCCTGGGTGAGCACATAGATACGGACCTCTCCGGGCGTGGGAGAGTTCGGCACCACGTCGGAGATCTCCGTGGACACCCGCTTGGCCCAGTAGATATAGCTGCCAACGGCCCCGGCGGTGCTGTGCGCGTCCATGGATGCCCGCATCAGCTCGTAGAACTCTTCATCTGTGGCGGCGTCGGAACCGCCGCCGCTCTCCGTGGTGTTCTCGCAGGAGAGGTAATAATCGAACACGTCCACGATGGTGTTGATCTGCCCGGCGGCGTATCCGTTCCCCACCGCCCCCGGGGTCTGGCAGTAGACGGTCAGGTCAATGTGCGTCTCCCCACTGCCGATGTAGGCGTCCCCCCGGGTCTCCCAGACAAGGGTGCTGCTGGCGTCAGTGACGCGGGTGCCGTTCGGGACCAGGATGGCGGATTCCTGGGCCTCGGAAATGGTGAAGCGGACAGTGCAGGCGGCGCTTGTGGCGCCCGGCCGCTCCATGATGTAGAACAGCTCCCCCAGGGCGTCCAGGTTCTCCCCCTCGGCCCTGCTGGGGATGTTCTGGTTCCCCGTGTAGTTGTTGTCCACCCTCTCCAGGAGGATGATGTACGCCACCCACTCAATGAACAGCCGTTCGGGGCTGCCCGGGTGGACGCTGGCGCCGGTGATCTTCTCATAGGCGGAGACCAGCCGTGCCTCCAGCTCCTCGGTGTCTGTGCCGACAAACTGATAATCAGGATTTCTACCGCTCAATGATCTCCACCTCCACCGTTGGAATCAGGCGGCCCGGGATGGCCGGGTCCTCCTGGAATGTGACGTTGACGACCTCCGCTCTTGGCTCATACTCCTCTATGGCCTCCTTGACGTCAATGTAGAGCATGGGCTTTGCGACGGGGATGGGCTTATCGACAGACCGCTGGTCCAGGCCGAAGCCCCGGTACATGGGCACCGTCCCTTTCCGGGTGGAGAGGATGACGGCGATGTTCTGCAGAACGGATGTGACGGTGTCCTGCTCGTTGAGCCGGATGTTGGTCAGGTCCGCCGCGCTCACTTTGTAGCTCATATCCTCACCTCACGACCGCAGGTATTCTTGCAGGCTGACAGAGACGACGGCGGAGGTGACGTCGCCCTCGTTGTCGAAGGTCTGCATCTTCATTTTGTGGTCCACGATGGACCACCGGTATTTGCCGTAGGCTTTATTCCCGATGACCAGCGGGACGGCCTGTCCGTTCCGCTCATAGTTCCAGATCTTCACCACCTCCGCTATGGGGTTTATCCCCAGATACGCGGAGAGGATGATGTCAAAAGAGAACTGGTCCGGGTCGATGCCGGCAAATTCCGTCAGTGCGTTGGTGCCGTGCCGCTGGTGTGCGGGGTAGCGGACGGAGCCGGACCAGACTACGTTGTCGATGGTCTCCACCGTCTCGCTGGACACCTCAAAGACGATATCGCCCAGACAGCCGATTACCATAGTCAGATCCCCCCCAAAACAAAGCCGTCCCCGTTGAACACGGGCAGGTAGAGGACCAGCACCGTATCATTCACCTTGGGCATCCAGGGCTTGATTACGAGGTCGTGCTTGTGGCTTTCAAAGGCGGCGTCCCCTGACCCGCCGCTCTCATACTCGGTGCGCTGTGGCTGGTTATAACCGGGAATATAGGGCTGATTGGAGAGGACTTTCAGCCAGGCAGATGTGATGCCGGTATCCTGGAACTTTACACGGGCCAGCCGCTTGTTGTTGTCCACGGCTGTGACCGTCCCCTCACGCACGAGGTTCAGCAAGATTTTTTCCTGGTCTGGCGTCATATCAGTATCCCTCCAATACCCGGCGGAGCTTGATCTGGGTGGTGTAGCCCCCGGAGGAGTCCACCGCATGGACCGCCTGTTTCACGATGTATTTGCCGTCCCATCCGCCCCAGCCCTCCAGCATGACGGTGACACCGGCGGTCACGTTCGGATTGCCGGGGAGGGTGAAGGACGCGGAGCGGGTGTACTTGTTGTGGAGCCGGAGCCGCTTTTCCGCCAGGGCTTTCGCCTCGTCGGCGCTGGCTACTTTGGCTGACACCTCCAGCTGCTGGTTGTTCTTGGCGTCGGCCTTGTAGTCCTCCACCTTGGCGACGCCCTCGATGCACTTGCCCGTGTTGGGGTCAACATAGCTTACCCGGCAGGAGGAATAGAGCGTGTCGGCAGAGCCCACGTCCAGCTTGTATTTCGTGTACCCGCCGGCGCCGCGCTTCAGAGTGAGGACCGCGCCCTTGGCCTCGTACTGCGCCTGGTCGAACAGGACCAGGATGTTGTTCGTGGCCTTGAGGGAGATCCCGGCGTCGTGGCACAGCTGGGACAGGAAGACGATGTCGCTGGTCTTGTACTGCTCCACCCGGTCATAGTAGGGATCGCTGGCCGATTCATAGAGGCATGCCATGCCGTTGGCGCCGGCCATTTCGTTGGCGATGCCGGACAGGTTATAGGCTTCCCACGCCTTGGACTTCTCCGTCTGCCGCACCTGGGAGGTGTAGGGCAGGGACGTCGCTTTCAGCGCGATAGTCGCCGGCGGGCCGCTGGCGTTGACGGTATCCAACTCGAACTGCCCACAGTCCAGCACCAAGTCCTTGCCGTCCCCGAGCCAGTTCTTCCTCACAAAGACGCACTGGATTTTTAGGACCGTGCTGGGGCCTTTCGTCTGCTGCTTGGGGGCCTCTTCCTCTCCCACTGGCTCGATGTAGTCTGCGCTGACATAGGCGGTCTTCCCGCCATAGGAGATAGTCGCCCAGCCCCCGGAGATGCTGGATACCTCGATGATGGTTCCGCACACCAGGGCGCCGTACTTACTGTGGCTCGTTCCTGGCCCGGAGCGGACGTTCAAGCCTATCTTGGGTGTTACCTTGTAGGACGTGGCAGCGGCCCCGCCAGAGGCCTCAGAACCCCCGGACGAGGCCGCGGCGTCGATAGCGTCGTTCAGCCACTTGGTAAGCCACACCCCATCCCGGTCCTGGAGCCGGATTTGCAGGTCGTCAGCCTCATCCTCCTCGTTGTCCGTGTATGTGACGGACAGCAGGTAGGGCCGGATGGAGCTGGTGATGTCTGTGCCGTCGAAGTTGATTTCCACGTCGGTCCGGCGGGCCATGTTCTTGTCGCTCATCCCACCACCTGCTTCCAGGGCGGCAGGGCGTCGCCGGCGGGCTCATCCGCGTCCGGCAGGTTCAGGACGATGCCGGCGGGGAAGGTGTAGAATTCTCGGTACTGCTGGTTGAGGTTGATCAGCTTATCGGTGTATGCCTCGTCCCCCAGCTGGGTATAGGCGATGGTGTCCCACATATCGCCCTGAACGGTGGTGTAGGTCTTCATCGGTAGGTCCTCCTCGCCGTATCAATGCCGATCTCCTCCAGCCATTCCAGGAACAGCGGATAGAGGTCTGCGTCATGCTGCTGGAGGACAGCTTCGAGCTCGGCGGCATTCGCCGCGCCGCTGATGTTGTAGACCGGGGCAAAGGTCACGATGTAGCTGCCCCCGCCTCCGTAGTCCCCCAGCTCGGCGGAGATGGTGTCGGCACCAACGGCGTCTGCTCCGGCTCCGGCAGTGCCGGCCATAGCCGCCTGCACCTCCGGGCCCAGGGCCTCGGTCTCCTGGATGTAACCGGCCCAGGTCATTTCCGCCTTTTCCGCCATCACCCGGGAGGGGCTGTGGATCTCCAGCTTGGCGTCAATGGCGTCGATGGCGGCCTGCGCAATGCTGGAGTAGGCCGCCTCCACCTGAGCCTGCATCCCGGACGCGCCGTCGATAAAGCCCTGGATGGTGGCCTTGCCGCTCTCCGCGGCCTCGGTCCCCAGGTCCATGGCCTCAATATCTGCGGCGAGTTCCAAGGCCAGCTCGTCCATGGTGGCGGTGAAGTCGGTTTTCAGGTCTGCGATGCTGCCGGACGCTTCCTCCTGCTGTGCCTGGAGCTCCTGCCAGTTGGCGACCATTGCGGCCAGGTCCTCGTCGCTGGCGCTGGCAAGGCCGGCGATGGCGTTCACGCTCTCGGCGGACCCGTCGGCAAAGCTGGCAATCATGTCGCTCAGCCCCTCGATGTCGCCGGTCCTGTCGGTCAGGGACTGCAGATTGGCGTTGTAGTCCTGCCAGTAGGTAATCTGGCTCTCCAGGGCGGAATTGATGCTCCCGGCGCTGGTCGCTACCACCTCGGCGGCCTCGTCCCACAGGTTGTACTGGCCGCTGACGCTCTCATAGGCGGCGTTGTAGGCGTCGTTGTAGGCCTCGGTGAGCGCCGCCACGCGCTCCCTCACGCTCTCGATGGTGCCCTGCAGCTCCTCTTCCTGGCGGGCGGCTTCAGCGTCGGCCGCAGCCGCCTCCTCGGTGGCGCCGGTCAGGTTCCGCACCGCCTCCTCGGCCAGAGCGATTTCTTCCTCGGCGGCGGCAACCGCCTCGGCGTCCTCCTCCATGGCCTTCTGGTAGTTCTTGATGGAACCCTCGGCAATGCGGATCTCGTCGTTGGTATCATAGATGGAGTCTTGCAGGTCCCAGTATTCATCGGTCAAAAAGCTGGTGGCGTCTGCATACCAGCCGTACTCGTCGTAGTAGGCATCCGCCTCCGCCTGGGCCTCGGCCATCAGCTCGTCCATCCGCGCATAGGTGTCGTCGAGCTTTTTGTTGGCCGCCTCCAGGTCGTACTGCGCCTTGGTTAGTCCGATGCTGTTTTCCTCGGCCTCGATCAGCACCGACGAATAGCTGTCGTACATGGCGGTGAGCTGGTCCTGGTACGCCTGCTGCATGGCGTTTTGTTTCCATGCCTCAGTGTTGGCGCGCAGGGCCGCGGTGCCGCCCTCGATGCTGTTGGTCTCCAGGTCGATGCTGCTGGACAGCTCCGGGACCACCTGGCACAGCAGGGCCAGGGTGTTGTGATACTGCTTCTGGTCCTCGTTGGAGAGACTGGCGTAGTCGCCCATCTCCTCCAGCTTGGTGATGTATGTGTCGGCTACATTGGCAGCGGCGAGGGTGGAGGAAACGGTGGCGTCGTAGGTGGCCGTGGCCTCGTCCATCGTCTCGTTCATTTCCTGGGCCGCCGTGGTGAGCTCCTTGACCGAGGGGATTCCCTCGTTTGCCGCGGACACCAGGGCTACGATGCCAGCGGTCAGAGCGGCGACGCCGGCCACCACGCCCATGACGATGTTGACCCCCGGAATAGAGGCGGTGAACAGCTGCATGAGCGGGATAACTACCTTGGTGATGGCGGCGTAGGCTGTCAGGGCGGCGACGCCCGCCCCAATCACCGCGGTAAAGGCGGCGACGGCTTTCACCAGCGCGGGGTGCCTGCCGATGAAGTCGTTGACCTCCGTCAGCACGTCGGTCATTACCCCATAGGCCCCCTGCATGACAGGGGTGAACTGTTCGCCTATGGTGGTCTCCACGGCCTCCCAGGCGGAGTTCATCAGCGTCAACTGCCCGTTCATGTTGTCCATCTTGATAGCGGCCATTTTGGAGGCCGCTCCAGAGCAGTTGTTGATGCTGTTGGTAAGACTTGCGTAGTCCTCGTCGGTGGCGTTGAGGATGGCGAGAAGCCCGTTATAACCGCGCGCTCCGGCGATGGTCATAGCGTTGTTTACGCGCTCGGCCTCGGACATCTGCCCGAAGTACACCCTCAGCTCGTCGATGGTCTCCCCGAAGTCCTTCATGGAGCCGTCGGCTTTGACAGCGGAGTATTCGTACTCCCCAAAGGCCTCGCCGGTCAGGGTCACGCCCTCCAGCAAGCCGTTGAAGGTGTTTCGCAGGGCGGTGCCGGCGATACTGCCCTTGACGCCGCTGTTGGCCATAAGGCCCACAGCTACCGCCACGTCCTCCACGCTGTACCCCAGGGCACCAGCCACGGAGGCGGACATTTTGAACGTCTCGCCCATGATGGAGACGTTGGTGTTGGCGTTGGTCGCCGCCGCCGCCAGCACGTCGGAGAAGTGCGAGGTGTCGGCGGCGGTGAGGCCAAAGGCGGACAGGCTGTCGGTGACGATATCCGACACCATAGCCAAGTCCTCCCCGGAGGCGGCGGCAAGCTGCAGGACGCCGTTCATGCCGCCCAGCATATCGTTTGCGTCCCACCCGGCCATTGCCATGTATCCCATGGCGTCGGCCGATTCCTTGGCGGTAAATTTGGTGGTGGCCCCGAGCTCCTTTGCCATGCCGGACAGGGCTTCCATTTCTCCCGCGGTGGCCCCGGACAGGGCCTCCACGTTGGACATAGATGCCTCGAAGTCCCCGGCGACGGTCACGCACTCCATGTAGGCCTCGTAGATCTCGTGCAGGGCCGCGGCAATACCCGCCGCGGCGATTGCCTGCTGGATGGCCCCGAACGCCTGGGCCGATGTGTCACCGAAGCTCTGGGCGCCGTCCGCCGCCTCCTCCTGCCTGTTCTTCAGGTCCGTAATCTGGGTGCCCAGCCGGGCACTCTCTTTCTCCAGGTTCCCGGTGTCAACGCCGGCTTCCCGGAGAGCGGTGTCCATCTGCTGGAGCTTTTGGGTCTGCTGTTCCAGGGAGGAGGAGGTGCGGTCGATCTGCTGCTGTTTTGCCAGGAGCTTATTCTGGAGGTCAGACGAAAACTCGCCCGTCTCCTTGATCTCCCGCTGGATATTGTCATACTGCTGCTGGAGGACGGCCAGCTTATTGCGGGTCGCCTCCACAGCGTTCTGCTGTTTCTGGAATGCGGAGATATCGGCCTGGGTCTTGCTCAGGGCCTCGATCTCCTTCTGCATGGATAGGACGGCGTTTTGCGCGGCCTTAAAGGTGCTGTTATAACTGCCTCCCAGCTGTGCGTTCAGCCGGAATAGCATCTCATATTCTTTCCTGTTAGCCACGCACTCACCTCCTTATCTGCGCCGGCGGGACGGTTTCTTGGGGGGATGGTAGGGGCGCGGCTTTGGCCTGTTGCGCTCCCGCTGTTCCCGGGTTTCTTTCACGATGCGGTTGCTGGCCTCAATCCACGCCACCAGCTCACGCAGCGGGACGGACAGCCAGTAGGATATAGGGGTGTGGCTGTTCTGGGAGAGGACCAGGCACTGCCTGCGCAGCCACTGGCCCCCGTCGCCGCTCACGACCCCGAGCGGAGTAAAAAAGAGCGGACCTGGTTGCAGATGCGGTTGAAGTCCCTGGCCGGGAGCGCCATCAGAACGTCGGAGGCGATCTTCTCGGTGCAGGCCCGGGCCGCAAAGCGCACCTGGTACTCGCAGCTGAACTCGCGGACGGGTACGGCGATGCCCTGGGAGCGGAGCTCCTGCTCGATGGCAATACAGCCGTAGCCGTTGACGGAATCGAAGTCGAAGCGCATCTCGGTGTAGGTCTTGCCCTCATAGGTGAAGGGCTTGCTGAGGGTGTGGGTGTAGATGTCGGAACTCTCGGCGGCCTCTTTCTCCGCGGCATCCAGGGCGTCGGGGTCGATGATGGTGGGGGGATCGCCGGCCGGGGTGATGTTGGTGACTTTTTCGCTCATGGGGGTGTGCTCCTTTCAATTCAAAAATGCCCGGGGCGGTTTCCCGCCCCGGGTGTGTGTCACTTGCCGAGGGCCTTGCGGACGGGGGCCAGATAGTCCACGCCGTTGACCTCGCAGATAAAGTTCAGCTGGTCAACCTCCCGGACTTTCTTCCCGTCGATGTAGGTAGCCCAGTAACGGACGGCGTATTCGCCGGAGCCGTCGTTGGGCGCGGCCGGGGCCACAGAGCCGGCATTGTCCACCTTGGGGACCACGACCAGGATGTGCTTCACGGCCTGAACCTCCAGAGCGCCGGCCACGGTGTTCTCCACCTGCTGGGCCACGCGCAGGTCAATGGTGTGGCGCCGGGGCTCGGAGAGGCGGATGGTCTGCTGGTTGACGGTGCGGAAGCTGAGGGCCAGGGTCAGGGCGTCGAAGTGGCCCAGAATGACCGCCTCGATGTTGCCGGCGATACCGGCGCCGGAGATGGCCTGGGTCAGAGCGTTCAGGCTGGGCATGGTCGCATTCGCCATGCCCATGTACTCTACGCTGTCCTCGTAGACCGCAAAGTTGATGATACTCTCGTCCATCTGCTATTCCTCCTTTCAGCCCTGCAGCGCGCTGGTGACGTAGCTGGCGTCGTACTCCAGGACGAAGTTGATCTCCTGCGCGGGGCTGGGCGGGGTCATGAAGATGTGGATACGGATGATGCCGGCCATGAGGTCGGTCAGGGGGTTCTCAGCCTCGACCATTTCCGTCCGGGCGCCCAGGAGATACCCCATACCCACCAGGCCGTTAAGCCAGATGTTGCAGGTGTCCAGGACGTTATCGATCAGGCGGCGGTTCATCGGCTTATCCAGCTTGGACCAGAAGGTGCGGATGACCGTATTGCCCACCCAGTCGAACATCCGGGAGACGGGGATGAAGTAGTCCTTGACGTCGGTGTTGGAGGGATAGCAGGCCGTGTAATTGCCCCAGGCGGTCCAGCCGCTGGACATGAAGTTCAGCGCGGTCACGATGCCGTTGGCGTTGAGGTTGTTGGCCTGCTCCAAGGTCAGGTTGACCTCGGAGCCGTCCTCCAGGCAGGAACCGTCCATCTGGAGATTCTTGTTGCTGGGGGACTCGTAGGGGCAGCCGCCGTTGTTGGTGTCCACCTGGGCCATCAGGCCGGCCAGCTGAGTGGACAGGTGGAACACATAATCCCCCAGCCGGACCATGGGCCAGCACAGGATCTGGTTCTCGTCCACGAAGTTGTTGGTGTTCTTGGCCTGGACGGCCTCGGAATACTCACGGACGCCGCTCTCGCCGCTGTCCAGGTCCATGATGGCCTTGGCCCGGAACAGGCCGTTGATAGACGCGGCCTTGGTCGCCATCACTGCGGCGACGGTGGTGATGTGGGAGTAGCCGGGGGCGCAGATGAGGTCGGGGATGGTGCCGACCATGCTCATGCAGGCCTCCACCACGTTCAGACCGGCGATGATGTCGGTTTCGGAAACCTCGTCCGTCTTCACGGTCTTGCCCTCGATGCGGAGCGTCTCCTTGCTGTAGGCACCGCCGGAAGACAGGAGCTCGATCACGCACTTGTCCTCGTCCGTGTCGTAGAGGACGGTGTAGTCCTCGTCAGGATAGAAGTATTCGGGGCCGTGACCGTTCTCCAGGTGGCAATCGTACTCCTCGATGAGCGTCAGGTCGGTGGGGTAGTTTTCATCCTTGATCTCGGGGCAGCTATACAAGCGCACCGTAATGTCGCCGGTGTAGCTGGACAGGTCAAGGCCAGCTCCCCCGGGCGCCTTAACTTTATCCACGAAGTCGATCTGCTTGCCGGCCAGGGTGAAGTAGAGCTTGAGATTCGTGGTCTTCTTGCTGATGATGCCGTAGCACTTCCCGTTCACATCGACCTCGAACAGGTGGCCGTGCGTTCCGTCGCCCTTGGTGTTGAAAATCTTGTAGAAGGTGTAGGCGCCGCAGTCGGTGACGTTCTCGCCTACACGGGACAGGACAGCATTACCCATCTCCTTGGTGACGGTCAGGCCAAGAGAGGGGTAGTCCTTGGCGTCCCGGGTCACTTTCACGCTGCTGGCGATGGTCCCGAACGGCAGCACCGTTTTGTGGTCGGTCACGGGGTAGTCCTGGGCCGGAAGGTCCTTCTGGGCCTTGGCGACGTCAAGGACATTGCAGAAAATCACCGGCTGGCAGCCGAACAGCTGGAAATGCGAGTACATGAACTCGCACAGCGTGTAGGTCTTCCAGTCGTAGGAAAAGCCCAGCTTTTCCACGGCCTCGTCCCAACTGGTGACGAGGATGGGGGCGTTGGCCTTGGCGGGATTGGCGGCGGAATGCACCGGGGCCAGGCCCACGACAAAGGGAACGCCGGAGTCGGCGACCACGGGAGTGCTGACAGCGGTCGCCTGCTCCTGCACGAATACGCCATGGTTGGGCATTGTCTGTATTCCTCCTTACTCGCCCCGGAGGATGCGCTGGTAGTTACGGTACAGCGCGGTTCCGGGTTTTTTCACGTTGATGCGGTCGGCGGCAAGGGTGTCTCCGGGGACAATCAGCGTCCGAATGAGGGGGCGGCGCTCGATGGCCGCAGATGCGGCTTTCAGCGCGTCCTCCCTCGTCCCCATGTAGACGGTGCCGTTCTGGATGAGGCCCCGGATAGTGGGGCCGATATAGCAGGAAAACCCGGCGCCGCCGGGCTTCCGCTTCTTCTCCACCGCGGGACGGGCCCTCGGCTTGTTGGCTACAGCCATGGTCTTACCTCTCTTTCGATGGCGGGGAGCTTCCAGGTGGTGATGATCTCCCCGGCGTAGTAGGGGGCGGTGTCGTCCGGGTAGGCCAGGCATTCCATCCCGGCCTCCAGGTCAAGCTGGAACTGGTTGGCTATGACCTCTTTCCGCAGCAGATGGATGCGCAGCCGCTCCATCAGGCCCAGCAGCGCAAGCCCGCCCTGCTGTTCGTCCGGGTGGTACACGCAGAAGATGGAGCGGACGACGGCGCTGGCCAGGGGCCGCTCCTTTGGCACCTGGGAATCCTTGCCGGTGATGAACTGGTGCAGAATGTACGGGGCCTTTTTCTTGGCCGCTTTGCTGTCCGGCAGGCGCATCTTGAAGACCTCCGGGGCGCGGGGCTCCGGGTCGGCGGTATCCTCTTTCTGCCGGGTGACCGGCAAAAGGAGATCCCGCGTGGCCTCCTCGCTCTCAAACTTCAGAGCGTCAAGCAGGTTTACTCTCGTCATGGCTACCCTCCCCATCCGTTGAGGACGCGGAGGATCTCATGCTCGATGCGCGCCTCATAGGTCGTTCTGATTGTCTCGTCCATCTTCTCCACCACCTGCTCGTTCTGCATCATGTGGCCGGTGGACGGTCCGAATTTCTGCTCTACCGGGAACCTGGGGGCGCCGACGCGCTCAAAGACAGCCGTCCGCCCGAAAATACTGGCGACAAAGGCATGATCCAGGGCCGTGGCGCCCCCGTTCCGCTTGACCTGGGTCTGGACCCGGCCGTCACGGGAAAACCTCGTGTTGAACGTGAGCAGGGGCAGGACGTGCCCTGCGTAGGAGATGTCCATAGACACGACACCCCCGGCCCCGCCCTTGATGTGCGATTTGGTGGTGACGTTCCGCATGAAGTCACCTTTGCTGACGGTGTACTCACCGGCGGCGAACTGTCCCGCCCGGGTCTTTGCGGTATCCCCGGCCCGCTTCAGAGCGGCGGAGGTGGCTTTCCAGACACCCCCGGGGACACCGGCAAGGATTTTGTTCACGCGGTCGAGCGTATTTCCGCCGACCTCGTTGACGTGGATCACGCTCATTCATCGATCGCCTCCAGCCAGACCTTGAGCAGCCCGTTCTCTGTGGTGGACTTGGCGACATAGTACGGGTGGAAGAACCCGCCGCTGCCCTCCTCGTCGTTGATAAGGAGCCTCTGGCCTTTCTCCGGCCGGTTCCCGCCCAGGTCAGAGAGGGCGCAAAAGAGCAGGTCCGTCGCCTGATAGAGCCCCTGAACATGGTCGTCCTCCATCTGGGTCCGGCTGTCCTGCACTACCTCGTCCAGCACGACGGGGATGTCCTCGTATCTCTCGCCGTCATAGATCACGGTGCGCTTCTCGCCGAACTCGTCCACGTTGAGAAACGTAGTGTGGATGTCCCGGGCGACCATATCCTTGAATGCGCTCATGCGGTGGGTTCCTCAGCCCCCAGGTTGGGGGCGTCCGGGTCCTCCTCGGCGGCGGGGTCCTGGGGAGGCTCCGGCTCCTGGTCCTCGCCGGCGGCGAAGTGAGCGTCCAGGAGGTCGATTACGTCCTGCTTTTTCTTGGCCTTGGACGCATCCAGGCCGAGGTAGGCGGCGATGCCCTGGAGCTGCTTCATCGTCATGCCGGCGTCGTAGCGGATGGCCTTGGAGGGCTCCTCGGGGGCGGCCTGCTCCGCAAGGTCCACGACGTACTCAGCCACGCCCCTGTCCACCAGCCGGGCTTCCTGCTCGGGGCGAAGCAGAAACGGGCCATCACTGGCCCGTTTCAGTTCCCCTCTCACGGCGCAAGCGCCGCACTTCATTCGGATCATAGTTCATTTCCCTTCTTTCTCCAGCACAAGGCCGCTGGCTTTGTAGACCCGCTTCCGGTCCTTCTTCCCGCCGGTGATGGAGATTGTCATGGTCGCCTCGCTGTTCTGCACCTTCCACACCAGAACCCGGTCGCCTTTCGGCATGGTCTTCTCGCCGGTGCCAGATGTGCTGGACTCGTATTTGACCTCTTCATCCTCGGCAGCGTTGATGCTCATGGCGAGGTAGTTTCCGTTTTGCTCTGCAGGCACACCCGAAAACCCCGTATAGTTCTTCACGTAGTGAAGCGTTCCGTGAAGAATACCATCCCTGTCAGCCGTGACACCCGACTGCAGGTCGCTGACCTTCTTCCCGTATAATTCTGTGTCACCCCGGAAGAAGGTAATCAAGGGTCCAGCACGTCGCTGGCCACGACCCAGGGGCTGGCCTGGACGGGCACGAACAGGGGGCGGCAGGACAGCTGGGTCTCCTTTGCCGGGGGCCGGATGGTGAAAATGTGCTGGGGGACGCGAGTGCCGGCGTAGGTGTGGAACTGGCCGTCGTTCTCCAGCTGGGTCACAGCGCCGTAGAGGCCGCGGCCGCAGTTGGGGGCGGTCACGATGACGGTGCCGTTGGGAACATAGGGAGTGTCTTTCTTCGTGCTGTCCTGGAAAGTGCCGTCACTGACCAGGATATCCAGCCGGCGGCCGTTGAAGTTGATGACGCCCAGGTCGGTGACGTACTCGGTCAGCACCTCGGGGGCAATGCGGCCCATCTCCATGCGCCGGTTGTCCAGAGCGGCAATGATCCAGGGATCTTCCATCAGGAACGCACCGACGTCAGAGGACACCAGCAGCTCACGGGCGGGCAGGCCCCGGCTGGTCAACATCTTAATCATGGCGCAGATGTCCCAGTACCAGTTGCCAATCTCCCAGGAGCCCGATACCATGGCGCTGTGTTTCCAGGCCTCGGTGGGAGTGAACACGGCGGGGTTGTTCCGCCCGTCGTAGAACTGAACCTTGACGTCCTCGTAGACGTCCTCGCGGTCGGTCTGGTGGCGCATGGTGCAACCGTTGTTGATCATGGTCTGGACCGCCAGCCACTCCTCGGTGCGGGAGATCCGGCTGGACAGCTCCCGCAGGTCGTTGATCAGCAGCATCCGGGCGCGGTCAGCAGGGGTGGCCTCGCTCATAAGCGCCTCGCCGAAGCCGCGCTTCTGCAGCTGGTCCACAGTCAGGGGGATGGAAATGCTGATGTTGCCGGGCTCCAGCTCGTAGGTGCTGAAGCCGTCACGCCCCACGGGCAGGCTCCCGATGCGGGGCAGGACGAAGGGCGCCATCTTCTGGCTCTCCTCCTTGTAGTCCGCCAGGACCTTGGAGGTGCCGAACACGTCCATCTGGACGTTGGTGGGGAAATACCGGCGCTTGAAGAAGGTGTGCTCGGGGCGCATCGCCCTCACAGCCGCCAGCATATAGTAGGTGCTGTAAATGTCCATGTTGAGCCTCCTTACTCCTGCATATCAGTCAGGATGATGTTGTAGTGGCGGAGGGCGTCCCTCACGGCGTTGTCGATCTCCACCTCGCCCTCCGGCTTACCGGCCACGGCGTGGATATTGAAGTTGCCGCTGGTGTAGGCCACGGCGACGGCCTCCGCCTCGGTCGCATCCACGTCGTCGGCCAGGATGCAGTTGGCCTTGTCCTTGGTCTCCGTGGTCAGGGCCTTATACTCGCTCCCGTCCTCCGTGGTCAGGATGGTGCCGCGGGGCAGCTTGCCCTCGCTGGAGGCGATTTTCACGCCAGTGGTCAGGGCACGGGGGAACAGACCGGCAAACAGGTTGTCCTGGCTGGTCTCGCCGACCTTTCTGCACAGATCCTTGTTCATCTCAGCACACCTCCATCATTTTCTCGAAGGTCTCGCCGTCCATGACCTCGTGTTCCAGAAGATACCGGGCTATTAGATCCAGCTTGGCCCGATCCCGGGTCAGAATGGCCTCACAGGTGGCGTAGGCGCTGTCCAGCAGGGCCTTGACCTCCT